>ENA-OQLB01000203-OQLB01000203.1-human-gut-metagenome-genome-assembly--contig:-NODE-203-length-35404-cov-17.337557_pt1 | contig 35404 bp, 68 predicted proteins | sample MGYA00242656_ERZ504813 | MGnify/ENA primary metagenome ERZ504813 (study PRJEB26092, sample SAMD00036388) | human gut metagenome | host: Homo sapiens | study: EMG produced TPA metagenomics assembly of... | reverse complement strand
AGCGAACTGCTGCAATGGTTCGGACGACTCTCGTTGAGGGACGCGGAGCATGTTAACGACGGATTGGAAGCCACGTTGGACATTCCACCATACAGGCGGAGCGTATAGCCGTTATCGTTTTCATGGCCTCATGGACTTGTTCTATGAGGCCATTCTTATAGAAACCATCATTTAGAACCGCATCATAGGGCTTTCTATGGTGCGGTTTTCACATAAATCAGCATTTAGACGGGACTTTAGAGCGTTCTATTGTTCCGTCAATCGTTTTACCGAACAATACAAAGGAAGGTTTTGTCATGGAAGACAAGTTGGAGAATTTGCAGGCGTTGATTGAGGCTCGGGGCTAGGGGATGTACGCCAAAAGGTGCGGGGCATGTCCGAGGCGCGGGTCCTGTGGGTATTGGATGGATATAAGATTGATGGGTTGCCGTCCGGCCGTGAGTTTTTCATCGAATGGGATTCGCTGGAGCACGTACAAAACCAGTTGAGGGAGCTTGCGGACGGCGGCTATGACGCCGACGATGACGTGGCCCAGATGATGAATGACCTTGTGCCTGTCGATACGGCGTACAGTCGTATGCGCAAGGTCCGCGCCAGCTTGAAGTTTTTCGCCGCGATGGCGGAAGGCGACGGTATGGAGACCTACCGTATCTCCCAGCATGTCACGACAATCGAATACCGGCAGGTCAAGGCTCCCAAGGGATTGACCTTCGCTGAACTGTGCGATTGGGTGGAGGAGAACGGTGACGGCGATCTATACGACGTTGACGATATCGGCAGTGACGTGTTCGCCGCCAGTCGCCAGGATGGTACGGAACTTAGTTCCAAGGAGTCGAAATGATTACCGCGATCTACCGTTTCGAGCGTTTCGACCCCGCCACCAACACCGAGTTGTGGCGGCGTATACCACGCTGGAAGCTGCGTCTCATGTGGCTTCAAGCGTGGCTTAAACGCGATAAGGCGGCTCGAATCGGCTACCGGGCGTGGTTGTACGCGCGTGTTTCAGGTGGCGGCGAATGGCTGACCGGCGACATGCTGGACTGGAATCAGGAGGTGTCCAAGTGAACGTCGAACGTATGGAGAAAGCCTTGCACGAGGTGTGGAAATACTATGACGAAGCAGGGGAGACTGGGCAAAACTATGTGCTTGACCCGGATAATCTCACCAAGTTCGCCGCCGATCTGTGCAAGGAATACGAGAAATCTTGATACACTGAAGGCCACGGGACTATCTTGTGGCCTTCTGGGAATTAGCGAACCAAGTACAAGAGGCATGATGTTTCGTCATGCCCGAATATTCTTTCAGGAGGAACTATCATGTCCATCAAAACCACCATCGTCCACATGCCCAGCGGAAAATGGCGTTTGGAAACCCGTCAAGGCGCATGGCCGATAAACCGCAATTGGAATGGGTTCAACACGTGGCCGGAATACGATCACAAGCCTACGAAAGAGGAAGTGGATGTGTTCGCACGTGAACTGTTCAAGGCCATGTTCGGTGTGGAGCCGATATTCATTGGTATGGAAGATGACGAATACGAATACGATTCACGTGCCGGTCTTTGACGGATAAGTGGAAAACGTGGGCCCGATTATACGAAAACATGCTTTTCATTCACTGAAACCCGTGAAGATCAATAAAAAATAGATTTTCACGGGTTTCAAGCTATGATAGGCGTGTTATAAGACGCCGCTGCCTCTCGTGGAAGCACACTAGGGCGGCATTCTCATGCTTGACCGACTACTTCAACGGAAAGTCGAATACCAGCTTATATCCGCTTGTAACCGGGCCTTCCACAGGTGTGAATGTGAGACTACCGTTGTCGTTTTCCGCGATCAGGTAATGATTCGTGCATTCCTCGTTCCATTGGACTTCCCATACCGCGTCGGTCGGAACCTTTTGGAGAAAATCATGCAGCTCGTCAATGGAGATTCTAACCGGCATGATTCTGGCGAGCGTGGTCTTATCCACCTTGACTGTGGCGATGGACTCCACGCTGTCATACGTTTTGATAGGCGTATCCTCTCTGGGGGTATCCGGTTCATCAATGATCGTTCCCACTGGTATGAAGTCGGGTGGAACGTCGGATAGGACACCCGTGAAAATATTGCGTGCCAAGTCCATGTAACGCTTCACAGTTCCCCCTTGGCTTTTCTCGTGTAGTATTCCTCAGCAGACAACAGTTCCAGAATCGGAGTCTGCTTATTGACCTCCAACAATTCCTCCCATGTCATCCACGGATGAAGACCCGCCAGTCCCGCACCAAAATGTTTGATACGGTGCCTTGTCATCGTGTCCGAACAGCCAATTATCACTGCGGGGAGCATACCGTTTGATGATCCGTCCCCAACCGGTTTGTGACCCAAAGCGGATGCGCGCCCAGTATTCGCCCGGCAGTATCGGTTCCACGATACTCGGACGCGGCTTCTTCTTAGGTGCGGGACGAGTGGCGTAGGCGAAATCCTCCTCATAGACAACGAGAAACACCGAAACCGGTTCCTTTTCGACTCCCAGCTTCCATGTGGCTGAGACACCAACTCCGTCTCCCTCGACCTTAATCATGGAATGCCAATCAGTGCGGGACTTGAACCTGTATGTGTTCGTGCTGCCTTTGACGTGAATCAAATCGCCGGGCTTCAGGTCATCCCAGCCGACGCGAATCTTCTTGCTCACCTGTGGTCCTCCTTGCCGATATCGCTGAATCGTGTGTAAAGCCGGTCGTTCACGACATACGTGTTGTAATCATCCTGTTGGATGTACCACCAGCGGTTTTGATGGCCGGCCTTCAAATACTCCTCGCACGTGTGGTCGATAGTGTTGTCGGGGTTGACCTTCTGCCTGAACGACAGTTCATCAACCACGTTGCTATCGGCCACGAGACCGGCTATCCGGTCGATACGCTCCGGCGTGAAATCGGGAGTGACCACGTACACGACACGCACCTTCTGACCGTCGAACCATTTGCGGGGCAATGCCAACGCCACGTCATCGGACAAGCTCGTGGGCCGCATGTGATACACCACGCGGCTGAACCTGATCTGCTGCATGACTTGAGCCACGTTGCGTCTGCATTGGAAGTAGCTGGTGTGCATCTCGGTTTCCGTGAGCCAGTCTCCGGCCCTGCGTATCGCCTCCCGGTAGAAGGCGACACGTTTCGACGCTTCCGGCTCGCGCATGGGGAACAGGGGGTCTCCGCCGCCGCTGAAGCTCAGGAACCTCATGGGGTGGCGTTCGCTTTCACGGCTGATGGTCCGCAGCGTGGCCTGCATGTCCGTCACCGGCACGTTCAATCCGGTTTTCCTTACGATGCAGTAGGGGCATGTCCAATGACAGCCGAAATTCGTGATAACCGAATAATGTCCGTTCATTGTGTTTCTCCGATCAGTTGTTCCATTTCACTCACGTTGTCCTGCTTGCGTTTCAACGCCACGCAACGACGTATCCACTCGTGTTTGCGCTTATAGACGTTGGTTATCCCATCGTTGCCCAACAGTTCGTTGCATGAGCAGACAAGCTGGGGGATGTCCGACTCCGAGTCCGTTTGCACGACGGGTTTCTCCCCGCAGACAGGGCATTCGGGAACCGGCTCGTCAACCACTGCCTTCAACCGTCTGCAACCGGTATTCCACTTCTGAACACTCTCGTCTTCAAAAAACGAGGCGAACGAAGGATGCTTTCGACGTGATCGCACCATTCCAAGAGCTGCCACGAGTCTTTTTCCAGCCAGTAGTCGCGGTAGTTGCGGGTGACGCACACATGCTTCAGTTTGGGTACGAGTCCGCAGATGGGGCATGGTTCCACTACCGGTGGTTCAGGTTCCGGTTTTTCGACCGGTTCCGGCTCCTCCAAGTGCAACAGTCGTTTCAGCCGGTTCACATGCCCCTCGATTCCATCGACTCGTTGAACGCCTTCTGAAACGCTTCAACACCGGCTCCAACGGCCTTTTCGACGGAACCGTCGGGCGGCGGCATCACGGTCGCGTGCGCGCATGGTCGCATGTCGTCACCTATAAACACGCTGCCCGGTTCCAGTTCGCCCACCACCGGGACTTCCACGGTGAACGTGGCTAGTTGAAGCGCCTTGGAATACAAGCCCAATACCACTTCCGTGGTACCAAGATTGATGCTCATTGAGTAATCTCCCTGTGTCCGAGGAACTTGTTGACGAAGAACGTCTGACCTTTGCCCGTGACTTTCGGCGTCTTGTTGATGGTCGTGTGACCGTCCGAGTGAACCACGGTGGTTTCCTTGATCTCGAACAATCCCAATTCCATAGATTTCTGCGTGGGCATGTTGCGAGAGCTGCCGGTTTTCATCAGCCATCCGTTGTCCCTCAGCCACGCGAACAAGCGAGTGCCGCCAATATCCACGCCATTGCCTTTCAGGACTTTCGCCAAGTCGCCCACAAGGATGCTGGTCTTCGAGGTTTCCACAGCGTCAGCGAACAACGCTTTGGGACGCATCCGTTCGACCTGTGCTTGGGCCTTCTCCTTTTCCGCCCGCTCCTGTTTGATTTGTGTGGCAAGTCGGATAAGGAAGTCGGGTTCGGTGACTGCCTTTTCCAAAGTCGATTCGGTCATGTACGCGCCATGTTTGCGAATCGATGGCAGCACCTCATGCGTCACCCAGCGTTTGAACTCGCGAGCTCGGGCTTGCGGCTGCGTAACACGAGGGAGTACAAGCCGGACTCGGACACGAAAACGGGTGCCTTGCCGCCGTTCTGAGCAATATCCGTACTACGGATATTGGTGATTTCATCGGCATCGAGGTATTCCCGAATATGGTTGGTGGCCGTACCGAGAATGGCGCATACGTCCGCTCCAAGGAACCACGGGTTGCCGTGTTCGTCGGTTAGGACACGCACCTGAATGCCGTTGAAGTCGAATGGTTGAATCTGATTGCTCACTTGTCGTCTCCTTCCTTGGATTGGTTTTGCGAAACCTGCATGATCTCCCACACGTCCGCGTCCTCCGACAGGCCGGACGCGAGACGGTAGAAGTCACTGAACCGGTAAAGCGGATTGCTGTACGCATCCTCGCCCTGCTGAGGCAACTGGCCTCGATGTATCCAACTACGCAAAGTGCTGCGGTTCACGCGCATTCCGCACGCCTTGATGATGTCCAACAGTTCGTCACGGGTTCTCACCGCCTCCGATTGGAGGAGACGTTTCACCCGTTCCGCCCTGATAAGGCTACCGGCATACTGAAACCGCATTTCGGGCATTTCGCCGTCTCCGCGTCCGCATAGCAGGAAAGCTGACCCAAGCACTTGTCGGCCGGGCATGGCCCGTACAATACGGTTTCCCCGTCATCGTCCGCGAGGAAACGACGCAGCTTGCGCGTCAGACTGTGAACCAGTTCCGCGTACACGGGCGTGCTGGAATGCTCCACGAGTTTCGGATGATTGGCGATACGGTAAACCATGTCCGACAGTGGCGTGGACTCGGGCAAATTGATCTTCAGACTGCGCACCCACTCGTACAACGTGCCTTGCAACCCCGGATAACCGTGGTCATCGTCCGCGTACAGCAGATCATGCAGGGCCTCGCGCAACGGTGCGGGAGCGGTGCCGGATTGACCGCCGCCACCGTTCTTGTGCCCGTAGGCGCGGTTGATGCGATACTCGCACAGGTCGGGCAGACTGCGGTCCAACCATCGCAGGTCGCCGGTCAACTGGCTGGCGTGCTTGTCGCACAGGAGATTCAGATTCGGTTCGACGCCATGTCCGATAAGCGGTGACGGCGCGTCGGTGACGATATCCCGCCAGCAACCGTGGTAGCGGCAGAGCCTCGTAGTTTCAGTGGAAAAAGACAACAGTGACCTTGACCTTCGGTTTTTTTGAAGGTCTCGGACGTGTCAGCAACTCCCAATTATGCCATCAAACCGGTCATGATTCAGCCGGACGGCGTGTCGCCAGAACCTCGTCCAATGTCACGCCCAAACCCGGATTGAAACCACCGCCCTCACGCCTGCGCTTGGGTTTCGCGGGCGGCAAACGCAACGGGTCACGCGCGGCCAACGCCACCTGTCGAGACTCGTCCGGGGAACGGCCCATCATGCGCTGCCGGCGATACAACCACGCCTGATCTTCCACTAGTCCCAGACGTTCGCACTCCCGGCCTATCTGCGCTTCGGACGGTTTCGCACAGTTGCGCAGCTTGCGGACGATGCCGTTGATGTCGCCGGAACCACACCAGCGACCCGTGCTGTTGACCGCGTAGAAGCGTCGAACGGCCTCACGCGCCTCTACCGCCGTGATATCCGAACGCAGTTCCGAATAAAAAGCGTCAAGCTGAACATCATCCCACTGCGCGTTGCCGTGATGCGCGTTAATCAGCGACAACAACGCCGCCGCCTCACCCTTGCTGAGCATTGAGACCTCCCTGCGAGTATCGGGCACGCTCCTCCTCGGTCATGTACTGCCAGGTTTTCGCCATGTTCGCTTCGAGATTCTGCTGGCTGCGGGACTTGACCGGCTGGACTTGCCGGGCCCTTGGGGTTTCCGGTTTGGGTTTCTCCCAGTTGCGTGCGTACAGTTCCCCGCCGATGAACCGGCTGAACGTCTTCACGAACCGTTCCTCGGTGGCCCCGACATACGCTCGGGTTTTGGCTTCAAGAAACTCGCACGGGTCAGCCTCGCCGGCGGCTTTCACGATCTTGGGCCATTCGATTTCCAACTGCATTCGAGCCTGAGAGGTCTTCCCGTCGAACCTGTTCGTCGGGTAAATACGCTCAAGACTGTCGAGCAGTCCATCGAAGTCAGGCTTTGAGGGGGTAGGGGGAGTTGAATTATCTTTAGATAATTCATTCTGGTGTTCTGGTGTTCTGGTGTTCTGGTGTTTGTCCCGATTCAGACGTGATTCAGCCGTCTGAAAGTCATCTGAATCGGAGGTTTTTACCTCGTTCTTATTTTTACGGTAATTTTCAGCATTGCTTTCACGCTTCTTTTGTACCTGTTCGCGACTGCGATTGTGTATAAGATAATCGTGAATATAGTACCCGTTGTTCCCGTCCGGTTCGATCATGCCGACATTGCACAGTGCCTCAAGTTCTGAATCGGTGATATCCAGCACGTAAAGCGCATCATCTTCACTGATATGACCGTCTGAAAGATTATCTCCGCAGAAGGTAAGCATCATCGTGAACGCGCCTATCGCGCTCGGGCATGTGTGCCTGAGTTTTCGCACCTTGCGATTCATGTAGAAGCCGTTGACCAGTTGAACGTATCCTTTGCGTACCATTGTCATGCTCCTATCAGCCAGTACGTGTAATCGGGGAACACCATTTGCATGAACGTCCAGCAGACGCCATACGTTGCGGAAGCCGCTATCAATCCAAAGGAGAAAGCAATGATTATCATCGCGTCGGCGACTTCATCGAATAGGGATATGCCCCATTTCCTGAATAGGTAGCGGAACACCTGTATCCCGATGATGAAGAGCACGACCAGTTCGATGAAATGCGCCAAACCCACCAGACTCATTCCGTCTCCTCAATCATTGTTTCGAGGGCAGCGACCGTGTTCTCACTGCTGTTCTCGGCTACTGCCTTCCAGAATTTCGTTTCCGTTTGATTCGTACACAGGTTGCTTTTGATCATCAGGAGCGTCGCCGCGTCGGTGCCGGGCCAATGGAAGGTCTCGGTAGTGGTGGAAGTGCGGAACCACCGTTTGCATGGGGCAAAACCCTCGCTGTCCTCGACGGCGCGTTTCGCGTACCAGAGGGCCTTCTGCAAATCCTCCTTGGGGTGGCCCTTGTCTTTGTGTCGCCACACGTATTTGATCATGTTGCCCACGTTGAACGAGTATTGTTCGGCCAATAGGATGCACTCGTATGGGCCGTTCTCATAATGCTGTGGATGGTCCACGTTATCGGTCATTTCTCGTCCCTTTCCCGAATCTTCTCAATCATTTCGCACCACTTGTCCCATGCTTCCTCCCTCGTATCGGCATAAGGGGCTTCCAAGTGGGTGCAGTAAAACGTGTAGCGGCCTCTCCATTCGAATATGAGCGGGACACATCCGCAGAAGGGGCAGCAGTGCCGAATCCTCGATACTAGATTGAACATGTTCGTCTCCTTAAATCTCGTATGAAGTTGTGGCGGCTTCGCCAGTCCGAGGGCGTGCCGCTCGTCGCCATCAACAGCACGCCGTTGTCATAGACCTTCCAATGGCCGCTACTAGCGCGTACCACCGTGTACCCGTGCGAAGCCACCCAATGCATGAGTTTCCTATCATCCCCACGCGCGGTCATAATCCCAGCCTCCTTGCCTGTTCCCGGCTAAGCCGTAATCTCGCCTCGTGGAGACGTTGCCTGATCTCGTCGCAAGGCAATAGCCTGTAGGCTCGCTCCCAACGCTCCACCTCACGCATGAGATCGTCTAACAGCTTGTCCATGACGTGTTCTCCTTATCGCAACGGCCCATCCAATAATCCAGAATGAATTTCTTGGCTCGGGGCATCCGTATTGCCCGCAGTCCTCGGGAATATCCGGGCGTACCACATACAGGTCATAGCTCATTCTTCGTCTCCTTCGATGATTCCATGTCCTGCTATCAATGCGAGGGTCTTTAAGTCGGTGAGCACGGGCTGGTTGTCCATGCTTGACAACGTGTTCAAGCCGAGACCCTTCTGTTTGAACACGACGAACCAGTAAGGTGCGTCAGCGTTACCCGCCTCGGTGCGACCCTCCTGCATCCACTCCTTGAGTCTCCCAGCGTAGGTGCTGTAGTTTTTACACTCCAATACGACCGGCTGGCCGTGGATACGCAGACCGGTGATATCGCCCTGGTCTTTCGTCCCATGCAACACTTCACGGTGTATCGTCTGCTCGCTGTCACCCAACCGGGCGCGCAAATAGTTGACCACCTTGGATTCAAGCAGTGTGCCTTTGGCTTTCTGTCGGCTCATTCGTCCATCCACCATTCAGTCGGGTCATCATGGAACTGGCAGTCCACGCAGTCCCCGAATACGTTCAAGATTCCTCCGCAATACGGGCAATGCTCATACTGGACGGGCAGATAACTCGGTCTCATAATCAGAACTCCGGGTTGTCTCGCAGTCGTTTTTGCACGTCCCCGCGCATCTGCTCGATCACATCGACCCGAAGTCCGGTAGCCAAGCGAATCTCCTCTGCCGGACGGTTCGAGTCTTCAATGAGCAGTTGCCATGCTTTACTTGTCGCTTTGCTCAATGTGAGTCTCCTTCGCCAGATCAGTGCTGATACGCACCCGATAGTCGGTGATGCTCCAAGTCAGATGGTTCAACTGCCAGACGGTGAGTCCAAGAAAACACAGCAGACAAAACGCTTCAATGATGACCAGCATCGTGTTCTTTGACGTGATGCCCACCGCGAGGGAGAACGAGTAGAACACGTCCCACCCCAAATACCAGTACACAAGCCATAATCCGGGTTTGCTGCCGTCACGTCGTTCGTAAACCGTGACCATATCCTTATCACTCATTTCGATTCCTTCTTCTAGTCCTGTTCACGCCGCCCCATACGCCTTGCAATGGGTAGCCGCTGATTCTGTCGTGTTGCGCCGCGTACCGTGCGCATTCGCATATCGCCGGACATTGGGCGCAGACCTTGAGCGCCAATCGTTCCTCGCTGGACGTGGTGGGGAAGAACAGGTCAGGGTCCATGTCACGGCATACGGCTTTGTCACGCCAGCCGCTCATTTCACGCCACCGGACGCGGGGTCGATAAGCTCACACGACATGGCGTCGATGTGTTCGCCGGTCTTGGCTTCGAGCAGAGCCGTTTCACGTCGCCGGTGGTTTCGACCTGTTGGATGATGGTCTGTTCCGGTGCCGGGGTCGTAACCGCGTAGGCGGTGAGTCCGATGACGGCCAGCACCATCGCGACGCTGACGGAGCCGACGATGATGAAGACGAGCCCGATGGTTGATTCCACGGTCCATGACGACCTGCGTTGCATGGTTTGACTCCTGTAAATCTCCGACAGTGTTTCGATACCGTCGCGTACTGCCGTCCGCTCCGTGGCGGCGATGATGATGCGCGTGGCCTTGTCCGCCTCATGATGGGCGTTGGGATTGCTGTGGCAGCGGACAAGCCACACATGGGGCAGCAGCCGTGTCACACGGACACGGCCCCGCCAGTTCTCATAGTCGAGGCTCATGATTCCGCCTCCTTGATTCCTTCGGCTATCAGTTCTTCCCCGATTTGCTGAATGTGTTCGACGGCCTCGGTCATCGCCACGTAATGCTCGTACACGTCGTTCAACGCGAGCTGGATATCCGTGAGCCGTCGTTCTCCGATGGTCTTGTCGAAGTAGTTCGCGGCGAAGTTGATATCGGTGAACGCCACGTTGAGCAGCTTCTTCCCGTCCCGCAGCATCGAGTGAGCGGAAACGTTACCTACCAACACTTTCGGATTACTCACTGCGTTGCCTCCTTCCCTGAAGGGTTTATCGTGTCATCCTGTAAGGAGTGGCCACGCCAGCGCAGCCGGGACAATACCGGAAATCAGGTTTGATACGGTTGCCTGGATGGTGAACCAGTCACGGCTCATGGACTGTCCGCATCGAGAGCAGTCGAAACCACTGTCCGGGTCGATGAAACTCGGCCCGTTCACATCCTCCGGGTTCTCGATGGTCGTGTCCGGGCGGAATACGACTCGCTGGTGAATCACGAGCGTGGCCATGTCGGTTAGCGGCGCGGTCTTCCTGCGGTCCTTGAGCTTCTTGCGATACTCGTAGACCTTTTGGCGTGACACTCCGGTGCGCTCCGCGATCTGCTTCGGTGTCAACTCGTCCTCCGTGATAAGCCGCAGAAGCGTATCCAACGTTTCGGCTGAAAGTTGGCGATACTGGCGGGTTCCGCTCATTGTCCGCCTCCCATTTCCTTCTCTCGCGCCATGATCTCCACGTCGTCGGCGAGCATCCTCAGCACGCCAGCGAGCGTGCCATACGATTCGGCGGTCGGATACACCGTCTTGCTGACATACACGTCCCACCTGTCGGAGCCTTGATGGTTGTCGGCCTTGAGGATGATGAGCGGGTCGGCGTCGATGAAACGACCGTCTTCATGCCCCGCACTTTGAGCATCAGACGTATCGAATCCGCCTGCTCGCTCGTGTTGCCCAGAATATCCAGAGTGCTCATCGTCTACCTCTCAGTTCCTTCTCCTCGTTCGCGATCGATTGGAGGATGGCCTCCAGGTCGCCGAGCTCGTTCTGCATCGCTCATTCTTCCGTTGCCTTCCCTCTCATTGCGCCAATGACCTTCTGCACGATTTCCTGGCCGGGATATGCACCAGTTGCCTTCGTGAGGAAATCGAACACCTGTTGTGACGGCTGGGATATCACATAGGGCATGATTGCCAGACAAGCCGCCTTGATTTCCTCTTCCGTGGGCTGACGTGTGGCCCCGGCCAAGTAGCCTCTCTCGAACGCCGGTTGCAGGGCGGGGTAGATGTATGGGCTTCCTTGCGCCGAGTTTCGATTTCGCTATTGATAATGTTCATTCTTCTGTTGCCTTTCCTTGCATTGCCTTGACTGCGAGTCGCATGGCGTCGTAGTATTCGGCCCTCAACGCGCAGTCAGAATCCCATTGAGGGTAAGAGTCGGGCTTCAACGCCTCGTAGAACGCTTTCGCCCCGGCTTCGATTTCCTCGTTCGTGGGCTGGCGTTCAGCGCCATCCATGTACGCTTCCGCCAAGTCATCGGACGTGTAAACCGGTATCGTTATTGCGCCGTGACAATCAACCGCTTCGGGCGGGTAGAGGCGCTCCGCCTCACTACTGATGATGCTCACAGCTGACCTCTTTCCCGATTGCGTTCCAGACAGTCGTCCATCGCCTGTGCCACTTCTTCGTCGGTGATACCGAACGCGGCGATCAGGTTGCCGACCGTCTGCAACACGTCAGCCAGTTCACCGAGCATGGCCTGGCGGCGCTGGTCGCGCACGTAACCTATCCATCCGGCTTTCGCCTTGTCCCGGTCATCGCCGAGCTCGCCGCCCACGTTCACCCCGAAGCAGGCGAGGCAGTTCGCATGATCATCGAACTCCCGGCCAATGCCGCTCGGGTCTGTCGGGTCGCTGGCTTTCAGGTATTGTTTGCAGGCTTCGACCAGTTCGGCGCTCTCTTCCAGATTCTTCAAGGCCAGCCACTTGTCGGGCGTGAGATGGCCGAAAGATTCGATCGGAGGCAATTGGACGATACGATTGCTCATGCTTCCACCGCCTTGGCCGGACGGAACGGAGCTTGAGAGGTCACGTGCTTGCTGTTGAGGTCCGACCAAACAGACCCGGTGACGGGGGATTCCGGGTCACCGATAAGCAAAGCGATCAACTTCGAATTGTCCAGGACGGAGATGGCGACGCTCCACAAGGCATTGTCCTTATCCCACCACAACCCGTCATGGTCGGGCAGCTTCGGCTTCCGACGCAAAGCGTAGGCGAAATCATCGGAGTCGATGCAGTACTCACCGTCTATCTCGCTGATGCGGATACGCAGGAGCATGTCGCCTAGAGGGTCAGGCTTGAGATCGATGACGCGGAAATGGTTTCCCTCCGTCGTGCAGGCAATATCGCCCACCTGCACGTTTTCGATGTTGTCGATGCGCTCATACTCGGGGTCATCCAACAGTTCGATGGATTGGATATTGTCTGTTGGCTCAAAATCACAGGAAGAGTCATAGCTACGTGACGTGTACAAAGAACGGTTATCGCCTAAATCAATATCTCCTGTGTCATCTAACACTCCAGTAACAATGGTGCCGTTCTTCCATGTGCCTTGACGTGCAGTCCGGCCATCTCCTTGCAGGTCTTGCCTTCCAGAAGGGTTTCTCACTCATTGACAGCCTCCTTGGCTAGTTGTCGTTTACGTTTCCGCTTCGCCTCATACTGGGCGTATTTCTCGGGATGCTCCGACCTCCAACGGCGATGGTATTCAGCCATCTCACGCTGATGGGCGGCGGCATACTTACGAGCCGAAGCCCGAGCCTGAGCCAAATGCTCCGACCGGTACCGGCGTGCATACTCATTACGTTTCTCACGATTACGAGCGTTCCGCCGATTCGCCAGATCACGCAGATGCTGCGCATACTCGGGGTCGGTTCGACGCCGTTCCCTGACACGACAGTTCCGGCACATGCCATCCTTGCCGACCCGGCACATGCCACCGCACCAATCGCATTTCGGATGACGTTCAGTTATCAGGCCGGACAGTTCGCCGCCGTTCCGGCAATAGTCGATGAACTCCTCATCGGTCATGTCATCAACGTTCACAGCCACACCTCCCCATTAGTGAACCTGCGGAACAACACAGGGTCGAGCTTGTACAACGCCCGCCGAAACTGCGGGTCACGGCAGAACAGGATGAACAACAGGCTTACTGCTTCGGCGGTTCGCATCGCGTCCAACCTCCCTTATCGTCCAGAAGCACCCAACCATGTTGGGCGGTGAGAATCGGCACCAGTTCGGTGATCGTTGAAACCGCTCACGATGTACCCCAAGCTCATGGCCTCACGCGGATGGGCGTGAATCCACCCATGACATCCCGTATCGCCACTCCCACACGCCAAGATGAGGTTCGACACCTCATGCAGTCCCGGCCACTTGTGTGACGGAGTCTGCGATGATGCCGGCTGAAACCGCTCCAATGGAATGGTTTGCCGCAGCGGACGCACCGGTATTGGTCGCGTGCGTCCACCAAATCCTTGACGTGTTGGGACGGGTTAGATCTGCCCATTTCCGTATTCGTCCTGGGGTTGGCTCCACGGTCCGTAGGCTGCTGATACTGCTGTTGCGGTTGCTGGAATCCCTGTTGCGGCTGCTGGAATCCTTGCTGATACTGCTGCTGCGACTGTTGGAAACCAGACTGCTGGGCCTTGGGTTTCGCGCTCAACACCGCAATGGTGCGGGCCGCGACATCCCAATTCTCATACCGTTTCCCATCCTTTTCCGACACTCTTTTGGACAAGCTGCCGTTCACAAGAACCTTCACGCTCATGTTCGGCTGGGACTTCAACTGGCGAACCTGATTCAAAGCATCCTTCGCCTGATTCGACAAGGGACGCACACCATAGAACTGAGGCTCCTTGTCAACCCACTGGTTCGTGTTCTTATCCGTGTAACCCGGATGGACGCTGACGTTGAGAATACTGGAATCCTGAAAATCCTTGATCTCTCCCGCATATCCGGTAAACTCGATGCTTGGTTCTCCGGCCATTACGCATTCCTCCTGTAATTGTTCGTCTTGTGTTTCTCCATGGCCCGCCTGTTGCAGACCAGCATGTGTGATTGGGCTCCGGCGCAATCAACGGCACCGCATGTGGGGCATTGGGGGAGCGTGATCTTGTCCCCGTGAGCCCACAGGCATCTGGCGCACTTGCAGCCCGGCCTCGGGGTGAAAGTCACTCGAAGCTCGCCTCCACCTTCGTGAACGGGAAACGATCATCCCGGACACTGGTCTTGAAGAACTGGCTGCGGGATTGGGACTGGCATGGGAAGGCGGGGGCGATGGTGCCATCATGGGAGAGCACCGGCATCCAACGTTTGCCGTCATGCTTCCACACCGATTCGGTGCGAGCCTTGTAGAAGCCCGGCTCCTTCGGAAGGTTATCCATCGTGTACGGTCCGCGGTACGCATATTGGAAAAAGGAGTCATCCACCCACCACCCGTCCGGAAAGCCGAGCTCCCCGATACTCAGGCACAGGGTCTGTCCGCCAATACGGTCAGAATCCGTCTTCTTCACCGTGTACTCGTTGCCGCTCTTCATCACCACTTTGTCGCCGGGGCGAACCTTCGTGATATCGGTGATACGCTCACGGAAAGCATCATCCACCAGTTCGATGGACTTGATACCGGAGTAAGGGACGAAAGTCGAGGATGAACGAATGGCGGGAGAAAGAGAGACGCAATGAGCAACGTTTCCCACCATGTCGAGCGTACAGGTCATCGTGTCGCCGTTATTCCACGTTATCTTGACACGCAGCCCTTCCAGCTCCCCGCAGGTCTTGCCTTTCCAGAACGGTTTCTTGTCATCATCTTCAGCCTGCTTGACGGATTCCGTCTCGGGCTTCGACTCGTACACATGCACGTTCCGAGCGGAACCGGTACTGTACCCATCGCCAAAATCCAAGAAAACCACGAGATTGCCTTCATCCTCGGTCTCGATGTACAGTGGCGGCTTATGGCCCATACTCATGATGAGAACGTCCACCATGCTTTCCTGGTTCTTCATCTCATGCAGTTCGCCCGCATAATGCCCGTCCGCATCATCAAACTCAACCCACATGCCCGGCTTCACGTCGTTCAAACCAATCTCACTGCTCACTGGGAGCCTCCTTAACCTTGTCGTTATGCTGTCGATAAGCGTCGATGAACCGTTGCGCCTGATATTCGGTCAACGTGCCATAAGCGACCCGCGTTTGCAGGACGTTGCCGATGAAACCGTTCTCCTGACCCACCGGAATCTTGCAGTCTTCAAGAATCCGGTCGATCTGTGTTTTCTGCTCGTCGGTCATACCCTTGACGGAACGCTTTTTGTAGCCGCTCGTCTCACCGTCATCATCCGTGGTCGCCAGTCCGAACGCGCCGCAAGTGCTGTAGCGTCGCGCATACGTCAATGCGGAACCGAGGGCCTGCATGACGCTCATGCCACGCGAATCACCCACCTCGACCGGGATAAGACAATTACTGGCAATCCACTTGTCCGTGCCCTTCTTCCTGACGGCCGTATCCACATACAGGCGTCCGTCAACCAACTGGGTCGGCCATTGCAGGTCGAACCCCTGCTCGTCCACATAGTTCACGACCTGAGCCAGGGTCGCATACGTGCCACGACCGCCCTGAGCGTCCTTCTTAATTACCGCCATGATTCAATCTCCTCCTCTTCCTCCAACAGCTTCCAGTCGGGGAACACGACATCCTTCGGGTATTTAGGCAACCCGTAGGCCCTCATGGCCTCCAACGGGTCCTCCGTGTTGTCACGGAACCATCTGATGCCCTGCAAGGCGTGGTTTATCTTCGGTTCCGCCAGTTCGGTGATGATGGGCGAATCCTCCTGAATCTCGTAGCGCATCCAGTCGAACGGCGGGTTCTTCTCCTGCACGACGAACTCGAAACCCAACGGCCCCTTATATTCGGGCATCGTCAACCGGTAGAGACGCATGTAGAACGCGGCCTGAATGTGATACCCGTACTGCCAGCAGGAACGCTCGAACTCGTCCGGCGACTTCACCGTGGTCTTGTAATCACGGATACGCAGCACACCATCCGGGTCGGGAGTGGACGGCAACCAGTCCGCCTTGCCCTTAATCAACAATCCGGTATCAGGGTCGGCGGCGATCATCGCCACCTCCGGCTGACCATCCAGCTTCGTGAAGAAATCTCCAACCATATCTCGCATGGCCTCGACCTTCTCCACATCATCGGGGGAAAGCCATACGATATCCTCGCCCTCATGCAGTTTCAATGTCTCCGCATACCTGGCTTTGCCTTCCTTGGTGCGTAGGTTCGGTTTCACCAGCACCTCGGGGCCACTGCCCAATATGAGACTGTGAGCCGCCTTCCCGAACTCGAACTGGGGGGAGGACGAATGCTCGCCGGTCAGATACTGCGAATACGCCAACGGGCTGACCAGATACTTCTTCAACGCGGTCTGGTCCACCGCGTCAAACGCGAAGTAATCGTCATCGGCCATCTGCTCGACGGTCATTGCCACTCCTTTCTTGCTTTGAGTACTTCCTTGCCTAAAACCTTGATGGTGTCGGCCACCGAGTCGAGAAAATCGTCAACGTCCTCCGCGTCGTAGACTCTCCGTAAAGCAGGGAACGATACGTGCGGAACTTTCTATGCCGGACATCATTCGGGGTCAACATGAGAACCCCTCGACTGCATGGACAGTTGCTCCTCGCGTTCCATCAGGTGACTGTGACGCCAAGTACGCGACTTGCCCTGCTTATGAGAGGCCTCCGCATAATCGGCCACATGGTCACGGCCAACGTCTCCCACGACCTTCGAGGCCTCGTTCCAATCCGAGTACACGCGATCGTTCACGGCCACATACTTGTCAGCGAGATAACGGACGCAATCACCGAGATAACGGATGGCTTTGGCGATGGAGTTGAAATCAGATGCATCAGTCGGCGTCCTCCGTCTGAATTTGAGCCACGTTTCCTCCATGAGAGGCCGGTCGATCTCGTAGTAGATGTAGGTCTTCCCGTGCTTGGCGGGTAGGCGCCGAACTTCATCTTGTAGTTCTCGGCCAGACGGGAGCCGAAATGCAGGGCGTTTTTCTTCATCGGCTCGAATCCTTTCGAACGGAGGAAGTCGCTGATGATGAGTCGCGGGGAGCCCGGTGTCTGTGGCGCGGGCTGCTGGTTCGGCGTATATGAGTCGAGTATCTGCCTCGCGCGGTGTTCGAGCTCGCCCTGCGGCAATAGTCCACGGGCCTCGTTGAGCAGTCTCATCTGGTCTGATGGTGTGAGTTCCATGATTGTTTCCCTTCACTGGGCTTGATTGTTTGGTTGTCCTTCTGCGCCGGTGCTGACACGTCCGAAAACCCTTGTATTGGTTTTCGACGCAGGACGCGAAGGGGTTAAATTTTCTGAGCGCCAAGCCGGGAGTCGAACCCGGTGCACCTTGGAGAAGTCCATGACCATTGGAAGGCTTCGTAGGTGCGGCACCATGCGCTTGGCTGCCACCGGACGAGGAAGTAAAGGAATAAAGAACCCCGCCCGGAAGAATCATTTGGGTTGGATGAGGGTGTTGGAGCCTCGGGTGTGACGATCAGCTGGTCGGCGTTCTTCAAAGCGTCGATGTAATGCTGCCGGAGCACGTTGTCGGTCAGGGAATCGTTCAGCACCTTGTTCGCGTCGGCCTCGCCCTGCGCCTTGATGCGCTTCGTCTCGGCCTCGACCTTCGCGGTCTCCTGCTCGTTCTTCGCCTTCTGCTTGGCGACCTCGGCGGCTTGGGCTTGCGCGTAGCTGTCGGTAATGGACTTCGGGTAGCGGATGTCTTGCACGGACACCTGTTCGACGGTCAGGCCGATGCTCTTCCATTTCGAGGTGAGCGCGTCCTGCACGGCCTTCGTGTACTTGCCACGGTCGGTGAGCATCGTGATCGTGTCGAACTTGCCGGAGGTTTCACGGGCCACGCTGCGCAGGTCGTTGCCGATGTAGTTCTGCGTGAACGTGGTCTGCTTGCCGTATTCCGAGTAGAGCATTTCGGCGGCGGACGGTTCGAGCGAATAGTTGACCTGAATGTCGATGTTCGCGCTGGCACCGCTACGGTCGTTGACCGTGATCTCCTTGCCTTCCGCGCTGCCGCCGTCGTACTTGTAGTCGGTGTCCTTGAAGAAGTTGATGAGGTTGTTGCGCGTATCGTATTTGATGACCGACTGCCACGGCGCCTTCGCATGGAAGCCCGCGTTCTCCGCATGACCGGCGACGGAGCCGCCCATGTTGCGGATGACGGCCACCTCGCCTACGTCCAGCGAGTATAGGCATGCCGGAATCATCAACAGTGCGGCGACGATGATGGGAATGAAGCCGAAACCGGCTCCGTCGCCACCGTTGGCGAGTGCGACGGCTATCATGCCGACTCCGATGAGCAGGAGTATTACGGCGAGTATGAACCAGATCATTTTTGTGTTCCTTTCGACAATGCGAACGAGAGCATGACGGGCGAACAGCACATGAAGCCTGCGAGAATACTCCACGGGCCCGCATAGGGTTGCAGTGAGAGAATCAGGAACCCTGTCGCCGCCAACGTCAGACAAGTGATTGTCTTCGTGTTCTCATGCCGGCGTCGGCGTTCGTCCATGGAATGCTGCCAGCCGGAGCAGTGCGCCCCATACGTTTTCCTGTTCATGACAGTCCTTTCCTCGTGGCCGGACTCGGATTCGGACCGAGAACGCCCATTGCCGCCACCGTGCTGCAATGTTGACCAACTGTGAGAGATGGAGATGACGAGTCCTCTGGTTTTTCCCGGTGGTGGCGGTGCGTGTCCAGACACCCCGAAGGGTTCCGGCCGATGGTTGCCGCAGCAGATCGCAGTATGGTATTTATTTGCCTGTAGTCGATAGGTGGATAAAAAACGACCCACTGCGGCAAGACTTGTTATTCCTCGTTCTTCTCGTCGGCGCAGTCGGCCAGGTCCTCAAGGGCCTTGGCGGCGAAACGCGCCTGACTTGGAGTGAGGGGACGGGCACCGTAATCGGTGTCGATTTCCGCGTTGATAAGACCTTCGGCAGTGACGTTGCCGGTGAAGTATTCACGGGTGCGACGTTCCTCGACCACGAGCTTCTGGGAAAGGTTACGATTCTGGCTGACCATTGGGTTTTCTCTTTTCTTGTAAGGTCCCTTCGCGGGTAGACTGGGAACTGCGATATTCACAGTCAAACCAGCGAAGGGAAGTATCATGTCTGAAATGGAAGAAGTCGGTTCGATGATCAAACTGGTCGAACAGGCGGTTTCCCTTGTCGATACGGTCAGGAAGTCATTGCAGAAAACCGGTTCGGACGGTCATCAAGACGAGATTGACAAGCTATTCGAGGCTGTTGATCTACTGGTTCAGGCCAATCAAAAGACAATCAAGTCGATTGATGTTCTGACGGAGAATCAGGAGTTGGCTTTCGAGCAGTATCGGATGACGGACAAAGCTCTCCGGCAGGTTTGCGTGGTCCTTCGTCGCCTTGCGCCGGACGAGAAGATTCCCCTCCTGCCTCAAGCGCCCGCTGGAATTGAATAAGCCACTCGTAGAGATTGCGCGTGTATTCGATTTCCTTTTTTATTTTGGCGTTGAGTTGCCGGAGCTGTGTCGAGGACATGTCCGGTGTAGGCGAATCACAGTTGCCGGTCTGCCTGGATTGCGTGGCCAAGGGACTACCTGTTTCCTCCGGCCAGTAACTGTCCACGAGGGCGATGAAGTCCTTGGCGAAGCTCCTGAGCTTGCGCATGTCCGGTACGATCTCCACTCCTACCTTTCCGCTGTAAATCTCAGGGGCTTCATTCTTCGCCTCGTTGACTGCTGGGCTACGATTTGATGTGTTCATGGTGTTCTCTTTCGGAGAGGAGGTGAATATGGAGTATTGGAGTAAGCCCTACAGTGCGGACGGTGAATGCTATGCGGTTCGCAATATCTCAGACAAGCCGTTGACTGTGATTCAAGTTCTTGATTACTCAGGAAACGTCAGTCCGTTCGCTCGTCCGTGGGATTCGGGCAAGGAGCTTCCCTTCGTGGTGAAGCCGGGAGAGAGCTTGGAGTTGAAAGCCGCCAGCTCTTTCCTGTCCGGGCACAAGGGGTTGTCTATTCGCTTCTCGAACGGGGAGACGGAGTTTGTGACGGCTCTTGTTCCCCCGGCTCGCTGACATGCGCCAGAGCGCCGTCAATCCATTCCTTTGCTTTGGCGGCGTCCACCACCACCATTTTCCGGTAGGTGATAAGCGCTTCGCCTTTGCCGTTCCAGTCGAACTCGATGCTTGGCGTCTGCTCGGGGAGCATTGTGTCATCGAACTCCCCGACAAGTTCAAGAAATTTTTTCCGAAAGTCCTCCGGGAATGTCGCCCCGACCGTGATTTCACTGTGACGACTCATGCTGTTACCTCCAATACAGGAGACTCAGAAAGACGCTGCTCTTCAGAGAAGTCAAGTTCGCCTTGCAAGGCTCCGACCGATTGGTCAGCTCGACCAGTTTGCGGTTCAAACGCCTCATGGCTTTCACGGTCCTCTCAGATGGGTTCCGAACAACTCTCTGGTTTTTCCCGTATCTTGCTCGGCGTCTAATGAACTCCTCAACTGGAACGCCTTTGCCGTAAATGTGATAGGAGATGTTGCCAGGGCTGCAATCAAGCAACTTGGCCCATGCTCGAACATTCCCCTCCACCCCATCGACGGTGACTATTCGTTCCAATGATTTGGTGGCGTTATCACTGAGCGTCATCCACTGACAGTTATCGGGCTCGTAGTCCCTGCTGCTGTCGATGCGATCTAACGAGAGTCCGTCAACATAACCGTTGGCTTTAGCCCATTCCTTGAATTTCGGGAATGAATGCCATTCTCCGCAAACCTTGATGCCTTTCGCACCGTAATACTTGTAGTTCGGCATGTTCGGGTTCTCGCAACGGCGCTTCATGCTTGACCAGATCATGTAGAGGTGTGAGCGACTCTCCTTCTGAGTCATGCCGTCACCTCCAAGTCAGGCGTCTCAGCGCCGAAGAACTTCTCATGCATGTCCACTGGGATGGTGAGCAGTTCCTCGAAGCTGATTCCGAGGATTTCGGTTATTCGGTCAATCTCGATGACGTTGAAGGCCGGGGTTCCCTTGAGTCGGCGGGATAGCTTGCTCACATCCCAGTCGAGTTTCGATGCCATCCACCTAAGGCTTTTGTTCCTGATGAAGAGCTGGTACCGAAGTCCGGCTGCTGTAAGTTTCTGTGTGCTGCTCATGTTTTAAATAATAGTATATGCTATTTTTTCGTCAAACCACGACACGCCGTATCGGATATGCTATATTTGAGGTATGTCAAAGAAAGAAGATTACAAGCCGCTCAGCGCCTTTGCTATAGCATTTGCTGCTGAATATAAGGCATACATGAAGGCACACGGCGTCAAGCAGTACCAGCTTGCCGAAGTGCTAGGAAGAACCCAGCCGTATGTCAACGACCGCACTACCGCCAAGCGTGCCATAGACACTGACGACATCGACGCATTGGCTTCTCTGACCGGCACCACCGGCCGTTCGCTGATGATCGAACTGGCTCGCCTCACCAAGGAAACATTGCGCCAGCCGGTATCCGAGACAGCCTCGGTGGCGTCCCAGCTCGAAAAGGTCATAGGCAAGAAGATACAGGTGGAGAAGGCCGCTTATCGGGATGAGAACAAGCAGGCGGAGTCCGGGCGTGAAAACATGGACTGACCTCACCATTGAGGCCCGACACATGGGAGTCCTCATAGAGGATAAGGAGTTCGACGGGACGCAGTGCGGGGAATACGATCCCGATACCCGCACCGCGTACATCGACCCCACCATGAGCATGGAACAACGGGTATGCACGTTGCAGCATGAGCTTATCCACGCAAAACACTTCGATGACGGGCTCGGATTACTGAGCCGGGAGAAAGAAGAACGCCTCACCCGCAAGGAGACCGCGTTCTCTCTGATTAATCCCATCGAATACATGCGCACGGAAGACCTGTACGGGGGAGAACCCTACGCGATGGCGCAGGAACTGGGCATCACCGTGGGCGTTCTGTTGGACTACCGGCGATGGCTGCATGACAATCTTGCCGCACGGGCCGCATGATTATGTACCTTATCCGTGTTTCTTGCAATCAGGGAACACGTTCGTGGATACAATTAGCTCACCAACCCCAATGGAGAGAAGAAGGGTGATTGAACTATGAGCGACAACAATCCGCAGAAGCCGATTCCAGACAGTCAACCGGCGACGGTCAAACCGGCGCAGCCGCAACAACAGGTTTCCGACGCGGACAAAACCACCGAACAACTGCAACGTGAGGTACTGCTGTTGCAGAAGAAGCAGTTGGAGAAGGAGGCGCAGGCCAAACCGGTCACGTTCGGCACCATCGTTGGCGCAACGCTGGTCGCATGGATTATCATCGGAGTCGTCGGAGGCATCGTCGCCGCGATAGGCTTCAGCTTCATGATGTATGATATTCAGGAGCAGCGGGATCAGGAGCAGCTAGAGCAATCCCTGTACTCATATTACGATTCAAAATACAGTGACGATTCCGATTCCTACGATTACTGACGTATCGGGATGAAGATTGGGGGTTATAGGCCAAAATGTGTGTCCGGCGGTCTAGTCGTTCGACTGCCATTCGACGTGTGTGGAACTCGTTCCAGTCGATGCCGGTGCCGTATCTTGCGGGGATGCCGAACGTCTCGTACTGGCCTTGCGGGCTCCTTTCCCATGCCTGCCGGTAGAGGCGCTCGAGTCGTTCATCGGGCATCGCGTTGGCCGCGAGCCATGCGTCGGTCTCGGGATGCGCCGTGTGCTGATGGCACCACCAGCAGATCGCCTTCAGCCGTCTGACCAGCCGCAGTCCACGGTGGCGGCGCAGCATGTCGCGCAGGCGCGCGTTCCATGATTCGATGAGATTGTTCGTGGGCGGCACCGGGCCGACGGACGCGAGCCCCTCGTCGAGGAACGTGAACAGCTGACCCTCCCGGATGCGTCTGCGGATCATGCGCCGCGCCTTGACGAGCCTTTGGTGCATGTCGTTCACACTGCCGTCGGCGTATTCGCTCTTCTCGTCGAGGAACGAGGCGAAGTCCTGCTCCCACCGGTTGTAGGAGACCAGCCATTCGGCCGCGCCGCCCGCGTCCCCGACGCGGGGCAGGGACAGGGCCACCCGGCGCAGCTGCCTGCCGGCCTCCAGACGGGGCCGCCTGCCGGTCAGTTCGAGGATGTTGGCCTGCACGTGGAACAGGCACCGTTGGATCCGCGTATCCGGCCACGTGGCTTCGCGGCCTTGAGGACGCCGCCCCCGCCGTCGCATACGAGCACGTCGGGCGGCGCGATGCGTGCCATCAGGCACTGCCATGCCGCCGCTTTCTCGCTTTTGGCGACATGCCAGCCGATCACGTGCCCGCCGGCCACCGCGATCAGGACCACCGCGTCGCGGTGCAGGTGGATGCCGTCCACATGCACCACATGATGCACCTCGTCCACCAGCGGCACGGGCGGCCACAGGCCCCACATGAGCTCGCACCGGCGGCGCAGCGTGCGTGCCGGCAGCCGGTGCTCGGCCTGCGACTGCTTCGAGAACAGCCAGTCCAGACCGCACCGCAGATCACGGGCGCTGTTGTCGCGCGACTGGGTGCGTGAGCTCCCGCAGCCGGCGTTCCGGCACCGCCACCTGATCCGTCCCGAGCTCGTCCTTCCGTTCCGCTTCATCGGCTCGCCGCACACGGCGCAACAAGGTGTGTTCATCCACCCAATCTGCCACGCCAACTCGAAAGTCACTCAACCGTTGTGCCGCAAGGCCTGACCGGCCATTCCGGACACACATTCTGGCCGACCTCGAGTTCCCCGCCCATACAACTCGAACAGGAGAAACGCCACTGCCACAAAGGAACACAAGCCAAAACGGACACACATTTTGGCCTATAACCCAAGATTGGTCCCGTTCTCCTGTATTGGAGGACGGGACCATTTTGTATAGGTCTACAAAATGATGGTCAGGCCTTGTCTTCGATTATTTGTCAGGCCCGACCGACCGGCCGAACAGGAAGCCCAATGCCGTTGTCGCCACAACCTTGAACGTCTCCGCCGCAGGGTGAGTGCATCATTGTTGTCGGCGTAAAAGAATTCAATCAACGCGAAGACCGCTATAACTATCAGGCATGCGGCGACGAGTTTGAACGCGGCACTGTTCTTGAATTCTTCGATACCCCATCTGTGCTTCTGTTCAGGGGTCTCCCGAGAGACCTTCACGCCATCGGCGGATGAGGACGATTCCATGTTGTCGCCTGTGTCCGATTCCATGGGAGGTACATCCTCGGTCACGTCATCGCCCACTATGGAAGTCGAAGTCAGAACCGTATCGGCGTCATAGGGTTTGCCATTCCGTTCGTCGGTCATCAGATTGCCAGATACGGGTCGAAGGTATGATCGTTGGCCATGTCACGGCTACCGACGAATCGTTTGTTCCCCGCATTGGCCTTGCTCCATGCGGAACCGGGGATGTGCGTGATGCGGGACAATTGAACTGCGGTGTAGTTCTTCATGTGGGACCAGACCTCATCGAGGGCCTGCTTCAACGGAGGGTTGGAATCCTCGTTCGCCGCGTATGCGTTGCCTTGGGCGTCGCGCGCATAACTGGTGATGGGACTGCCGCCGAATCCCTTGAACTCGTCGTACACGCTGCGGACCACGGCCCGTACTTCCATGGCTGGAACGATTCGGTCAGGAGCCGCACACTGGTGTTCCGCTGGTACAGGCATGTGACGAAGAACAACAGTTTCTGGAGTTTCATGGGGGAGACCGGTATCTTGTCCCTGAACGCGCGGATGAGAATGCTGTTCGCCACCAGTTCCGGGTTCATACCGGTGCCGGGAAGACTATCCTCTGCCATACGGCCCCACCTCCTATATTCCATGGTATCAACGAGGGTGTATGCGTGATCGGGCGCTTCCACGCTCAGGCCTTCCATTCGATCTGCTTCAAATCGAGCCCGTCGCCTATCGTCTCCATGCCTCGCATCAAATCCTCCACGGGCACGGTGCGGTAATGCTCGCTCATTTCCACGGACGAATGGCCGACGATGCGTTGGATGATGCCGGCGTCAACCTTCATGTGGAACAGGAGCGATACGACGGAATTGCGGCATTCATGCCCGTACCGGTTCTCGTAGTCGGGGATGCCCGCCCTGCGCATGAGGTCGCGGAAACCGGCCCTGTCATCAAACGCGGATATCGGGAGTCCTTCGCGCGTCCTGAATATCAGGTTGTACGGGTTCGGGATGATGCTCTCCGTGGCTTCCAGATACCGGTGCATGACGGTGCCCAACTGGGGGATTATCGGCACGACCTTGCCTCTCGCGGACTTCGGCGGCGTCAAAGCGTACCCCTTGCACAGGTGTATCATGTCGTATCCGTCCGGCACCCTCCACCGGTATCGGGGGCAGCTCGAAGGCCGTTTGAAACCGCACGGGTATCTTCCGTCCCTGCCGGGCTCCCCGCACCCATGCTCCTTGTCGAGGCTTTCCAGTTTCCAGTTCACCGTGTAGGTGCCTATCCATATCTCGCCGCTTTCCGGTGTCTCCAACGTCTTGTCCCGCCACAGGTCGAGATCGTCCAATGTGGCCCCCAGTATCTCACCCTGCCTCATGCCGGTGAGCAGCCTCCACCATTGGCGTGCGCCCAGAAACAGGTCATCGGAGGATTCCTCGAGCATGTCCTGCATCTGCTTCACGGTGAACGCCTTGCGGTCCTGCGAGCCGCTGCGCCTGTCCGTCGAAACGACCACGGGCCCGTTGATGGTGCGCCGGTCCCCGGCCAATCCCGCGTCCCTGCGTTTCGGCCTCGCCGCGCTGGTGACCGGGCTGGTGGGTATCAGCCGGTCGGCCACCGCCGCCTTGAATATCTGGTTCAGGATGTTGTAGAAACCAACTGCCGGTCGTACGAGCATGGGGTGCCGTCGAGGTTGCGCATGTTGGCTATCATGCGCTGCACCGCCGAGGCGGTCACTTCGCCCAGCTTCTCGTTCGCGTACCTGCTCAGATGCACGCTTATGAGGCTCGCGTAGTTGCCGGTGGACGCGGGTTTCAGGTCGCGTTTCTTCATCTCGAACCATTGCGCCGCGTATTCCCCGAGCCGGGTGGCGCGATCCACGCCCATGCCCCATTCGGTTTTCTCCTTGAGGGCTTCGGCTATTTTCCTGTCGCATTCCTTGTAGGTCTTGGCGGACACCCATCGGCCGTCCACCTTGGCCTGCCAGTTCACGTATGTCTTTACCGTGCCGTCCTTGAGTGTTTTCCGCTGCTCGTGGCGGATGGGGTAGACCGCTCCGGTTTTCCTTATCCTAGGCATTCAGCATCCTTCATTCTCCAACATTCTCCAACAAACAATCCGTGGCGAATGGTATTCCAATGGTATACCAATCGTATCAAATCGTTGGAATTCCGCCGTTCTTTCCGAGAGAGCCATTGATTTCATTATACGTTACTGGATGTGGAAGGTGTGCTGAACTAGCACCTTTTGTTTCTGACTAAGACCCTTGGAACAGCAACAATTCCAAGGGGTCTTGGCGTATTGGAAATGTTCTTGGCTAGAGAGATACAGATGGATTTAGCAACATTCCGCAACAAATAATATGATCTAGGTCTTCTGCACGTTGCGGGGGGTGGTTATGGTTCATCCAGATGAGAACAGGAGCAAACCTATGAGCAAGATGAGTGACATGACGGAATACCATGCTTCAGCCTACCGTTTGCCGTCAGGCTTCGAACACTGCTCGAAATTGAAGCCGGTGGCTGAGGCAGCGACGGCGCTGGACCGGGTCAAGGCCGTGGTGGATGTGCTGTATTCGCCGGGCGGCTGCCCGTGGGACGGCAAGCAGACGAACAAGTCGCTGCTCAAGAATCTGCTCGAGGAAACCTACGAATACGTCGACGCGGTGGAGACTCACGACCGTGACAACATGCGCGAGGAACTGGGTGATGTGTTGCTGCAATCCGTGTTTCAGGCGCGGGTCTGCGAATCGGATACTGAGGACCCGTTCGGTATTGATGAGGTCGCCGATCGGTTGGTGAACAAGCTCATCACTCGGCATCCGCATGTGTTTGCGGCTGATGATGCCGGCAATTCCTCTGATTCTTCTGATGCTTTTGATGCTGACAGTAACGACGGGGGAGAAGCTGCCCAACCCGAATCCCCGGAAGCTGTGCTGGCTCTATGGGAAAAGATGAAACAGCAGGAAAAGCATCGTAATCCGTGCTTGAGGGCATTTCCCGCGTTCAAGGTGCGTTGCCTCGCGCGGCCAAAGTCGTTTCTCGTATCTCCAAATCGCCGAATGCTGATAGATTGTTCGCGGCGTTTGATGAGTCGGCTGCGGCTGATGCTCAGCGAGATGATGTACATCCTCAAGCGGCGAACCAATCCGAATCAAGCGGCGACAATTCCGCTGAACGGGAGAAGGCCGATGCCTACGCCGATGAAATCCTCGCCGTCGTGCGCAAGGCCCGCGTTGACGGCATCGATATCGAGTCCGCACTGCGCAATCGCTTGCGTGATGTCGAAGAAAAAGTCGCCTTGATTGAATCAGAAATCAACAACGATTAAGTCCATACATGTTTTTTGATCACGGATCGTAAAACTTAGAGGTGCTGAGTTGCCAACGACTACCGGCAAGCTGGCGTCATTGCCATCCTATTCACGTCTTAGTGGCCCCTTCCTCCCCGGCCATACTACTCAGGCAAGGCCTGTTGTAGGCTCGGGTACGACGGGCTGTAGCGCCGAATAAGGATGAACGGGAACAGAACGAAGACGGACTGAGACGAACCGAAGCGGTACCAGAGGGGAGTGGCTCATGCAGGTGGCGTTGGAGAACAACATCGTTTTTGTGGTCATCGAGTATTTAGCAATCCTGTGTTGGGGATTATCGGGCGGACTTGCCGCCATTCGCAAGGGCTACGACATCTTCACCATCATGCTGTGCGGATGGCTTACCGCACTCGGCGGCGGTCTTGTGCGCGACGTGATGCTCGGTGCCCTGCCGCCGGTCGGCATCACCGACAAAGGCTATGTGCTCACCACGCTGTTTTCCGGCATTATCGTGGTGGTGGCCCACCCGGAGATCACCAAACTCAAATGGACGATGACTATCATCGATGCTCTGGGCCTCGGACTATTCGCAGTCAGCGGCACCGCAAAGGCTCTGGCCTACGGTTCCTCAGGCATGACAGCCGTATTCCTTGGCATGTTCACAGCACTGGCCGGCGGCTCATTCGTGACATCTTCATCGGCGATGTGCCAATGATTATTCGAGACAAACACCTCTATGCCGTGCCCTCGTTCATCGGTTGCATTCTGACCGTGCTTGTATGGCGTGGTGTGCACTACGGTTGGTTCGACATGTGCTCGGAAATGCTGCTCGACGTGCTGATCGTCATCATCGTGGTGGCGCTGCGCCTGCTCTCGGTCGGCTTCAACGTCACCTTGCCCGGAGCCGTCGAGCGTCATCGCGTCTACCTGCCCAGCGAAAGCCGATATCTCAAGCGCCCGGTCATCCATCCGCACGCCGATACCGTCGATCCCGGCGATACCACCAAGGACGAAGAAGACAAGCCTCAGGATGATTCAAGACCGCCTCAGGGCTAACTGCCTTCAAAGAGGTACATTTGGCCTTCTGCAAAATGACAACTGCTTTCAAAGAGGTACCTGAAGCACGAAACGTCGAGTATAAGCGTTGCAATGACGGCGTTTATACTTGGGCTTTCTCGGATTCGGTACCTTTCTGAACGGAGATGTCATTTCGCAAGACCGCCAATGTACCTCTTTGAACGGAGATATAAAAGTCCCGCAAGCCAGATGACTTGCGGGACTTGCTAAAACCTTAAGAGGCTTATGCTCACAGAGCGTTGATCGCAACAGCGAGGCCGGACTTGCGGTTGGCGGCCTGGTTCTTGTGGATCACGCCAGCGCCAGCAGCCTTGTCGAGCTTCTGGGCGGCAACCTTGTAGGCGGCCTCGGCGGCAGCCTTGTCACCGGCGGCGATGGCTTCGCGGGTGGCGCGGATGGCGGTCTTCAGGCCGGACTTCACAGCCACGTTGCGAAGGTGCGCCTTCTCATTGGTGAGCACGCGCTTCTTCTGCGACTTAATGTTTGCCACGTTTACTCCAAACGATGTGTGTTATAAGGACATACAAAAGGTAGAGGATAGCATGAGCCCCGGAAAAACCCGCGCAATGCCACGCCGAATACAGTCCCTCGGCTACACTAGGTGAAGTTTGAGTATATGCCAAGAGGAGGAATGCGTTGGTCGTCCAACACAATCAGCCGGGTTCCACGGATCAGTCGGTGATTCGCAACTTCTGTATCATCGCGCACATCGACCACGGCAAGTCGACCGTGGCCGACCGCATCCTGCAGTTAAGTGGCATTGTGCCCGAGCGCGAGATGCGCGATCGCTTCCTCGACCGTATGGATATCGAGCAGGAGCGCGGCATCACCATCAAATCCCAGGCCGTGCGCGTGCATGGACCTTTGACGGCACCGCATACACGCTCGGTATGATCGACACCCCCGGCCACGTGGACTTCACCTATGAGGTGTCCCGCGCACTGGCCGCCTGCGAAGGCGCGGTGCTGCTCGTCGACGCTACCCAGGGCATCGAGGCGCAGACCCTGTCTAACCTGTACATGGCCATCGACCATGATCTGGCCATCATTCCCGTGCTCAACAAGATCGACCTGCCGTCCGCCGAGCCGGACAAGCATGCCGAGGAGATCGCAGGTCTGATCGGCTGCGAGCCGAGCGACGTGCTGCGCGTCTCCGGCAAAACCGGCGAAGGCCGTGGCCCGACCTGCTCGACCAGATCGTCATGGACGTGCCCGCCCCGCACGGCGACCCCGAGGCCCCTGCCCGCGCGCTGATCTTCGACTCCGTCTACGATCCCTACCGCGGCATCGTCACCTACATCCGTATGGAGGACGGCGAACTGCACGACCGCGAAAAGGTCCACATGATGGGCATTGGCATGACCCACGATCCCATCGAGATCGGTGTGATCAGCCCGATATGACCCGTACCAAGGCACTCGGTGCCGGCGAGGTCGGCTACATCATCACCGGTGCGAAAGATGTGAGTCAGTCCAAGGTGGGCGACACCCTGACTTCGGCCGTCCGCCCGGCCGCCGAGCCGTTGCCCGGCTATCGCGACCCGAAGCCGATGGTCTACGCCGGTTTGTTCCCGATCGACAACGCCCAGTTCCCCGAACTGCGTGATGCACTCGACAAGCTCAAGCTCAACGACGCGCCTGATCTACACGCCGGAAACCTCCGTGGCCCTAGGCTTCGGCTTCCGCTGCGGCTTCCTGGGTCTGCTGCACATGGAAATCGTCAACGAGCGACTCTCCCGCGAGTTCGGCCTCGACCTGATCCAGACCGCCCCGAACGTCACCTACGACGTGACCGCCGAGGACGGCAGCCAGCATCATGTGACCAACCCGAGCGAATTCCCGGACGGCAAAATCAAGAAGATTGTCGAGCCGATGGTTGCCGCCGACATCATCACGCCCAAGGAATTCATCGGTGCGGTGATGGATCTGTGCCAGGACACCGTGGCATTATGGGCACGATGGAGTACATCTCCACCGATCGTGTCGAGATGCACTACCGCATTCCGCTGGCGGAAATCGTGTTCGACTTCTTCGACCAGCTCAAGTCCCGCACCAAGGGCTACGCTTCCCTTGATTACCATGAGGATGGCGAGCAGTCCGCCGATTTGGTCAAGGTGGACATCCTTATTCAGGGCGAGAAGGTCGATGCGTTCAGTGCCATCGTTCACCGCGATAAGGCGTATTCGTACGGTGTGATGATGACCAAGAAACTGCGTAGTCTGATTCCTCGCCAACAGTTTGAGATTCCGATTCAGGCTGCGATTGGTTCGCGCATCATCGCACGTGAGAACATTCGTGCGTTACGCAAGGACGTGCTCGCCAAGTGCTATGGCGGCGACATCACCCGTAAGCGTAAGCTGCTCGAAAAGCAGAAGGCCGGCAAGAAGCGTATGAAGATGCTCGGCCATGTGGAGGTACCGCAGGAGGCGTTCATCGCCGCCCTGTCCACCGGCGAGGACTCCAACGACCGCGACACCAAAGACAAGATCCGCGCCGCTCAGAAGACCGAGGGCTAGTGTTCGAGGTCTACATCCACGTCCCGTTCTGCTTGCGGCGCTGCGGTTACTGCGACTTCAACACCTACACGGCTACGGATCTTGGTGCGGGGGCCTCGCGCGGCAACTATGCCAATATGGTCATTCGTGAAATGGCCCTGACCAAGCAGTGGCAGCTCGACCATGGCATCGAGGAGCCACCGGTCTCCACCGTGTTCTTCGGGGGTGGTACACCCACGATTCTCGCCGCCCGCGATCTGGTCGCCATGCTCGATGCCATCCGCAAGATCTGGGGCATCGCGCCCGACGCCGAAATCACCACCGAAGCCAACCCGGACACGGTCAACGAATATTACATCAATGAGCTCGCTGCCGGCGGCTTCACCCGCGTTTCCTTCGGCATGCAATCTGCCGTGCCGCACGTGCTCAAAACCCTCGACCGCACGCATACGCCGGCCAACGTGGCCGCAGGCGTTAATGCCGCCAATAAGGCCGGCCTGCGCTCCAGCGTGGATCTGATTTACGGCGCACCGGGGGAGAGCCTTGACGATTGGTGCACCTCGGTCACGACCGCCATCGACCTCGGCGTGAACCACATCTCCGCCTACGCACTGACCGTGGAACCCACCACGAAAATGGGTCGTCAAATCGCGGCCGGCACTCTGCCCAAACCCAATGACGATGACGAAGCAGCCAAATACGAAATCGCCGACGACCTGTTCGCCGCCGCCGGCCTCGAATGGTATGAGGTCTCCAACTGGGCCCGCCCCGGATACGAGAGCCAGCACAACCTCGGCTATTGGCGCAACGTCGATTGGGCCGGTCTAGGGCCAGGTGCCCACTCCCACTACAACGCGGTGACCGAGGCTGACCACCCCCAGTCAGCTTCGCTGACAGCCCCCGCTGGCGGGAGCAAGTCCGAAGCCATTGCCTCTGCCTCAGCTGATGGACAGGCCAACGCCGAACTAGGTATGATCAACGCGCATGGGAACAACTCCCAAGAAATTCATGCCCCCGCTGGCGGGGGTTGTCCGGCGGATGCCGGACTGGGGGTGGTTTCTGTCTCACACGGTCTGCGCAGCTGGGACATCGCGCACCCGCGTTTGTGGGGCACGGCCATCAACGAGAACCGTGTGCCGTGGGCCGATAGCGAGACGATCACTCCCGAGGAAAACCTCGAAGAGCTCATCATGCTCGGGCTGCGCCTGCACGAGGGACTCGATCTCGGCCGCATCAACCGCGCCATCAACGATGCGGGTATGAGCAGCACGCCCCAGACTCTCCGAACCGTTTCGGTTGACCAACTCGCCCCCATGATCAGCGAAGGCTGATTACCGTATCCGATAATCATCGAGTGGTGCCCACTCGTCGTGGTCGGTTGCTCAATGACTCGGTAATCGAACAGTTCTTCGATTTCGTCGGTGTATGAGTCGGTGGTATGGTGCGCGGCAGTCGCCATTACCCGTTCGCTAGTTGTGGTTACACCGTCAGAGGGAGCTATTTTTGTTTTACCGGCGGGGGAGGGAACCGCGTAGGACTACGTCCGGGGCGCTTTGCACGTAGATCAGGCGGTTGGCAGTGCCGCCGGTGGCCTCCCCGTCATCGCGGTTGGACAGGATGCTGTCCACGGCGGCCTGGCCCATTTCGGCCAGCGGCAGATGCACGGTGGTCAGTGGCGGAAACACGTCGGCGGAGTAGGGGATGTCGCCGAAACCGGTGACGCCGATTTCCCGACCCGGCTCGATGCCGTTGGCGCGCAACGCGGTCATCGCACCGATGGCCATCACGTCGTTGAGCGCGATGATTGAATCGATGCCTTTGCCGTCGTACAGTGCGCCTTCGCCCGGCTTCAGCAGTCCGGATCGGGCCATTTGCATGACGGCCGCATAGCCGTCGGTGCGGCTGAACTTACCGTTCGCCACGGCTTTCGGATCCACGGTGATGCCTGCCTCGTCCAACACTTCCATCACACCGGCCAGTCGTTCTTTGGAGGAGCGATGTGCGTCATCGCCCTTGAGAATCGCAGGGCGCGTATACCCGGAATCGACGATCAGCTTTGCGATGGCGCGCGCGCGACATCGTTCGCCACGTCCACGGCCGGGAAGGGCAGGTTGCGGTTGAGCACGAACACGGCACGTCCGCCGGATGCTTCGTACTGGGTGAGTTCCGTCTGCAACGCCTGGCGTTCCGGCGCGTCGGTGTATTCACTTTCGGAGATGATGATGCCGCGCGGCTGGTGGATACGGACTTACGCACCGCCTCCAACTCTTCGTGCGGGGTGGCTGCCACGCCGATGGTCACGGAAATACCGCGTTCGGCCGCCGCCTTGACCACGCCTTGCGATACGGATGCGAAGTAGGGATCGGAGATATCGGAGACCAGCAGCACGATGTTCGGTGCGGTGCCTTTGGCCACTGCCTGAGCATAGGCGTTGGGACGATAGTTGAGCTTGGTGGCTGCTTCCATCACCTTGACATACGATTGGTTGCGTACCTTGCGGGTGCTGCCGTTGAGCACGCGGGATGCGGTGGCGATGGAGACTTGGGCTTCTTTGGCGACATCCATCAATGTCGCTGGCGATTGCGCCTTATCGTTCTGTACAGCCACGATCGAATCGGTCCTTTTCTTCCCTGAAACGGAAAACGTGTCTAAACGTTTACCGCAACGATATCGCATTTTTGCTTGCAATAGTAGCATTGTGGATTGGAAAGCCTGAATTCTGAACAAAAAAATAATCACGCGAATTACGGAAAGCGTTTACCGTTTCGGCGTGTCGTGCGGTATGCTCGAAGCATGACGCGATACTTATGCGCCCCTGACTCCTTCAAAGAGAGCCTGACCGCCATGGAGGCGGCCCGGGCGATGGCTCAGGGGATTGAGAATGCCGACCACGATGCCGAGGTCCGTTGCCTTCCCATGGCCGACGGCGGTGAAGGCACCGCACGCGCGCTTGTCGACGCCACTGGCGGATCGATGCACGCCGTGCCGGTCCACGACCCGCTCGGCCGGCCTGTCGAAGGCCACTTCGGTCTGCTCGCCGACGGCACGACCGCCGTGGTCGAGACAGCCGAAGCCAGCGGACTAGCACTGCTTGAAGCCAAAGAACGCAACCCGTTGATCGCCTCCTCCTACGGCACCGGCGAACTCATGCTCGCCGCCGTCCGTTCCGGAGCCAAGCGCATCATCGTCGGGCTCGGCGGCAGCGCCACCAACGACGCCGGTGCCGGACTTCTGCAGGCCCTTGGCGTTCGTCTTCTGGACGGGAACGGCAACGACCTTAAGCACGGGGGAGCGGCTCTCGCCGATCTGGCCACCATCGATATCAGCACGATGGACCCGGCTCTCAAGAACGTCGCCATCATCGCCGCCTGCGACGTGACCAACCCGCTGACCGGCCCCACCGGCGCCAGCGCCGTGTTCGGCCCGCAGAAAGGTGCGTCCAAAGATGATGTCGCCACATTGGACGCCGCCCTCGCGCATTTTGCGCAGGTCATCGAAAGCCAGCTCGGCGTTGCCGTGAACGACGTGCCGGGTGCCGGCGCGGCCGGTGGCATCGGTGCAGCACTGAAGGCTTCCTAAACGCCGAATTCCGCCCGGGCATCGCCATCGTCATCGAACAATCCGGACTCGATGCGGCCGCGCAATGGGCTGACGTGGTGTTCACCGGCGAAGGCTCCATCGACTTCCAGACCAAGTTCGGCAAAACCCCGGCCGGCGTGGCCGAAACCGCCAAGCGCCACGGCAAGCCGGTCATCGCAGTAGCCGGGCATATTGGCACCGGCATCGATGAGCTGCATGAGGTCGGCATCGACGCGGTATTCGGCATCGCGCCCGGAGCCGCCAGCCTTAGTGAGCTGCTGGCCGATGCGGCCGCCAACGTGACCCGCACCACCGAACAAATCGTACGAACCCTACAACTGTGAGCAGGCTCCCGCTGGCGGGGGCTGGCGGGGCGGATTCTAGTGGTGGTTGCAACACCTGAGGTTTGAGCGGCTTCCATGGTCACGTTGTCGGTTGTTGAGGTTATCACGCGGCGTCGAGCAGTTCGATGATCTTCTCGCTTGGTTTCATGAACCC
>ENA-OQLB01000202-OQLB01000202.1-human-gut-metagenome-genome-assembly--contig:-NODE-202-length-35568-cov-4.840608_pt1 | contig 35568 bp, 44 predicted proteins | sample MGYA00242656_ERZ504813 | MGnify/ENA primary metagenome ERZ504813 (study PRJEB26092, sample SAMD00036388) | human gut metagenome | host: Homo sapiens | study: EMG produced TPA metagenomics assembly of... | reverse complement strand
TTATTTTTTTTGTTTTTTCTCTCTAAATCGCTTTTTATAGGCCTTCATCTGTAGATATATCAACTTATCATGTAACACATGAAGCTTGTGAAAAACTTTCCTTACACGCACAAGATTCGTTGCAAGTCTAACATCCTCTGGTGTCGTGATCTTAATGTTATCATAACCACCTTCAAACAGTTTTACCGGCACATTACCATATGTTTCTACTACCATTGCATCATCGGTTACTTTTCCATCATCATTTTCCATCATCTTTTCATATGCCTTTTTTACAAGGTCAAATTCAAAACATTGTGGTGTCTGAACCTGCCACAATGTTTTTCTCTCAGGTGTACGGATTGCGTAATTCTCCTCATCAACAACTTTAATCGTATCTTTCGATGGCATTCCAACTACACATGCACGATATTTTTTTACATAGTATATGCATTTTTGTACTAATTCTGCACTGATCATCGGACGTGCTCCGTCATGGATCAGTACATAATCTGCATCCTCGATTGCTTCAAGTCCAAAATAAACGGATGCATAACGTTCCCATCCGCCTGGCACGATCTTTTTCACCTTATTAAAATGATATCGATCTACAATATACTCTTTACAGTAATCTATCTCGTCTTCTCCTGTAACAAGAATAACCTCATCTACAGCGCTCTCTTCAAAAGCCTTTAGCGCATAGTACACCAAAGGCCTTGATTTGATCAGCATATATTGTTTGGGAATTCCACTTCCCATTCTTTTTCCTTCTCCTGCTGCCAAAACGATTGCCGCAATTTTTTTCTCCCATGTATTTACCCCTGTCTGGTACCAATCTTTAATCCTGGCACCGCATTTAAATCCAAACCACTTCTCACACCATTTATATAATCATAGTATCCACACACACCGATCATCGCAGCGTTATCCGTACAAAAGATTGGTGATGGATGATAAAATTCAATTCCTGCTTCCTTACATCTCTCGATCATTTTTGCACGAAATGCTCCATTGGATGCAACTCCACCTGCGATTGCAAGTTTCTTGTATCCTAATTCTTTCGCCGCTTCTACTCCATGAGAACTCAAAACATCTACAACCGCTTCCTGGAAAGAAGCCGCGACATCCGCACGGTTTACTTCTTCCCCTTTCATCTCACATTTATTTAAATAATTTAATACAGAGGATTTTAACCCGCTAAAGCTAAAGTCCATCTTGGAATCATTTACTTTGGCTCTAGGGAATGGAATTGCATTCTTATCTCCCTCTTTTGCTAAGGCTTCAATCTTTGGACCTCCTGGATATCCCAGTCCAATCGCACGTGCTACTTTATCGAAGGCTTCTCCTGCTGCATCATCTCTTGTACACCCAATGATCTCGTATTTTCCATAATCCTTGACATCAACAAGGTGTGTATGCCCCCCTGATACGACCAGACATAAAAATGGAGGTTCTAAATCTGGATGTTCAATATAATTAGCGCAAATATGTCCTTCAATATGATGCACTCCTACCAATGGTTTCTTCTTTGCAAACGCGAGTGCTTTCGCTTCTGCCACACCAACTAATAGTGCACCGACTAATCCTGGTCCATAAGTAACCGCGATCGCATCAATACTGTCTAATGTTTCTCCTGCTTCTTTTAATGCTTCTCTTACTACAAAGTTCACTTTCTCTACATGTTTTCTTGAGGCAATCTCAGGGACAACACCGCCATATAGCTTATGCAGTTCGATCTGAGATGAAATGATATTGGATTTTACACATCTTCCATCCTCTACAACTGCTGCCGCTGTCTCATCGCAGGAAGATTCGATTGCCAGAATCTTAATCTTATCGCTCATCGTATTCTCCTATTCTTCCTGAAAATCTAAGTTATCGTCTTACCGTCTTTTCCAGCTTTTGCTCTAGGAAAATCGACTTCACTTTCCCCATAAATTCTTCTGCCCGGATTAATGACGGACTATAATGAGTTAACCACATCTGTTTTACATCTGCTTCTTTTGCAAGATGCGCAGCTTCGTAAAATGTCATGTGTTTATATTCTCTTGCTTTCTTTTCTTTTCCTTCTTCTCCATACATTCCTTCACAAATAAATAAATCTGCATTCTTTGCGTGTTCAGAAATTGTCTGGACTGGTCTTGTATCCGTACAATATGTCAATTTAATTCCAGTCTAGGACTTCCTAAGATCATATCACTTGTAAGTACACGACCATCTTCACTTGTCACAGTTTCTCCTTTTGAAGCCTGTTCCAGTATTTCATCGGGATGTCATTTTCCTTTGCCTTTACAGGATCAAACTTCCCAGCTCTTGGGATGATCATATTATAGCCATAACAAGGCACATTATGTTTTACATAGAAAGCTTCAATTTTATAGCCATCCATCTCAATAACGTGCTCTTTCTCATTTAATTCATAAAATTCGATCGGAAATGGAAGTTCTGGTGCGATCACGCGCAGTGAATTCACAACCCTTTCTACGCCTTTTGGTCCTATGATCAAAAGAGGTTCTGTTCGTTCTGCATTTCCAAGTGTTAAAAGAAGTCCTGGAAGTCCACTGATATGATCTGCATGAAAATGTGTAAAACAGATCGCATCTAATGGTTTAACACTCCAGCCCCTCTCTTTAATTCCTACCTGTGTTCCCTCCCCGCAGTCGATCAACAGACTATGCCCGTTGAATCTTGTCATACATGCGGTCAACTTTCTATATGGAAGCGGCATCATTCCACCGGTTCCAAGTAAACATACATCTAACATAAATCACCTTTTATGATAATATCTCACTCTTCTCTGTTACCTTTGGAGAAATCTCAAATTGTTTTACGATACGATCGTAACATCTCTCACAAATCTTAAATTCATGAATCTGCGTATCTTTGTTTGAGAAATACCCCCATTCTTTTTTAACTTCTATATAATCTGTTTTATTGTTTAATAACTGTCCACATACATTACATTTCATCTCATTCTCCTCCTTACGCTCATCATTATAAACGGGCGTTTCTGAAGAATCCAGTGGAAATGATTGGTCATCTGTTGAAATTTCACAAAACATTAAGATCGCATCCTCGATTGGATCCTTATAATACTTTGCTCTGCGTCCATATTCTTCAAATCCATTCTTTAAATAAACTGATACGCTGCTTCGTTTGATTCTCTGACCTCCAAATAGATCGTGTCTACCCCTATCTCCTGATACCTTCGTCTGAACTCATGAAACAACAATGTGCCAATTCCCATTTTCCTTATAAATGGAATCATTGCAATCCTATGTAATTCTGCCTGATCTAACACATGCTCAGCGATTATATATCCACTAATACGATTTCTGTCTCTCCATACATAAATATCACTAGTTTTACGATAATAGAAAGACTCAATACTATCGAAACTCCATGGTCTGTGAAAAGAAAGTTTTTCTATCTCTGCGATCATCGGAAGATCTTCTGGAAGTGCTTTCCTCACATGCCATTCTCTGGCTGTTATACTACTTTTGTCCATGAAGCCTCTCTTCTCTCTCTCGTTCAGCCTGAGATTTTCTTAAATATTCTGGCACAAATTCGTCTGCACTTTCATAAATTCCCTGTGCAAAATATACTTGTGCTAACGTTCCGACTGCTGCTGCTCTCTGGCGGTTTGCATGTGCTGGAGCAAAAAATTGCCAGATCACCCATCTTCTCTAAGATTTCTTCTTTATATACTGGTACGCCATCCCCAAGGAATACAACTGGTTCATTGTATTCCATCAACTGTATCAAAGTATCTTCTACACTCTGGGCACATTGTTCCTTTAAGACTTTCATTTCACTGCCTTCAAATCGGTAAAATCCTGTATACACTTGTTTTCTTCTGGCATCCATCATTGGACAAATGATCATGGACGTTCCAAATAACTGATATGCAAGCCCATCTACAGTTGGCACAGGAATGATCGGTTTATCCAGTGCCAGCCTAATCCTTTGGCTGTTGCTGCACCAATGCGAAGTCCCGTAAAAGAACCTGGTCCTTTTGCTACCGCAACCGCATCAATATCTTCTATCTCAAAGGATGTTCTCTTGATTACTTCATCTAACATCGGAAGTAACGTCTGAGAATGTGTTAATTTATTTCCAGTCGTATACTCTGCGATCAACTGATCATCTTCGATCAATGCCACAGAAGCTACCAGACCAGAGCTGTCCAGTACTAATAATTTCATCTATTGTTCCTCCATTTCAATCTCTCGATAGTCAAATCCTTTTTCTAAATCTTTACGGATCGTAATCTTTTGATAATGATCTGGCAGAATCTCCTCGATCAGATTTGCCCATTCGATCAGACAGACTCCTTCTCCATAAACATAATCCTCATATCCGATCTCGTCCATCTCTTCAATATCACCAATACGATAAACATCAAAATGATATAGTGGAAGTCTTCCCTCTTCATATTCTCTTACGATCGTAAAGTCGGACTCTGAATTGGTTCTGTGATACCAAGTCCATCTGCCAACCCTTTTGTAAATACAGTCTTACCAACCCCAAGATCTCCATATAAACAAATCACCTGTCCAGGCTGTGCCTCCTGTCCGATCTTCTTTCCGATCTCATACGTATCTTCTGCACAAAAACTTTGTACGATCATTTTCTATTCTTCTCCTTCTGAATTCTCTTGAACTTCTGATTCCGATACTTCTGTCTCTTCCCGCTCAGTTTCTGCTGATGCCTTGGAATATTTTGAAATATCTCCTCCATCTGTCTGTGTCTGAACAGCCTTCTTTCTTGCTTCTTTGATGTGTTCTTTCATATAATCTAACATCTTTTCTCTGTCATCACCAAGTTCATAATCTGGAAACACAAATGCCTGCTGTTTTCCTGTATACAATAATGTCAGCCCCATAAAATGTGTGATCTTATAAACTCTGTTCCACTCGATCGTTGCACTTTCTTCTCCTAACTCTACAAAAATACCATCATCTCGTAAAGTGTAGTACGTTGGATTCTTGTATACTGGATTCTCAATTGCCTGTTTCTTTGCTTTTACATATATCATCAGTGGATTAATGACAACAAATAATGCAATAACGACTGCACCAAAAATAATATTTGTCTGTCCTTCTGGCTGACCGATTCCGTGGACGATCATATATGCTCCGACTCCCAGCATAAAAATCGTCAAAATCGCCTGTACTCCGGAATACGTGTATGCTAATGAAAATTTAAAAATATCTTTCGCTTTTAATTGTGTATGAAATTTCATCTTAATTCTCCTTACCTTTTCTCTGTTAATGAAATATTATACCATAATCCGGGTATAAAACCAATGATTTTACAAATACTACAAGCATACACGAAAACCAATGAATATGGAGGATCTTAAGAATGAAAGCTACAGGTATTATACGAAGGATTGATGACCTTGGCCGGATCGTTATACCAAAAGAAATACGAAAAACCATGCATATCAGAGAAAGCGATCCTTTGGAGATATTTACAGAGAGGGACGGCGATATCATTTTAAAGAAATATTCCCCGATCGGTGAACTAGGAAACAGTGCGCAGCTATATGCAGAATCGATCGCTACTCAGATTCCACATACGATCTGTATTTGTGATCAAGACTGTGTGATCGCTGCTGCCGGACCAAATGCCAAAAAACTAATTGGAAAATTATTAGATGAAAAAGCTGAAGAAGCTTGATAGATCGAAAACATATATTGATGGACCGTGAAAAAGAAGATTTCTTTCCTCTGATCTTGGACTTTCCAGAGGTATTTCGCTATGTGTGTCTTTCTACGATCATTGCAGAAAGTGAAGCCGTTGGATTTGTATGTATTCTTTCTATTGAAGATAAATTAGATGATCAGGAGTTTAAAATTGCCAAAATCGCTTCTGATTTTCTAGGAAAACAGCTCGAAGCATAACGTAAAAAAGTGAAATACAGTCGCACAAAACGGCTGTACATTTCACTTTTTTTCTTCATGATACATATTTATTATGATTCAATAATAATATTTTCTAATCCACCTTCGACTGCCCAGCTTTTAAATTCCTGCATCTGTTCTTTTGTGTACAGTTTGGGATTTTCTTCAAAACAATATTCTCTATCTACCAAGTGATATTTTGCTTCTGCCAGTGGATTGTAGTTTAAGATTTCATAGGAAACATACTGATAGATCCCATTTAAATATTTTGCAATTCCCTTGATGTTATCTTTTGTTGCGGTCATTCCTGGAATCATCGGTGTTCTTATGATGACCTTGTCTCTATTTGATGTCTCTAATAAGTATCTGATATTATCCTTGATCTTTTGATTTGAAACCCCAGTGTAATGCATATGATCTTTCTCTGTTGCTAATTTAAAGTCTGCAAAAATCCGGTCTAAATATGGAAGGATCTCTTTGATCACTTCCTGATCTGCATATAAGGATGTCTCGATCGCGGTATGGATTCCTTCTTTTTTGCATGCTTTTAACAGCTCTTTTGTAAACTTCCACTGTAATAATGGTTCCCCTCCTGAGATCGTAACCCCGCCATTTCCATAACGATAGAATGATTTATCTTTGCGGATCTCTTCCATAACCATTTCTACGCTCATCTCTCTGGAATCCATGGCGATTGCTCCCGTTGGACACCAGTCAATGATGGTATTCCAGTTTTCATTTCTGTTTGGATGAATGTGTATCTGGTCATTTTCCATCGTAACGCCCTGATTTTTTGATTTTGCAATACACGTCTTACAATGCATGCAGCGGTTTTCAAAATAAATTGGTCTTTTGCGGATCGAAATTCCTTCTGGATTCTGACACCAGATACATTTTAACGGACATCCTTTTAAAAATACTGTGGTACGGATTCCGTCTCCATCGTGCGTTGAAAATCTGCGAATATCAAATACTTTTCCTGTCATCTTAAATATCTCCATAACTTGTTCTTGCGATGATCTCATTTTGCAGTTCATCGGCAAGTTCTGTAAAGTAGGCTGTGTAACCCGCAACTCTGACGGTCAATCCGCGGTATTGCTCTGGATTCTTCTTTGCTGCGAGCAAGTCTTCTTTTCTTACTACGTTAAACTGGATATGTGGAATCTCAAGATCTACAAATGTTCTTAAGAAATTTGCAAACTTATCAATTCCTGTCTCTGTCTTGAAAAATTCAGGAAGAAATTTCATATTTAATAATCCGCCATTGGTTGTAAGTGTCTTATCTAGTTTGGATACGGATTTTAATACGGCTGTTGGTCCTTTGATATCTCTTCCGTAAACAGGTGACATTCCTCCATCTGCTAATGGTTCCTTCGCATATCTTCCATCTGGAGTTGCGCCTACATTTTCACCCATTGGCACATGGCTGATACGGTATACATTCCTGTATGATATGGACCTTTTCGATAGTTTTTAAATGTTCTTAATCGATTCTTGAAGTAATCTGCCCATTTTGTTCCCTGTTTGTCAACTTCATCGATGTCATTTCCGTACTTCGGAACCTTATTGACGCACATTGCTCTTAAGATTTCATATCCTTCAAAATTGTTCTTTAATGCATCAAGCATTTCTTTTTGTGTGCACTTTTTTTCATCATACACCAGCTGCTTGATTGCGACAAGACTGTCTGCAAGATTTGCAACCTGAATCATCTGAATTCCGGATAAATTGTATTTTGCACCGCCTGCTGTGACATCCATTCCATTTTCCATACAGTTTTCAATGGATGCTGATAAGAATGGAGATGGCAAAAGATCAATATGTGCTTTCTCTACTTCTTCGCATGCAAGAAGCATCTTATCCATGAAATAATCAATTTGTTTCTTGAATGCTGCTTCCAACTCTTTAAATGTCTCGTACGTTTCAAGGTTCCATAATCTGGTGCAATCTTTTCTCCGGTTAAGAGACAGATTCCTCCTGTCAATGCCACTTCTAATGCTTTGTTTAAGTTAAACATTGCAGAATCACTCCATCCAAGGTTATTTCCCTGCGTTGTTAATTCCACGCATCCAACGATCGCATAATCTCTTGCATCTTTTTCTTCGATTCCTAATTCCTGAATGGATGGAATGACTGCCTTGTCATTGAAGAACTGTGGCATTCCGCTTCCTTTGGCTACGACTCTGACTGCTTCTTTTAATAATTCGTCCGACGTTCCTTCGTGAAGTCTTACAGAAAGGTTTGGCTGTGGAAGTCCTAAATGTTTCTGAGCTTCTAAGAACAGGAATGATAAATCATTATATGTATCATTTCCATTCTCATCCTGACCGCCGATCGCGATATTAAATCCAATCGGGAATCCTGCAAAATATTTTGCTCCGTGAGAGTTTCTCATATATACGATCTCGTTAAATTTCAGCCATAAACATTCGATGATCTCTAACGCCTGCTGTTTATCTAGGGTTCCTTTTTTGAGATCTTTTTCATAATAAGCTTCTAAATGTCTGTCTAATCTTCCTGGTGAAAATGAAGATGCATTGGATTCCATCTGTAAAATTACAAACAAGAACCATGTAGACTGTACTGCTTCATGAAATGTCTGTACTGGACGTTCAGAAATATTCTTGCAGTTTTGGGCTACTTTGATCATGGTTTGTTTTCTTGTTTCATCTAATTCATTTTCTGCCATGTCCATGATCAGGTCATGATAACGGACCATAAAGTGTTTCGCTCCTTCCATGACGATCTTAACACTTTCATAGAAGTCTTTCTGTCCTTCTTTACATATCTTTAGTTTTTCTTCTGCTTGATCAAGTAGTCCCTGCGGTCCCATCTTTAACCATTTGACACAATCTGGACAGATATGTCCTTGTGCGTGGTCTTTCTGGTTGATCTTTACAACTTTGGCGATCTCGTTGATCTCTTTTCCATATCTCTGATTCAGGACATCTTCTAAGGATTTTCCTTCCCAGTATGGTTTGATGACCTTACGGAATGTCTCAATATCTTCTTGATGTACATTGAAGCGGTCCTGTGGTCTTGTTGGGAGTGTTTCAAATTCTTTATCTACCCATGTGCTACCACTCTCTGGAAATACAACTCCATAACGAACTCCGGCTGTACGATTTCCAACGATCAGTTCTTCAGGTTCTACACGAATCTCCATCTGCTCTAAGGCTGCTTTTAATGATTTTGCTCTCTGTATGATCTTTGGATCATCTTCATTCTCCTGATATGTTTTTGTAATGATCAGTGCCTGCTCAATTGATGCGTATCTTGGCTCTGATAACATTTTATCTTTTAAATCTTTGATTCGCTGTGTCTGATATAATCCTTCCATAGAATTTGTCCTTTCTATTGTTTTTCGCTTTTATTATCGTTTTTTATTATTATATATTGTTTTTTATTGTTATTCAAGATGTTTTTCTGTTTTTTCTTAAAATTAACCAAAAAAAGAGCAAAGAATAAAAAATAATTCTTCGCTCCCGTAGTTCTTTATATGATTTTCGTCTGATATGTTTCTAATTTATCCTGAATCTCTTTGGATAATCCATCCTCACAGATTACTCCATCTACATCATCAAATGTTGCATATACATAATTTGCTTTAAAATCAAATTTATGACTTTCCATCATAAGATAACACTTGCTACTCTTCTTGACAGCATTATGCTTCATAATTCCATCTTCAGGAACATAGGTCATGATCGCATTATCATAAAGATTTGCTCCTACAACTCCCATAAAAGAAATATCAAATCGGAAATTTTCCATCATCTGCAACACAAGTTCCCCTAAAAATCCGTTCTGAGAACGATTAAATTCTCCTCCAAGAAGAATAAATTTTACATTCTTTGTTGCTGTAAATACTTCTGCAATATCAAGCATACAGCTTACAACTGTAACTTCTAATCTACGTTCTATGATTTCTCGTGCCAATTCGATATTTGTTGTGGATGTGTCAAGAAAGATCATATCTCCATCGTGAATTAATTCCACTGCTTTCTTTGCGATCATTCTTTTTTCTTTTATATTTTTATCTTTTCTTATTGATACAATATTAGTATGCCCCGGATGCAAAGTATCTGGAAGAACCGCTCCTCCATATGTTCGTTTTAAAAGATTCTTTGCTTCCATACTCGCTAAATCTTTTCGAATACAGTCTTCTGTAACCTCAAATCGTTTGCTTAACTCTTTGACTTTTACTTTTTCATTTTCATTTAACAGACGTAAGATTTCCTGATGTCGTTCTTCTACAAACATTTGTATCTATCCTCCTCTCACAATATGGTTATTATACCATTTTTATGTAAATATCTATTCTTCTGTTTCATTCATGCTGTTCATGATCACATTCATGATTTCTTCCTCTGTTTCTGCTTTTCTGATCAGAATGTTGTATTTTTCTCCATTGTCATTTCATAGAATGATGAGAAAATGCTCTTGTTGACTGAATATCTTCAAAATTAAGTGCCAGCAAAAAGACGATATCCACACAACCATCCTGCCATTCAGTTCTTTGTGCACATTTCATGATAACAACTGCTGGTTTTATTACCAGATTCGCCATTCCATGTGGCAGTGCAACCCCGCCTCCGAGAACGGAGGCACTGATTTCTTCTCTTTTTAATACATCTTCATAAAATCCTTGTTTGACATATTCATTTTTATATAATAGATCACATCCTTTTTTGAGAATCTCCTCTTTACTCATAACTTCTTTTTCTACCAGAATAAATTCTTTTTTGATCAGACTACTAATCGTATATTCTTGGTTATGATTTTTCTTTGTCTCTTTCATCTGATGGCATTTTTTCTGAATCCGGTAGACATCCTGCTGGCTGACGATCGGCGTTGTATACGCAACATATGGATGTGGAATCTTTAATTTTGAAATTGTTGTTATCACAAGATCATATTGATCTTCATCGATCATATGTGCCGAATTTGCCGGAAGTACAGATGTTACATTAATTTCTGGAATCTTATCTTCTACTTTTCTTGCCAAAATCTGGCCAATTCCCATTCCACCACTTCCTACAATAGCTGTATTAATATTTCTTTTCTTCTCCTCCATCGCGCCTTCAAATAAAACTGCCATATACGCAATCTCATCTTCTGATGGAAACTGTCCGATCAGTTTCTCATATACCTGGCTGGAAGTAAAGCATGCAGAAAAAATTGCTGGATATCGCTGTTTGATTTCCTCAAGAAACGGGTTATGGATCTGAAATCCAAATCTCACTCTTACAAGGGAACTGTTTAAAAATAATGCTACACTTGTCTTTAGCAGCATATCTTCTTTAAAGTTTTTACCAACAATGGATGAGATATAATCAATCACATCCTCTGTTACATCCTGAATATAGATTTCTTTATCTAATAAAAATTTCTTATTTACAATACGACTGCTGTTTTGGACTTCCACTGCTAACAATAAAATATACAGATATAATCCTTCTCTTGGATCAATGTTCATCTTAAATTCATGATTTAAATAATTAATCAGATAATCTGCCCACTCTGTGATTTCATCTACAAGCCCTAGACGGTTGATCATATTTTCTTCTAAATAGCATTCCTTCTTTAATCGTTTAATCTGATTGCTGATATATTCAACTGCCATACAAAACGTATAATCATTCATTTGCGAAGCAATTTTTCTTTCCAGTCTCTGTACACAATAAATCACCTTATCAACATTTTTTTTACGATACTGTATCACCAGTCTTCCATAAAACTCTGGTTCGATCCGATAATCCGCAAATGTTTCATCCGTAATCCTGTCTTCCTTTTCCATGACTATTTTTCTATTTTCTCTTACAAGAACTCTTCTTAGATCAAACTCTTTTCCTTTAATCTCAATTCCTCTCCCTGTTGTCTGATAAATTTTGATATGATCTGCTTCCAGACTCTGGTTTGCCTTTTCAATATCTGTCCGGATCGTTGCTTTTGAAACGAAAAGTTCATCTGCGAATAATGCTGCTGTATATGGTTCTTTACTTTCGATCAATGTTCGGATAATATAACTGATCCTGTATTCTCTCGTCTCAATATATAGATTTTTCTCTGGAAATTCCTGTTCAAGTTCTTCTTTATGCACTCCTAACCTCAAACAGATTCCTTTTCCTCGTTTTCGAATCAGATGATAATTTCTTTCTTCACAATACTGAGCTACTTCATTCATATATGAACTTACGCTTCTTTCTGAAACGTTTAGCATTTTTGCAATCTGTGCATTGGTAATAAATTTGTCATCTTGATGAACTAAAATCTTTATAATTTCTGAAGCATACTTTGACAGCATATGTAACTCTCCGTTTCTGTTTTTGTTTATCATCTATTGTTTATTATTGTTATTTATTATTTTATATTATCTTCACCAATTGTCAAGTCAAATAAGAAAAGACAAAAAATAGAACATATAGTTTATTTCCATACGTTCTATCTCACATTTCATATTAAATTTTTGAATTCAACAAACTTGGATCTGTAAAACTCTTACATTCTGCTACACTACTACATTTCATCCGGCTTTTGACCGTCATGGGCTTTCCATTGACACTCCGTCAATTTCATATCTGTAAATACCGCTTTAAACGATGAATCTTCCGGACTGCATGCATAAATTCCAAATTTGATTTTTCCTGCACCAGCCCACATATGACAAATCCTCATTTGCTTAAACCGTATTCCATCCTCAGAACATTCTATGCAATAATCATCTTCACATCTACTGAGACGATACCACATAGATTTAATACACGTTATAACACGAAATGAAAGTAACATGGTGAACTGATTGAAATGCTTCTTAATTTTTGCAACTAAAACTAAAAAAGGTTGACTACGTAAACGGTAGTCAACCAGTATGTCGGTTGGTAGAAACGCCTGCCCATTTTGCAGACTTATACCTAGATTAGGGTATAAAAAATGGAACCTGTTTCAAGTACTATGATATTTAATAATCTTACCACAAATGATTCAATCTTTCTTTGGTCTCTAATCTTTTTTTCCACATTTCCTGTTCGGTCTGATATCCGCGTGCTCTCTCCTGATCCTTTGTATATTTTGGACCAAAAAGCAAATCCAGGATATGTACAGCATCTTTTCCAGCTGCCTGCATGGTTCCTCTGCAGGATCCGCAATACGTTACAATATTGTGCTGATCAAAATCATTCGCTCTTCTTGTATAAACACGCTCATATAATTCCGGATTTGAACTGCATACCATACCGCCAACGCCACAACATCTGGTGTTTTTGCCGTTTCGTTCTATTTCTGTCCAGTTATAACCCAGTTCATCCAAAACCCATCTCACACTCTCGTGATGAGATGTCTCATCTCGAGTTACACAGGAATCATGAATGTTGAAAACTACATCAGAGCCTATTCCGATTCCTCTTGCTGTTTCCGGAATACCGATCAGATTCTTCATCAGATCCCAATATGCAATCACTTTCTGATTTTTAGCAGTTTCTTTAAATACTTTGTAACAGGAAGGGCATACTGTTATGATCACTTCTGCTCCCATATCATCTAAAATATCAATAGCTTTTTTATTTCGTTCCTCAAACTTTTCTGTTTCGCCAATAAAGCGGGTGACTTTTCCACAACATTGTAATAATGCGCCTACATTTTCATGTCCCAGACATTCTTTAAGGTGTTTCACAATGTTTTCTACTCCCTTTGGAGAATATGCAGACACAGTACATCCAGGAACAAAAACATATTTTGTTTTCTGCTTCTTCGGTACTTCTTTTTTCTGCAAACTGCCATCTACTCTGGTACAGTATTCGTCTCCGCATTCCTTTTCCTGCGTACGATCACTCTCTTTTAAGATTTCCAACGGGACAAGACCGTTATTTTTCTCTGCATAATCTTCTTTTAACGCCGTGAAGATTCCCTTCATGTTAAATTCTTTCGGGCACTTCAGTGTACATTGGCTGCACTCATTACAGGAATATGCAATCATATGATCCAGATTTTCATATCCCTCCTCCAGATACTTTTTAAACAAAGATTTCGGACACTCTGTATAATCGTTCAGCATGATACATTCTTTCATACAGAGCTTACACTCACACTGTCTGCACCTGGCGGCTTCTCTTTCTGCTTCTTCTTTTGTATATCCCAGGGCCACCTCATCAAAAGAACAAATTCTCTTCTTTGGATTCAGCTCCTGCATATCTTCTCTTTGACCGGTAATTGCATCCCAGTCAACCGGCATTTGCAATTTTGTTTCATATGTCCAGGTGTCTTTTAATTCTCTTCCGGACCGCAGGTCTTCTCCTCTCAGAAATCGGATTACAGATTGAGCAGCTCTTCTTCCGGTTGCAAGAGCCTGAATAGCAATCACAGATTCACCGGAAGCATCTCCTGCAACAAAAATCTTTTCGTTCTTTGTTGACTGCAATGTATCCTTGTCACAGGCGAAGGTAGAATTAGGACGCTGTTCCAGAACCTCCCCTGCAAATTCAGCTTCCACGCCCTGTCCAATGGCAAAGACAATAGTATCCACCTTCAGTTCTCTTGTGTCCTCTTCATCATAGGCAGGAGCAAATCTTCCGTTTTCGTCAAACATAGATAAACATTTTTTAAGTGTAACTCCAGATACCCTGCCATTTTCGTCTGTATGAATTTTCTGGATAGCCTGAGCATGATTAAATTTTACTCCCTCTGCCAATGCCCCTTTGATTTCGTGATTTGAAGAAGCCATGGTATCATAACTGTCCTCAAGACAGACAGAGTAAACTTTTTCTGCTGCGTTAAGACGCCGTGCAGTTCTCGCGCAGTCCATGGCCACATCTCCGCCTCCTACAACAAGAACAACTTTTCCGGACTCTTTCACATCTTGAGTCATGGCAGCTTCCTTCAGAAATCCCGCAGCGCTGAAAATTCCTTTTGCATCCCAGTGATCCAGGCTTCTGTCAACACGCCCCTGCTGTTTTCCCACTGCAACAATGGTACTGTCAAAATTTTCCAGAATTTCACTAAACGGTTTATTCTTTCCGATTTCACAATTTAATTCAAATTTTACCCCCAGACGATCCAGGTAGCTGATCTCTCGTTCCAGAATTGTTCTTGGAAGACGATATGCCGGAATGCCGATTCGAAGCATTCCTCCTCTTACAGGCATTTTTTCAAATACGGTAACCTGACAGCCTTCTTTTCTCAGTTCCAATGCTGCCTGCAATCCGGATGGTCCGGCACCGATCACTGCTACTTTTTTCCCATTTTCGTCCTTACAGGAAAAATTCCAGTCTTCTTCTCGGTCAAAATGATCTGCTGCATATCTTTTTAAGGACGCAATCGCCATAGGGCTCTTTCCTTCGTTCCATTTGCATTTTCCTTCGCAAGGGTGCGCACAGATTCTTCCCAAAGTTCCCGGTAAAAATAACTGGTCTCGGATAACTTTTATTGCCTCTTCTCCTTTTCCTTCCCGGATTAATCGAACATATTCTTTTACATTTGTGTGCATAGGACACGTTGCAACACATGAAGCTGTTTCTTCTCCCATACAGTGTTCTGCAATTTCTTTCATATTATCAATTACGCTCTGCTTTAACATAATATACCTCCTCGTTTATTACTTCTGCTTCTTATTTGATATATTTTTCTTCCTTGTTTTCGGATCAATCGCAAAAACAAACACACCTGCAACGATAACCACGCCCCATATTGCAAGCCACAATGAGATTTTACTTCCAAATAATACTGCACTGAATATAATTGTCCAAAGAGCGGCCGTGCTGTTTAATGCGGTTCCCATAGCACACCCCACTAAGTCCACTGCTTTATACCAAGATAAATACGTAATCGCTCCTAAAATTGCAATCATTGCATATCTCACTACCAGACCTGATGTCACAATTTCCTTTGCCATCGGATATCCCTGAATTGCCGGAAGAACTACCAGCGCATAAGCAATCATCGAAATAAAATATCTTAGGCAAAGACATTGCTGTGGTGTTGCTTCCACATGATCCTCTCCCTTGCTGTATTTCATGACAAATCCTATGATAACTCCCTCAGAAGCCCATCCGAATACTGCAATAACTGCAAATAGAATTCCTTTCAGAAAAGTATCCGGAATATCTCCCGTTGGACGGAAACCCAGCATAAATGAGCCTGTCAGGCTGATTGCTATTCCTGTAACTGCCCTAAGGGATAAACGTTCTTTCAGAATCAGATAAGACAATATCGCACCAACGCCCGGATAAATTACAGAAATACTGGAAGCATATGGTGCAGTTGCATACTTGATAGCCAACAGATATGCACTCATTCCGATCGGAGAACCAACCAGCGCCGCAATTGCTGTTGCTTTCCCTTTTTTTGTTGTAAACAGCAACTGAAATACCTGTTTTAATTGTTTGTGATACAACAGGACCACTGCAACCCATAGAAAGCAGAAGCTTTCATGAAAAAAAGCTGTCACTAACGGAGAATACAGAAAACTTTTTTTCTGAAATCCCCTTAGAAAATGCATATGCAGAATCCGTAAAAATCGAATTCAGTCCGAGTCTCCCCATTAATACACCATCCAGTCCCCATGCAATTCCTACCAGAATACCTAACAATAATCCTTTCCTTAATTTCTTTTCTCTGTCCATTTTACCTTCTCCTTTTTTCTTTTCGCATAAAAATACACACTCTGTTTATTTTGACATAAGGTGTGTATTTCTTGGTTTGTTATTATTTTAACTTATTATTCTTGTTTGTGAAGAAGGCACTTTTTAGTATGAAACACACTTTTTGGTAGGATATGAGACAAAAAAATTATTCATCATCTTTATTTTTATGATATTCCTTCACATATTGCTTTCCCCAGTGATCCATGGCTTCCATGATGGGAGTCAGTTCTTTACCTATTTTTGTCAGTGAATATTCCACCATTGGCGGTACAGTAGGATAAGTTTTTCTGGAAATAATTCCATACTTCTCCAATTCTCTTAGCTGCTGTGTTAACATTTTTTGAGTGATCGAAGGAATCTGCTTTCTGAATTCATTGTACCGGATGGTCCCCTTTTGATGAAGATTCCATATAAGAAGTGCCTTCCACTTTCCACTCAGTATTTCCACAGTCAGTTCGATCTCACACTGATAATTAGAACAGCTGATCTTGTTTCCTCTAGCATCTGGCATTTTTTTACCTCCAAAAGATTTTCTATATCCTATTATACTATCTTATCTTTGAGATCCATCATAAAATTATTTATATGGCTAATTTCATTTTTAAACGCTATTTTTTCCCTTTTTAGAAAAAAGAAAAAGTGATGACCATATGTATTTGTTTAAAAAACGCCAGTGGAATAACTCCACTGACGCCTTACAAATACTATTTATTTTTCTTTTGTTATTATTTATTGATAACCTTCGGTTCTTCTGTGAATGAATAAAAAGTTCCACATTCCTGCACCATTCGCTCCCAAAAGTCCCCAAACGCCGGGAGTTAATGTCAGATCGACATCATTTACTGCTGTTTTGTCTTTGAACTGCTTGCTTAAATGCTCTATTTTCAGTTCCATGCTTACACTCCTTTCTTTTGCTTCAGCTGAACAATAAAAAGCCCTTGTTCGATAATCATTGTACCGAACAAAGGCTTTTCAATCTCAAAAATCACACGCTTAAATTCCTAAGTAATTTCTAAGATCACATTCTTATTTTCCTAAACGGAAAGGGGTAATGTAATCACAAAGTCTATGGTTTCGTTTTGACTGGATGCAGTAATCTTTCCACCATGTAAATGTATAATTTCTTCAGCAATAGACAGGCTAAGTCCCGCACCACCTGTATTAGAAAACCAAGCATCCTCCAAACGATTGAATTTTTCAAACATACTGTTAAGCTGTTCCTGTGGAATTGTTTTTCCACGATTTTCAAAGGTGATCTGAATACCATGTTCTAACCGTTTGGCGGATATATTTCATCTATCACCTGTGCAATCAAACAATGGTATAAACTAGCAATGATAGATATAGGCGCACTTTAAGGCGCTTTTCTATTGCCATTTCTTTATTCGACATGAATACACCTCCTACCGATTAGTAAATAGAATAAAGCTAAGCAGGACAATCACGACAACACTTACTATGCCTGCCAGAATGGAAAACAGTCTGTTTGCTTTTATTCTATTTCCGATTAACCGAGCCACCATCAAATATACAATAAGCCCCAAAAGGCCGCCTGCTGTATTTGTGAGTACATCGGTAATATCAGAACGTCCGATTGCTAAAACATATTGCGTGGTTTCCAACAAAAACTGGTTCCTGCAATCATCATTATCTTCGCATATAGTTTTACTTTTGGCATCAGCATTTGATTTTCTTTTTATAGCGTACCCCTTTCTCTTAAATTTTGTAGCCAACACCCAAAATCGTTTTAATATACTGCAGAGTATTGTAAGTATCTTTCAGTTTCTCACACAGATGCCGGATATGCACAGTAATTGTGCTGCTGTTTTTAGAGTAGTATTCATCTTTCCAAACTGCATGAAACAGTTCCTCAATACTTACAACATTCCCAGGCAGAGGAAGTTGACCTCTTTTCCGATGATGATGTGGAAGAAGGCACACAGCCGATTTCACATGAGGATTACGAGCGACTTATCAAATATCCGGAAAAGAAAAACGGGATTCCGCAAGACTTCTCGATAAAGTAGCAAGCAATGCTTAAACAAAAATTTCCCTTATTTCCCTTGCGGATTCCGCATAAGGGCAAAAATAAGGGAAACTACATATCATTTCACTATCTGATGGGCTGAAAAGCCTGTAAAATAAGGAAAGTTCAGGAAATCTCTCCACAAATTTTATCGATTAAGTATCCCTTTCAAATACTGCCCAGTATAAGATTCCTCAACCTCGCAGATCTCTTCTGGTGTCCCTGCTGCAACAACTGTTCCACCGCCTGATCCACCTTCTGGTCCCATATCGATAATATAATCCGCAGTCTTGATCACTTCCAGATTATGCTCGATCACGATCACAGTATTGCCACCTTCTGTCAGTCTTGCAAGGATATCCACCAATTTGTGAACATCTGCAAAATGAAGTCCTGTCGTTGGCTCATCCAGGATATAGATGGTCTTTCCTGTACTTCGTTTGCTTAATTCTGCTGCCAGTTTGATCCTCTGTGCTTCTCCCCCTGATAATTCTGTGGATGGCTGTCCTAATCGAATGTATCCTAATCCAACATCTCTTAATGTCTCCATCTTACGGCTGATCGATGGAATATTAGAGAAGAAATCACATGCTTCTTCCACTGTCATATTCAGAACATCATAAATACTCTTTCCCTTGTATTTAACTTCAAGTGTTTCTCTATTGTATCGTTTTCCATGACATACTTCACAAGGGACATACACATCTGGTAAAAAGTGCATCTCAATCTTGATGATCCCATCTCCTGCACAGCTTCGCATCGCCCGCCTTTCTTGTTGAAACTGAATCTTCCTTTATTGTATCCTTTTGCTTTTGCATCTTTTGTCATCGCAAACAGATCTCTGATCTGATCAAAGACTCCTGTGTAAGTTGCAGGATTGGATCTTGGTGTTCTTCCGATCGGTGACTGATCGATCGCTATGATCTTATCTAACTGGTCAAATCCTTCGATGTCTTTGTGTAGTCCTGGTTTCGTCTTAGCCCTGTTTAGTTCTTTTGCCAGACGTTTGTATAAAATCTGATTGACTAAAGAACTCTTTCCTGATCCAGAAACTCCTGTTACACAAGTGAAAATTCCAAGTGGGATTTCTACATCAATATTCTTTAAATTATTCTCCTGTGCCCCGACTACTTTTAGGAATCCTGATGGTTTTCTTCTGACTTGTGGTACTGGAATCTTGATCTTTCCGCTTAAATAAGCTCCTGTGATGGATTTCTTATTCTTCATGATCTGTTTTGCAGTTCCCGTTGCAACAACTTCTCCACCATATTCTCCTGCTTTCGGTCCGATATCTACAATATAATCTGCTGCCAGCATCGTATCTTCATCATGCTCTACAACGATCAGTGTATTTCCTAAATCCCTTAGATTCTTAAGTGTACGGATCAGTTTGTCATTGTCTCTCTGGTGAAGTCCGATACTTGGCTCATCTAAGATATAAGCTACTCCAACTAATCCAGAACCAATCTGTGTTGCCAGACGGATTCGCTGTGCTTCTCCACCAGATAATGTTCCAGTAGCCCTTGATAACGTCAGATAATCCAGTCCTACATCATTTAAAAATCCGATTCTTGCCTTGATTTCTTTTAAAACCTGTTCTCCGATCAGTTTCTGGCGTTCACTCAATTCCATCGTCTCTAAAAATGAAACCATTTCCCCGACTGACATATCACACATCTCTGCAATATTCTTATCTGCAACCGTTACCGCCAGTGATTCCTGCTTTAATCGCTGTCCATGACATTCATCGCAAGGTGTGATCGTCATAAATGTCTCGTATTCTGTTTTCATATTCTGAGATGCCTCACGATATCTTCTTCCAACATTCTTGATGATCCCTTCAAATGCCACATCATAAACACCTTCACCTCTCTGCCTTTATAATAGACTTTGACTTCTCTGCCACCAGTTCCATACAATAAAACATCTTTGACTTCCTGTGGATAATCTTTAAATGGTGTTTCCAGATCAAAATGATATTCCCTTGCAAGTGCATCTAAGATTGCTCTTGTATAACTCTTCTTATCCGTTGATGATTGCCATCCAAAGACCTGGATCGCCCCTTCTGCAATACTTAACTTCTGGTCAGGGATCATTAAATCCACATCAAATTCCATCTTATATCCAAGTCCATGGCATACCGGACAAGCTCCAAATGGATTATTGAAGGAAAAACTTCTTGGCTCTACTTCATCAATACTGATATCACAGTCAGGGCAAGAAAAACTCTGGCTGAAATTCAAGGTTTCTCCACCGATCACATCAACCATCATCAATCCATCGGCTAGATTTAAGGTTGTCTCAATAGAATCTGTTAATCGTTTTTCAATCCCAGGTTTGATCACTAAACGATCCACCACGATCTCAATGTTATGTTTCTTATTCTTCTCCATTGGAATATCCTCTGACAGATCATAAACATTGCCATCGACTCTGACACGAACATATCCACTTTTCTTCGCATTCTGGAAAACCTTTGCATGTTCTCCTTTTCTTCCACGAACGATCGGTGCCAGAAGCTGAATCCTTGTACGTTCTTCTAACTGCATCAGACGATCTACCATCTGATCTACAGTCTGCTTACTGATCGGTTTCCCACACTTTGGACAATGTGGGATTCCGACTCTTGCATACAGTAATCGAAAATAATCATAAATCTCTGTCACAGTTCCTACTGTAGATCTTGGGTTTCTGTTTGTTGACTTCTGATCAATAGAAATCGCAGGAGATAATCCCTCAATGCTGTCTACATCCGGTTTCTCCATCTGCCCCAAGAACTGTCTTGCATAAGAAGATAACGATTCCATATATCTTCTCTGTCCTTCTGCATAAATCGTATCAAATGCCAGAGAAGATTTTCCAGAACCACTCAGCCTGTAAATACAACAAACTGGTTTCTCGGCACTTCCAGATCTATGTTCTTTAAGTTATTCTCTCTCGCACCTTTGATGCGGATCATCTCTTTCTTCATTGATAAGCTCCTAATTCTAATCTATCATCAGTTTTAGTATTTCTTCTTTTAATCGTCATATTCCTGATATGCGATCTTGAATTCTTTCAATTCATCTCTAAGCTGTGCAGCCAATTCGAAATTTAATTCTGCTGCTGCCTGATTCATCTTCTTACTTAATCGCTCGATCACTTCTTTTAATTCTTTCTTAGACATGGATTCCATATCTTTTTCATATCCACCTGTTTCCTCTTCATGTTCATCTGATATCTTGATTAGATCTCTGATATCTTTCTTGATCGTCTGTGGCGTAATCCCATGTTCTTTGTTATATTCATCCTGAATCTCACGTCTTCGTTCTGTCTCCGTGATCGCTGCATGCATGGAATCTGTCATATGATCTGCATACATAATAACATGTCCTTCACTGTTACGTGCTGCACGCCCGATCGTCTGCACAAGAGATGTCTCAGAACGCAAGAATCCCTCTTTATCTGCATCAAGAATTGCAACCAATGTAATCTCTGGAATATCCAGACCTTCTCTTAACAAGTTGATTCCAACCAATACATCAAAAACTCCCATTCTCAAATCTCTTACGATCTCAATTCGCTCTAATGTATCAATATCTGAATGTAGATATTTTACCCGGATACCAACTTCACGCATATAATCAGTTAATTCTTCCGCCATTCGCTTGGTCAGTGTTGTGACAAGTACTTTATTGCCTTTGTCTGTCTCTTTATGAATCTCTCCTAACAGATCATCAATTTGTCCTTCCACCGGACGTACATCGATTGCTGGGTCTAGTAAACCTGTTGGTCTGATGATCTGTTCTGCCCTTAATAATTCATGCTCTTCTTCGTATTTACCAGGTGTTGCAGATACAAATAACATCTGATCGATCTTCTGTTCAAATTCACCAAATTCCAAAGGACGGTTATCTTTCGCAGAAGGCAAACGAAATCCAAAATCTACTAACGTTGACTTTCTGGACTGATCTCCTGCATACATTCCACCGATCTGTGGTACAGTGATATGCGACTCATCAATGATCATCAAAAAGTCATCCCCAAAGAAATCAATTAACGTACTTGGCGGCTGTCCTGGTTCTAATCCTGCTAAATGTCTGGAGTAGTTCTCAATCCCAGAACAAAATCCTGTTTCTCTTAACATTTCAATATCAAAATTCGTTCGCTCTGCAATTCTCTGTGCTTCGATCAGCTGATCATGTTCTTTAAAATATGTCACCTGCTCAGCAAGTTCTTCCTTGATCCCTTTGATCGCACGTTCAATCTGTTCCTGTGGTACAACATAATGTGATGCCGGGAATATTGCCACGAAATTCAAACTTCTCTTTACTTCACCTGTTAAAACATCAAATTCCACAATACGATCGATCTCATCTCCAAAAAATTCAACTCTGACTGCATCTTCAAATGTAGAAACCGGAAGGATCTCCAACACATCCCCCTTAACTCTGAAAGTACCTCTCTTAAAGTCAAGTTCGCTTCTTACATACTGAATATTGATCAGGTCATCGATCACCTCGTCTCTGTCCTTTATCATCCCTGGTCTCAAAGAGATCATCATCTCTGAATAGCTTTCTTTGCTACCAATTCCATAAATGCAGGAAACACTAGATACAACGATCACATCTTTTCTCTCAATCAATGCTGCTGTCGCGCTATGTCGTAATTTATCAATCTCATCATTGACCGATGAATCCTTCTCTATATAAGTATCGGTAGATGGAACATAGGCCTCTGGCTGATAATAATCATAATAGGAGACAAAATATTCCACGGCGTTATGTGGAAAAAAACGCCTTAAACTCACTATATAACTGTGCTGCTAACGTCTTATTATGTGCCAAGATCAATGTCGGTTTATTCAAATTCTGTATAATATTCGCCATTGTAAATGTCTTACCTGAACCAGTCACTCCAAGAAGCGTCTCAAACTGATTCCCATCTTGAAATCCTTTGGTCAGCTTCTCGATCGCCTGTGGCTGATCCCCAGTTGGCTCATATTCTGATACTAATTCAAAATGATCCATATAACTTCTCCCTTATGAAATATCTCTTATCTTTTCATCTATGCATGATTCTGACTGCTCCCACGGGCAAGCCCGTGGGGTTCTGATTGCCAAGTGTAGCTTGTAATCGTACACCATTTTCAGGCTTTGGAGTTACAAGTGTAAATCTGTTTGAATCAGGACTTTTATTACCAAGCAGTCCTACGACCACATTAGCGGTAAATTTCTGTCTTACGACAAGGAAGTACAGTCAATCTCCCTAACATTTAGTTGTTAAGCTACTTTAATTCCACTGTTTAGTATTTTGATATGATTAGCCTTAATCCATGCAATTAGGGCTTTTTCTTTGTCATAGCACCTGCCGAAATCTGTAATACATTTATCTTTGTCTATATCCTGCGTTCTGTAGTCGTAACAATAGAGCAAAAATGATGAATACCAATCTCTTTGTACCAATGTTCCGTCTCGAAGTCTGTAGAGCTATCAGACAGCTTTTTCTTAATGTAGTCATCTGCGTGTGGTCGTATTGGCTTGCCCTATAATTATTCGGAACTTCTATATATGCGCCGCCTGTGACTTTGAATTTCTTTTCAATAGTAGTTTGAAATCCAGACGGACAACGATTCTTTATAGATTTGCCAAAGCGCTTTTTCTTATTAAATTTGCCTTTGCTATTAACAGTAGTCTTCTTAGCCCGTTTCATCAGCTTGCTTGCATTTTTAGGTTCTGTGACGAATGTATCTCCAAGACTTCGCAGATAGTTAGCATCTTCGTTTATTGCAAGCTGTCTATTTACTGCATTTATACGGCATAATTCAGTGTGTTTGGCTTTCAGCTTCTTGTAGCGATCAGAATATTTCCAAGTCTTTTTACCTTTCTTGATAGTGCCGTCAGGATTGTAATTCTGTGGATTGGTTGCCCGTCTACTCCTGTCCATAGCACGATAATATAAGCGTTCCTTGCGTTCAGAAGTCTGTATGCTGTTGCCACGCTCTGAAAGGTTCTTCAGTCCGACTTCAGTATCAGAAGTATAGGCAACTGTCTGCGTTCCTATATCAGCACCTATCATGCCTTTACCGTATTTATGTCTTGGATTGCCGAATCTATCATATTTAGACTTAGCTTTGCCTTCTATTGTCAGATGCAGATATACTCTGTACTTACCTCTTATCAACCTTGGAACAAGAGTAGCATAGCAAGGTCTATAAGTATCTATACAACAGGCTTCTTCTATAAGCGTATTGACAGCATCAGCATCCATCTTGTCAGGATTCTCAAGATAAGACAAAACGGCGTTAACTTCATCAGACTGAAACCTGTCGTTGACTTGAATCCCGAATTGCATCTTTCTAAGTTTGAATCGAAGTTTCCCATCCTCAACAAACATCGGAATACCACGATTTATCTGTTTTGCTCTGATGCATGGTAATTCTCCGTATTTTGAGAAATGTGTGGTCTTACCGTTATCATAAAGCATTTTTCCATACCTCGCCATATATCTTCGGCTTTTGTGAGAGCAAACACCGCATCTATACTGTATTTCTTGCCTATAGGAATCATAGATGTCCTGCAAAAATCCCATGTAACATCATAAGATTTCTGCATATCATTGAGCTGATTAGCGAGAGCTTTACGTTTGTCCTTATCCTCAGTATTGCCGTACAGTTTTAGTAGTTTACGATATTTCTTGGTACGCATGAGTTGGTCGTAATTCTTTCTCATAAGACGAACAAGCTCGTTGCCAGCTTTGCGGATTTTATCAGAAAGAGCCACGACTTTCAGGACATCAGGATAAGGCATATCAGTTTCTACAACTAAGATATGCCTGTCAGAAAGTTTATGATATTGTTTCAGAAGTTTCTTGTATTCTTCGTCACTCATGATCTTTCTGTTCCTCGATGTATTTCTTTACTGCAGCTTCACTTATATGACCTACGGTAGATACAAAATATCCTCTTGACCATAATACTCCACAACGAGAGTAGAACTGTTTTAATTGTGGATATGCCTTGAACATTTCAATTGCACTGATACTTTTCAATGTTCTTCTGCATTATTACAGATCTTGTCAAATATATTGATACAGACCTGTTTTTCTTCTGTTAATCCACTTAAAACATTTTTTGCAAACTGTTTTTGTGCGTTATGTCCTGCTTCTATGATCAGTTCTGCCTTATCTAACAAAATAATTTCAATATGCTTTTTATTGTCTTTACTTTGTATTTTTTCAACAAGTCCTTTGTTTTCCAATTTCTTTAACGAAGTTGAAACATGGGATATTGTTGATTTTCTGATCTTTACTATTTCTGCTTTGTCAACCATTTATGACATTATACCCAGTGAAGTGAACTACATCGGTAATTGAATTACCGAGCATCAGATATATATGGCTTCGCCATACAGATTCTGGGTGCGTCCATGACACCTTTACTGCTACCTTTTTGAGGTTACACAGCTACTTTTATGATCAGGAATGAATTAAATTTTCCTTCATACACATAGTGTACCACATCTCCAAGAAAAGAACAAGTGTTCTATTTAAAAATTCAAAAAAGAGGAGACGTTAAAGTCTCCAATGTAACCTGTGGTTACGCGCTTTCATCTGCGGCAATTGAATTACCGAGGATTCCCGCTTTTTATCCTAAAAAATTTAGAAACATTCCCCACCGGGTGCACATTAAATAAAGAAACGCTAGTTTTAACAACTGTCTAAACTAGCGTTTCTTTATTTAAAACTTGTCTTATCGAAACTATTTAATCTTCTGACAAATTTCAATCACTTCTCCACAAGCACTTTCAATCTTGAAGCAGCGAGATCCTTTTTCCCAGAAGTTAAGGCTTGTCTCAATTCCGTCTGATACGATCTTATATCCGTTTACTTTGCAATATTCATAATCTTTTTCAAGATCAGATGAGCGATATGCGATATGGTCGATTCTTGTTGTTGCACCTCCTGGAAGCTGGTCTCTCTGAGAGATTTCATACATTTTTTCCATCCTGAGGATTTTCAAGGAAATATACATTTCTTCCGCCCATTCCAGGGAATTTTCCTGCAACTTTAAATCCTAATTCTTCCTGATACCATTTTGCGTTTAATTCTACATCAGAACAATGAAGTCCGATATGATCCATAGGTAAATTTAACATTTGTTTGACTCCTTTTTAGGTGATTTTATTGTTTTATAATACAGTTCTTTCTCCTGTCACGATCTCTTTTAAGCTGTCAACGATCTTGTCTGCGTCTTCCATCGTTGTTCCTGCTTTCAATGAGAATGAAACGGATTCTGCACTTTCAGCTTTACTTCTTCCGATTGCTGCAAGAATGTTAGAATTTGTTCCGATTCCTGCTTCAATTCCTTCTTCTTTCAAAGCTTTCTGTACAACTGCTGCAGATACATTTTTGATTCTGATATTTAAATGATTGGTGAGATGATGATCTTTGTGTCCATTCAATTCTACATCTTCAATCTCAGCAAAAATACGTTCACACATATGATTTCTGACTGGACGGATTTCTTCCATAAATGTTGTTGCCTTTGCTGCTAAACTTTCTGCCATATCTGACATCACTGTTAATGTTTCTTCGCTTAATGCAGTTTCTGACACATATTCTCCAGCTCCTGTGCTCTTTCTTACATATAAAAATCCTGCATTTTCAGGACCTCCAAAATAAGATGCATCTGCTGTCAGCAGATCAATATGACTTCTTTCTACATTGATCGGCATTTTTCCAAATGCAAATGCTGCATCTGTGTGGAAGATCACACCTTTCTCTGATGTCATTGTTCCGATTCCTGTAAATGGCTCAGAAGTTCCTGTCTGGCAGTTTGCTGCTGTCACTGAAATCAGTTCTGTGTTTTCTTTCAGTTCATTTTCGATCATTGCTACTTCCACACGGCCGGTTGTGATCGGATCTAAATATGTCACAACAGCGTCTTTTCGTTCTAGTCTGGAACATTCATCCAATACTTCTGGATCTTCCATCGTCGTGATGATCACATGAGGACGTGCTTTTTTTGATGCTTTCACTACAGCTTTTAAAGCTTTTAAGTGTCCATCTGCTCTTCCTGATGTGAAATAAATCTCTTCCGGTGTTGCTCCAATGGATGCAGCGATCTTTTTACGTGCTTCGCTCTCGCAATTTTCCTTGCTCATCTTTGTTTTCCTCCTTTTATTTCTGTTTCAGATATTATAATCTTCAATAAACAGATTTTATCTTTATTATAGATATTATTTTCTGCTATTTCAAGATTTAATGCATAATCCGTAAATTTGCACAAAAAAAGTATAGAACTTTTGGTAATATGTTCTATACTTTCTTTTTTATATCTATCTTTACAATTCTTATTTCTCCTGTAAGATAGAAAGCGCCTTGTTTAATTGTTCGTCAGCTTTTGTCTTCGTATTATCTTTTACTTCAACATCTGGCTTGATTCCTTTTTTATGAATGTTATGTCCTGCGGGTGTGTAATAAGATGAATAAGTCAGTTTCACATAAGATCCATCACCAACTTCAAAGAATCCCTGTACGATCCCTTTTCCAAATGTTGTCTCTCCAACCAGCGTTCCTGCTTTATCGTCTTTGATCGCACCAGAAAGGATCTCTGCTCACTCGCGCTGTTACCATTAACTAACACGCATAACGGCATATCAAGCTGTTCATTCTTTGTGTCTTTGTAATATTTCTTATTGCCATTCTTATCTTCGGTATAAACAATCGTTCCTTTTGGAAGAATCTGTCCTGCAATATCTACTACACTTGTCAGCAAACCACCAGGATTATCCCTAAGATCTATGATCAATTTCTTTGCACCTTGTTTCTTAAGACTTTTCAGTCCACTTCGAAACTGGCTGACTGTTACTTCATCAAATTCGGTGATCTGAAGATATCCAACTTTATCTTGTAACATCTTTGTTTCAACTGTTGGATTCTCAATCGATTGTCTTGTAAATGTATAAGTCTTTGATGTCTGATTTCTTGTAAATGTTAATTTAACTTTCGTTCCTTCTGCACCTTTGATCTTCTTAACAATATCATCTAGTGCATCCGATGTTTTTAATTTATAGTTTCCTACTTTTGTTAAAATATCCCTTTTTTCAGTCCACTTCCGTCTGCCGGGCTTCCTTTCACTGGTTTCACAACTGTTATGATCCCTGTCTTTATATCCTGTGTAAGATATATTCCAACTCCATAATAAACACCACTTGTAGATTGTTCTAATTCCTTAAAATCATCCTCTGAATAATACGTGGAATAGACATCTCCCAGTCCTGCAACTAAACCTTTGTAGGTACAATCTTCCAACTCACTCTTCTTAACAGAACCTTTATAATATTTATCAATGATCTGTTCTATCCGATTAATCTTTCTTGCTGTCTGTAAGGTCGTACTTGGGATCGCATAGGCACGATAAAGGAAAAATCCTTCCACAATACATACAACAACAAGTAGTCCTACGAGTATTTTTGAAAACTTCTTCATGAAATTAGTTCCTTTCTATTTATGTAATGACGTTATAAGTAATTTTGAGGATTTACATAATTTCCATTCTTTTTCACAACAAAATGCAGATGTGCACCAGATACCATACCAGTTGCTCCGGATTTTGCGATCGTCTGTCCTCCTGACACCCTTGCCCCTGAGGATACTAGAAGTTTGGAGCAATGCAGATACATCGTTTCCAGTCCATTTCCATGGCTGATCTTTAAGTAATTGCCATTGTATGCATTATATCCAGCATCCACTACTGTACCAGAAGCTGCTGCTACGATCGTTGTTCCAGTTGAACATGGAATATCAATTCCAGCATGCAGTTTTCTGACTCCTGTAACTGGATGAATTCGGTAGCCGTACCCTGATGAAATACTATGACAAGACGGTACCGGCCAACTCAGATTTCCTGACGAAACTGTTGTTGCTGGCGATGTTGTCGTTGTAGTTTCTTTCTTGCTTTCAGTCGTAGCCTTTGATGTTGTATTCTTTGATGCCGTACTTCCTGTCATATTCTTTTCTGACTGTGCTTTCGATGTCGTATTGTCTGCATTACCGTCTTTCGCCGATGCAAGATCCATCTCTTCTTGTCGTTTTTCCTCTGCCTCAAACCATGCCAGTAACTCTTTATCAGATGCTAACTGTTTCTGGTAAGAAGCTAACTTAGATTTCTTCTTCGCAGCTGCCTGATCCAGTTTTTCTTTTTCTGTCTTTGCCTTAGCAGTCAAAGTCTTTGTATTTTGATAATCCTGTTTCAGACTCTTCGTTGCCATTCGGATCTTATCTTCCGTTGTCTGTAATTGCAGAAACATGTTACTGTCATATTTGGAGATCTTTGAAACATAATCAGCTCTTTTTAAGAACTCCTGAAAATTATTTGCTTCAAAAATGACTTCCATATATGCCATATTTCCATTTTCATATAGAAACTTAATGCGCTTACTCATGATCCTTGACTGATCTTCTTTGGATGCCTTTGCCTCTTTTAATTCCTGTTGTGTCTTCTTTAACTGTTTCTGTACAGAAATAAGCTTCTCTTGACATGCCTCATACGCATCATTGCTCTTTATCATTTTCTCATCAAGATCTTTGATCTCCTGCTGCATCTTGCGGCTTTGTTCTTCTAATTTCTTTGTTTCCTGCTTTACCTGTTGTTTTTTGGCTGCAGCAAACACTGTCGTCATAGGCAGATTCGAAGCGATCATGGCTGATATTAACATCATAATGATCCCCGCCTGATATCTTCTTTTCATGAGTTCCCCTTCCTAGACTTTTAAATACTTACGGATCGTGATAGAACTTCCAAGCAATCCGATCACGATCCTACCAACAATGCTAACGGAAGTAAGTATAACATAATCTGCTGGATCGGTACAAATTTCATAAAGACTGTAACAACATGAAACTTATCATTCATCCAGTTGATAATCCCTTCATATCCTGCAAAAATAATCGCTGTTGGAATCAATGATCCCAAAATTCCTATGATCATTCCTTCTGCCTGAAATGGTGCTTTAATAAATCCATTCGCCGCACCGATCAGCTTCATAATTGAAATTTCCTCTTCTCTGACTGCAACTCCAATAGACACTGTGTTGCTCACGAGGAAAATAGAAACTGCCATTAAAATCAGAATGATCCCACCTGCAAGATACGTTCCCATTGTATTGATCTTCGTCATTCCTTCCGCCGCTCCTTCAGAATAACGGACTTTCCTAACACCATCAATCGTCTCTAAATGTGATACTACCTGTTTGTATGATTTTACTTCTTTTAATGTGATCTCATAGGAATCTGATTCTTTTAGCGGATTGTTCCCTTCGAACCCTTCAAGAAGCTCTTCATTTCCTTGAAATACATCCTTCTTATAGCTTTCCCATGCTTCTTCAGCAGATACATACCGCATCGTGGCAATATCTTCTTTTTTCTTTATTTTCTTCCCCAATCTGATCTTTTCTTTCTGTAGAGATACCCGGTTCAAAAAAAACAGAAATTCCTACAGACTGCTCCATCTGCTGCATCGTTGACCTTACATTCAATGCTACAGATAAAAATGTTCCTAACAAAAAGACACAAGCAATGATCGTTCCCAGTGATGCTAATGAAAACATCTTATTCCTGAAAATATTCCTTGTGCCCTCTTTGATTCCATACAAAAATCTTCTAAATATCATAGGACCCCCTTATCTCATCCTGTTCTATATGTCCATCTTCGATCAAGATCACTCGTTTTCCCATCTCATTGACCAACTCTTTGTTGTGCGTAACAACTAAAACTGTTGTCCCACTCTTATTGATCTCTGAGAGGAGCTCCATGATCTCTTTGGCTGTCACAGGTCCAGATTCCCAGTTGGCTCATCAGCCAGCAATAATACTGGGTGGTTTACCAAAGCTCTTGCGATGGCCACTCTCTGCTGTTCTCCTCCTGACAATTCATTCGGAAAAGCATTCATGCGGTCTTTCAGCCCCACCATCTCAAGCATATTCTCAACCTGACGCTTAATATATCGGTGTGGTACTTCCACAACTTGCTGTGCAAATGCTACATTCTCAAAGATCGTCCGGTCTTTCAGCAGACGGAAATCCTGAAATACCATTCCCATCTGCCTGCGGAACTTCGGCAGATTCCTCTGTGTCAGTTTCTTATAATCTTGACCGTTTACTATGATCTGTCCACTTGTCACATCAAGTTCTTTCTGTAAAAGCTTCATCAGGGTTGTCTTCCCTGATCCGCTCTTACCTACGATGAAAACAAATTCGCCTTTCGCAATGTCTAATGAGACATCCTCAAGTCCTATACTCCCTTTATTATATTCTTTCGTTACATTTTTTAATGTGATCATCATATTCTAGTCCATTGTATCCATATGTTTCATATATTTTACTACCATCAGTGCAATTTTAAATGCGATTGCATCTTCAAAATTCCTCAGATCCAGATTCGTATTCTTCTGAATCTTATCCAGACGGTATACGAGTGTATTTCTATGAATAAACAACTGTCTGGATGTTTCTGACACATTCAGATTATTCTCAAAGAATTTATCAATCGTTGCCAGTGTTTCTTCATCAATGGAGTCTGGAGAATAATCTCCAAACACTTCACGGATAAACATCTTACATAATGGAAGTGGAAGTTGATAGATCAGTCGTCCAATTCCTAACTGATTATATGCAATCACACTCGCATCCTCATAGAAGATCTTGCTGACTTCCAATGCGATCTGTGCCTCTTTATAAGATCTTGATACATCTTTGATCGTCTCTGCAACATTACCGATCGCAATCTTGGCATCTTTGATCCCATATTCATTCAGCCCTTCTTTAATCTCTTTTGCATGCTGAATAAACTGTGCCTGTCCTTCATCCCCATTCACTGGTGTTACATAAACGATACTCTTCTCGTCCACTGCCGTAATAAAATCTGAATCTGCTCCGCTTTCAACCTCTTTCGTAGCTTCTAACAGATTCTGATCCTTCTCGTATTCTGCCTGAATCAAAAATGCAACTCTTCTCTGTTCCACTTCAATATGCAGCTTCTTTGAGCGGTTATAAATGTCAACCAATAATAAGTTATCTCTCAACAGGTTCTTTACAAAGTTCTCTTTATCCAGTCTCTCCTTATATGCAGTCAAAAGATTCTGTATCTGCATCACTGCAAGCTTTCCGACCGTATATGCATTCTCGCTCATTCCAGTAGCCAGAAGTATATATTCCAGTCTCTGATCATCAAAAATCTTAAAATATTGAAAACCATCGATCACCTGGCTCTCTGCCATAGAATCTGCAAATTCTTCCGCATGTTGTGCTAATGCATCGGTTATCTCCATTGTTGTTACAACTATACGCCCTGACAGATCTAAAATACACAGATCGATCCCGGTTACTTCCTTCATTCCATTAATTGTCTCTTGTAATATCTGATTTGAAATCATCCTTTATCAACCTTTCATATTTGCCGTTCAACCTTTTTCTTTTACTATACAGCATTTTAAACAAAAAAAAGAAAAATTTTAGTGATTTTTTTATATCATTGTCTATTTTATACAAATATCTAGCAGAAAATCTTTATTTCATTGACCATAAATATCTCTTTTTAGCCGTAACCCCTTCATATAACAAAGAAAAACATCTCAATCGTTCCTGAGATGTTTTTCGTGATATTTTATAATAATATTTATGAATGTATTTTAAATCTCGTCTTCTGATCCAACAATTATACAAATTCTTGCACCGCTGTCAACACTTCCAACTTCATATTCTGGATTCTTAAAATAACTTTTCAGATCCTGTCCTAAATCTTTACTTTCTACTATGATCTTTGTATGTGTTAAAACACCCTGTCTGTTTGTTCTTACAGATCCTACACTGTATCCGTCACTTGCCAGTTTATCTTTCCATCTTCCTGCAAGTCCTGAGATTCTTGTTGAATTCTGAATCTCGATCGTTATATTCTTTGAAGAAGATGCTGAACTATCAGATTTGGTTGTTGTTGACTTTGCTTCTGTTGTGCTCAATGCCGAACTTAAGTCTCCTTCTTCTGATAACATCTCATCAAAGACTCTCTTGGCTTCTTCTGTATCTAATTCAAACTTTCCATTGGATTCTGTTCCATCTAACACTTTGAAATTTAAGTTCTTATCCTTAATTCCATGCATTCTCTCAAGACTTGTCGCTGCTTCTTCATAAGAAGCATCTGTCTTCACCGCATCAAAATAATTCTGTGCATATTCACGATATTCGGATAATGTCTTATCATTCAATGCAGATGCAACTGCCACGCAGATCTCTCCTGTAATTTCTGCCTGCTTGTTCTTATCTGTAAAAATATCACTCTCACTTAATAATGAATAGATTGCTGTTCCATTCAGGCTGTTCTCCCCAGCACTTAATGTTACATATTTATCTGTAGAATCTGTATAAGCCATTGCTTCATCAAATTCTATTTTGACATCTCCTGCCTGATTCATCAGTTTCACAAACTTCTTATGTGATATCAGTTCATAGGAATTAATAGAAATTCCCAGTGTCTTCTCAACCTGCTGTCTTAACAACTTTCCATTCTTTCTTGTTGCTTTGATCACATCTGCAACCGTCGCTTTGCTAACGCTAGTCCCAGTGTCTGTTCGACTGCCTGTTTTCCCTTCTTCGTCAATGTAAGATTCATATCTTGTCTAAGTGGTACAAAAATCATCTCCTGATTCTTGTTATGATATATTCGAATCACAATGGAATTTCCTGTCTGGATCATTCCAACGTCTACTCTTTCTTTGCTTTCTTCTTTTAACTGCTTTGCGATTTCTGCTTTCTTGTCTTTCTTTAATTTATTTGAAAAATATGTCTTAAATCCAAAAAAGCTTGCAACTCCACCGATGGCTGTCACCAATATCACTGCAAGAATCCTGGCAAATATGGCTTTGACACCTAATTTATTTTTCTTCTTCTCTGCCATGTTCCTGCTCCTTCCGTTTCTAAACTTTGTTTAGTATAACAAATTATTCGATTTATTTCAACAATCCTCTATGTTATAATTCTGTATAATCGCCTTAATATTTTCTTAATCTGCAACATTTCTCATCGTTGATCAGATCGATCATATCAAGTGCTAAGAAATTTTATAAGATTTACGAGGTATTTTCTATGAAAACAGTACTCATAACTGGCAGTTCCAGAGGAATCGGACGTGAAACTGCCATATATTTTGCACAACAAGGATGGAACGTGATCATCCATGGCTTCCGCCATCCTGAAAAACTAGAATCCCTAAAAAATGAAATTCTTGAAGAGAACGTGTCTTGCTTATCTTTTTGTGGAGATATCAGTGATCCTTCTTTTGTAGACGAAATGATCAAACAGTCCCTCCTTACTTTTTCTAAGATCGACTGTCTTGTAAATAATGCCGGAATCTCTCTGGTGGGATTATTTACAGATGCAACGGTAGATGATTGGAATCTGATGATCAACACAAATTTAACTTCTGTTTTTACAACCTGTAAGAATATCGTTCCCCATATGCTTCATCACCATGAGGGAAAGATCATCAATATTTCTTCCATCTGGGGAGATGCCGGCGCTTCCTGTGAGGTTTTATATTCTACAACAAAAGGTGGTATCAATGCTTTTACAAAGGCTCTGGCAAAAGAGGTCGCTGCAAGCAATATTCAGGTAAATGCGATCGCTTTTGGGATGATCGATACGGAGATGAATGCGGAGTTTGATGAAGAAGATCTTGCCTTGATCAAAGAAGAAATCCCTGCGGACTATATTGCCAGTCCAAAAGAAGCGGCACAGATGGTTTATCATGTGGCAACGTCCCCTGCTTATATGACAGGACAGGTTATTACATTCTCTGGGGGATGGTATTAAATTTTAATTTGCATAACGGAAATGTATTGAGTATTCATAAAAACATAAAAAAAAGATAGAGCTACGAAAAACGAATTCCATTGACGATTGCAAACAGCTGATCCGCCAACACTCCTGCACAACTCACTGCGTTCAAACAGTGCCCGTGTTGGCTGCGATTTTGCAAAAATCC
>ENA-OQLB01000201-OQLB01000201.1-human-gut-metagenome-genome-assembly--contig:-NODE-201-length-35636-cov-5.042806_pt1 | contig 35636 bp, 41 predicted proteins | sample MGYA00242656_ERZ504813 | MGnify/ENA primary metagenome ERZ504813 (study PRJEB26092, sample SAMD00036388) | human gut metagenome | host: Homo sapiens | study: EMG produced TPA metagenomics assembly of... | reverse complement strand
TTTTGCAGCTTTCGCCAATCGTCTGGTCACTATACCGCTGTATGCCACCAGCTCTTCGGCACAGGCGCAATACATCATTAACGACGCACAGATACGCTTCCTCTTCGTAGGCGAGCAGTTCCAGTATGACGCCGCTTCAGTGCGTTCGGCTTCTGCCACTCCTTGCAGAAACTGATTATTTTCGACCGCAACGTAGTGCTCGACCCCCGCGACAAGACATCCATCTATTATGATGAGTTCCTCGCATTGGGCAAAGACCTGCCCCATAACGATGTTGTGGAAGAACGTACCGCACGCGCTTCGGACGAGGACCTTGCCAATATCCTTTATACCTCCGGCACCACCGGCGAACCGAAAGGGGTGATGCTGCATCACTTCAACTACCGGGAAGCCATCCGCATCCACGACATCCGCCTGACTGCCATGACGGATAAAGACGTGTCCATGAACTTCCTCCCGCTGACGCATGTGTTTGAGAAGGCTTGGACCTATCTCTGCATCCACCGGGGAGTACAGGTGTGCATCAACCTCCGTCCGGCAGATATCCAGACCACTATCAAGGAAATACGCCCCACGCTGATGTGCAGCGTTCCCCGCTTTTGGGAGAAAGTGTATGCCGGTGTGCAGGAGAAGATAGCGCAGGAGACCGGCTTGCGGAAAGCGATGATGCTGGATGCCATCAAGGTGGGCAAGATGCACAACATTGACTATCTGCGTGTGGGCAAGACACCCCCGCTGCTGCTTCACCTGAAGTATAAGTCTACGAAAAGACTATCTACGCCCTGTTGAAAAAGACGATCGGCATTGAGAACGGAAACTTCTTTCCCACCGCCGGAGCTGCCGTACCCGATGAAATCTGCGAGTTTGTACATTCCGTAGGCATCAATATGATAGTGGGGTACGGGTTGACGGAATCTACCGCCACCGTTTCCTGTTTCCCGGACAAAGGCTATGAGATAGTTCGGTGGGTACGCTGATGCCCGACGTTGAAGTGAAGATCGGAGAGAACAATGAGATACTGCTCCGGGGCAAAACGATCACCACCGGTTATTACAGGAAGCCCGAAGCCACCGCCGACGCCATTGATAAGGACGGCTGGTTCCACACCGGCGACGCAGGACACCTGAAAGACGGTCATCTGTATCTGACCGAGCGCATCAAGGACCTGTTCAAAACCTCCAACGGCAAGTATGTCTCTCCGCAGGCGTTGGAAACGAAGCTCGCGATAGACCGCTATATAGACCAGATTGCCGTCATTGCCGACCAGCGTAAGTTTGTGTCCGCCCTCATTGTGCCCGTCTATGGCTTTGTGAAAGACTATGCCAAAGAAAAAGGCCTTGAATATAAGGATATGGCCGACCTGCTGCAACACCCCAAAGTGCAGGCGTTGTTTCGTGCACGCATCGATACGCTGCAACAGCAGTTCGCCCACTACGAGCAGGTGAAGCGCTTCACCCTTCTGCCCGAACCTTTCAGCATGGAACGCGGCGAACTGACGAACACGCTGAAGCTGAAACGCTCTGTGGTGGCAACGAATTATAAGGAGCTGATTGATAAGATGTACGAAGAGTAACGCGTTTTTTCGGACTTTGCACTATCTTTGCGGCTCGAAAAGATAGAATTTGAAGAAAGCATATGATTACCATTGAACAACTGAAGGATATAAAGGAACGTACCGAAGCGTTGAACCGCTATCTGGACATCGAAGGAAAGAAAATACAAGTAGAAGAGGAACAGTTGCGTACGCAAGCTCCGGGCTTCTGGGACGACCAGAAGGCTGCCGAAGCGCAGATGAAGAAAGTGAAAGGCTTGCAGCAATGGATTTCCGGCTACAACGAGGTCAGGATTCTGGCGGATGAACTGCAACTTGCGTTCGACTTCTACAAAGATGAACTGGTGACGGAAGAGGAAGTGGACGAAGCCTATGCTAAAGCGTCTGCCGCCGTAGAAGCCCTTGAACTTAAGAACATGCTTCGCGAAGAGGCCGACCAGATGGACTGTGTGCTGAAAATTAATTCCGGCGCCGGCGGTACGGAGAGCCAGGACTGGGCAAGCATGCTGATGCGTATGTATCTGCGCTATGCCGAGACGCATGGCTATAAGGCCACTATCGCCAACCTGCAGGAAGGCGATGAGGCGGAATCAAGGCTTGCACCATTGAGATTGCGGGTGATTATGCTTACGGTTACCTGAAAGGCGAGAATGGCGTGCACCGCTTGGTGCGTGTGTCTCCTTACAATGCGCAGGGTAAACGCATGACTTCTTTTGCGTCGGTTTTCGTTACTCCGCTGGTGGACGACACCATTGAAGTGAACATCAATGTAGCCAATATCTCATGGGATACGTTCCGTTCCAGCGCGCGGGCGGACAGAACGTGAACAAGGTGGAATCGGGCGTGCGTCTGCGCTATCAGTTCAAAGACCCTTATACGGGCGAGGAAGAGGAAATCCTGATTGAGAATACCGAAACGCGCGACCAGCCCAAGAACCGCGAGAATGCAATGCGCCAGCTACGCTCCATCTTGTACGACAAGGAGCTCCAGCACCGCATGGCGGAACAGGCGAAGGTGGAAGCCGGCAAGAAGAAAATCGAATGGGGCTCGCAGATACGCAGCTACGTGTTCGACGACCGCCGCGTGAAGGACCACCGCACCAATTTCCAGACTTCGGACGTAAACGGAGTGATGGACGGCAAGATAGACGGCTTTGTCAAGGCTTACCTCATGGAGTTTGCAGGCGCGGAGAATGCTTGATCCTTTTTAAAGTTAACTTCATTGTTCGGAATAAGTTAACTCTGTTGCGGGTAAGAAGTTAATATCGTATATGCGGGAATAACATCATATAATCAATGATGTTAACTTCCCGCTTTTTTCTTTTATAAATGTTTGCAAACTTCCCGAATTTCTTTTTACTTTGTTTGTCGTTGAACTTTAAACTGTAAAAACACCATGGGAAAGAGCAAAAAGAAAGTAATGCACAGTCGGAAAGAAGAAGAACAGGCCAAGAAAGTGTTGCTGATTATCGGAGTTGTAGCTCTGCTATTGGTAGTCGCCATGCTGGTAGGTTACTCCTTCTTGGGCTAATCGAAGATAGAATATGCCGCAAGAGATAGAACGGAAGTTTCTCGTAGAAGGGGAGTATAAGTCGCAAGCATACGCCCAAAGTCGTATTATTCAGGGCTATATCAGCAGTGCGCGGGGACGGACGGTAAGAGTGCGTATTCGCGACGGGCGGGGCTACCTCACCATTAAGGGAGCATCCGACAGTTCAGGCATCAGCGCTACGAATGGGAAAAGGAGATCCCTTTGAATGAGCCAAAGACCTGATGAGGCTGTGCGAGCCGGGCGTCATCGATAAGACCCGTTATCTGGTGCGCAGCGGGCAGCATGTTTTCGAAGTGGATGAGTTCTACGGGGAAAATGAAGGGCTGACGGGTTGCCGAAGTTGAGCTTGCCTCTGAGAATGAACCTTTTGAGAAACCGGATTTTATAGGGCGGGAAGTTACGGGAGATATCCGTTATTACAATTCGCAACTGATGAAGCATCCGTTTAAGGAATGGGAGTAAACTAATCGTGCCTTGTAATTGTTCATTCGTATATGGAGAAACTGTACCAACACTTGCCGGAAGAGCTCGTCACTTTTATTCTGGTGACGGTGTTCTCTTTGCTCATAGGCCTTTCCTTGCGGCGCATCAGCCTGAAGCGTGAAGGGGAGACCACCCTCTTCGGTACTGACCGTACATTTACTTTTATCGGTATTCTGGGTTATCTCCTCTATATTCTCGATCCGGTGGACTACCGGCTTTTTATGGGTGGCGGAGCTGTCTTAGGGCTGTTGCTTGCCCTGAACTACTACGTCAAGCAGGCGCAGTTTCATGTGTTCGGGGTGACTACCATTGTCATAGCGCTCATTACGTACTGCATCGCGCCCATTGTCGCCACGCAGCCTTCATGGTTCTATGTCATGGTGATTGTAACGGTATTGCTCTTTACGGAGTTGAAGCACACCTTCACCGAACTGGCGCAGCGGATGAAGAATGATGAAATGATTACGCTTGCCAAGTTCCTTGCCATCAGCGGCATTATTCTTCCGATGTTGCCCAATGACAACCTGATACCGGGCGTTAACCTGACGCCTTACAGCATATGGCTGGCTACGGTGGTTGTTTCCGGCATTTCCTATCTCTCTTATTTGTTGAAGAGATACGTGTTCCGCGAGTCCGGCATTTTGGTCTCCGGCATTGTGGGCGGGTTGTACAGCAGTACCGCCACCATCTCCGTATTGGCACGCAAGAGCCGCAAGGCACCTGCACAGGAAGCGCCCGAATATGTGGCTGCCATGTTGCTGGCGGTCAGCATGATGTTTCTGCGGTTCCTGATCCTGATAGGGATATTCAGCATAGGAACTTTAGCCGCCGTCTATCCCTACCTGCTGATTATGTCGGCAGTTGCCGCCGGAACAGCCTGGTTTCTACATTCCAAATGGAAGCGTCCGGCCGTATCCGGGACTACCGATGAAGAGGAGGATGGCAGCAACCCGCTGGAGTTTAAGGTGGCGCTTATTTTTGCCGTACTTTTCGTGGTCTTTACAATAGCTACCCATTATACACTGATATATGCCGGAGAGGGTGGGCTCACCTTACTTTCTTTCGTATCCGGTTTCAGTGACATCACTCCGTTCATCCTGAACCTTCTGCAAGGTACGGGCAGCGTGCCCGCTTCGCTGATAACGGCCTGCACTATGCAGGCAATAGTAAGCAATATCGCCGTAAACATGTGTTACGCGCTCTTTTTCTCCGGTAAGCAGAGTCCGTTGCGCTCGTGGATATTGGGCGGCTTCGGCTGCGTCATTGGCGCCAACGTATTTTTGTTGCTCTTCTTCTATTTTCTGTAAATCAATCTGCTTCTGCAAAGGTAAATCCTAATTTCCGTAACCCTTGTTGCACGTCCGGATGGCTCATAAACAGTTTCCAGAGCAGTCCGCTGCGATAGTTCTCGATCATGACGGCTATCGGTCCTTGGTCGATGGCAAGATAGCGCTGCGGATACCAGTTGTCCGTTTCGCTGAAAGCGTCGTAGAAACCGTAAGGGCCGAACACCTTATCGCCCATGCCGTAAAGGTGGCGCATCACTTGCAGCGAATATTCCGGCGTATATACAATGGACGACAGGGCGGCGGTGGGAGAGATGACTCCGCGGTCGTCGCCCTCGTTGGGAGCGTGGGCGGCGTATCCGTCTACGGAGTAGCTGGCGGTCAGCCCCCAACAGTCGGCGCCGAAACCTTTGTAATGTTTGGGGTTACGGATGCAATAGCGCGGTTCACAAGTGTCAGGTTGCGCATCTCGCCGAAGTAACCGGGACAGTACTCGTCTTTCAGACCGTTAGGGTCAAGTCCGAGGAAAGAATACTGCGCCCAGAACAGCGGCCCGGCTTCTGTGCCTGATACCGCAGGTGCAGCTCGATGCCTTCTACCTGATGCGGACTGACGATAGCGCCGTTCTGCGCCCATCCCTCGTGGTACACCGCGCAGGTACGCATGAGTGGGCGAAGCGGCGGCGAGGATATACATGATGAGACATTCGTTGTAACCATGTACGGGGAAATTCATCTCCCAGCCATATTCGGGACTCCAATGCCAGTAGAGTACATTCTGGTCGCCCTGCCGGTAGAAGTTCCAGTCCACTTCCCGCCACAGCTTGTCGATGCGGGCGGCAAGGGCTTTTTCCTGCGGACTGCCGCCTGCATAGTATTGGTGTACGGCAAGGAGTGCCTGCATGACGAAAGCGGTTTCTACGAGGTCGCCGCCGTTGTCTTTCTGCCCGAAAGGCTTCACCCGCCCCGTATCGCCATACCACCAATGGGGGTAGCGCCATGAAAGCGGTCGGCGGTTTCGAGGAAGGAGACAATGCGTTCCATACGCGCCAAGCCTTCCTCGCGGGTGACATAGCCCCGGTCGATGCCTGCCAGCACCGCCATGATGCCGAAGCCGCTGCCGCCGGATGTTACTACATTCCGGTCGTTTTCGGGATATACTCCATCCATGTGGATGCGTTCGCGTGCCAGCCCGCTGTTGGGCTCGGCGCCGTCCCAGAAGTAATTGAAAGTCCGGCGCTGTACGGTGTCCAGCAGGGCTTCGTCGGTCAATGCTCCGGATGTGCCGCCGGACTTCTTTGTGCCGCAGGCTCCTACGGAAAACAATAGGAGGAGAAGCGGGATATAAATGTTTACTGATTTCATTCTGTTTGAGTACAATAGTTAATTAAATCGGTTGAAACGGGTCTCTTATTTCAGGGTGATACGTGCCGTCTTGGCAGCCTGACTGCTTCCGCCGATGAAGAGGTCGAATTCTCCCGGTTCGGCCACATGGTTCAGGTCGTAGTCGTAGAAGCGCAGCAGTTCCGGGGTAATCTTGAAAGAGACCGTCTTGCTTTCGCCTGCGCGAAGGAATATTTTCTCGAAGCCTTTCAGTTCGCGTACCGGACGGGTGATGCTCCCCACAAGGTCGCGGATGTACAGTTGCACTACTTCCGAACCGTCGCGCTTTCCGGTGTTGGTGACGGTGACCACGGCGGTGATAGAACCGTTCTGCTCCATTGAAGGGGTGCTCAGGGCGATGTCGCTGTATTGGAAGGTGGTGTAGGACAAACCATATCCGAAAGGATACAGCGCGTCGTTGTCCACATCCAGATAGTTGCTGCGGAACTTCTCGAACCATTTGCCGGCTTGTAGCGGGCGTCCGGTGTTCTTATGATTATAGAACAGGGGTATCTGTCCTACATTCTTCGGGAAAGTCATTGTCAGCTTTCCACCGGGGTTGACATCGCCGAACAGGACATCGCCAATGGCATAGGCGGCTTCACTTCCGCCGAACCACACGTTCAGAATGGCGGGAACATGCGCCTGCTCCCAAGTGAGTGTCAGCGGGCGTCCGGTGAAGAGGGTGAGCACTACGGGCTTGCCTGTATTCAGCAAGGCTTCCAGCAGGGAGCGTTGCACGTCGGGAAGGTCGAGGCCGGTGCGGCTGGAGCTCTCGCCGCTCATCTCGGAAGACTCGCCGAGTGCGGCCACGATGACATCTGCACCGGCGGCCACTTTCAGCGCCTCGTCCAGTAATTCCTTGTCCGTCCGGCTGTCCCGGTTCAGGGAGCGTCCGAACATGGTGGCGCGTTCTTCGTAGCTGCATCGCCGATGAGGTTGCTGCCTTTGGCGTATGTGATGTTCACTTTGCCGTTCATCATCTCTTTCAGCCTTCATACAAGGAGGGATAGTCGTTGAGGCGGGCTGCCACGCTCCATGTTCCGGGCATGTTGCTGCGGGTGTTTCCCAGCGGGCCGATAACGGCCACCGTTCCTTCTTTCTTCAGCGGTAGCAGCGGTTCGGGCAATGAGCCGGATGCCGTTTTACGTTGCCGTTCTTCAGCAGCACGAAGCTCTCGGCGGCAATACGGCGTGCGGCGGCGCGGTGCTCTTTGGTGAAGATGTCGCGGGCGGGCCGGTCCAGGTCGCAGTATTTATAGGGATTGTCAAAGAGCCCCAGTTTATACTTGGCTTCGAGGATGCGGCGGCAAGCTGCGTCGAGGGTTTTCATACTCACCTTGCCCGACATGACGGACTTCTTGAGTGTGCTGGCAAACCCCTCGCTCACCATATCCATATCTATACCTGCATTGAGGCGCGGGCCGAAACGGTTTGAAGGTCGCCGATGCCATGTTCTATCATTCGGATATGCCGGTGAAGTCGGTCACTACAAAGCCGTTGAAGCCCCATTGCTTGCGGAGCACATCGGTCATCAGCCATTTGTTGGCTGTGGCGGGCACGCCGTCTATCTCGTTGAAGGAGGCCATAACGCTTCCCACACCTGCCTCTACGGCGGCTTCATAGGGATACATGTATTCGTTGAACATGCGGTTACGGCTCATGTCTACCGTATTGTAGTCACGACCTGCTTCACCTGCCCCATAGAGGGCGAAATGCTTGACGCAGGCAAGGATCTCGTCGTTACGTTTCAGTTGGTCATCGAGGTTGGCTCCCTGATAACCGTAGACCATTGCTTTGGCAATCGCTCCGCCAAGGAAGGATCCTCGCCACTGCCCTCGCTGACACGTCCCCAGCGCGGGTCGCGGCTGATGTCCACCATCGGACTGAATGTCCATGAGATGCCGTCGGCACTGGCTTCGACAGCGGCAATGCGCGCGGATTCCTGAATGGCGGCCATGTCCCATGTGCAAGAAAGTCCCAAAGGAATAGGAAAGATGGTTTCGTAGCCATGTATCACGTCCATGCCAAAGAGCAGGGGGATGCCCAGCCGGGAGTTTTCCACCGCCAACTTTTGCACGTCGCGTATCTTGGCTACTCCTTTCAGGTTGAAAAGGCCTCCGACGAGCCCGCGCTCAATCTTCTTGGCAACATCGCTGTTCTTGGCTTGTCCGGTAGTGATTTCACCGGTGACGGGAAGGTTCAGCTGGCCGATTTTCTCTTCTACGGTCATTCGCTTTATCAGCGCATCGATAAAGCGGTCCATGTCTTGAGGGGATTTCTGCGCCTGCATCGTGGCAGCGCCCAGAAAGGCGGCTGCCAGCAACAGGCTTGTTCTTCTAAAAAACTTCTTCATGATAGGTTTCTTTGTAATGGTTTCTTTTAATATGCTTTTTGAGCCGGATAATAATTTAGGTTTTAGTAATTAGGATTCTGTACCAGTACCCCGTTCGATTTGTCAATCTCTTCTTGCGGCAACGGCAACAGGGCGTTTTTATCCTGATAATTCTTTCCGGCAGCCTGAAGCACTTCCTTGGCGATGCCCCAGCGTACAAGGTCGTAGAAGCGGTCGGGTTCCAATGCCAGCTCTACGCGGCGTTCATGGCGAATGGCTTCACGCAGTGTGCTCTGGTCGGTAGACGTGACTTTGGGCAGTATGCTGCTGTCTGTACCGCGTGCATGGGCGCGGACCTGTTCCAGATAGTCGATGGCTTCGCCCGGAATGCCTTTTTCATTGGCAGCTTCGGCAGCCATAAGCAATACGTCAGGATAGCGGATAATGCGGATATTTACCCAGAACCCGTCTTTGGTGTATTTCTTACGCAGTTCGGGCGATGTATATGCCTTTTTATTGAAATAGGCGCCCATTGCGGTGGATACGGGAGACTCGCCGTAGGGCTTGTTGGTGTTTTCCGGTGTAACGGGTTCGCTGATGCTCCGGCGGAAATAGAGCAGGGAGCGTCTTTACGGGGATCGCCGGCTTCGAATGCCTGTCCCACCAGTGTTGTGCCATGTGCCAGCCCCAGCCAAGATCCCACTCGCCGGCGCCGCGTACGCCTTGCACCTGGCAGAACTGGCTGCCGATGACGTCACTGTTCTTCAAAGCGTCGGTCGATTCGCATTGCAGCTCGAAAACGCTTTCGCCGCAGTTCTCGCCTTCTACGGTAAAGACTTTATCCACCGGGGTGTTCAGGTTGTATATGCCCGACTTGACAACTTCGGTGGAGGCGTCGTACATGTTATCCCAGTCATTGCGCATCATGTAGGTGCGGGCGTGCAGCGAACGGGCGGCTCCCCATGTGATCCGTCCGGTATATTCGGAGGTCCATGCCAGCGGCAGGCATTTCTCGGCCTCGGCCAGGTCTTTGTCTATTTGTTCGTATATTTTGTCGGCAGTGGTCTTGGGCACATTGGCATCGGATGCTTCTTCCACTTTAAAAGTCACCAGAGGCACTTCTCCCCAAGCGCGCACAAGGTTGAAGTAACAATAGGCGCGGAAGAACAGGGCTTCTCCTTTGGTACGCACATTTTCCGGATCGTCTTTGTTTTCGCTGTTTTCCAGATCGTCCAGTATTTCGTTGCATTGGTAGATGATTTTATAGTTCTGCCCCCAGTAGGCGCTGAGCGTACCGTTGGAAGCTGTGTACTGGAAGTCGTCCCACATGGCTGCCTGGTCGGCGCCGTCGCCGGCATCGCTTCCCTTTTCGGAGTCCTCGCTGCGCACCATGTGTATCATGAAAGCGGGAATGCCGGCAGTAATGTTGTAACTGCGCATCAGGTAATATACGTTGTACATCTTTCCGCCGATGAGGGCGTTCGGAGCGTCGTCCTCGGTGAACTGTCCCAGCGGGTCGCGATCGAGGAAATCGTTGCAGGATGTCAGGGCAAAGGTGGTGAGCGTGCCTGCTATCAGAGTTAAAATCTTATTTTTCAGTTTCATAATTGTTATTTTTTAGTTCATCGCAGCGGATACCGGGTTGCGCGGCTCTGTGTGCTCTGCGGTGAATTGTTGTTAGAATGTCAGGTTGAATCCGAATGTATAAATGGCAGGCATCGGATAACTGCCGTCGTCTACGCCGAAAGCAATGGCGCTGCCGCCCAGTTCGGGGGTGTATCCGGTGTTGTGCTTCCAGGTCTTCAGGTTCTGAATGTTGACATAGAGCTTCAATGCCTGCATACCGATTCTGGATATGAGGGTCTTGTCGAAGTTATAGGCCAGTTGCACGTTGCGGATGCGGAAGAAACTGCCGTCTTCGATGTAGTATTCGGAATTCAGGTTGTTGATGGTGTGCTTCGTATTCAGCAAGGGTTGGGTGTTGCTTGTGCCCGGCCCATGCCAGCGGTCCATGCGCTGTTCCATGAAGTTGAACTGGCTCCAGTTGTAGTTGTCCCATGTGCGGAATATCTGGTTGCCGCCTTGTCCCATCATGTCGATGCCGAGTTCCCAGTTCTTATAGTTTACGCCGAGGGTGATGCCGTAGGTAACATCCGGGTGGGGTCGCCTATCATAGTACGGTCGGCAGTGGTGATTTCGCCGTCGCCGTTCACGTCCTTGAATTTCAGGTCGCCCGGTGTGACGGTGGCCAGCGTGTTTTTAGGTGACTTGGCTATTTCTTCGTCTGTCTGGTACACGCCTTCCACTTTGTAGCCGTAGAAGTAACCGATAGGATAGCCGGCCATTGTGTAGCTTTGGCTCTTGTCGCCGGCAATGATTGAGTAACCGTCCTGCACCAAGCTCAGCACTTTGTTCTTGATTGTAGTGAGATTGGCGCCCACGTTATATCCCCAGTCACCGATCTGGTCGCGCCAGTTGATGGCAAGTTCCACACCTTTGTTCTCGATGGAGCCGAGGTTGCCGATGCCCGGCACTGTGCCCGAAATGCCCGGTACCTCTGCCAATAAGTCTTTGGTGGTCTTTTTGTAATATACTCCTTCAAAGTGCAGGCGGTTGCGGAAAAAGTTGGCTTCTGCTCCTGCTTCCCAAGCCTCTACTTCTCCCAACGAAGATTAGGGTTGGGCAGGTAGGATAGCTGGTAGCCGGGATAGATGGCGGACGGCTTGCCGAAGACGGCAGAGTAAGCGTTGGTCAGCAACGGTTCGGCAGGATAGGCTTTATCCAGGTTCTGGTTGCCGAGCGTACCCCACGAACCTTTCAGCTTCAACATGTCCAGCCAAGTGATGTCTTTCATGAATTCTTCTTCGGACATCAGCCAGCCTGCACCGATGGAGTAGAAGTTCTGCCACTGGTTGCCGGTGTAGGAGAATGCGGAAGAACCGTCACGACGGAACGAGCCGTTGAACAGGTATCTGCCCTTGTAGTTGTAGAGCACGCGCCCCAGCATGGAGACAGTGCTGCGCTCCCATTGCTTGCTTTCATTGGTGGCTGTCGCCGCATCACCGATGCTGATGTACCATTTGTCGGGATTGTTGGGAATAACCAGTCCCACGCCTTGCGTGCGCTCGCCACCCAGCATTTCCAGTTTATTATAATAGGTGGTGAAACCGGCTGTGGCGGTCAGGCTGTGTTCGCCCCAGCTATTGGTGTAGGTCAGCAGGTAGTCGCTTTGCACTTTGGCTTCGGTCTCTTTGGATTGTCTCACTCCGGTCTTGCCGTTGCCGAGGGTTACGACGTTACCTTCCACACTGCTGTCGAATACGGTAATGATAGGCGTATAGGTACGGCTGCTGTTGGAGGCGTAGTCCATGGAGTACATCACCTTGAACTGGAAGTTCTTCAGGAAGTCCCACTGGGCGTACACGTTACCCGAAGCGCGATAGTTTTCCGCACGTGTTGTATTGGCTTTCAGTTCCACATCAACCATGGGGTTGTTCATCTGTGCCTTTTGAAAGCCGGGTAAGGTGGTGTACAAACCGTATTCTTCATTGTATACGGGGGCTACCGGGGCAGCGCGGAGGCTGTTGCCACACTTTTGGTATCGGCAGGCAGTATGCGTGCGCCGTTGAACTGGAAACCCACTTTGAAGTTGTCCGTAACTTTGTAATCGTTACTTATGTTCAGCGTGATTTTGCTGTATTTTTCGTGCTTGATGTTGCCTTGCTCATAGGCATAACCGGCACCGAGGTAGAAACTGTGTTTGGCGGAAGCGCCTGTTATGCTGACATTGTTGTTGGTGATGAATCCGGTCTGGAAGATCTCATCCTGCCAGTTGGTGTTGCCCGTCCATGGGGTAAAGTCGAATTCTGGGCTGCCTTCATTCCTCAACTGCTCGTTGTAGAGTTCCTTGAATCCGGCCGCATCGGTCATTGCAATCTTGTTCGCTACGGTTTTGAAACCGAATGAACCGTTGATGTTGACGCGCGTCTGTCCTTCCTTGGCTTTCTTGGTAGTGATGATGATGACGCCATTGGCGCCGCGCACACCGAAAATGGCGAGGGACGACGGGTCTTTCAGGATTTCCATAGACTCGATGTCTGAGGATTGAGGAAGTTGATGTTGTCATTGAACAGGCCGTCTACCACATATAGCGGTTTGTAGCCGTTGATGGAGTTTGTACCGCGCACGCGTATTTCGGGGTCTGCACCTGCTTTGCCGGAATTGATTACCTGTACGCCGGCTATCTTTCCCTGCAAGGCAGCTACCGGATTGACTACGGGTTTGTTGGCAATCTCATCACCTTTGATATTGGTGATAGAGCCGGTGAGGTCGCGCTTCTTGGCGCTACCGTACCCGATGACCACTGTTTCGGCAAGCATTTGCGAGTCATCTTGCATCTGTACGTCGATGACGCTCCGGTTGCCCACCTTGATGGCCTGTTTTACCATGCCCACATAGGAAAACTCCAATGTTGCTTCGGACGGCACTTGGATGGAATACTTTCCGTCGATGTCTGTAATGACACCGTTGGAGGTGCCTGCTGCAGTACGGATGCTCCGATAAGCGGTTCGCCTGTCGCATCGACCACCGTACCGGTCACTGTCTTGTTTTGAGAGAAACCGGGGATTGCCGTAAGGAGCAAACATGCTATCAGAAACAGATTTTTCAGCCAAAAGGCTCTCTTCATAGGAAGTTTAGGTTTTTTCTTCATTGCATAAAAATTTAGTGGATAACTAACTTGATTGTTTTCTCTGAAACAATCGGGATGCAAAAAAGATTTCAGACCTTTATATATCTCCGGTTTTTAACACAATTCGCGGGGGAAGGAGAGGAGGAGTGCGTGCCTTTTCTGTGATATGCCTACAAGAAAAAAAGAAGATGTACTTTTGATACATCTTCTTTTCTGTCATTTGTCTTTTATAAAGAAACTGTGCGGGTGATAGGACTCGAACCTACACGCCTCACGGCACCAGATCCTAAGTCTGGCGCGGCTGCCAATTACGCCACACCCGCAAGGGATTTTCCGTTAAGCGGTGCAAAGATAAGAAGTTTTCTTGGTTATGCAAGCAAAAGCGTAAAGAAAGTTGCTCATTTCATTCCGGCATCCATTTCCCTTTAAGGAAAGCCCGGGCTTTCTCGATAATGGTATCTATGTGATTGGCTTCATCCGCTTTGTCCATATCAACTTTGATGTCAGGTTCTATGCCCCATTCTATCTGTTCCATATCTACACTGAAATGCGGACTGGCTGAAAAACGGACGGTCCATCCGTTAGGCAGTTCGGAGGTAAAAGGCATGCCGGAGCCGCCGCCGGTGTTGTCGCCCATGATAGTGACATTGGGCAGGCAACTCATCTGGTTCACAAAATCGTTGGTGGCACTGTATGAACGGCGATTGGTCAATACCACCACTTTCTTTTGCCAACGTATGCTGTTGCTGGGTTCCAATTCTATGGGATAGGGCTCGGAGAAGTCATTGTGACCCTTACCCGTTTTATGGCGGATGTACCCGGTCAATACTTTTTTGTTGGTGAAACGGGCAGCGATGCGTGTGGAATTGGTTACATTACCACCGCCGTTGCTGCGTACATCAATGATAAGTCCGTTGCATGCGGCAAGGTAGGAGAGTATCTCATCCAGATTCCCATCACCGATTCCCGAGGAGAAACTTTCGTAACGCATATAGCCGATGTTGTCCTCGAATATCTTGTACTTGACGCCTGCGGCAGTGCGGTAGTCGGTACTGGCTTTACCCAAATATACATCTTCTACAATATCCTCGCGAAAGTTGCGCGGGTAGTCCTGATACCATGCATCATAATAAGATACGTTGTGGGCGGAAGCGAGGTTTACATGCCCGTCCTTCAGTTCGTTCAACATATTTCCCAAGACTTCGAACAAGCCTTCGCTGCTCATAGTGTTGGTGATGAGTTTGCTGTATTTGTCATGTATGGCATTCCAGTCTATCTGTTTGTATTCCAAAAAACAATACTGCTCATCGATAATCTTCCATAGGGCTTCAAAGTTGCCCTGTGGAGTATTGGTCACCTCTTCTTCGCGGATGCAACTGCTCAGCAGAGGAAGTACGACAATCAAAAGTGCTATTTTTTTTAGAAGTCCCATCATCTTATTCTTTTCTGGTCTATCATCTTACCGCCCTATCGCTTTCTTTTCTTGTTCTTCAATAAATACACCTCTTTTACGAAACCCACCATGAATACATGTGAGTAGGTGTGTGTCTTTATAGCGTTTACGTTGGACTGTTGGACATCCCATATATAGGCAAAACGCATCTTGCACGTCCTATCGGAAAGTCTGCCGTCAACATCTGCCGCAGTGAGGGCTGGTTGTGTAATGAGGTGAATTTCACAACTCCACTGCTGTTCCCCAATGAGAAGATTTCGTAATAGGATTGGCCGTAATGCGGTGAGAACATCACTCCCATTAATGGCAGGTTGACCTGATAGCGCAATGTCAGCGGGTAGTTCTTTATGCGTAAGTCCCAAACAGCCATGCCCGATGCATCTAAGTTGATATAGGCACGTGCCGATGCCGGATTGTTGGTGTTGCGGAGGTTATAGACAAAACCGCCGTTCAAGTCGGCAAGACCGCCGGCGAGTAACTTGAAGTTACTCGTGATGGGAAAGTTATAGTGCAGACCATAGTTCCAGTTGGCCAATGCGGAGAATGTATTGTTGTTGTCCACTTTGTTATGGGTATACCCGAGGTCGGCTTGAAAGAAGCTCTGCAAGGACAGTTTGCCGTCCATCCATTTGGTCATGCGCATGCTCTCACGTGAGACGCGGAAATCTATTCCGGTATATTCCTGAGGAGACAGATATGTGTCGAATACGTTCGTAAAGCCTACGCCGTACATGGTGGCGCGGGTCACGAGACGGCTTTGCTCCAGCCTCTCCGCTTCCACAGGAAGCTGGGCCTGCATTGTTTTGCTGTGCAATAACAAAAGCAGGCAGATAACCGGTATTACCGGTTTAGGTAGTTTCATGTTCCTTGCTGTCATCGTTGTTAGAGAACAATTTCATTTGTCCCGTCAGTTCATCCAGAATGTCACCTTCACTCTTTCCATGATCCGGATCCAATATTTCGGCTTCTTCCTCCTCGCTGCTTTCGGCGTGCTGTGGGGCTTCCGGCTGACGGAGGGGCTCTAATTCATTGATGGTGTCCAGTGTGTAGGTAGTCAGTCGCTTCCCTTTGGCTTTGAAACCTTTCACTGCAATGAATCGTCCGCATCAACTATCAGTGGTTCGCGGAAATTGTCATGTCCTCCGAATACGACTTCCAGTCGTGGATAATATTCGTCAGTCAGCAGAATGAGGCGGCTGTCTTTATTCTCGCCCAAATAGTTCTGCTTGCGGTTGCTCGCCTCAAAGCAGAAACGCTTGATGTAGGGATAGCCTTGCTGGTCGGCATCATAGAGGACGGCTGTCCAAACCTTGTGCGGATCGTATTTCTCCAGTACCCGTATGTTGTCTTCGTAATGGTTGTTCACGTCGAAATTGCTGGTGTAGAATTCGCCGTTGTTCAGCACAACCAGAATTTGTTCGTCGCTCTGGAACTCACCGAGGTATTCTCCGCGGCCGTCATAATTGAGACGCAACACATCTTGGTCGAACCATACTTTCCGTCCGCCCAGTGTAGAACCGCCGCGTTGCTTCAAGGCTATCTTATGAACCGGGTTACGGGTGAGTATGTTACCCATAGCCTGGCGTCCTTTGATGTTTATTTGGCTGAAGTCTTCTTCGAAAATTATGCGGCGTATACGCGGATTGGGTTTGAGGGTTACTTTGATAACCTCAGCCTCACCGTTGGGATTGGCTGTGAAATATACGATACGTGAGTCGGGAGTGCCTTGTGTCACGTCATATTCGCGGTCGCGTACTACGGAAGTTACGGCAAAACGCTTGATGTAGTGCGTGCCTTCTTTCCCGTCGCGGTAGACAACATTGTAAATGGTGCGTTTATCGTTCTTCTTGAATACGTTGGCATAGAGGATATTCTTGCCGACAAACTTCTTGTCCGTTACCGGAGTGATGATGTAACGTCCGTCCCGGAAGAAAATTATGACATCGTCAAGGTCGGAACAGTTGGCTATGAATTCATCTTTCTTCAAACCTGTGCCGATGAAGCCCTCCTCGCGATTGATATATAGCTTTTCATTGGCTTCTACCACTTTAGTGGAGTCAATCGTATCGAAGTTGCGTAACTCCGTACGACGCGGGAAGCCTTTACCGTATTTTTCTTTCAGCATGCGGAACCAATCTACCGTATATTCCACGATATTTGCCAAATGACGGTCTATCTCCTCAATGTCCGCTTTCATACGGGCAATCAGCTCTTCGGCCTTGTCGGAGTTGAACTTGAGAATGCGTGCCATTTTGATTTCCATCAGCCTGAGAATATCTTCTTTGGTCACTTCGCGGATAAATGTGGGGTAGTAAGGTGTCAGACGCTCATCGATGTGTTCGCAGGCAGCATCCATATTCTTGGCCTGTTCGAATTCCTTGTCCTTGTAGATACGCTCTTCAATGAATATTTTTTCCAGTGAAGAGAAATGCAAGCTTTCCAGTATTTCGTTTTTACGTATCTCCAGTTCTTGGCGTAGCAGAGCCAATGTGTTGTCTACGGACTTCTTCAGTACATCGCTGACGGTGAGAAAGTGTGGTTTCTGCTCATCAATAACGCAACAGTTCGGAGAGATGCTGACTTCACAATCTGTAAAGGCGTAAAGCGCATCAATCGTTTTGTCCGATGATACGCCGGGAGCAAGGTGTACCAATATCTCCACATTCCCGGATGTGAGGTCTTCTACTTTCTTTATCTTGATTTTTCCTTTTTCGCTTGCTTTGACGATGGAATCGCAGACACTGGCTACTGTTTTTCCGTAAGGTATCTCCCGGATGACAAGTGTCTTGTTATCTACCTTTTCTATTTTGGCGCGTACACGTACAGCGCCTCCGCGCTCACCGTCATTATACTTTGACACATCAATATTGCCTCCTGTCTGAAAGTCGGGATAGAGTTTGAACTCCTCGTTGTGCAGGTATTTTACAGACGCATCACAAAGCTCGTTGAAGTTATGCGGCAGTATCTTGGACGAAAGTCCTACGGCAATACCTTCCACGCCTTGCGCCAGTAAGAGTGGAAATTTGACGGGCAGTGTCACCGGTTCTTTGTTTCGTCCGTCGTATGACAGTTTCCATTCGGTTGTTTTGGGGTTGAACACTACGTCGAGGGCAAATTTGGAAAGGCGCGCCTCGATGTAACGGGGAGCAGCCGCACTGTCTCCTGTGAGAATATTACCCCAGTTTCCCTGACAGTCGATAAGCAAATCTTTCTGACCGAGTTGTACCAGTGCATCACCGATGCTGGCATCGCCATGCGGGTGAAACTGCATGGTGTGTCCTACGATGTTGGCCACTTTGTTGTAGCGTCCGTCTTCCATGCGGCGCATGGAATGTAGGATGCGTCGTTGTACAGGTTTCAACCCGTCCATGATGTGAGGTACGGCACGCTCCAAAATTACGTATGAGGCATAATCCAAAAACCAGTTCTGGTACATGCCACTCAACTGGTGCTTGATGTTTACATCATTGGTATCCGCAGGTTTATAGTCCGAATGTCCTTCGCCTCCTTCCGGAAGCTCTTTATCCAACTCGTCTTTTGGTCCTTCAAAGTTTTCACTCATATTTGTTCGGGAATTGTCTATTCATGAATAACTGCTAATTTGGCAGTTGCAGGCAAAAATACGAATTATATTCCATTAAAGAAAACCTGTATCGGAGTTTTTTGAAGCGGTTCTTTGTTCTGTGTTCGATGAGTGAGGATATAGGAAAAGCGTGAATTATACAAATCGGCAATGAAACAGTACCGATTTGTATAATTCACGCTTGATTTTATGTTATAGCTTTTGTGTTGTGATCTTCACAAAGTTGACTACCCGTTTTTTAATGATCACGGAAGTTCCATTTGGAATTGTCGCTGTTCATATCGAATTTGCCAAGTGAAGGGGTGCTGTCACCTACGGACACCAATACCAGTTCTTCATCAGTGCCGGGAACTTTCTTGGGCATGATGCGGTAAGTGCCGTCAATGAGTTGCTCTATTCTCCAAAGTTGTTCGGGAGCGCCGGTAAATTCGGGTACGGTTGAGACCTCAGCATCTGCTGTGGCTGTCAGTGCCCGGTTAGTGCCTTCAATTACTATTTTGTAGTAGGGAGCTCCCAGATATCCGCCTGCATCGGGTACGGCTGTGATTGTCCAGCGTTGGTGAGGACGGAACATATAGTCACCGATTCTTACATCAATATTGCCTTGCGGCCATGTACCTATTACCTCTTCCAATGTCTGTGACTTTAAAGGTTGGACAGGTTCTTTACTCTCTTCCCAAAAACGGTGTCTGACACTTGCCATACGTACAAAGTCAACGGCAAGTTCAAGACCATAGCCTCTGCGTTCGGATTCTATTTCATAGGTTCCTTCCTTAAATACTTCACCTGCTACCGGCCAGTCGTTCTTCCATAAAAGAGGACGTATGGCGAGTACGCTACGACCGCCGCGGTCAAAGTCGGCCTCAAAATGACATGACATTTTTCTACTCCGTCAGTCTCGATGAAACGTCCGAAATGTCCGGGACCGGTTTGGCGATTTCCTGCGGCAAGCACCATTTTTCCGCCACCTTCCAGCATATCTCTGCCCATATTGTCAATGTATGGCCCTGTAACCTTGCGTGAACGGCTACTACAATATTGTAAGTGGAATTAGGCCCGTCACAGCAAGTGCCATGTGTACCGAGCAGGTAGTACCAGCCGTTGCGATATATCAAATCGGTAGCTTCACAATCAATAGCGATATTGATAGGCTCGTTGCCTTCTACTCGTTTACCGGTGGCGGGGTCGAGCTCTACCAGTCGGATAAAACCGAAATAAGTACCGTAAGACAACCATAAGCGGCCATCGGTAGGATCAAGTAGTAGTCCGGCATCAATAGCGTCGCAATCTTCGTTGTCCTCTGATGAGGCAACGGCTATCGCTTCTGTATATTTGAAATCTGGTGATTTAGGGTCTAGTGTTTTGTTCCACATTGTCAGCACAGTACCGCGATGACTGCTCCAAGACCTCCGCCGGTAGCACTGTAAGCAATTAGGTAACGGTCGCCAATCTTTACGGCATCGGGAGCCGCACCTCTGCCGGGCCTTACTCCACCGCCGTTCCATGTCCAGCCATCCTCGGAAATCAATCCGCCTCCGCCTGTGCCGAAAGTGTAATATTTCCCTTCACATTCCATGATAGTGGAAGGATCGTGTATATAAGGTTCTCCGATTTGTGCGGTTGCTTTCTCTGATATCAGCAGGGATAATAGGGTTGCGGCACCCAAGAATATAGTTTTTGTTTTCATGGTTATTTATAACTAATGGTAATGTTCTTAATAGGTGCTCCTTTTTCATCAAGGAGACGGATACAAAAATCACTCATTCCGGGACCGTTAATGATAGCTCCACGTATAATGTTTTTCCCTTTCTTCAAGGTCAGGCGTTTGGACAAGCAATCGTCCTTAACCATACGGCGGTCACCGGACAAAATAACAGCCTCCTCACCATTAAGCCACCACATAGAAGCGGAATTTGAACCTACTGAAATCCTGACGTTTGGTATGTCTTCCGGACAATTGATAACTGTAACTGCCCAAAACAATACGCCGTATATCTGCTTTTGAAGATTGGATGCAAAACGAAATAGTTTCACATTAAACAGGTTGCTGTCAAGTGCATGCCAGGTTAGTTTCTGCTTGCCTACTTTCACTTTGTCACCGTCTTTGGGCAATACGGTGAACTGCTTGGGAAAGTATTCGGTAGCAAATGCTTCGCGAATATAACTGTCTGTAAATACAGTATTGCTGCGATTAGGCTTGTCAATAGGTTCAAGCAATAGCCAACGCCGTATGAAACCTTCATCATCAGGATACATGACATCGGTGGTTCCCGGTGAAAAATAAGGAGCCAAAGGAAAGCCGGCCTCTTTGTTTTGTGCATATACATGCACACTCATTATGGTGGCGAGGCAAATCGCCAACAATGCTTTGTAATAAGGAATTTTCATTATTATAAGTGTATTTCTCAATGAGACATTAATTATTTTCTAAATAACAGCGGAACAAATTCTTTCAGGCATCTGCGCCAAGTGAGGAATTCATGGGCTGTGCCTGGAGACTCGTAATAGATATTATTGATACCGGCAGCCTTCAGCCCATCGCTGAGTTTCTTGGTTCTTTCGGGACGCTCTTCCGAACCGATGCCCAGGAAAAAGACATGAACTTTGTCGTTGAATGCTTTGCGGTCTTTAAATGCTCCGTTGTAAGTAGTGTCAATATTCGGCAGATCAATGCTGCCTGCTCCACTGAAACCGCCTATATAAGCAAATTTATCTAAATTATTCAGTGTTGTGTTGAATGTAAGAAGTCCACCCCATGAAAGTCCTGCCATTGCGCGGTTTTCCCGGTCGGTCAATGTCCGGTAGTTGGATTCGATGTGCGGGATAATTTCATTCACCAGAATAGCCGGAAACTGAGCCCCGAATTTGGCTCTGGCTTCAGCGGGACTTTCACCCGGTTTGTTTTTGAATACTTCAATATTGCCGTTGTCCATTACTACAATCATAGGCTTGGCTTTACCTTCGGCAATCAGATTATCCATAATGAAATTCATTTTGCCCTGGTTGGCCCAGCTTGTTTCATTTTCTCCCATTCCATGTTGCAGATATAGCACCGGGTACTTTTTAGAAGGGCTTTTATCATATTCTGCCGGTGTGTAGACCATACATCTGCGCCATTCCTGACGGATGTTGGAATAATACCAACTTTGGCTTATTAGTCCATGAGGTACATTCTTGATGGCGTAGTAATCGACTCCTTTTTCCGGAATTTCAATGCCGCTTACCCATTTACCCATGCCGAAAAACGGTTTACCGTTAGGGTCAGCAGTACTTACTCCATCCACTATAATCTGATAGTAATGGAAGCCGACAACTTCAGGCTCTTTCGATACGAGCGACCAATATCCATCTGCTTCTTTAGTCATTTCACCGCGGAAGCTGATTTCTACTTTTTGTGCATTGGGGGCAAATACTCTGAAGTGTACCCGACGGTCTTCGCCTATACGGGGATACTCGGCCCCGTTGATGTTGTGTTCGTTGGGAACTGTTCCTTCCGGAAAACTTTGCTGTTGGGCGTACATTGTTAAGGGTAGCGCCAATAAAGATGAAAAAAGAAGCTTTAATGCGTTTTTCATAATTTGAATATTTAAAAAGGTGTGTAATTAAAATTATTTGTCATTGTCGTTATTTGAAAAGGAGTGGAGCAAACTGATATAGCTTTCACGCCATACAGGCCAGGTGTGACCGCCCGGAGTTTCAAAGTAAGTGTACTTGATACCTATTTGGTCAAACCGTTTCATCATTACCTGGCAATTGTTGTAAGCTATATCTTCCTTGCCGCCCATGGATATCCAGAATTGCTTCAGTTTTGTATTATAATCGTCTTTTTTGTCTTGTAACATTTTGTAGTATTTCTCGTTGTCATTGCCGCCTCCGAAAGGAGTAGGGTTAGCCCACCAACCGGAGCTGAATATTCCTAAATAGGCAAAGTTGTCGAGATTAGGAATACCGACATTCAGGGTCTGAATACCTCCCATGGAAAGTCCTGCCAATGCGCGGTTATTGCGGTCGGTTTTTACGCGAAAGTTTTTTTCTACAAATGGGATGCATTCTTTGAGGAGCTCACTTTCAAAGTCGTGAGTGTTGCCGTCCGTCATGACAATAATCATGGGTTTTGCTTCTCCTTTAGCTATCAGGTTATCCATAATGATGTCGGTACGTCCTTGGTTGGCCCAACCGCGTTCATCTTCACCACCACCATGTTGCAAATAGAGTACGGGGTAGGATTGTGTTGAGCTGTCATAGCCTGGTGGACAGTATACGAACATACGTCGCCAATCATTGGAAGTCTTTGAAAAATAGCGTTTCATGCGGATGTCCCCATGAGGCACATCTGCCATATAGAAGCGCACATCACCCTCTGGATAAGGTATTTCAACACCACTTGCCATCATGCTACATCCATAGAACGACTCACTTGCCGGATCTGCAACGGATATTCCGTCAATAATAAGAAAATAGTAATGAAAACCTTGCGTGAGAGGATCTGTAACACCACACCATTCACCGTCGGCATTGCGGACAAGATCGTATTTGCGGCCTAAATCAATCTGTACCTTTTTAGCATCAGGCGCTTTTATTTTGAATTCTATACGGTTGCCGGGTAACAGGCGTGGGTATGCGGCATTGCGTACATTGAGTTCGCCACGTTGGCCGGGCAACATGGATTCACTCTTTGCCGGACGACCGGATTGTGCCATGAGAATTCCCGAACATACTGCTTGGAATAATAGGAAAATAAGGATTCTGTTCATAAAGTAATCTATATTTTAGTTGTTATCTTTGCAAAGATAGTCGTGCCGTCGGCCTTTTTCTTTGTACTTTTGAACACTTTCCTTACACTTTTAAATATAGATTCTCTATTTTCTCATTATTGACTTAGTATTGGAAAAAGTAATATTTGTATCTTTGTCATGATTTAAATAAAGAAACCTTATATATAATGAAAAACTCATTATTTGTTATTTTTAATCTTTTTCTTACTCAGACCTTGTAATGCGATTTCTCGAGATTTTACGTTTAGTAATATCAATGAGTCATTTGGTATTTCTATGCGGGAAATAACCGCAGCAGTGCGTGACGATGATGGGTTTATTTGGGCTGCTTCGCGTTCGGGAGTCCTGCGTGTGGCATCCGATGATTATCGGCTTTACCAGCTTCCATTTGCTACAACCGATGTGCTGCAGCTTAAAATGGCCAGTCGGGGCAGTCTGTTGGTGGTTGCAACTCAAAATGGACAGGTCTTTCGTTATAATCGCATTCTGAATAAGTTCGAACAGTGGTTCACTCTTTCATCATTATTGGGCAATGATAATTGGGTCACTAATCTGTTGATAGATGTTGATGGGAAGGTGTGGATAAGTACTAGTATCGGTATCTTTTTTTGGACAGGTAAAGAAGTTGCTCGGGCATTTGATGATATGGCAGGTGTTTCTAATATTGCATTACTGGAGGATTGTCATGCATTGGCTTTTGTACAATCATCCATATATCATATTGATACCCGTAAACATACGTATACCAAATTGTGCGGTCATCTTCCCACTCTTATATCATCCGCCCGTTTTGATGCGCATGCCGGACGTGTCTGGGTGGGTACTTATGATGCGGGATTATGGGAGTATGAACTTACCACTCAGACTGCCCGGAAAGTTGCGGTTCCGCATTTTCCACAACTAATTGTGCGGGATATTCTGATACCTGACTCTACTTCCCTTTGGGTGGCCGTTGATGGAGGGGGGATATGGATACTTGATTCAAAAGCTTGTCGGGTACAGCAGGTAATACGAGAGGATGTTGACAAGCCTTCCTCTTTGAGGGGTAACAGTGTCTATTCTTTGCTGGCTGATAATCATAACCGGATATGGGTTGCTACCAATGGCGGAGGTTTACAATATACGGAGACTGCAAGTGTTGATGTGGAGCATCTGATACATGGCATCAACAATTCGCAATCATTACATAATAATGAGGTAAATCACATCATGCCGATAGCCGGGGAAATCTTTGGATTGCAACGAATGATGGCATCAGTTTGCGTAACGCTAATACTCTTCAATGGAAGCAGCTGTATAGTGGACGGCAGAGGGCCTTTTTATCACTGGCTGCCGATAAGAAAGGACATATTTATGCCGGTACTTATGGTGAAGGTGTTTACGTGCTGGATGAGGTTACGGGACGTGAATTGCGTCATTATACAAGCGATGATGGTAACATATTCGGGGCAGGTGGCTTTGTATTCGCTGCTTATACCGACAGTCAAGGAGATGTGTGGCTGGGTGGCGTAAGAGGCAGTGTGTATTGTTGCAATTCTGCCAGTGGAAAACTTCGCGCTTATGACACGCAACCCGTTTATTGTTTTGCAGAACTTTCACCCGGACAGATTTTGTTGGGATGCGCTTATGGCTTGTTGCTAATGGATAAAGAAACCGGAAGTTTGATGTCCTTTTATCCGGTAATACGATACATGATATTGCTGTAGACGGACATACGATATGGTTTGTACTTCAGGCAATGGTATGATAGGACTGGATATGCGTACAGCCAGACAAACACATATTACTACACAGCAGGGATTACCCAGTAATTATATCAAAAGCGTATTGTTGGCCGGTAATAATTTGTGGATAGGTACAGATAATGGAATATGCTGTTATAATCTTACCAATAAGCAAATACGAACTTCGGCACCCAGCAGAATTTGGCAAATGTGTCGTTCAGTGTCAATGCAGCCTGCCAACTGCCGGATGGGAGATTAGCTTTCGGCAGCAACAGCGGTGCAGTGTTGTTTTATTCCGATAGGATTGATACAGTTTCTGCTTTGGGGCGTATTTATTTTTCGGATATACGCGTATCGGGCCGTTCCATTCGGGATATAGCTGATTTTAATTTGTCTGTACCAATTGACAGCCTTTCTGTGTTACATTTGAGTTATCCGCAAACTTCTTTCACCTTGTCGGTGCTTCCGTTGGGATGTGTCGGTAAGTCCGTTGCTTTTTCATGGAAATTGATGGGGCAGGATCATGTGTGGAGCACTTATACGACCAGCCGGTATATCAACTATACCAATTTGCCGGCGGGAAAATATACATTATGTATCCGGTTATCCGATGGCAGCCTTTTGTCGGAGCGGCAGATGTCTATTGTTGTAGATCCTCCTTTTTGGAAAACGATATGGTTTCGATTGTTGCTGACTGTTGTAATAATCGGAGTGTTATTTCTTGCAGTTCGCTATTACATGCAATACTTGCGCCGCCGTTATTCAGATGAGAAAATACGTTTCTTTACACGTATGGCACATGATATACGTACCTCACTGATGCTTATTAAAGCGCCCATAGAGGAATTGCATAAAGAAAAGGAACTCTCATCGTGGGGAGCTAAGTGTTTGACTTTAGCTTCTGAACAAACTGCAAGATTATCTGATACGGCCACACAACTGCTCGATTTTGAAAAGCTTGATATCGGATGTGAACAACCTCAGTTTACAGATATCAGCCTTACTGATTTGATAAGACGGCGTGCCGGAATATATGCATCGTATGCGGCCGGACAGCAAATAGATCTTTTAGCTGATTTGACGCCGGAAGATTATTGGATACAAGCCGATGCACGCATGCTTGAAAGGGTGGTTGATAATCTGCTTTCCAATGCGGTGAAGTATTCGTCCTCCGGTGGACGTGTTGAGGTATCTTTTATAGGAAAAACGGATGAGTGGATACTGCGTGTCAAGGATTATGGTATGGGGATCAGTAAAGCGGCGCAGCGTAAACTGTTTCGTGAGTTCTACCGAAGTGACAATGTTGTAAATACACAAATAGTTGGTTCGGGGATTGGCTTGTTGATGACCAAAAAGTATGTCTCTATCCATAATGGGAAAATTGCCGTAACCAGTGAACTTGGTGTGGGGACGACTTTTGATGTAACTGTGCCTTTGAGACCTGCTTCTAAGACAAAAGCCGCTGATATTCCAGCTACTAGTAATAAAGTTGATGAGCCGGTAATGGATGATGTGGAAGCACATGATATGCATATCCTTATCGTAGAAGATAATCATGCTTTACGCGAGTTTATGATACATCCGTTGCGTGAGCATTTTCGTGTGACTACTGCCGATGACGGGCAGCAGGCTTGGGAAATGATGAACGAATTGCAGCCTGATCTTGTGGTCTCCGACGTTGTTATGCCACGTATGGATGGTTTCGAGCTTTGCAGAAGGATCAAGTCTACTTATGAAACATCCCACATTCCTGTAATTCTGCTTACTGCCCTTTCTGATAAAACCAACCAATTGCATGGATTGGAATTGGGAGCGGATAACTATCTGACCAAACCATTTGATATGGCGTTGTTGGCAAGCGTATCACGTCTATTATCCGCAATAGACGCACTGTACTTCAGAAGGCCATTGAGGTGAAACGTGATGATGCACATTCTATTGTGGTAAATCGAATGAATGATGAGTTCATCAAGAAAGCGGTTGAATGTGTGCGTGCAAATATTGCCAATGAGAATTTCGGTAAAGAGGATTTTGCATCTGCTCTTGCCTTGAGCCAGTCATTGCTTTATAAGAAAATCAAGGCGCTTACTAATTTGTCTGTGGTGGAATTTATCCGTTCAATTCGATTGAACTATGCGATGGAAAAACTTCGTTCGGGAGAATATAACGTGACAGAAGTGAGTGAGATGTGCGGGTTCAGTACACCTGCGTATTTTAGTAAGGTCTTTAAGGAATATTTTGGAAAGACACCGACGGAAGTTATGTGAAATTCAGCTTTGTAAGGTATCAATAAAAAGAGAGCTGAGCTCTTTTCGGAGGTCAGCTCTCTTTTTATTGTCTTATTTACCACTTGGATTTTGTTCCAAATTAGGATTGATAGAAATTGCATCAAACGGGAATGGGAAATATTCATGTTTGCCTTTTATGAATCCCGTTGTACCATTGTTGGGACTTGAATATTCAACGTAGATGCGATGTTTGGACTCTTTTTTTGAGAAGAATGCGTCATAAGTAGAAGGTATTCTCTTGCCATTGTCTACAACACCATCCGTATCACCCCAACGCACCATATCTGGGAAACGAACTCCTTCAAGCCACATTTCGAAGCCCTTCTCTTTTTTTACTTCATCCAAAGTGAGTTGGGTAGAGACATAAGCCGAACCTGCACGATTTTGGATATCCTGGAGCATTTAAGGCCAAGTCCGTCTGAATCGTCAGTTTGCGCACAAGCCTCTGCATACATCAAAAGCACTTCAGCATAACGGAAGATAGTAAGGTTCCTGAATCCCCAATTACCTTTTACGTTATCTTCTTTCCAGGCAATGAACTTATTGGCAAAATAACCTCCAAAACCATATAGACCTCCCGGATCTTTAATACCAATCTGATTGGACACTTCAAGTTCCTCACGGGTATGCTCTATATAATTGCCTCCGGCATCTTTTAATCCATTCCATTTCATTTCATAGAGGAATTCATCGGGGGTGAGGAATGTAGCCTTACGACGGGGGGAATTACCGTCATTGGCTAACATACGTTCAGCGAAATCAGCACGAATAGCGTGACCTCCCCAACCATCGACGCCTATGAACGAAGGCTGGGATGCTAATTTGTCTGTACGCCAGTTCCAAAATTGGATAAACATCCATCCTGTACGTTGAATGTTGTTGCTCCAGTCGCCAATATTTGCATTTTGTACTACGTTGGCTTGGAAAATCATTTCCTCGCAAAGGTCACCTGATGTGTGGAAGAGGTTGGCCCAACGTTCAGTGGGAACAAGTTCGTATTTTTTTGATTCGATAACCTGCTTGAGGTTAGTCTTAGCACCTGCGTAATCGCCTTTGAAAAGACGAGCTTTACCAGCAAGAGTAAGTGCGAATCCTTTAGTTACTTTCGAAGCACCCACTTTGTCTGTCGGGCTTGTACGTTCATCAAGGTCATTTACTACAGCCTCTGCCTCTGTGGCACACCATTCAAGAAGCTTGTCATGACCACCTTCGTAGTTGCCGGGTTTGGCATCTGCCGGGAGGATATGGTCAACTAACGGAGGACAATCCCATCCGATAGCAAGTGTGAAATGTGCCCAGGCGCGAAGTGCGCGAGCTTCGGCGCATACACGTTTTTTAACGGCAGTGGTAGGCTCTATGTTGTCAAGAATAAGGTTGCAATCATAAATTACACCGTAAAGTCCCCAGTAGGCATTTTTGACAACCTCGTTCTGTGAATCTAAACGGAATTCATTGAGCTGTGCGCCGAAGTCATTGTCACCATAATAATTACCTGCAGCCAGCATATCGTCGCCGGGCTCATTGAAGAGCACCGGAAGGGCGACATAGATACCTTCATTACCTGCAATATTCAAGCAGAATGACTGATAGAGGTTGTTGAGCGCATTCTGTGCATCATCATCGGTCTGATAGAAACTTTCAAATGGGATGACTCCCTTCTGACCAATGTTGAGGCGATCCTCGCAAGCACTGAAGAGGAATGCAGCACCTATAAGTGAATATATAATTTTTTTTCATAATGAATATACTTTTTTGAGGTTTTCCAAGATACTGATCTTAATTAGAATGAGAAACTTGCACCGAATGAACACTTCTTCATTGTTGGATAAGAACCGATGTCGAAACCGGCGCCACCATTATTACCTGTGGTTGCTGTTTCCGGATCCATACCCGGATAATTGGAGAATGTAAAGAAGTCATCCAAAGATACAAAGAAGCGGAGATCCTTGATTGCCACCTTCTGAGTAAGTCTCTTTGGCAAGGTGTAACCGAGCTGAAGTTGCTTGATCTTGAAGTAAGAACCGTTGAACATGGCAGCACTTGAGCTCCAGAAATTAAGGTCGGTAGCCACATTATTTACTGCAGGCATGGAAGCTCCTTTATTTTCCGGAGTCCAGGCATTGTCCATATAATATTTCAATGAGTTGCGTAACGGACTATCTGCACGATAGAGAATGTTGAAAATTTTATTACCTGCTACACCGGTACCAAACGCAGTGAAGTCAAATCCTTTATATTCGAGATTAAGGGTGATACCGTAAGTGAATTTTGGAATAGCACTACCGATATCTGTCATATCTTCATCGGTCAGTTCTGAAGAGGCAACGATTTTGCCTTCGTGGTTACGGAATTGGGCTGCGCCTGTTTCCCGGTCCACACCAACGTAGTCGAATGCGCGGAAATACCAGATGGAGTGTCCTTCTTCAAATGCGGTATGAACCTTATTGTTTGTACCGTTTACACCGCCTTTGCTGGCTGTGATACGTGGGAGGTCATCATAAAGGTAAGTTACTTCGTTCTTCAATGTTGAGAAGTTTGCATTGACACTATATGAGAGATCGCCGATATGGTCTCTCCAGTTAGCTTCAAATTCAAATCCCTTATTGTTTACTTCGCCGGCATTGATAGTAGTCTGATTTGTATAGACTTCAGGAACCGGATTGATTTTTATAAGAAGGTCTTTCGTATTCTTATTGTAGTAATCAAGGCTGACTGTTAGACGGTCATTCAAGAAGCGCATGTCAAGACCGAGGTCTAATTGTTCGGATGTTTCCCATTTGAGGTTAGGATTGGCAAGACCGGAAGGGTAAGATCCGTAGTGTTGTTCAGGCTGTCTCCGTACTGATACCAAGCAGCATTATAACTGATAGGTGAGGTGTATGGATAGTTGTTGAGTACGTTGACATTACCGTTACGACCCCAAGAAGCGCGGAACTTCAAAAATGAAAGAACATCACTGCTGATATTTTCTTTGATGAATTTTTCATTACTGATGGTCCAGCCGGCAGCAATTGAAGGGAATTTACCCCAACGTTTGTCAGCCGGAAGTTTAGAGGTGTCGAATGCATCGGCACGATAGTTAAACTGCAAGCTATAACGGTTATCGAACGTGTAGAGCAGACGACCGAAGTAGGAAAGGCTTGTCGATACTCCCGGAAGGTTGCCGATGCTTTTTGTTGTCGTAGAAGCTGAGTTTACATAATTAAGATACTTGAAGTTGTCGGCATCACCGGAAAGAATCTTGTTGCCGCCTGTACCGCTGGCTGAAGCCGATACATTATCCGAACGGTATTCTGTATATGACATACCGATCATGGCACCTACATTGTGTTTGTCAAATAACGTTTTGTTGAAATTTGCAAAGTTTTCCCACTGGTAGTAGTGATTATTGTTAGCATTGGCTGAGATGGAATAGTTGTCAGCTTTGGCCTGGCCATTCATGTAATAAGGCTCGGAATAGTCATGACTATTACTCTGTGCAATGCGATAGGAGAAGCGAGAGGTCATTATAAGTCCGTCAATAGGAGTAAGATCTACGAAAGCTGTTCCTCGAACAGTGAAACCAGAGCTCTTTTGGTTGCGGCGGTCACGTTGGAGGAGCGGATTACCATTGTCATCCATTTGGAATTTGGAAGTGGCGTAGTATTTACCGTTCGGAGCGATAAGTATCTTTTCGGGGTTCGTAGCATATACATCCTTCATACTTGTCGGAAAATCATCAACGCTGTCCCAGTATACAGGGGTCAGAGGATCGAGTAAGAGGGTTGGAGCAAGCATGGAACCGTAAGCACTTTGGTGAGTGATGTTGCGGGTTGCCCATTTTTCGATAGAAGTGTTTGTGCCGACTTTAATCCACTTATAAAGTTGATAGTCTGCGTTGAGTTGGGCGGTAAGACGGGTATAAGTATCCTTCTTGCCTCGTACGATACCGTCATTGTCAAGATAGTTTACAGAAGTGAAGAAGTGGCCTTTGTCATTACCGTCTTGGAAAGTGACAGAATGCTGAGTGGCCCAGCTGGTGCCGAAGACTTCTTTCACCCAGTCTGTTTCCTGAGGATTGTTATAGTCAACGCCATTGGCTTCACACATTGTCTTCATGTCATAGCCGGACATTTCTTTGTATTTGATCCAGTCTTTTGCACCGAAAAGCTCAGGTGTCTTGCCTAAACGTTGGTTGATGGCTTTGAAAGAGTATGTAATTTTGGGACGCCCATTTGCACTGCTACCGGTTTTTGTCGTAATGAGGACAACACCGTTACCTGCTTGAGCACCGTAGATTGCAGCCGAAGCAGCATCTTTGAGGACTTCCATAGACTCGATCATTGAAGGATCAAGATACTGTATATTGTCCACTTTCAAACCATCGACAATCAATAGCGGACCAAGTTGGTCTGAGTTTGATGAATAGCCGCGGATACGGATCTTAGCTCCTTCACCGGGAGCACCGGATGTATTCAAAATCTGAACACCGGCAGCCTTACCTTGAAGAGCTGCTCCGGCATCGACTGTCGCAAGGTTTTTGATATCGTCCGAGTTGACGGAAGCAACGGCACCAGTGAGGTCACTCTTACGCTGAACGCCATAACCTACAACTACAACTTCATCCAGTACCTTAAGGTCTTCCTGCATACGGATGTTAATTTGATTGCGGCCATTAACCTTAATTGTTTGTGTTTTGTAACCTACAAAAGAAACAGTAAGTGTTGCATTGCTGTTCTGCACCTGAATAGAGTAGTTACCATTGAGATCGGTAATGCAGCCGTTGGTAGTTCCATTCTCAAGAATAGCAACACCAATCATTGGCTCAGAATCGTTATCTGAAACTACAGTACCTTTGATTTGTTGGATTTGTGCCATTGCCGAAGAACAACAAAAAGCAACAAAGACCAGTAAAAACAAAATTCTTGTTTTCATAAGCATAGATCGGTAATTTTTAATAAATAATGTGTTTTTAGTATTATAATTAATTGTGAAAAGCATGTTGACACAACTTTCTGTGATTTGTGTTTTATTAGGAATATTTTCTCATAGGCAAAATCGTTTTATGGTTTAACAAAGGTGAATAGTTTAATTTGAATATTTTATTTTGATAATATAAAACTATTATATGTTAATAATGGTTTATTAACAGTTCCTTGATTTATAGGTGTTTAAATCAAATCTGTCTAAACCTATCTTATCTCATAGATAAGATAGGTCAGGCTATTGAAAAACTATTTCGCTACTCCTTGCTTGGTCTGTATTACAGTCTGCATGGTACCGTCCGGATTATACTTTAATTCATCCACACATACGCTGCGTCGTCCTATTGCTCCGGCATGACCATCAAGTGTTAACGTTGCATTGTGGTAGAACAGATACCACTTGCCTTGGAATTCGGCAATTCCCGGATGGATTGTAAAACTGTTTTCTGCCATGCCGGTCAACTCCCCTTGTGGTGTCCATGGACCTTCCATGCCAGGAGCGGTGGCATAAGATATGGTTTCACGCCCTTGTCCGAATGATGCATATGTGAGGTAATACAAATTGCCATGTTTATGTAACCATGGACCTTCTACATAACGGGGCAGGTCTACTACTTGGATATCCCCGTCAATTTCGGTGAGATTGGGCTTTAATTTGGCAAGGAAACAAGTCCCATTTCCCCAACAAAGCCATGCTTGTCCATTGTCATCGATTAAGGCAGTAGGATCTATGTCATTCCACCAGCCACGTGGACCGTTGGAGGTCATATCATCGGTTACAAGAGGCTGGCCGATTGCATCAGTAAAAGGTCCGGTGGGAGTATCTCCGACGGCTACACCGATTGCTTTGCTATTGTAGGGTTCACCGGCTTGTACAGTAGTATAGTAATAGAATTTGCCATTGTGCTCTATAACTTGTGAGGCCCATGCTTCACCAATCCCCCATTTGAAGTCTGTAGGCTTCAATACAACACCATGATCAGTCCATGTTTGCATGTCCTGTGTAGAGTAACATAACCATTCGGTAATGTTGAATTCTTTACCGCCATGAGCAGTGTCCTGACCTTCATAGAACTCGTCGTGCCCTACGTAAAGATAGAGAGTTCCGTCGTATACAAGCGGAGCCGGATCTGCTGTAAATTTGTCTTTAACTAAGGGGTTGCCTGTGTTTTGAAAAGTGGGTAATTGTGGGCGTTGTACACATCCTGCCAGCAGGACAATGGCACAAAAAATAAAAAGCAAATTCTTTTTCATACGTAATATGTTATTAGATAGCATTAATTAATCAAGGTTGAGTAAGGCATGAACCTCAATGCAAAAATAGGCCTGTAATGCATTTGTAGGCTTGTTGCTTTTAGATATTCAGTTTATATTTTAGATAAAATAAGTCCTACATACTTTTCCCAAAGTAGTAGGACCCGTTTCTAAGTATGACTAACTTATGTATAACTGATGATTTGTGTCTGTTTAAGTTTGTTATATTCGGTTTTGAAAGAATTATTCAAAGCTGATCCAGTCTACTGCTACCGGGTTTTCTCCGGTCTGAGTTATAATCAGGTCTTGCATGCTTGTAGGTGCATTGGATACATTTGTACTGATTTCGGTCCATTTCCCGGTTGGTTTTATGGGCAATTCGGCAATTGTCATTCCTTTTTCACCGGGAGTCCGCAGGGTTATTGCTCCGCCTTTTTCCGAGCGCACACGTGCTTTGAGCCGCTTTACGGGAGTGGTGCCGAAATCTACTTTATTATATGTCACCCATGTACCAGCTCTGTTGAATAAGGTCTGCCAGCCTTCAAATGTATTGGAAGGCTCCAGATAATCAATAGTCACTCCGTAGGGCTTATGGTAGAATAGCGGTCAATCTGTATTTTGCTTCGTGCATCGGTTATTCCTACACCGCGCAGTGTCGGTTTGACTTTTTTGATAGTGCCGTCTGTATTGAAGAATAGCGAGTCGATACGCGCCGAACGGTTCTTGTCGAAATTGGGAGAATAGTCATTATGGTGATAGAAGAGATACCACTGCCATTGTACTCTGTAATGGAGTGGTGGTTTGTCCAGCAGCCGGAAGGTGATTCATCCATAATTATTCCCGTAAAGGTGAACGGACCCATTGGGCTGTCTGCATGGCATACGCCAGAGTTTCAGTCTTGTCCTGCACCCAGGGGAAAGTGAGGTAATATTTGTTATTGTGCTTGAAGGCATACGGCCCTTCCTTGAATCCGTCAGGCAATCCTTGAATCTGCATGGGTTCTGAAGCGAGTTCTTTCATGTTCGGTTTCAATTTGGCAACTGAAATTCCGCGTCCGGACCAGTAATATATGCTTCTCCATCTGTATCGATGAGGACGCAGGGGTCAATGCCGCCTACTCCTTTTATAGGTTCGGCTTCCGGAGTGAAAGGTCCTTCCGGACTGTCAGCGATGGCTACACCGATGCTGAATCCGCGTCTGCCTTCACCTTGGGGAGTACTGGGAAAATAGAAATAATATTTTCCGTCTTTGTACACACAGTCGGCGCCACATGGAGTAGGAGTCGGGCTGTACCCAGGGTACTTTGTTCTGAGTAAGGATTACACCATGGTCTGTCCAGTCGGTCAGGTTGGTCGAGGAAAATACATGGTAGTCTGCCATGCAGAACCATTCTTTCAAACGGTCAATAGGACTGGGTATGTCATGCGAAGGGTAAATATATACCTTGCCGTTGAACACTCGCGCCGTAGGGTCGGCGGTAAATTGGTCTCTGATGACCGGGTTCTGCGCCTGAAGGGTACTTGCAATAGTAATTGCCGCAGAGAATAAAAGGAAAAGTTTTCTCATGATATTATAATGTGTTACATGTTATGATGTTACAAATGTAACAAGTTCTTTCCTTTTTTCCTTATACTTTTAAATACACCTCTTGTGTTTTTAAGTAAAAAGTGCCCTATAACATAAAAAGACTTGTAATGAATAGAATACAGGGGTATTTGTGGAAATTATAAATCCCCCTTATCTACTTGATAAGAGGGAGAAGTCCTGTTTATATACTTTTACCCATTTCGTAGGCCTCTTGCATGGCAGGATTTCCTTTGATTTCTCCAGTGTGCCATACTCCCAGTCCATACACTATTCCCTTAACCGTAGGATTCTCCAGACAGTCGAGGAATCCTTGGAAAGTATCGATTGTGCGTAACATCTTTTTCCGGTCGTCTTCGGCCGCGGTTACGATAAAGTAAAACTCTTTGTCTGCCATCTTTGTGTATTGGCTGCAACAACGGTCTATTAAGGTTTTCATCTGTGCCGACATGGTGTAGAAGTAAACGGGTGTACTCATGACGATTACATCTGCGGCAAGCATCTTTCCGATTACTTCGGTTGCATCGTCTTTTTGAGGACAGGGCTTGCCATACAGACTACACATGCTGCATCCTGTGCAGTAGTGAATGGCTTTATCACGAAGGAAAATTTTTTCTGCATTATTGCCAGCCTTGATCGCTCCGCGCAGGAATTCATCGCCAGAGTGTATCGGAGTTACCGCCGCGACGCGGACTTGATGGAGAGAATCAGTACTTTTTTCATTGTTTGTTCA
>ENA-OQLB01000200-OQLB01000200.1-human-gut-metagenome-genome-assembly--contig:-NODE-200-length-35658-cov-6.428274_pt1 | contig 35658 bp, 33 predicted proteins | sample MGYA00242656_ERZ504813 | MGnify/ENA primary metagenome ERZ504813 (study PRJEB26092, sample SAMD00036388) | human gut metagenome | host: Homo sapiens | study: EMG produced TPA metagenomics assembly of... | reverse complement strand
GCGATATTATCAAGCGGAACTTTTCCCTCACCCTCACCAAACTCAACTTTTACGTTGATATGTCCGTCTGGCTTTTTGTGGGAAAGCAGAACTACCGTCTCCACATGTGTTGTCACTAACATAGGAACACACATCTTTTACCTCGTTTACGATATGGGAACACAATTCTTTAGCTTTGTCCCCTACGCTCTTAGACTTGTCGAAACGTTCCTTTGCGTTTCCAATTTCATTCTTAAATCCTGTTTTATATATGAAAGTTATTTTATAGGGATCTTTTTCTCCGTTTTCATCGTAACCGCCAACAATTACCTTTTCAATTATACTCTCGAATATGCCTCTGTCAAATTCTTCCAGTACCTCATTATGAGACAGTGCTTTCTTAAAGTCTGCAATCCTTTTTTGCAGCGAACTTTCTTCATCCGCCTGCTGTTGAAAATACTCCAACTTAGCCTTTGCATTACTTAAATCTGTTTTGAGACTTACGTCTGTTTCTTCATAAATATCCTGCTCAACAATGCCGCTCAAATAATTATCCAACAACTTCTTTCTCTTGTATGAAAGATTATCAATCTTTTTTTGCAGCTTGTTTAACTGATCTTCTACGGAATTTTCTCCAAGAGCCTTTTCGGTACGCTTCAAAAATTCTTCCAATACGTCCTTATTGTCTCTGCAAAGCATCCGATATGACTCAACAAAAGCTTCCTCGATCACCTGCTCAGGGATTCCTTTACTATCCGGACAGAAACGCTTACCATCTTTCGTAGCTTTCACACACTGCCATATCGTTTTCTTATACTTTGAATTGCTGTGCCAACGTCTGCGTGAAAGATTAGCTCCACAGAATCCACATTCCAGCAAACAGCTAAAAGCATACTGTCGGCTGAATTTTTCTCTTTTTCCCGGTGTAACACCATGCTTACGGTTTCCGTTTCTACGGCTTCTGATTTCCTGCGCTCTGGCGAACATTTCTTCTGAAATAATCGGTTCGTGATGATCATGTATATAATACCGATCTTCTTCACCCAAATTCTCCAACCGCCTTTTCGAGATCGGATCAACCGTAAATGTCTTTCCTAATAAAATGTCACCTTTATACTTCTCGTTGTTTATAATTCCCATAACACTGGATGACACCCAGGGATTTCCTTTAATTGTCATTATCCCCTGTTCATTTAGTTCTCTGGCGATCATAGTGCTTCCTGCTCCCGCTACATACCGTTCAAATATATAGCGGACAACTTTTGCGCTTCCTCATTAATGGAAATGGATTTTGTTGCTACATCATAATCATATCCCATGCAGCCCTGAAAACCAACAAGTTCTCCTCGTTTCATTTTCATCTTTAATCCTTTTTTCACATAAGCAGAAGTATTTTCAACCTCCTGCTGCGCCACAGAACTTAGGATCGTCATAAGAAATTCGCCGTCTTTTAAGGTATTGATTTTTTCTACTTCAAAGTAGACTGCGATATTTCTCTCTTTCAACATACGGACATATTTTAAAGTATCCAGCGTATTTCTAGCAAATCGTGGGATACTTTTTGCGATGATTAGATCAATCTTCCCATCCATACAATCCTGAATCAGCCGTTGAAATTCATCTCTCTTATCCGTTTTAGTTCCTGTAATGGCTTTATCGGCATAAACACCTGCAAAAATCCACTCTTTGTTATTTTGAATGAGATCCGTATAGTATCTCACCATAGAATTATAACTTTTTATTGATCTTCATCGTCCGTACTTACACGGCAATAAGCGGCAACTCTTAATCGCTCGACACGTTTTCTGGCAGAGCTTCAGAAAATTCATTTGCCTTAATCAACTCTATTTCCATTTTCCGCTCCTTTATTTTTGTATTCCTATCATAGTGTTGATTTTATTATAGATCAGCACAAAAGATTCGTCAAGCGGTAATATTGGAAACAATGCCATAATCTTTCATCAGTCTTTTCTGTATCAACGAATACTCATTTTCATCAATCAATTTCTTTGTTAAAAGCTGTTTTAACATAGCCAACTGCATTGTATATCGCAGTAATTTTTTTATATCCATTTCATTCTCCCCTTTCGCCACTGCAAAAAATCCTGCAGGCGGCTGTCGGGGAACAGCCTCATTGGTATCTCACCATCTTTTCAGACCGGAGCAGCTCCCCGGAAGTATCATTATGAGAAACAGTGTCTTCGCCACAAAGTTCCCACACTCTGCCCGCAGCATGATATTTCTTCGCTCCTATCCATCTTCAAATTCCGTATCTGTCTATAAACATGAACTTTACGCCATAATGTCGCAAAGCGAAAATTGAGATTGAATCATCCTGGCGTATCTGCTGCCCGGCTCTACTGTTTCCTTTCGTCCTGCAGGATAAAATATTCAGTTTTCAATGTACAGTGCGTTCAGAATCAGAAATAGAAAGGGAATATTTCTGTCCTGTGGTTATAGCCGGATCTTAAAATCCAGAATTTTTGTAATCAGCTTTGTCTCCATCCGCCTTTTCATATATTCATCAGCCACATAATGAACTCTCCCAAATTCATCCTTGTATTCTCTCTTACACTCACTGTTGATAAATGGCTGAAAATAGGAAAGCACCTGATTGATTGCTTCGGCGTCACCCTCTATAGCCGCCTGGATGGTTTCAAACTCCGGCGGTTCTCTATGCTTCTTAGATCTCATATGTAGATTCACTCCATCAATTTTCTCATAAGCCTTAAAGAATCATCTTTGTGATAATGTACGGTACTCTGCACTAATTTTAGGCAGGCAGCAATTTCTTTTTCCGTCATATCCAGAAAATAAAGCATCAGAATAATTTCCCGTTTTTTTATAGGAAGTTTCTTCAATGCTTTACATATCCATTCATCACGGACTGGAACCTGCCTTCCCATCACTGTAAAATTCTCTGCCATATCATAATCATCGCAACAGTACAGCGTCTCCAGATCTTTCTGAAGAATTTCAGAAAAATTTACTTCCCGCTTTCTCTGCCGCTCCAATTCATCAAGATAATTCAGTGCCTCACCACGCAGAACTTTAATGCAGTAAGCACAAAATTTTCTCCGCACGATTTCTTTTTCCTGACGGTTCAGTTTCAAAGGGGATCACCTCCCCTCTGCTTAAAGCCGTAGTAAAAGACGTCTGATCCTCCCTTTCACAGCGAGGACAGGAGGTAAACTGATAAAAAATCGAAAAAGCGGGAAAGTATTTAAAAAAACTTTTCTCCAACTTCTCCAAAACCTTTCATCAGAATCTTTTTCCGATGACTGGTGGCCCACGGTTCCGTGGTTTATGGAGAAAGTTCCACAAATTTCGACAAAAAATAACGCCAGGGAGTTTTTTGAGCTTCCTGACGCTACTTTTTAGCTTTATTTCATATGGGATTTTATGCCAGTGAAATAGGTATGATAATGCTCTTTGAAGAGTGTACGGTAGTCCACCCGCAGATAAAATTTTTTTAACTGATCATCTAGGCTAAGCCTTTTTCTTTTTTTCAAAACAAAACCATCCATGTTTCTCCTGACGGCAGAACACAGATGGGAAACACAAATAAGCCCTGCCGTGAAAAGCCGTTTTTTTTTAATTGACCTTTCACCAGGGCTATAAATTCATTTTATATCAGCATAATATTGCCTATTAAATATGCAAGATAAGGTTATGTAAAAACCTTAATCGGCAAGATAGAATATATGTGATGTGAATGATTATGCCGAAAGATAAACTGAGTTATCTGGGAAACTGTATTCGCCAGGCAAGAAACGATTGTAATCTTACACAACAAGATCTCGCAGATCAATCCCATGTGGCGATTAAAACAATCCAGATGATTGAAAAAGGAAAAATAAATCCTTCCTACGAGATCCTCTATCCATTAATCAAACGTCTTGGTATTTCTGCCAACACTTTGTTTAACCCGGAAATATCTGATGCGGACGAGGAGATCCAGCGGTTCATAGGGAAATTCCAAGCCTGTATCCCTGAAAATCGAAAGATCCTATTAAACACACTGGATTATCTGGCGGAACAACTTCTAACACTTCAGCATAATCCCAGTGAGAATTTAGAGTAAAACCAGCAGTGCAAAGACTCATCTTATTACTGCTGGTTTCTTTTGCTCTATATCCCATTTTCAAAATCTTTTAGATTGCAGTTCTTACACAATCTGTCACATAACCAAACATATATTATAAATTTTATTTGTGTCCTTTCAGCGCAAAATTTCTTTAATTTCGGTATAATTCTAAAAGAACTTTTCGCAATTTTCTGTATCCTCTCTTTTCAATTAAAGAATCTGTCCATAATATACTCATTTTTTAACTGCTGCTTTCATTTTTTCAAAACTCTCTGAACTAATTACATGCTCCATCCGGCAGGCGTCCGCCTCCGCAATTTCAGGGTCAACGCCTGCGGCGATAAGCTACTCAGTAAAGAAGCAATGGCGCTCGTAGATTTTTTCGGCAACCTTGCGGCCCACATTGGACAGATGGCTAAAGTGATCTTCGTCCATTGTGATAAAGCCGCCATCTTTTAGGGTATTGACCGCCACACATACACTCGGCTTCGACACTCCCATGTGCCGAGCCACATCTACGGAGCGCACCATACCGAGTTTCTTTTGGAGAACAAGGATGGTTTCCAGATAGTCCTCTCCAGACGCATGAAGTTTCATCAGTACCTCCTTATTGCAAGCTAAACGCTTAACTTCCAATTTGCAGAAGCCGTCTGCAAATCGACCAGCCTGTGATATAGCCCGTTTTCCTTCATAAGTTCCTCATGGGTTCCATTTTCGACTACAATGCCATCCGACAGTACAACGATGTTATCAGCAGCTTCAACCGTTCTCATTCTATGAGCGATAATAAGAACCGTCTTTCCCTTGACCAGCTTTGAAATTGCATTTTGAATTTCTGTTTCATTGTCTACGTCAAGAGAGGCAGTAGCTTCATCCAGGAGAATAACAGGAGCATCTTTCAAAAGGGCGCGGGCGATAGAAAGGCGCTGGCACTCACCGCCAGATAATGTTGAACCGTTTTCTCCAATCACCGTCTGATAGCCGTCCGGCAATTTTGAAATAAATTCATCACACTGAGCCGCTTTAGCTGCAGCAATCACTTCCTCGTCCGTAGCGTCTTTTTTGCCAACACGAATATTCTCCATGATGGTGTTGTTAAAAAGTACAACATCTTGAAAAACGATAGAGAAATTTTTCATCAGCATGGTTGAATTGAGTGGGGCAATATCGGTTCCGCCTAAAAGTATTCTTCCTCCATCCAGCGGATAGAATTTTGCTGCCAGCTTTGCAACGGTACTTTTGCCGCCGCCGGATGGGCCGACTAATGCTGTGACTTGTCCCTGCTTTGCGGTAAATGAAACATCCCGCAGCACTGGCTTGTCTTTTTCATAAGAAAACCGGACATGGTCGAAAGTAATATCGTATCCGTTTGTGTGAATCTCAATCTCGCCGGTCTCTTCTGGGTATTCTTCAATTTCTTTCAAGCGATCCACTTGAAGTTGTACGGAAAACAGCTCTGCCATATTTGCCATTGCCCCGGAAAGCGGATCATACAGGCGGGATGCAGCAATCAAAAACAGGATATAGGTAAACAGGGATGTATCTCCATTTACCACAAGACTGTTACCCACAACAATTACCGTTGCCAAACCAAGCCGCAGGAACATCTGTCCAGTTGTCAGCAGGCTTGCTGTCGTCATTTCAGAGGAAATCTGTGCCTTTTCCGCAGCATCCATCTTCGCATCCAGTTTGCGGAGATAATCTTCCTCCTGATTGCAAGCTTTTATATCCTGTACGGTTTCCAAACATTCCTGAATGCCTTCGGCCAGTTCTAATCTAGCGTTCATGTGCTTTTTGCTAAGTTTTTCCTGGCATTTCCGGGACAGGATTACGATTGCAAAGGAAATCGGAGCTACCCAAAGAAGGGCCAGACCCATTTGCCAGTTAAAGATCAACAAGCCAATACAAACAATGCCTGTTGAGATAACAGCTCCAAAGAATTGCGGAACTGTATGGGAAAATGCGTGTTCAAAATTTGCACAGTCCCCCATAATTGTACTTGTCAGATCAGCAAGATCGCGCTGATGGAAAAGGTCAGCGGAAGGGTACGCAATTTTTCCGCAAGGCCAATACGCCGCCGTGCGCTTTCGTCATAGGTTCCGAGATATGTTGCAGTGTACTGGCAATAGTGGAATATAAAACTACGGCTAAAATCACTATTCCAATCACCGTGTAAACGACGGCGCTAATCTCCGGTGCAGTTGTTCCCAAAATGGGCGCAAGAAGTTGATTAAGGACGATTGCCAGCAGAATAACCGGAAACATAAGACTGATATTTGCCAGTACGGAATAAATAATTCCTTTCAGCAGGTCTTTTGCACCCTGATTGCTTAACGCATACTTGTTCTTCAATGCTTTAATCATGCTGTTCGCCCTCCTTTCCGACCTTCCATGCAATTGATGTCTGGTAATCCTTCCACATGGAGGAATAAATTCCATTTAAGTTTAATAGTTCTTCGTGTGTTCCCCTTTCTGCAATCTGTCCATCCTTAAAGACCAGAATGAGGTCTGCATCCTGTATTGTAGAAAGCCGGTGGGCTATCATCAGAACAGTTTTATTTTGGGTCAACCGCTCAAAGGCAAGCTGTATCTGATGTTCGTTCTCGCGTCTGCAAATGCTGTGGCTTCGTCAAGCACGATAATAGGAGCATCTTTTAAGATAGCCCTTGCCAACGCAATCCTCTGGTTTTCGCCGCCTGAAAGATAAGTACCTCCTGTTCCAACGAGCGTATCAAGTCCATCCGGGAGCCGGTCAATAATATCTTTGCACTGTGCTTCATTGGCCGCTTTCATCACTTCTTCCCTGGTGGCGTCTGGACGGGCCGCCTTAATATTATTAAGTAAGGTATCTTTGAACAGGCGGGTATTCTGAAACACAAAAGCAACTCTTTTCATCAGTCTCGTTTTTCAATATTGCGGACATCCACGCCGCCAATCGTAACGGAACCTGACTGAACATCATAAAATCGGGGGATGAGCTTGCCGCCGTACTTTTACCACTGCCAGAAGCTCCAACAAGCGCAACCGTTTTCCCTGCTGGAACCACAAAGCTGATATGGTCTAAGGCTTTTTCTTTGGCACCTGGATAGGAAAAAGACACATCCGAAAACACAACCGAAGCGTCTGCCGGAATCATAGGATGCTCCGGCTCCTTTAATGGCTTTTCCTGCAAAATTTCGTCCACTCGGCTGACTGCGCTTTTTGCGGCCATAAGCTGCTCACTGGCAAACATGATACGGTTCATCATAGTTGCACAGACCGGGGTAAACAGACTATAAAACAGGAAATCCAGTACAACATTTTCATAAGCCGCCTGTCCGCTGATCCCAGATAGAATAAACATAACCACCGGAATGAGCAAAACAAATGTGCCGTTCAGCGTTACTGTAAATCCGGTAAGAGGAATACGACATTTCAAAGCATACCCGGAAGCAAATTTCTCATATTCTTCTATCGCTGCATGGAAATTTTTGAAGGAGTAAATTGTCTGCTGAAACACCTTTACAACAGGGATACCGCGAATGTATTCCACGGCCTCTTTGTTCATTGTTTCCAATGCGGTCATATACTTGCCCATAAACTGTGCATTATCTCCACCCATCATCTGTTTCAAAAAGATGACGCTGATCCCCATAGGTATCAGACAGCAAATTCCCAGCCGCCAGTCAAAGAGGAAAATCAAAACAATAACCGCAACCGGCATGACGGCTGCACCGGTCAAATCCGGGAGCTGATGGGCCAGGAACCCTTCTGTAAGTCCTGCATTATCATCAATGATTTTCCGCAGCTGTCCACTGGCATTTTGGCTGAAATAGCCCAACGGCAGTGTCACAATATGGTGAATTGCTGTTTTCCGCATATTGGTCGCTGTACGAAACGCCGCCAGGTGGGTACAGTTCAAAGCGATGAAATAAATTAAAATACTTGCTGCTGCAAACACGACTGCTATCCACGCATAACGAGTACTTTCCGTTGCACGAGATATATCCCCCGCAGCGAATGCCTGGATCAAATCACGGATAACAAGCCATATACAAACAAAAGGCAGCATAGAAAAAATGGTACTAATCCCGGAGAGGACACAGCCCAAAATGGTCAGAACATGGTAATTCCCTGCGTAACTGAACATTCTGGACAGCTCTCCATTTTTTTGCTTATCCATAAGCAAGGCTCCTTTCGCAATAATAGGTGGGTTAGCATTTTCTAACTCACCTATTATTATAAAATCATTCAGTTGTTTTTGCCACTCCATACAGGGCGCGCTATCCAATCAGACACATAACTCACTGACACATGAGACAGGAATATAACCGGGGCAGACTTCCTTGCAAGGGAAATGTTTCTGCATGACCTTCATCAATGAAGTGAAGAACTCGATTACAAGTCATAGCGGCAAATTCATAGTCATGGGTAATGATTAAAATTGTCTTTCCTTTTTGAGCCAGCGCCTTCAAATGCTCGGATATTCGCACCATATTTTTGTAATCAAGACCGCTGGTGGGTTCATCTAAAATCAAAATGGGTGTATCTATCCAATCAGATACAGCAAGAGTGAGCCGTTGCTTCTGCCCGCCGGAAAGGATAGCTGGGTGCCTTTCTTTCCACTCAAACAGACCATACATTTTCAGCAGATCATCCCTCTGCTCCTGCGTGCTACCTTTTCCGTTCAAGAGTAATTCTTCCTCTACACTGTCCCCAAATAACTGGCAATCTGTATTCTGCATAACAAAATAGGCAAAGTTTTTTCGTCTGCCTTTAGAAACATCTTTCCCGCTATATAAAATCTGTCCTGCTTTTTCTTTTTGCATTCCGCAAAGGATGTTTGACAAAGTGGTTTTTCCTATTCCATTATGTCCTATAATCGCAATCAGATCACCGGCATACGCCTGAAAAGATATGTCATGGAAAACCGGATGTTTACGGTAGGAAAAAGCCAGTCCCTTTACCTCCAAAGTCACATCCTTTTCTTTCCTGGAAGGAATGTCTACTTCAATGTGGCGTAAATCCGCAGCCCGTATTCCGATATCCTTTCTTTTTGCCTCTGGCATGGAAAGCAGTTCTTCAGGTGTCCACTCTGCTTTTATGCTCCCGTTTTCCATGTAGAGGAAGCGGTCAGCAAGGCCAGTAAGATAATAAAGCCTGTGTTCAGCGACAATGATTGTGTGACCTTCTTCTTTCAGTTCACGCATCAGATTTTTCAGCGCCTCAACGGAATACATATCCAGATTGGCTGATGGTTCGTCAAACACGTAAATTTCCGGATCAACAGCGTTGACGGAGGCCACCGCTATTTTCTGCTTTTCACCGCTGGACATGGGATAAATCTCTTTCCCACGCAGCATATCTCCGTTAATGCGTTTGATGGCATTTGAAACTCGCCCATCCAATTCCTCATAAGGAACGCCGTAATTCTCACAGCCGAACGCAATTTCATCCTCTGTAATACTGGCAAAAAACTGGCTCCTGGGATCTTGAAAAATCGAGCCTACTTTTTTACCAATTTCATACAGAGGATATTCAGATATGCTACGCCCCAGCAATGTAACGCGCCCTTTCAGCGTCCCTTCGTAAAATTGTTCAGCCAATCCGTTTATCAGCGTGTTAGTGTTGTCTTTCCACAACCACTTCCGCCAGTCAGTACAAGAAACTCGCCTTCTTTTACATCAAGGTCAATATGATGGATGCTTTCTGTTTCCGCTCCCGGATATTCAAAAGATACATCTTCAAACTGGATAACGGATCGTCTTGTCTTGAAATTTTCCATTACGCTACCGTCCTTTCCAGCACAAAATAGAGTGCTGTTACGCAAACAGCAATCACGCTCATGATCCAATCCCGTTTTTGAAATTCTATCTTTCTGCGGCAGGTATGTTTCCCTGGATTGGATATTCCCCTGCTTTCAGCAGAAGCAGCAAGTTCTTCTGCTATTCTGGATGAGCGGAAAATAACAGGTGTAACAATATACTCCATCGCGTCCAGAGGGTGTTTCCATGACAGTAGTTTCCGCAGCCGAAGGGCGGCAAAAACATCGGCGAACTCGCTACGGACGGTGGGAAAGAAGCGCAGCATAAAGGTCACGGGTAAAGCAATTCCATCGGGAGCATGTATTTTCTTGAAAACGGCCACTACTTCTCCTGGCGACATACCAATCACAGGCTGCGCCGCCATAACCATCATTAAAATACGAAGTACCATGAACAAGAACATTTCTGGCATAAGAATCGTAATGCCTTGTCCTCCTGAAATCAGCCTCAGTACAATAAAAACACCGCAGACAATCAGATATTTTATAGTCTGCCTGCCAAAGCCCTGAATAATCAGATACACACTTAAAACTCCCAAAAGCGTGTATATCAAAATGTCGCTTGTGAGCACCGCCACAAGCGACATAGTAAGAACTATGACAAGCAATTTGGTTCGGAAATCAAATTTCATGTTCATAGCTTATTTAATCGCGCCACTCTTTCTGAAGTGCTTCACAATCAGTTTGTTGCTAATCATACAGCCGAGGACGGTAGAATAGCGGTAACAGCCAGGCTCAAAAGGACGTACTTCGGATCGGTGTAATACTGGGTCTGGACCTGAACCTGCTGCTCGCTGACACCAGTGGCAAGGAACGCATCTCTGAAAAACCAGATTTCTGACATACCATGTGCAGCACGAACCAACGCCGTGATTACCCACGAAATAGACACACGCTTAATGTCATGGTAAGCATTCTTTCCGCACATGGAAAGTTCTGCAATGATGCCGCCGCCCAAAAACCACGGAATCATAAACGGCCCCATCATCAGTCCGGCGATAATCGCCACATGATATTGTAAACAAGGGCAGGGCCATGCTTGCCGACTTTCATGCACATGTAAATATAAAACGGCGCGAGGATAAGTGCTGCGCCAGCGGCATTGAAAATCATGGAGTAGAACAGAGAAGCGCCGGTCAGGGTTGAGTAAACCATAAATACCACGAACATAACCGCGCAGAAGATACCGATGATAGCCGCATCTTTGACAGTATATTTGTTACCTGTCGATTTTTCATTTTCCATTTGGAAATCCTCCTTTGTCTTTTAGAAAGTTAGCACTATCTAACCGGCTATTCAAAAAATAGGCCAGCTTCAAGCGTTCTTTCTGCTTTTATCTGACAAAGGATAGTTTAATATAGCTCAGACTTCTTCGCCACTCCATATAGACCGCTTCTATCCAAACGGACACTCTTTCTGAACTCTGTTGGAGAACAGCCATACATTCCCTTGAAGGCAGAAGTGAATTTGTTCGGATTTTCATATCCGATTTTGCTTGCAATCTCCGTCACTGACAACTCTGTCTCCAGCAGCAGCTTTTGAGCGACTTGAAGCCGGTAGGTACGGAGATAGGAATAAACAGAGGTTCCATAGACACCCCGGAAGCATTTTTTCAGCGCAGTTGTAGAAATCCTAAATTTTTGAGAAAGCTGCTCAATCGTGTGGTGTGTCGTTAAATCCTCCGTGATATATGATGCTACTGCCTTAATCAAGGCAACTTGATTTTGATTGAAATAATCCGTCTGCAAAACCTCTTCTGCTGTATTGAGGTCACTTAAAAACAGAAGCAGTTCCAGCATTTTAATTTTCATGTATCCCGGTTTTCTCTTTTCCCGGACATGATAGAGTTCCGAAAAAATATGTTCAATAGACGGGTTAGCCCGCATAATGCAGCAGCGGTTACCTTCACATATATACTTTTGTATGTAGTGCAAATCAATATTTAGTAACTCCATGATTCGCCGCACCTCCGGCAACAACTCATCCAAATTGATGATAATGGAAATGCCGTGATAGTGGTTCAGCGGAAAACACGAATTTGACTTTTTCTTCATCATTGAGCTGATGGATAGATCGCCTTCCGCCATATAACAGCAACTGTTTTCACCAAAACTGCACTCGAAACGTCCAATCAAACAGTGGTTAATCTCTATCATATTTTTTACGGTGGCCTGGTTTTGGTTGCAATATTCCATGTGCATATCGTTATAGTAAAGCTCTATTCCTGTAAACACTCTATAAACCGTAATTTCCCCATGTCCAGTTTCATTTGAAAGCTGATAAGTCATCCCTGTAATATTCTTTTTTTTCTACCTTTTGTATATTTCCATATATTTTTTTTTCCTGACATATCTTGACATTTGGTGTTATTATGAATTAACAGTTTAAGTGTGTCAGAAATTTCTTGTCGATCTTCATTTTGCATGATACCATTCCTCTCTTGGTATATTTTTCAATTTTCCAATAAAATTTTTGCAACTTCTTCTGGATGACTAATCATAACATCATGTGGCGCCGTAAGTTTAATAATGGATTTTATATTTCCAATGTTATTCATATATACTCTTTGCTGTTTTGGATTTAGAGCCCTATCTTTTGTTGGCAAAATCCATTTTATTGAAGTTTCTAGTTTACACTCATTTATTCTTTCAAAAAGCAGATTTGTACTTTCTCCACATAAGCTACTATACAACTTTTCTCGTTGCTTTTTATTCATCCCATTTCCAAAAATGGCTAATGCTAAAATTTTAGGGAACCTTTTTACCACCTGAATTTTTCCTGCACAAAATGAAGCGAATGAATGTAACGGTCCCTTCAGAATATCTGACATAGTTTCTCCAGCAGCTGGTATACAACAAGCAACACAATAGATACTCTCTATTTGTTCTTTTCCAATCTTCTTATATGTATCATATATAAAAATTCCCGCCATGGAATGAAATACTAATGTTAATTTTTCATCAGTTTCTCCTATTTGATTAATTATACTTTCTACACAAGCTGTCACGTTGATGTCTTTTAACCGTTCTATATCTGTTTCATTATGTCCTGGAAGTAAAACAGATGTGACCTTTTTTCCATTCTTCCTCAATATCTGTTCCACATCATGCCAACACTTATTATTATGAAAACCTCCATGTATTAATACATACATAGTTCTCCTCCTTATGATATCTCGTGTATACCAGCCGCAAAGCCAGTAAACACGGCACTTTTACTTCGAGTACACCGTACTCCAACTGTTCCTTCTTCCCTAGATGTAGGGTATTTGACCTCACATGCCCTGTAAAGGGCGCTACGCACCGCTAAGCGGCTTTGCCCTTGACAGGCTATATTCGCCCAAATCATGGGCATTCAAGGAAGAAAGGATAACTTTATGCACCACAACATATAGTTAGAGTACGCTTTTTCTTTTGACCGTACTCTAACTGGCTTTTACATCAGTTCGAGTACTTCGAGTACTATATTTTTGGTACACGAGTTATCTTTCACAGTATACCTGTTTCTTCGCTTTCTTCGTAAACAGCAGAAACTTCCTGCGTTTCCTTTATGAACACACCTTCTTCTTGCAATTTTTCAAATACATATTGCATCTGAATAATATTCTACATTTTGCTCTGATAGTCTTTCGATAATACCATCACTGGTTCCACCAACCCCTGCCCCCACTTCTAAAATCCGGAAAACTTTACCCTTCTTCTCAGAATACGCTTCCAAAACTGCACACTCAGCCATGTGGTTTAGTATTTTACTTGACAACGTTTTCTGATATGTATCAACTGCCGTCGTCATTTCACCATGTGGAAAGAGTAATTCTAATGGAGCAATTTCATTTCGAAATAATTGCGTTAGGCTTTTACTGCATTTTTCTAAATACCTTACAAAACCTTCTCCATAATTTAGTTGTTTTTCCACCCCCCATAAATAATCCCATTCCGCAGCCACATCAACTTTCCAACTTTTAGAGGTTCTACAAAAACCGTCCTGTTCTTCCTTGATAAAATTTTCGTTTTCGAATTTTAAGCCAACGTCTAAAAAAGCGTTTGTATTTATCAGCAACCCCTATCTTACTCTCCATTTCTTCTACCGTGAAGTGCTGTCCCTCTCTAATCGTTCTATAGAAAGATTTTTGCTGACTATTTCATAATAACAATAAGAAGACACATTTCCTAATGCATATACATTTTGCCGGCCTATCCAATACGCATATTGCATTTCAGTAGTCAGAAATTCTTGAAAACGTTCCTGCTCGTTGTGCTGAACTACCTCTATATTAGGCTTTCTTTTCTCTTTTATACTAGAAATTCTTTTTGCTAGGGATTCTACTGTATTATTTTCAAATATGATTCCAATACTAACTTTAACACCAAATTCTGCCTCTATTTCTGCAGTCATTCTAACCGCTAATAAGGAATCGCCACCGCATACAAAATAATTATCCTTTTTCGTAATATTATCATTACCAAGCAACCGCTTCCATATCTTCAGCATCCTTGTTTCGCATGGTGTAAGCTTCTCCTCATTTTCTATATTTCTATCCTCATGCGCTTTTATCCATCGTACTACTTCCTTTCTATCTTGTTTCGCATTTTTTCCAACTGGAAGTTTATCCTCAAATATTATTTTTGTCGGGAGCATATAAACAGGAAGCTTACTTTTTAAATTTTGCATAAGGAACTCCTCATTTATATTGGGGCTCTCTTTTACAACAACTGCCACCAACATATTTTTTCGATTATTGTGTTCTACTGCACACACTATACTTTTTTTAACCCCAGCGATTTTATTTAAGATTGCTTCAATTTCTCCTAATTCAATCCTATGCCCTTTTACCTTTACCTGGAAATCCCGCCTTCCTCTATATTCTATTGTTCCGTCGTTCCAGAAGCATCCATTATCACCTGTCCGATACCAACGTCCAAAGCAATCCATAATATACTTTTGTTTTGTTAATACCTCATCCCCTCTATAACCTTTTCCTACTCCCTCACCTCCAATCCATAATTCTCCTTCTACCCAAAACGGACAATCTCTTCCGAAGTCATCCACTACTCTATATGCCTGATTCTCTAACGGTCTTCCATAGGGAATAGTTTTCCAGTTTTCTGGAAGTGGCAGTTTCACTATCTGTTCATTTGACCAAATGCCTGTTTCTGTCGTTCCCCCTAAAACAATCAATGTCCCATCTTCTACAGCCTCATAAAACATATCAACCATATACAATAATGTCCAATCACCTGAATAAAAAGCCGTACGGAAAGGAATTTTTTCCTTTTTTGAGCTTTCCAGCATTCAAATAACATACCCATCCATTTTAGGAAGTAAAATATCGAGCAGTATCAAGTCAATTTGTTCTTTCAGAAAAACCGCAATACCATCTATTCCATCAGATGCCGTAATCACTTCATACCCTTGATCCTCTAAAAAAAACTGTATCAGCTCTTGAATATCCAAATCATCTTCTATAATTAAAATTTTTTTCATTCTTAGCTACCTCTTATTTTCCTTTTTTTTTATTTTATCAGTTTTTCTTGTAGTTTTTGTGTATTTCGTTTTTTTAGTATCAACTTTTTTCAAATTACTATCTTAAACAAACACTTACTTTTACATTATCATTTTAAATGTTGAAAGAGGTAGCAGAAAATGCTTTTCGCACCTTCTGTCGCTTTTCACTTATGCTTCATTTATTGCCTTTTTTCTTTGCTAATCCATATCTATTTCTGGCTTCCTTGCTTCCTGTCTGTTCCAACATTTCCTTTTTCTTTGTTTTTTAGCGTATTTCTGTATGGAATTAAAATTGCTTCCATATGCCTATAATACTTGAGCGAACTCGATTGCGGTCACTGTCTCCCCGAACGTTGCCGCCCAGGAATCAAAGTGTCCCATACCCATACGCATGAGTGTGTCATACTGGAGATAACGCATGATAGTGTAAAGCTCTGTCATACTGTTCGATACGGGAGTACCTGTAGCAAAGGTGATTCCTCTGCCGCCGGTCAGTTCATCCATGTACCGACATTTCATAAACATATCCGAACTTTTCTGTGCATCCGTCTGTGAGATACCCGCCACGTTCCGCATTTTTGTATACAAAGTTCTTAAAACTATGGCTTTCATCCACAAACAGCCGATCTACCCCCAACTGCTCAAAGGTTACTACATCATCCTTTCTGGTCTGGTCATTGAGTTTCTTCATCCTCGCCTGCAGACTCTTTTTTGTTTTTTCCAACTGCTTGATGGTATAATTCTGCCCTGCCTGATGTGCTGCTTCTTCAATGGAAAACGTAATATCTGCAATCTGATCTTCCAACATGGCAATCTGACGTTCCCTTGAAAGAGGGATTTTCTCAAACTGTGTATGTCCGATGATCACCGCATCATAATCCCCTGTCGCAATACGGGAACAGAACCGTTTTCGGTTTGCTGGTTCAAAGTCTTTCTTCGTTGCCACCAAAATATTTGCTCCCGGATAGAGGCGTAAGAAGTCACTGCCCCACTGCTCGGTCAGATGGTTTGGCACAACATAAAGATTCTTCTGTGAGAGTCCCAGCCGTTTTGATTCCATACCGGCTGCGATCATCTGGAATGTCTTTCCAGCTCCTACGCAATGAGCCAGTAACGTATTATTTCCATACAGCACATGAGCCACTGCGTTTTTCTGATGCGGCATCAGAGTAATCTCCGGATTCATGCCAACAAACTGAATATGGCTTCCATCATATTCCCGTGGACGGATGCTGTTAAATCGTTCATTATAGATCTTACAGAGATCTTCCCGTCGGTGCAGGTCTTTAAATATCCACTCCTTAAATTCCTCTTTGATCAGTTCCTGCTTCTGCTGTGCCAGCATTGTTTCCTTCCGGTTTAATTCCCGGTGTTCACCCTCGGCATCCTGTACCGTGTCATAAATCTTGGTATCCCTAAGGTTTAAGGCATCTTCCAAAAGACGGTAGGCATTGGCTCTCTGTGTTCCATATGTGGAAGTAACAAGAGCATTTCCGTAACTGTCCACATTCTTTCCCATAACATTCCATTGTCCGGTCACTTCGGCATACTGGACTTTGACCTTGCTCCCTACATAATATCTTGGTGTATGGAATGTTTCTGCCATGAACCGTGTAATGTAATCCTCAGAGATCCAGGTTGCCCCAAGTCTTGCCTCAATCTCTGATGCATCCAGATCTTTTGGCTGTACCTGCTCCAAATACTGCACATTCACCTGATATTCCGGGTGATCTTCTGCAAACTGTTTTGCGATCTGCAGTTTCTCCCTCACATTTCCAGAAAGATATTCGTCCGACGGCTCCCATTTTTCACCGATCGGATTCTTAAAGATCACCCCTGCCAGTTCTTCTGTAAGCTCCTCTTCTGTTTTCCCTGAAAGCTGTGCCATATAGGAAAGGTCAACGCCTGCCCTCTCACCAATGCAAACCGCAAGTGCTTCACTGGCAGTATCCACGGAAGTTACCGTTTCTGCCCTGCGGATCGTCCTTTTGGTAAAAATATCCGCTTTCCGTTTCAGTTCTCCCTTATCATCCAGAAATTCCAGAGAAGTCAAAAGACAATAGCTGCTGTCCTGACTGAATGCCCTCTTATTGGCATTGCTGCTGATAAGACCATATTTTGCTGTAAAGATATCATATTCTTCATTGAGTTTTTCCTGCAGCTTTGTGATCTGCTCATCGCTTCCCTCTTCCATCTGACACCGGATCAGTTCATTCGTAACATCACGGATCTTCACCATCCCTTTGACACGTTCCGCTGTCATTGCCGGAAGCTCCATGCGGTTCATCACAGAATTTTCCCGGTAATAGACTTCCTCATTCACTACGGTAAAACTGAAATTCTTTACATCCGGGTCTGCCGGGATAGAGACAACATCCTCTTCTAACTCTGTATCCGAAAGTTCCAGTTCCGTGATCGTGCCATGGATATTCTGGACGGCTTCCTTTAATTGTTCTTCTAAGGTAATGCCTTCTTTTGGTTTTACAGTCACTTCCTGCTTTCCGTACTGGGTACTTTCTGTAGTAAAATCACCAAGCACCATTTCCGGATGCTCTGCAAAATAAGCATTGACCGAATAGCCTTCCGGTGTTTCCTTTAGATTTAACCATTCCGGTTCCTCAATGGATGCCCTGTCCCTTTTCTGGAAAAACAAAATATCAGAAACAACGCTGGTATTGGCATTTCTCTGGAACGCATTATTCGGTAATCGGATGGCTCCAAGCAGTTCTGCCCGGTTTGCGATATACTGTCTCACTGCTGGGTTCTGCTTATCCATCGTTCCACTGGAAGTTACCACTGCAACTACGCCGCCCGGACGGACCAGATCAAGGGATTTTGCAATAAAATAATCATGGATCATAAAATGATGCCGGTCATATCTGCGGTCACTGACCTGATACGCTCCAAACGGAACATTGCCTATCACACAGTCAAAAAAGCTGTCCGGATAACTGGTTTCCTCAAATCCCTGCACGGCAATCTTGTTTTTCTGGTAAAGCTGTTTTGCGATCCTGCCCGAAACCGGGTCAAGTTCTACACCGTACATATTGCTTTGCTCATACTCTCAGGGATTAGTCCCATAAAGTTACCGACACCACAGGACGGTTCCAAAATATTTCCCTGTTTCAGTCCCATATTTTCCAGTGCTTCATACATACTTCGGATCACGGTTGGGGACGTATAAAAAGCATTTAAGGTCGATGCCCTTGCTGCACTGTATTCTTCTGGTGATAAGGTATTCTTTAACTCCAGATACTCATTCGCCCAGCTGCTGTTATTTTCCTCAAATGCCTGTGGGATACCACCCCAGCCAACATAACGGGATAAGATTTCCTGTTCTTCGGGTGTTGCCAGACGTTCTTCTTTCTCTAAAGTCTGTAACAAATGGATGGCTTCCATATTTGCCTTATACTTTGCCTTCGGACCGCCTGCCCCAAGGTCATTATCCTGAATACGGAAGTTGTGTGGTTCTAACACAGCTTTTTCCTGTTCCTGACTTTCCGGAATATCTTCTTTGGCAGTAACCTCTTCCTCTTCTATTTCCTCTACATCTGACATATCTACTACGGTCGGTTCTGTTACCGACTTAGTATCTAAGAAATCAAACATGGTCATCTGATGACCAGACGGTCCCGCAAAGGATGGTTCTGCTTCCGGTGTTGGGAATATTGTGTAAGTCCCCTCTACATACTGATGAAGTTCCGAAAGAAGTTCTGTTTTCTGCTGATAGTTTGTCCCATATGCTTCAAAATCCAATGGCAGAGCTGCCAATGCCGCATCCATCTTCTGTAACAGTTCCTCTGTCTGCTCTGTTCCTTCCAACACTGCCATAAATTCTGCTCTCGACACATCCCCAAAAAAGTCATTGGTAAATGGTCTGTCTATTCCTTCCGGAAGACGAGCATAAAAACTAAGTATCTTATTCGCCATCTGTTCCCGTTCATACTCCGACATATGGACATAATCTTCTGCCTGCAGGAACTGGTCGTTCTTTATCAGATAGGATATTCTATTGGCAACTTTCTTCCAAGATAATGAAATTGAAGTATATGGACTATTATCATCACCTCTTGCAAGAAGCAGTCCTTTCCTATCATAATTTACATAAAACTCATCTACATCAGGCAGTGCATGAATCCTTTTATTGGTTCCATACTTTTCTTTAATAAAATCCGTTCTGGATTTTTCATTTTCATTTAACAAATAAAAAGAATAAGTTTTGAGCCTATCTTTTGAATAAGGGCCACCCCTTGCGAGAAAAGCATCTATCTCATCCTGGGTAATGAACATCTGATGTTCTTTCCATGCAAACCCATCTCTTGCCTGATAAGGGATGACCTCCGCAGCAAACTTCTGAAACTGCTTTGAGATATTTATCGGATTATAGTGATGGAACGCATAAGAGAGCTGTCCATTTCATAGGCTTCTGCCAGTGCATCCAGTCTCTCATTCAGTTCCGAAAGCCACTGGGGATCTTCTATTTTTTCTTCTAAATAATCCGTGATCTCTGGATAAATACTGCGAAGATGTGGTAAGTCCTCTTCGTCAAAGACAATCTCCGCTACTCCTTCTGCCATATCCCCTTTCATATAGGCAAGAGCCTGGGCGTGTTCTTTTACTTCATTACTTCTTGCCGCATCCAATACAGACTGTGGTGCATATTCACCCTGGTCTAAAAGCTGATGGATACGTCCGCTGACATCCTCCCATGATAAAAATGCCTTATCTAAGATATGGTCTGTAACCGTATGCCCCACTGCGATCTGCATCCCAGTTTCATCAAACCAGACTGAATATTCATTTCCATCAATCTGAAAGCCTTTTCCACCTTTACGGTATTCACGCTTTACAAACTCCGTATATTCCTCCGGTGTCTGTTCGCTCATGAAATTATAGATGATCCGGAGCTGGCTGGCTTTCCGGTTTCCTCCTGTCCGTAAGATCTCATCAACAACTTCCTCTGGAATCGGGATTTCTCCGGCATAAAGGGCAGCTGCCCTTTCCTCGATCTGCCGTCTTTGTTCATTTGCGGTTGGATATTCGGGCAAAGATAAAGCAGAGGCGATCTCTTCCTCTGCTTTACTCAATCCATCTTCTCTTGTATCTTCGACTAACTGTATACCAATTCCGTCAAGATGCTCTCTTCCGCTGTTGCCATCAGTGCGTTCATGTGTGCTGTCCATGCCATCGGATCTGCTTCCTTGTCCGGTGCCGGATTCTTCTCCAGTAATTTCTCCATCTGGCTGTCCATTCTCTCCTGTGCTGCTTTCTCGATCTGTTCCAGATGGCTGTTCAGCTTCCCGGTCAGGAACAGGCTCTGATAAAGGCTGTTCTTGTGTTCCTTCAGAAATGTCCTCCGCAGCATCCCGTATTTCCCGATCGTCACTTCTTCCTCTTCGACGGTCAGATTCGGAAACAGGTATCTCCTTGCGATGATATGTCAGTTCCATAATCGGTTCCTCCTTCATTTTCAATATTTTCTTCTTTTTTCGTTTCTGCATCCCGGTTTTTAGTTTCACGCATTAACGTGGTAAAGTTATTATAATTCCTTTCCTTTGAAATTTCAACCTCTTTTCTCGCTTCTTCCAGAGAAATTTTATGTACAATTCTTCCAATATCGATCAGAATACTCTCACTGAGCTGACTCACTGCATTTCCAAGGAATGTAAGGGCAGACAGATGGTTGTAATCTGTGATGTGCATGAAATCCTCTTCTTCCAGAAGTTCCATTGGCTCAAGCCCACATCGTCTGGAAAGCATATAGTAAACACTGTCTGTTACCAGCTGACGGAAATCACTGCGGATCGTCACCTCATCCAAATCTTCCAGATAAGTATTTTCTACTGCATATTCCAATCCATCCAGATATTCTTCCAGATTGTCACTGACCATCTCCCTTGCGACCGCCATCAATGCGTCCTGCAAGGTTGCCGTATCCTTTTCTTCCAGACCATAGACCTCTTCCAGATGCGTAAGGATCTCTTCTCTCTGGTGTTCCTGCATCTGCCACAGATACGGGCTTCTGCCTCCGGCTACCATGTGGGTGTCCGAAATATCAAACACATAACGAAGTTTGGTGTTCTGCCAGGTTTCATCAAACAGGGCAATTCCTCTTGCACCACGATTTACCCAGCGTAACATCTTTTCATTCCATAGTTCCAGTGATGCACAGGCTGTTGCGTCTGGACGCTGTGCATGGATCAGAAGCTGGTCTGAAAAAGAATACCGATATAACCTTGATGCTGTGTCCATATAATCCATCCAATCCCCTGGCGAACTGCTCACTGATACGGCATGTTCCTGTATCAAGTTTCGGATGTCCTGTAGTTTAGACATTTAACTTCCCTCCTGTCAATAAAAAACAGCCTACTCTTTTTAGAATTGGCTGCATAAAATGTACTTTACTTTTCGGAGAGAAAATGCTATATTCTAATTGAAAAGAGTAACCGCCCACAAGGTGGATGCTCCTGGATTAGGTTTTAATTTATTTTGCTCTCAAAGAGAGCTGCCTATCCTGTTGGCAGACAGGGTAGGCTATTTTTTTCGCTTGTTGTCCCTATTATCCAAATAGGCAAGCAAAGCAATCAGAAACGTACCGCCTAAGAACAATAAGCTCAAGACTTCGTATGTATCCATTCGCTCCACCTCCCTTCTTCTGTATCCCTTAACGGGATCTGAAAATCCAGGAGGTTTTTACCAACCCTGTACACGGTTACTCCAGTAATATTCTAACAGGTAACTCTCCGCAAAGCAATTCCTTTTTACTTCATACGGTTTTATATTCTGTTTTTCTCTTATCCTCTGGCCAATGCAGTTTCCATTCCAGATATTCCTCTTCTGTGATTCTTCCATCGCCCAGTTTCTGCTTTTTCCCCATCCATTCCTGCAGATAAGACATTGTTTTTTTATCCCTTATTGTGATTCCAACTGTTTCACTTTCTGAATCATTTAGCAGGAACAGATGAAAAAGCCCTCTATTTTCTTCATCCATCCAGAATAAAGTTTCCATTAATTCGTCCATTGTCGCAATTCCAGGACTTAAAAAATTCCGGACATCAACTTCCAATATTTCTGCTATCCGGATAAGCGTTTCCTGCTTCGGTGTACGCTGTCCACTTTCATATTGGGCGATTCTCACATCCGCACTACTTTCCCCATATCCTAACCTGCGTCCCAATTCCTTTTGAGTTATGTTGCGAAACATACGGATTTTTCTTATTCTTGCTCCTAATTTCAATTTCTTCTCCTTTTCAAAATGGGGCTGTGCAGTAACCACAGCCCCAGAACACTATTTATATTATCATTTGCGTTTTCTCTTAACTGTCACTACAGTTCCCAGACATCCTGCTGATACTGCAAGCGCCAGCACAAAAATAGCAATATTTGTATTATCTCCTGTTTTTGGTGAATTGGATACAGAAGTCGCATCAGAACCATGGGAAACAGGAGTGCTGACTCCCTGGTTTTCTGATGTTTCCGGAGTGTCTTTTTCCGGAGCTTTCTTATTTGTCAGATCTAGAGTATATTCAATCACAGGAGTACGGTCATTGACATATTCAAACTGAATCTTATGCTCGGTTTCATCAAGCTGATAGCCATCCAGTGTTTTTGTTTCTTTCAGGATATATGTGATTGCTTTTTTATACTGCCCATTCTTAAAAGTCGCAATCGGATAATTCTTTGATTCTGCATGGCCGGCACTGTCTGTTACCAGAGTTTCCAGAACTTTACCTTTACTGTCACAAAGGGCAAATTCTACACCTTTCATTGGCTTCTTGGTATCTTTATCTGTTTTATTTAAGATCACCTTGCCCATTGCCTGTTCATCTTCCATTTTGGTTCCCTGAATATCTCCGGTGTCCTTAATCTCAAATGTCACTTTATTTGCCACAATGTAACCCTTCGGTGCTGTTTCCTCCAATAATGTATAAGTACCGATTGGAAGTTTCTCCACATAATGGTGCTGATCACCAGACGTCCAGCTTTCCATAACTTCCTGGTTTCATTAAGGATATACAGCTTCGCACCTTTGACCTCGCTGCTTCCATCTGTCATATCCACCTTACTGATCAGAATTTTTGTTGTATCGTCCTGCATTTCTACTTTCTGTATATCTGCAGTATTTTCTACTACAAACGTAATGGATTCTGCAGTTGCATAGCCATCAGCAGGAATTGTCTCTGTTAATGTATATTTCTTTCCAACTTCCAGTTCCTTAATGATGTGTGGTGTGCTTCCGGATGTCCACTCATCCACAACGTTTCCCTCTGAATCGGATACTTTCAGTTTTGCACCTGGTAATTCTTCCCCGGTTATAATATCTGATTTTGTGATTTCAAAAGTAGTTGGCTCATCTTCATAAGTGAACTCAAAGGATACTTCTTCAACCTCTTCTCCCGCATAAGCAAAATCAAATTCCTTGATTTCTTCTGTTGTCACAAATCCAGCAGGAGCCTGCACTTCTTTTACATAGTAGCTGCCATTGATTGGAAGATCTGCCGTAAATACAATTCTTCCATCCTGATCCGTAGCTTTCTGCTCGATCATGTATCTGCTTTCAGGATTACTTCGCCTTCTGCATTTAAAATATCATTCTTTGTATAAAGTGCAAATACTCCGCCTTCGAGAACACGGTCTGTATTTTTTTCTTTCTTAACTACAGTTACTTTTGCTTTCTGGCGGTTATTCTGCCAGTCCTCATCATAAGTCACAACCGGAGTATTCTGATCACGATAAGTCAGATCAACCTCTCTGATTTCTCCATCCAGAACATATCCATCCGCCGTCTCTTTTTCCTTTACATAATATTTGCCTAAAGGAAGATCTTCTGATCTCGCATATCCAAGAGCATCTGTCGTAATTGTTGCTACCAGTTCGTCCTTTTTATAATAATCACTGCTTTCCCCATCTGCAGCCTTGATATCCTCCGCTGCATAAATTTCAAAAGTAACATCTTTCAAAGAACCTGTAACATAACCAAATGCTGCGTCCATGCCGCCTGCCAGCATATCTTTCCAGGTAACTTCTTTGACAAATTCACCTTTTTTATTGATGATGATTCGTCCAACCGGAACAGTATCCTTCATTTCTACTTTTTGAACATCTGCAGTATCAGAAACTGTAAATTTCACTTCCTCTGCCTGCAGATAACCATATGGTGCAAACTCTTCCCGAAGTGTGTAGGTTTTTCCCACATGGAGTCTTTTTATTACATGAGCTTTTCCTTTTACAGAAGTCCATTTTTCTACTTCTTTTCCGTCTGAATCCAAAATCGTCAGTGTTGCTCCGTCAAGTTCCACACCTGTTGTAATATCTGATTTCGTAAATTCAGTTGTTGTCGGCGCATTCCTAAAAACAGTTTCCAGTTTCACTGTTTTTACTTCCTGTCCCTGATATTTCGCAGTCACCTCAATCTGCTCATCCGAAGATACAAAACCATCTGGGGCTGCCAGTTCTTTCACATAATAAGTTCCAAATGGCAGATCCTGCTCAAAAACAGCTTTTCCATCTTCACCTGTTACCGCTTTTGTAAGCAGTTCGTCTGCTTTTACCAGTACCTTATCCCCTGCTTTTATATCCTCTTTTGCGTAAAGACCAAACTCTGCTCCAGAAAGCCCTTTCTCATTTTCAGCATCTTTTTTCACAACTGACACTTCTACTTTCTGGCGATCATTTATAAACTCTGCACTCTGTGAGATCACTGGTGTATCCTGGTCTGCATAGACGAAAGAAATTTTCTGTTCTTCTTCATTTAATACAAATCCCTCTGGTGCAGTCTTTTCTACCACTTTGTATTCTCCTAAAGGCAGATTATCAAGATCTGCTTTTCCGGATTCATCCGTTGTCAGTTCTGCAACTTTTACACCCTTTGCATATTCCAGGATTCTTTTTCCTGTGTCATCTTTCTGGAAATCAGCTGTATAAATATCCTCTGCAGCATACACTTCATATACTGCACCGGAAAGGTTCTGAACTTCATACTTAAAATCATTCTTATAGATCGAAAGAACCTCTCCTTTTTTCTGTACAGTGAGTTTTCCTTTCACCGGATGATTCTCATATACAACTTCAATGATTGCATCACCTGATACCGGATCAGTCTGATACAGGGTATTGGTGTCCACCTGTATTTCGACATAATTTTTGTTAATGGTATAACCGTCCGGTGCTGTTACCTCTTCGATTCTATAATGACCGATTTTTAAATTCTGCGGCAAGATCAGATATCCGTCTATATCTGTGAAATAAGAGGTATGTGTAACGGTTGTCGGGTATGTAGTTACCTGCTCTACATATTTTTCATGATCCAGATCATAAATTTTAAACTCTGTTCCCGGAATTAAAACTGATTTTTTAGTCTCATCATCCTGTTTGATGATTTTCAGTTTTGCAGAAAATTCTTTGTCCAAAAGAACTCTCCATGTCTGCGGCTCTGTTGGTTTATTCTCTGTAATCCGGACAATAAAATCATCTACAGGTTTGTAATTATGGGGTGTTGTAGTTTCTCTCACCAGATATGTTCCATATGGAATTGCAATGGATTTTACATAACCTTTCTCATTTGTAAAAATTTCTGTTGCTCCATTTTCACCGATCACAACTGGCTCTGCAGAGGAAAAATCATAATTTCCATCCTCTTTTACCACCAAAGAAGATACCAGATATGCACTAAATCCAGCTCCGGATAGTAATGCAGCATCTGTGTCTCCATTATTGGCAGCTTTAATAAGTTCAAACGGCTGTTTCTTCACCGTTTCCAGTGAGGTACACTCTTTTTCTACAACCGCTGTCAGATCACCTTCATCACTGCATACAAGATCATATTCATGCTCGTCTGCCAGATATCCTACGGATGGGGTAATTTCCTTGATGTAATACTCTCCAAGATAAAGATTCTCTATCCTTGCTTTTCCTTCTTTATCGGTAGTTAGCGTACCAATCTGGCTTCCGGCTTTATAAATAACGCCTGTCTTTCCATCTGGATGGGTAATGTCGTTTCTTGCATAAAGTCCATACACCGCATTTTCCAGGGAAGCATCTCCCTGTGCCTTATTTTCTTTTGTCTCGGCATCTTTTTTATTCAAAGAGATTGCAGCACTGACCCTGTCATTCACAAAAGTATGACTGAAAGAAATTTTTGCCTGTTCATCATTGGTATAACTGAACTGGAAAGAATAAGTATCTTTCTCATTTCTGACATAACCAGCCGGAGCCTGGACTTCTTTTACATAATAAGAAAATCCCACTGGAAGATCTGCTTTAAATGCTGCTTTTCCATCAGTACCAGTAATTGCAGTCTCAATCAGAGCATCTTTTTTTACCGCTACTTTTCCATCTGCTGTTTTCATATCCTGTGCTGCAAACAGGGCAAAATACCCTCCAGAAAGTGCATTGTCAGTATCTTTGTCTTTCTTTATCACCTGCACCACTGCTTTCTGACGATCATTTGCAAAAGTAGTCTCTGAGAAAGCTGCTTCTGCAGTCTGCCCTGCATAAGAAATGGTTACTTTCTTTGTTTCTTTTGCATTATAGAAATTTTCCGGTGCCTGTGCTTCTGTTACATTATAGCTTCCAAGTGGAAGATTCTTTACAGTTACAGAACCGTCCTCACCTGTGATCAGATTTTTTGCTACTTCTGCGCCCTTTTTGTAAACTGTTTTTCCACCTGCTGTCACAATGTCCTCGGCAGCATATACGTTATAAACAGCCCCTTTCTGACGGCGTTTCTCATACTGGAATAAAGTTCCATTTTCATCAGATACAGCTCCTACGAAAACCTCACCCTCTTTATAAACGGTCAGATTTCCTTTCTGCTCTTTGTCCGTTACAGTCTGTTTGGTCGTACTGCCAACTACTAATTTCACTCCATAAGAGGAAGCCTGGACAACATAACCTTCTGGTGCTGTAATTTCCTTTAAGTAAACTGTATCCTGTGTCTTAGTAAGAGTTGCACGTGAAGAACCATTGCTGTCTGTTGGCGGCATTTTAGCAATCAGCTTTGTGCAGGCGTTATCACTATATACCCCATACACGGCTCCAGCTAGATTTTTTCCAGTATCTCCATCTTTCTTTGTAATTTCAATAACTGCTTCTTCCGGCCAGTCAACTGTAATCTGCAGGTCGGAGGAATCTGTATAGTAGCCAAAACCAATGTCCTGTGAACTCTCCAATTTTAAGAGCATTGCATGGAAATCCAAAGGGAAATTAGATGTAATCGCATACTTTCCTTTTAGGCTACCCATATTGGCTGTTGTAGCTACAAGATGGAATTTCTCTCCACCCTTTACAGTGACATTTCCAGATGCCGTTTTTCCTGTGGTTTCATTAACAAGGCTTACTCCGTTCTCTAGATGAATGGTAATGGTAAATGCTTCATTTGCCTTCCAGGTAAAACTTTCTGTTTCCTTTCCCGTTGCATTAACGGAAAGTCCTGGAAGAAGTTTCATTGCTGTCGGATCAGGCATTTTAGCAAGAGCTGCTTTAATCTCTTTCAGCATATTTTTAGCGGTTGTAGAAAGCGCACCTCCAAATCCGGATTCGCCATCATATAAATAGTCAACCAGGTAATGCTGCATGGCTCTTGTCTCAGAACTGCATCCATATTTTTCCATAATGGATTTTACATTATATCCATTGAATGTATGTCCCCATCCTGGACCGCCATATCCATAGAATAAGGCTTTTCTCAAATATTTATCATCTCCACCTTCATCCAGTTCAACCATATTTTTATATGTTGTCCCACTTGGAGGTGACTGCATGGAGTGCTGCATACAATACGCATTTACTGTATAAGTCTTTCCGCCTGCTTTGTAACGAACATATTTGTAGCTGTCATTTCCACCCTGTCCCATAACTGTATCAAACGGATGAAGCTGGCCATCTGAATAATAGTAATATTTATTTGCTTCAATATTTGTTGCATCATCCCATGGAGTATCGGCTGCAAGTAACATGATACCGTTCTCTGCCTGATCCGTGGAAACACTTAGATCAATGTCATCTGCTGGCATTTCAAAACTGAATTTATCCGATTCTTCGTGATAAGTCACCTCTGAATATAATAAATCTTCTGTATTCTCTGTCTGGTTTGCTTGTACTTTTGTTGTTCCTACTGCAATTAAGCTGCCTTGCGGCATATCTCCGGAAAATACAACGGTTTCTCCTGGCTGATACTGTCCATCTTCATGGTTCAGCTCAATATGAAATTCCTCTCCACGAACAATATTTACCTGATAATTTCCATCTGCATCTTCTGTTTTCTCTGTTCCGTCTGTAAAAGAATCGTCTGTCGCTTCTGGCATTTCTTCCGGATCTGTATCTGCAATTTCTTCAAATGTGCTGTCTGTATCCGGATTATCTATGGCTGGTTCTTCTGTTGAAACTTCCTCAGACGGGTTTTCCGGGATTAATGTGTCTATTGGCTCTTCCTCAACAGGAATTTCTGTCGGAGTTACTTCTTCATAAATTTCATCCTCTGACGGAATTTCTGCATTTACCTCATCCTGCACAGGTTCTTCACTCTCTGCAGAGCCTATGGCTGGCTCCTCGTCTTCTGCTTCATTCTCATTTTCCTGATTGCTTACAGATTCCTGATTCTCAGATTCAGCAACCTGTACCGCAGCTTCCTTTACAATCAGCTTACGATAAATCTGATAAATTGGATGCCCGCTTACTGGCTCTACATAATAAACAGCTTTGTATGTATCTTCGTAATCTGTTGTAAGTCCTGTTTTTCCTCATTTTTTGCCTCATGGAAAGTGATCTTTACCTTTTTTTCATCTGGTATTTCCAGTCCGGTAAAGTCTTTCTCCACTTCAAAAATGCTGCCTGTTTCCAGTTCCAGATCTTTTGCTTTTACCACCTCATCCGCATCCAGTTCATTTTTTATTTCTTCATATAACGGTGGCTCTTCTGGTGCTGGTACCACATCTGCCGCATAAGACAGCATTGGTGATAAAATTGTGGATAATACTGTAAGCATTGCCAGGAATCCCGACAAAAATCTTCTCATATTCTTTTTATTCTTCATTCTTTTTTCCTTTCTTCCGTTCCGGGAAAATCAACTGAAACTTTGGATTTCCAGTTTCTGAAACCTCCATCTTTATAGTTGCTTCATACTTTCTTTTTGTTTTCTCTGATACCAGATCTTTGAAATGCACCTGCTTCTCACTCAGCAGCTTCCTGACAGTTGCTTCATCAAGAGTTTTTCCCTGGCTTTCAAAAAATCGGTTATTTTTCCATAACGTGAAATTGCAATCACTTCCTGAGCAATAATAATTTCTATTTCCCACATAAACCTTATTGCCACATCTTGGGCATTTTCCAATCTCTTTTCGATCATCCGAAAATAGTTTCTGGTATTCTTCCACTGGCTCTCCATTATCACTTACCAGTTTGGTAACCATTTTTTCAATTCCGTTAAAGAAACTCTTCTGCATTTTTCTGACCTTTGGAAATCAGTGTCAGATCATTTTCCCATTCTGCTGTAAGTTTTGGTGATTTGATCATTTCCGGAAGAATCCTGATCAGATTTCTTCCATCTGCTGTAGGTAATATCTGCTTCTTTTTACGCTCAATAAAGCCTTTCTCAATCAGTTTTTCAATAATCGCTGCCCTGGTAGCCGGAGTTCCAAGCCCTTTTCTCTCTGCGTCTTCTATCGTATCCGAGCTTCCAGCGTGTTCCATGGCACTAAGGAGCGTATCCTCCGTATAATGTTTCGGCAGTGCTGTAAAATGTTCACTAAATTTTACAACAACACATTCAAATACCTGTCCTATTTTTATATCTGGAAAATCACTTTCCTCCTCTTCTGGCTTTTCTGCATTTTTCCCATATGATTTAAAGAACCGTTCTTCCACTTCTTTCCATCCATATTGGAGAACATTCTTTCCAGATGCAGTAAACAATTCTCCATGACAGGAAATTTCAGTCTTAATACTCTCATATATGTATTCCTGTTCCGATGCACATAATAACTTTGATGCAATCAGCATGAGAATTTCCTTTTCTCCACCCGGAAGTGCTTTTAAATCCATGTTTGTAATTTCTACCGTTGGTATAATTGCATGATGATCTGATACCTTTTTACTGTTCAAAAGTCTCTTTATATCTGGTTCTGAACCCTTTATTGACATTTCAGGAAACATACTATTTACTGCCCCGACAACCAGAAGAGCATTTTCTTCCATATCATCTGTAAGATATTGGCTATCCGTCCTTGGATACGTCACCAGTTTCTTCTCATAAAGGCTTTGGGTATAGTCCAAGGTTTGCTGTGCCGTAAATCCAAGAAGACGATTTGCTTCCCTCTGTAATGTGGTCAGATCATATAATTTCGGCGGCTGTACCTTTTTCTTCTCTTTCTTTACTGAAAGAATCTGTGCAGTTTCATCCTTCATATCCTCCATCATCTGAACGGCAGCACTTTTCTCTTTTATCCGGTTGCTTACAGCATCCAATCCATCCATCAGAAGATGAACCAGATAATACTTCTCTTTCTGGAAGTTCTCGATGCTCTTTTCCCGTTCCACCAGCATTGCAAGTGTAGGTGTCTGCACTCGTCCTACAATCAACCGATGGTGATACAGTACCGTAAACAGTCTGGTGGCATTAATTCCTACCAGCCAGTCTGCTTCACTTCGCGCCACTGCAGAATAATAAAGATCATCATATTCATGTCCATCTTTCAGCTGCTGAAATCCTTCCAGAATTGCTTTTTCCTCCATGGAAGAAATCCACAGTCTTTTAAAGGGAAGTTTACATTCTGCCTGGTTATATACCAGACGGAAAATCAACTCCCCTTCTCTTCCTGCATCTGTTGCACATATAACTTCTGTGATATCTGCTCTGTGAAGCAGTTCCTTTAAAACCCGAAACTGCCCTTTGGTACTTTCTTTAATCTGATATTTCCAATTCTCCGGAATCATGGGAAGTGTTTCATATTTCCATGCTTTCCAGTCATCCCGGTACTGATCTGCACTGGCCAGTTCAATCAAATGCCCAATACACCAGGAAACCAGATATTCTTTTCCTTCCAGGTAGCCATCTTTTACGTTTGTGGCATGAAGCACCTTCGCAATGTTTCTGGCTACGCTGGGTTTTTCCGCAATTACAAGCTGCAATTTTCAATCTCCTTTCTGCGCCTGTCGCTGTAATTAAGTGAAACAAAGTTATTCCTCTGATTCTTCGTCTTCTACTTCACCTTCCATTTCATATTCTTCTAATTCTTCATCATCCTCACGAATTGTATCTTCCTCCTCATCGTCGTCCTCGTCCTCTTCATAATCAAAAGAAGTATTTCTTCCTTTCATAAATTTCCAATAATAGTAAGCACCACAAACTCCTGCCAGAACCAGCAGCATTAATAAAATCGTGCCGGAATTATTGCTTTTCTTCTCAGGTTCTTCCTTTTCTTCCGGTATGATCGTAACTTCTGGTTCCGGTATCTCTGTGATCTTCTCTGTTTCAAGTGGCAGTGCGGATTCTGCAATAGCCTGGTTCTGTGGAAGTGTGACCATGTTGGTATCCGTAAAGTTCAAAAGATCATTTTCGCCTACCTCTGTAAGAAGATAAACATTTTCATCCGTTTTATCCTTATCTACAATCAGATAAAAAACCTTATCACTTTTTGTCTTGATCGTATAAAATTCCTTTCCCCCTTTGTCCTGAACTGTTCCTGTTGTCATGCCGGAAGCAGAACTTTCTCCCTGCACCCGTCCGGTATCTGCTTCTGTATCCGTTTCATTTCCTGTGTTTTCTGGTTCTGTTGGTGCAGTAGCAGTCTCGTTCGTTGTCTGATGTTCCGTTACGGTTGCCGTAGCACTGGTGGGCTTACTTGCAGTTCCATCGGCTGGCAAAGAAGCTGCATTCTGCTCCGTTCCGGAAACCTCTGTATTCTCTTTTACTGCATCTGGATTTTCATAATAAGGGTTTCCTACTTTATAGATCTCTGACATATTTCCTGCTTTGTCTTTTGCCTGCAGGGTAAAGTATTCATAGGAAGTATCCGCTTTTTGCAAACGGACATTTAATGTATTATTCGTCAGTTCTGTGAATTCATTTCCATTGACATACAAAGCAGCAATTCCCGATTCCGCATCAACTCCCTGCACGATCAGTATCCCATTCTTCGCAGCCGCAATAATAGTTGGTTTGGTTTTATCAAAACACTCTATGTAACGATTCTGCTCATAAGTATTTCCATTCTGATCGGTAACTCTCACATAAACACTACAATTAGAAGAGATGGATACTTCCATATTTCCGGTTATGTCTGACCATCCTCCATTTTCTGAAAGTCTTGCTTCTACTTTTGCAATAGAAAAAGCACCTGTATTCTTTGTATCTTCCACTTGAATTTTTACGGTTGCCGTATCTGTCTGCCAGCCTTCGGGTTCTGTAAAGGTAATCCCTACTTCTGGTGTTTCCGTCACATCATTTCCTGCATCTTCCTGTGCCTGTTCCACTGGATCTGCATGAATTTCAGCTTCTGATCCATCTGAAAAATCAACATCTTCCGGGCTGCTTTCTTCTGATGATTCCACTTCTACATTATCTGCCCATACAGTCAGACTTCCGGGCGAACTATAAAAGAAAGCTCCTGCCGGAAGTCCTGCTAACGTAGCTGCGGTTAAAAATACAGCTGCTCTTTTATGAAATTTCTTCATTTTCTGTCCGCTCCTTTTCTCTGGTTTCCAATATCTTTTTTTGTTCCTCCTTACTGATATCAATCATCAACTGAAGTTCCTCTGCGGAAACTCCATTGCTTCGGATAATTTTCAGATACTCCATATCCTCTGCCTGTTTCTTCTGTTCTTCCAGATCCCTTGCTTTTTTCTGTAGCTTTTCAATCTTAACGTAGGTTCTTGCAAGTTCTTCTTTTATTCGTTCAATGTTCAAATACGCCCCTCCTTATGGCCTGCCAAAAGCATAAAAATGAGACTGCCAGTATGCAGAATTAATGGACGTATACTGAATTGGATTTCCACAATGGATCATCTGTCCATCTCCGGCATAAATTCCTACGTGGGTAACCGGCTCTCCCGCATCATACGTCCCAGTGAAAAAGATAATATCTCCTGGCCTTGCTTCTTCTGGTGATACAGGCATACAAATGTCATAAATTCCCTGTGCAGTAAGTCTTCCCATATTGCAGACACCCGAATTGGTAAACACATAGCTTACAAAACCAGAACAGTCAAAAGAAGTCTCCGGGCTGGAACCGCCCCATACATACGGCATACCAAGATATTTGTCTGCTTCCGCAAATAATCTCCGCACAGTCTCATCATCATAACTGCCGCCTCCACCATACAGCCCGCTATCTCCGGTACTGATATAAAAAACAGGATTATAATATTCCCCATCTTTGACCAGTTCCAAATATAACTGGCTTCCGGTTGCACTTCCTGTACTTCCCGTTGTACCAATTACAGTATCTGTTGTTACTTCCTGACCATTTGCTACCGAAATGCTCTGCAGATAAGCGTATTTAATCTGCACACCTTTTTTATCCTGCGTAACTACATAATTTCCAAAAGTTCCGCTATATCCTACATCTACAACAAAACCATTCATCGCTGACTTCACTTCTGTTCCCTGTCGTACATTAACCGTCACACCTCTGTGAAGTTGTGTCTGCCCGGTTCCATTGTTTACAGAATACCCATAATAGGTACTGATATAGGCATACCAGTTTAACTCAACCGGAGTTTTATATGTCTGTAAATTTCCTCTGTTGGAATAGACCTCTTCATAAATTTCCTGCTCATCCTCTTCCATTCTGGACAGAATAACACTTCTAAGCGGTTTTGCCTGAACAGAAACATTCAGTACATCTGCAGTTACTGTACGGGTAACTTCCACAGAGTTCTGATTGCCCTCTGCCAGAAAACATTCCCAGGTCTGATGACCATGTGCCTCAGCTACTGCGTGATTATCATAATAAACATCAAACTGGACACCATACTGGGCAAAGTTTCCAGTATCTTCTACGGTGTACTCAATCCCATTCATCACTACTTTCGTCCCCATTGGAAGAAATGGGTTTGCAGCATCAACCGCAAGCGTATGATTAGCCTGTGGCATTGCCCCTGAAGCAGTTGGTCCTCCACTCCACACGCCACAGCAGATAGGACAGTTACAGTATCCACTGGTCACAACATTTCCCAATGACTGCCCTACCTGTATTGTAGATGTTTCCTGCCGGGTTTCACTTTTTTCCTCTACGGTGATTCCGTACTGTAAAGAAAAAATTGTTTCCAGTTCTCCTTTTATCTCATCAAACTTAAAATCCCCATACCTGGCAGTCAGATAACTGATCAATGTATGGGATCATGGCCGATTTCACCAATGTTATATCTGTATTCATCTTTTCCTGGATACCGGGCTTCCATCTGGTTTATTTTCTGTTGAAGACTGGCTTCCAACTGCGTATAATACAACTCTGCTTTTTCAATTTCGTCCGGATCCGCAATGTAACTGGAAGCGATTACCGTAGAAATTCCATTAGAAAACATAGCCGAACAGGAAGCAAATCCTGTCATTACGGAAAGAAGCAAAATCAATAACAACCCCATTGAGATCAGAGTAGTTACATTTCTTACAAATACTTCCTGTGCCTTTCTTGCAATTTTAGTAGCAAGATTTACTGACCGGATTGAGGTGTCTTTTGTTTCTTTTGCAATCTTCCCAGCCCGGTATGCCATCTGATACTCTCGCTTAATCCTCTGCTTCTGTATTAATTTTCTGATCAGCTTTTTCTGCATCTCTGGATGTTCTTCCAGATATTTCTGATATTGATACCTGGATGCACTCTTCCAGGCTCTTTGCTCTAAACGGTTTTCTTTATGTATCTGACTGCGGTTCTTCCGGATATTTCTACTGCTATGTTCCTGTAATATCCACTCACCTGAACGCACCAGCTTATGTGCTGCATCTACAGCACTGTTTTCCTCTTCGTCTTCGCCTGCTTTCTGATATACTGCATTTTTTAATGCTTTCTTTGGAACAGAAGACAAGGTTTTCTTTTTACCATCCGTTTTCCCTGTTTTTTTGTCGAAATATAAATGGTACTTTACCTTTGCTTTCTGTTCCTCATTTGTTTTCTTGGTATAAACAGAATCTTTCGGAATTTTGTTCTGCCTCTCAGCTTCCTGTTTTCTTGCAGCCTTATCCACTTCCTGATAAGTTTTTATTGTTTTTCGGCTATATTTCTGCTTTCCTTTTTTTCGGTTTGTAGAAACATCATTCTTCTCTGCCTGAAATGATCCTCCATCTGTT
>ENA-OQLB01000199-OQLB01000199.1-human-gut-metagenome-genome-assembly--contig:-NODE-199-length-35763-cov-9.345998_pt1 | contig 35763 bp, 39 predicted proteins | sample MGYA00242656_ERZ504813 | MGnify/ENA primary metagenome ERZ504813 (study PRJEB26092, sample SAMD00036388) | human gut metagenome | host: Homo sapiens | study: EMG produced TPA metagenomics assembly of... | reverse complement strand
ATGGTTATCTCCCGGAAAGGATATACGCAACATCGACAGGAAACGGGGAATTTATCGGTTGGTACCAAAATGGTAAATTATTCAGCAGCAGTCCGGAACTTATTGACCAAGACATAGACTACCTTCGTGGAACACATATATGTGCCGCGTTTAGTGGGCAAGCAAACCCTGATGGTGCTCCCTCACAAGTTACCATCAAATTGTATTCCAGTGCCGGTGGCGCTTCCGGAGGAAAAGGGAAAGTAGGATTCAGTGCAGGCAGTCTTTCATATTCTGCACAAACGAAGACTGTAAAATATGGTGAAGAGATAACTATTTATGCTGAAGGAGATGAAATCGTAGGTGATTATAGTGTAACCCATTATTATTGTACCGGATTCTATCTGGATTCCGGAGCGGCAATAAAGACCTTCTCTGACACTAATCGCCTGCACAGTTATACTTTTACTGCAACGAGGAATATGGATATATCAGCAGATTGGAGAAAATATGATTATTAAATAAATTATTTCCTGAAGAGTTTTTTCAGTACATAGCTTATGAAGACAAGGCTGGCCCATAATTGAGGCCGGCCTTGTTTCCTTCTGAAATTAGTTATTTATTCGCTGTGACCAGAACCTCTTTCGTTGTACTTATAATTGTAGTCGGATATGAAGCCCCTGATAAGCCAGACGGATATGAGTCTGAAACATTTATGAATGTCATCGGTAACTTACTGCTTGAGATGGAAATACTAGCTTCATGTTTTTGTCCTGGAGCAATACCTCCTCCATGATTAACCTTATATACAGAACCATCAGCGCAAGAATAGGCATGATTTATTGATTGTATTGATACCGAACTATTGTTTTGTATGGTGAACTTTATTGTAATTTTAGTGTCAATTACAGTGAATTTGGCTGTTAGAGTTCTGTTAGATTTATTGACGATTTGTATTAACTTTGTTGTCGGTTATGAAATATTTATACACATCCTTTAAGATTAAGCGAATTCCCCTGCCTGAAGACAGAGGAATTCCCGCTTAAATCTTAAGTTGACTTTAAAAGATTGTTTTGAGATTTTATACTATGAAAACATTACTGTCCCGTAAAAGTGGATAAATAGTTCTTTGAAATAATTGAAATATAGTCGATTAAGTGGTGTTTTGAAATGAAACGGATTTGAAATTCTATTTTGCAGTCATAATAACGGCTACATATGAATCAAGATAAATACGTTTTTTCTCAACTTTCCACTTTTTTGAACAGAACTCAGTTTAATAACTACGTGCGTAAATACGATGGCAACTGTTATGTGAAACATTTCACTTGCTGGAACCAGTTACTTGCAATGATGTTCGGCCAACTCAGTAATCGTGAAAGCCTTCGTGACTTGATTGTAGCTTTGGAAGCTCATCAAGGAAAGCGTTATCATTTGGGGTTGGGTCGTGAACCCATTGCCAAAACCACGTTTACATCAGCCAATCAGAATCGGGATTACAGAATCTTCGAAGACTTTGCTTTCTACATGATGAAGGAAGCATGCGAAAAGCGAGCTACTAATCTCCTGGATGTTCCAGGAAGAAAGTATGCGTTTGATTCCACTACGATTCCTTTATGTCTGGCTACATTCCCTTGGGCGAAGTCTCGTAAGAAAAAAGGTGGGGTTAAAGCTCATGCCCTTTATGACATAGAAGCACAAGTCCCTGCCTTTTATACAGTAACTACAGCATCCAGACATGATTCAACTGCAATGTCTGCAATTAATTATGAGCCAAATGCCTATTATATATTCGACAGAGCGTATGACTCGTTTAAGGAACTTTATCGGATTCACCTTACAGGTTCTCTCTTTGTAGTCAGAGCGAAGTCAAATCTAAAGTGCAAGTTCTGTAAATGGAAGCGTAGAATGCCGAAGAATATCCTTTCAGATGCGGAAGTGAAACTGATTGGGTACACCTCTGAAAAGAAGTATCCTGAATCATTCAGAGTCATCCGCTTCTATGATGAAGAGAATGATCGTGAATTCACTTTTTTGACGAATGCCAAACGCATATCCGCACTTGATGTTGCCAATCTTTATAAAAAAGATGGCTCGTGGAACTGTTCTTCAAATGGTTAAAACAACACTTCAAGATAAAGAGATTCTGGGGTGCTACAGAGAATGCAGTTCGAATACAGATAAGTGTCGCCATCATCACCTATTGTTTGGTAGCTATTGTCCAACATGATATGCAAATAAACCGTTCAACTTATGAGGTTTTACAGATTATCAGCATAGCACTGACGGATAAAACACCTTTACAAGATCTGTTCAATAAGACTAATTTCAATTATTTCAAAGAACAATTTAATCCCTTTTTTCCAGGGTTGTTTGATTAATTATTAACTCGTCCCGATTTTAACGGGACACTAATGCTATAAAAAGTAAAATGAGAGCAGCAGAAAATAGATACTCTATTTCTACTGTTCTCATTAGAGTAATAAGCTATTTAGTAAGTTTTGTAATTTAGCCTATCCACCCTTTATCTGTTTCTGTTCTATAAATTAAGGAGAAAGGAGGGGATAAATAAGGAAGAAAGGAAGTTCTACCAAAAAAGTAGTCCGTTCTTATTTCATAATGTGGTTTATTAATTCTTCTGGTGAAAGAGGTGTGATACCAAAAATATAGCTTTGACCAGACTGAAATGGTTCAGTCAGTTCAAAGTTCTCATAAGCGATACCACCAGGTATCGGAGATTTACTTGCCCAATAAGTATAACGACCGTTCACAACTCCTTCTAACTCATTACTTGGATTGGAACAATACCAATATTGCGTTGCTTTTTTACCAGTATATTTCCAATGTGTATGTGTATCTTCAGCATATACAGCTTTTGTAGGGTCTTTCTCATCAGGTGACGCTATAAACCATACACCTCCATTTTTATCTTTTATCATTTCTGCCACTGGAGTATGGTTATGTTCTGTGAAATTGGAATCTTTATAGCTCGGCCATAATTGGCTGGCTTCTTTCGTTTTACCATCTGCGAGATGTAATGTCCTAAGTCTTGCTTTGTTTCCCATAGTAGCTGTGAGTATAAAACGATTTAGTTCATCTGACTCTTCCGTGGCATACGTAGTCAATTCAAACTCATAAGGCTTTCCTTCTGTGAATTTAGTCCGGACATAGATATCCGCACCATTATCAAAAGTTTCACAAAAGAAATATACAGTAAGTGTTTCAACTCCATTTTCCTTTGCTATTACTCCGTGAGCTGGATAATATTGATCTGGGAATGAGGGAGCTTCAGGAGTATTCCCACTCCAAAAACGCTTTCCACGAACATTATCGAGTTGACTCCATTCCAATTCTGAGAGCCCCCTATTATTTTTTGCTTTATCAATTGGTTCAAAAGCAATGAAATTGGTAACAACAAATTCATCATGTTCTAAATAAGGTGTATAGATACGAATTAGCCCACGTGGACCTCCTAATGGAGCAATTCCTATTCGGATACCATTTGCAAATCCCCAAATGGGTTGTGCTTTTGTATTTTGAGCAGGTTGTAACCATATTCCATTTTTTTCCGGAGTTGCTAAAGTTTCCGGAGCTATTTGTAGGTTAGTCTGTCCATAAAGGTAGTGTATTCCACATGCAAAGAATAAAAGTGTAAATAGAATCTTGGTTTTCATGATTTTAAAAGTTTAAAATTAATTTTCATGTGTCGTTTATGGTAGTTCATATCGTTTTTAGCATGATTTGGTATTGCAAATATGAAAAAAACTATAACGAATTAGTAAAATAATCTGCGGATTTAATTTTTATGTTTATATTTGCATCGCGAGAATACGATAAGTGCTACTGATTCAAGAGGTAACTTTTATTCAAAATCTATTTGTAGTTTGTCATTAGCGCATATTTGCAGTCCATTCAATGAAACTTCTGTATAGCCGTTTGTATTGGTGAGACTGGCAGGAATTACTTTACCGTTCACAGATGCTTTTACTATGTTGGCATTCATCCCTTCAGGTAAAGTTACCTGTAGTTTGTCAAGATATAAACGCCCATACTTCACTTCTATACTATTGGTCTGTTTTCCATTTTTCCGGATTTGTGAGATATTTCCCCAACCTTCGGCAGCATTGAAAAATCCAATTATGTCATTCTTTTCAATCTTAGGATCAAATCCGATAATTCCCTTTGGACCATCATACCAATACCCTTGTACAGCTTGTAACACTCCGTAAGATGCCATGGCACGTGCATAGTGGTCGCCACATTCTATTTCGTTCCATGGGTTATGTTTCTTGCCATCATAGCGTGAATGGATACCTTTTACGATAGCCAAACCTTCATCAATCATGTTACGTTTAATCATTTCAGTAGCAACTTGATATTCAATACCAGTCCACACCTCATCACGATATCTAACACCGTCTTCACCCGGGTGCTTGCTGTATGGCCAGGTACAAATAAATAATCCGGGTTCTCCAGCGTGTGCGTAATATCTTTCAGGAAGATGAGCCTCACTTTGGGCTTTTACGTCATTGGTCCAGTTGAACTTCCAGATGGACTGTAATGCCTTGTTGATAGCTTCTGTCGGATAAATATCACCTAAGCGATAGAGAGAAGCCCATGTTTGTCCAAAAAGTTGGTCACTTAAGCAACCCTTTCCGTATTGGTATTTAGGGTATTCTTTCTCATCTACGTCTTGGAAGAAATATTCACCGTTCCATAAACGATCCATTGTGTTTTCGCTACCTGCTGTATATATTTTCTTGTAATAATTAGCTGTGGTAGTGTCTTTCATAATATAAGCCATCTTTTCACCGGCCCTCAATGCTGCCAGGTAAAGTCCACCTACGTATGTGTTGGCACCGTTGAACGAAATGTCATAAGTATTTGGCTGTGTCTTGACAATCAGACCGTCTTCATTTCCGTCTTCCCGGATTATATACTGGATGGAACGTTTTATCTTATCCCAGTTTCTTGCCAGGAAGAAATTGTCTTTGGACATCAAATGTTCACGATACATGCGTAAGATAACACTTGCATGCCCGTCAATTAGAATACCGTGTTCTCCGTTTCGTGATAAAATACCTCCATCCTCTTGGAGAGATACACTATAATCAGTTCTTTCGCGCAAATTGCGTTCCAACTCTGGGAATAAAGCTGCCATTGCTTGTGCATAACCCCAGACATGTGTACAAGTTCCCTCACAAGAACCGACGCTTCCCAAGCCCAAAACTTATCCGTAGCCCACCATTGGCAAGTTTCCGTTGCCAATGTGGAAATAGGCATCATGATACGTTGCACAAGCCAGTATGGTAAAGTGGTCTGATTGTAATATGTATCATGGAAATCATGTGTCTTTTTGGACAACTCTGCATAATTTTCACGTAGTTGGTTCGCTACATCTAAAGAGGAGTTATACCAGTTGGCGTACATATTACCGATAGCTGGGCTATTGGGAGGTAATGGCTTGTTCCACTCAGATCCTTTGTAACTCAGAGGACGGTTGGGGAAATACCAAGAAAGTACGAAGATAACTTCTTTGGATTCTCCCGGTTGTAGAGTCATGGATGAAGTCAATGCTCCATTCAATTTTTTACCGAGTTCTGCTTCTGCATATTCCAGATTATTTTCCGAGTCATCTGCTGTTCCGGTTGCATTGCCATCAAACACAGATAGAGCTAAGTTACCGAAGTAGGCGTGTGATTTTTCTATCGTGATGGTAGGGGCATCTACAGGAGAATTGGAGAATTCTATATTATCTACGCTAATATGTCCCCAGTCCCCATCAACAGCATCAACAATTTCCAAGTATGCTTTCTTTCCTTTGTATTCGGATACGTCCCAGTTGCGTGGGAGGAAATCTTCGTTATTATTACCGGTTGCAGACATTACTACTTTTCCATCAACGACCAGGTTTATACAAGTCTTTCCCGGATGGGCACCGCCTGCAATATTGAACGAAATATACTTATTCTTGATTGTAAATGTTCTGGAAGTCAGTTTACCGGTAGGTTTGTCGTAATCTGTATAAGAGTTTGCCAGGAAACTTCCATAGTTGCCGCCAAAATTATTTTGGTTACATTGTTCGCCAGAGGCAGGCTTTCTGCCGAAAGCAGTACCTTCTACCTTCCAGCGATTGTAATTTCCGGACTCAAAGTTATCGAATACTTCATATTTTCGGTTTTTACCGGCAATCTTGGCCGGAAGATTATCCACTCTCATGTCCATGTAGACAGATTTCCAGCCATTATTGTCAATAACCTTATTCTGCAACATTCCATCCGCACGCCCTTTCAAATCAATACATACCAGATTCTGCATCCATCCTTCCAGATCGGCGGTAACCTTTTTATCCGACGTATTCTTGACGGTATATTTCATTATTGTGGCTGGAGTGGCAGAACTTTTGGCATCCAGTGGAATGAATGGCGAATAGAATTCTGCAGAAACTCTGACAGGCAGTTCCTGCTTCTTTTGGGCATATTCAACAAAAGCGATAGGATATTCACCTATAAAGGAGATATCATCAAAATCCTTTTTATTCAGTTCTTTTGTTATGGCTTTATTACCATCGTTTACTGTAATTTTGAATCCTTGGTCAATATAGCTCATAGGCTCGAAGGTCTGGTAGCAAACCTTCCAAGGACCCAGTGGAGTGTCGAAGTTTAACAACCAGTCAATGCCGTAGCCAGTATTATAGGCATTGTTTGCAATCCACCAATTGGCCAGTGTACCATCTCCACGGACATACAATTGCCCGGCACAAATACCACCAACCGGCATACCGATGGTGGTGAGTTCATCACCTTTGTATACCTTTCTTTCACCTTTACTTTCCTTATCCCCTATGAATGATTTTATATCACCTTTGTCCAGCGAAACCTTGTGGTCAGGTGAAAATTGGGCAAAAGAGGGTAGAGAAAGCGACATTAGACACGATAGTGTCAAGAGTTTAATTCGTTTCATAAAATCTTTTTTAGTTGTTTAGAAATAACCTGAAAAACAATCTTCATTACCTTAATTACCTAATGTTAAGTATTTCTAATCAGTTTTGATATTCAAAGCTTGTCTGATTACCAGAAACGACACAAGACCTAACATCTACCTTACCAAAAACAACACTGATGACAGGCTTCCCTTTTTGTAGTTCAATTGTACCAAATCCTGTATTTGTGGACAGGAATGTTCTAAAACTGTCACCGATCTTAGAATCTATATATAATGTTTTGTCAACTGCGTCATAACGGACGCCGGTCAATGCCTGAAGTAAGCTGTAGCTTGACAATGCGCGTGCGTACCAGCCTCCACATTCGTATTCGTTGTACGGATTCCGCGCTTTGCCATTGTAGCGTTTGCGTACTGTGCGGACGATGTCAAGACCTTTCTCGACTTCACCCTCAAATATCAGGTGAGAGGCCACTTGGTATTCAATTCCGGTCCACACTTCATCACTGTAAACGAACGGAAGGCTCAGTTTACCCCCTTTTGGCCAAGTACACAATAATACACCGCCATCCTTGCCCAATCCGTAAGTGGGACGCTGGGGATTGGCATGATCGCTTAAATCCCGGCGTAGGTTGTATTTATAGATGGAGTTCAAATGGCTTTTTACCTTAGCCTTATCAATGGGTTCGTCCATACCGGCAACCAATGCCATCCAACAGCCTATAATACCGTCGGACAGACATCCTTTTCCGTATTGGTATTTAGGACCTTCTTTCAGGAGAATGGCACGCGCCTCTTCTGAATAGTCGCTGTTCCAGTTCTTTTCGGCTATGGCAATCGGGTCGGGAGATTTCAGACCTTGCCATTGGATATTTTGGATAAAGTATTCACCGTCATATAGTTTATTTTCCATATAGTCTTTGCTTTTTGCCAGCAGAGCTTCATATTGGGAAACGTCTTCATTCAAAGCTTTTCCTATTTTAATAAAGCTATGTAAAGCTCCGGTATAAAAGCTGGTGCACATGCCGTCTGCTCCCCAAAACTCTATGTCATAAGTATTGTGGTGAGGTTCTTCCAAAGCACCTACCCGACGGGGTCCCACGTATTTATACAATAATCGAGACTTTGTTTTACATGTGGATACATCATTCTCAACCAGTCGGTATTCCCGCTGATTCTCCAATCACGATAGATTTTGATAATACCACCCAATTGTCCGTCTGCTGCTGCATGAAAGTCATGTTTTACAGCACGGATAGGAATATTTGTCCTGAACATTTGGTGGCCTTCCTTATTTTGGCTTATGAAAAATTCACTTTCACGCAATGTCCTTTCCATTGCAGGGAAAAGATGAGGAATGGCTTGTGCATAGTTCCATACATGTGTACAAGAACCATGGCAGGAGCCCCAGGTATCTCCACATCCTTCATAATTCCATAGGCGGCCATCGTGTTGGCGCATGACAGTCGGTGATTTCAGGATGGAGAGATTGGAGCTTACGGCATCAATAATTTCTGCTGGTAAAGTTGTATCATAGAATGTGTTGGTGAATAATTCTGTTTTATTCTTAAGATTGTCATATTGTGATGACCAGTATGTTGCTATCTCATCAATACTACTAAAACGTGTACTATACCAAGGACGATAATTCTGAGGAGTTTCTGTTTTTGTCACAGTAGGGCATTCTGATGATTTATCATTTTCGGTAACGGCATCAGCGCCAATGCGAATGTCAGAATCGGGAACATACCAGGCATATGCAAGCGGATGGAATATGTATCACCTGCCTTTACCTTAAAGGGTACATATAAAGATGCTCCGGGAGCCTCTCCTTGTATAGGCGCATTTTCTACTATGTTTCCATCTGCTATAGCATTCCAGGCCATGGTCAGGGGGTCCCACCATCCGCCACGAAACCAACAATGATTTACTTTTGTATTGTCTATATCTGTATAGATTGCAAAATCTCCTTTCAAGTGTTTATCTTTATCAGAAGCTGCTTGGGATAGAATAAAGCCGTTCTTAATTGACCGAATGGACTGTGGAGCGCCATTCATGGCCATAAAGTTACGGGTATTATAAGAGAAAACAGCTTCTATATCCCGGTCTGATGTATTGGTAAAGGTGTACTCAAGGGCTCCGACCGGTAAGCTGGAATTGTCCTGGTCAGTCGGAATAAATGGACTCCATCCTTTTAGTTCTACATCCAGAGGGACATCCTTGTCCGACAAACGAACGGTTGCAAAGGGAAAACGTGAACTGAAACTTGCATTTTCAAATCGGGGTAGTCCCCAGGAGGTGAGAGGGCCTCCCAAAGCTGATTCTGGACCACCGAACTTCTTGCGATCAGGGACGGGACCTTCCAGAACTTTTGAGCCGTTTTCATAACCTTTCACATGTACGGCGGCAAACATACAGGTTCATTGAAAATGTTGGGTTGGTGCCTGACTGACATATTTGAAATGGCTCCGGTTCCTTCCAGACAAAACATACCGGCACCCATTCCACCAATAGGAAATGCTATGCGATTCAAATAGTCTCCTTTGTACTCTTTTATATACTCACTTTGTTGTTGTATTGCATTTGCCTTTTGATTCTGGCAAGAGCTAAGTGAGAATAAAGTAATAGCTCCTAAAGCTAAGATCTTTTTCATATTAGATGTTTTTTAAATTAAACTTCTTTTAGAGGCTATTTAATTTTTACTAAGATTTCTCTTAAAAAACAAACAGCCCCTTATTTTATTTTAGATACATTATATTACAAATATACGCTATTATAAATATGTTTCTTTATATAATGAAATCCATATTGAATGATTTCTGTGTATCTGAAGTATTGAGTATTATTACTCGTATCCAGAATTTTGTTGTAATACACCATCTGATCGTTGAATTTCCAATAATGGTATAGGAAATATGACATCTTTATCTTCATCATATTTGAAATACTCTGCAACTACTTCATTTTGCCAACGGTCAGGATCTAATAAGACTTTTTCACCAATGCCCCATCTTCTTAAATCCCATCCAAACTTACCTTCCATTGCCAGTTCTACTCTTCGTTCATGTACAATAGCCCAAAACATTTCTTCATATGTCAAATTTGAGGATATAGGTTCCATCTCTTTTGTCTCAGTTACATTTACAGTATTGGGATTGGGAGTTGTAGCTGTTCTTGCACGAACCATATTCACATACTCTGCTGCAGTTTTCTGGTCACCTAACTCATTCACAACTTCTGCATACCATAACAATACTTCTGCGTAACGTATAAGTGCATAATTACAAGAATTATTCCAACTAACTCTATCTACAGTAACTCCACCATCACTGCTGATACACCATTTTCTTGTTCCCAAACCTGTACCGTTTACTTTATCATCAAAGACTTGTCCATAAAAGTCATCTATACCCTTGCGAAACATAGTACAAACCAGACGGGGGTCCCCTTCTTCATATTCTCTTTCAAGATCAGGAGTCGGGCGTGTCCATCCCCAACCTCCTCCAGCAACGAATCCTTCCCCATTAGGGGCATTCAATACAGTACCAAAATTATCAGTTCCTTTTTGGTTTAATGCTGTATATTGTACCTCGAAGATAGATTCTGCATTATTGTCATATAAGCCACAAAACAAATCGGCATAGTTCGGTAGTAACTCATAGCCATAGGACATTATATCTTCCAATTGTCTTTTAGCTTCTTCCCAACGATGTTCATACAAATAGATTTGAACGAGATAAGACTTAACAGTTCCATTATCTATACGTCCCATCATATCTCCTGAATTCCTATTTGCTAATCCTAGCTGTAAAGCTTGCAAAAAGTCAGCCTCTGCCTGATCGAACAAATCACTTTTTTCTATTTTATAATTATTGACTGATTTTGAATTATCTTTTTTGACAATTCTAACAGAATTTGGTATATTCAGTTCTGATACATTCAGAGTTTTAGTAACAACCGGAGCTGTCCCAAACATATAACCTAATCGAAACAGCCAGAAACCTCTTATAAAATATAATTCTCCTAAATATCGAGATTTTAATTTTTCATCCATATTAATATGAGGAATCTCTTCTAGTGCCATATTTGCCAATCTTAATGCTTTATAACATCTTTGATACAACATCAATACTTGATCTGAATTCGACCGTACTATAGATTGCTGTATCTGGTAATAGCATACAAGATCCGGATGAGCCTGAGCATCTGCACAAGTTATATCTCCCATCGGTGTATAGCCAGCTCTTGTGTTCCACGTATTTTGCCCATCCAGTACTTGAAAAGATTTGTAAGCGGCTGTAACTGCTTTATCTGCATCTTCCGCTGTTTGATAAAAACTCTCTGTTGATACAACTCCATAAGGTTGCAAGTCTAAAAGATTATCACAAGAAATTAATGATATTATTAGTGATATTAATGATAAAATTCTTTTCATAATATTTATTTTATTAAAAACCAATATTCAAACCAACATAGAAAGAGCGAGGTATAGGATATCCATTCACTCCCAATTCTGGATCAAAACCCGGGTAGGTATTGAGGCAGAACAAGTTTTGCGATGCAATATATAAACGTAGTTTCTTAATGAAACCTGCAGACGTTTTCTTCAATAGATCATTGAAATTATATCCAATTTGTATGTTTTGTAGCCGTAAAAAGTCTGTTGATCGCAACCAGAAAGATGAACGACGATAGTTGTCATTCGGATCCCCTGCAACAACTCTAGGAACGTAATTGCTTGTATTCGGTCCTGTCCATCTTTGTTCATACATCCACGCAGATGTTTGTTCTCCTCCTCTAGTTATAGCAAATCCCGGAGCATCGATTGAGTTCTTTCCTCCTATTTGTCCGTAAAGGCTAGCCACTAAATCAAAGTTTTTATACGCGAGAGAAATGTTGGCTCCAAAATTGTGTGGAGCAACAGAATGTCCTAAAAATGTTTGATCATTTGAGTCTATTACGTTATCGCCATTCAGATCTTTGAATTTTATATCACCAGGTGCCGCGTTAGGCTGAGTAGGTGACTGGTTGATTTCCTCTCGCGTTTGAAAAACACCTTCTTGAATATAACCATACCAATCATTGATGGCTTTTCCTTCTGAGACTCTCGTGAAATTATTTACGATAGGATTAGGAACATATGTTACCTTATTTTTATTATAAGTCCAATTCAAACTAACTTCATAAGTAAAAGGTACATTATCTACAGCATTGCCATAAGTGACGGATAATTCTACTCCTGTATTGCTGCATTTACCCGCATTCTGATATGGAGAAGCATCTACACCTGCTGTACCTAAAATTGGAACCCGGACTAAAATATTAGATGTATTCCGTTTATAAAAATCTGCAATAAAACAAAGCTTATTATTAAAGAAATTACTTTCCAGTCCTACACCATAAGTAGAGGTTTTTTCCCACAATAAGGCAGAATTTCCTAATGTAGTGGAACCAACTCCAGTAAATGTAGTACCTTCATTACCTGATCCAAATGGATAATAAAGATCACTTGAGGTTAAAGTTGTTTGATATGGGTATATACCGATATCTTGATTACCTAACATTCCCCAACTTCCTCTTAATTTTAAATAACTCAAAAAAGATACTCCTTGTAAAAAATCTTCTTCAGATATGACCCAACCCGCAGATACGCCAGGGAATACACCAGTCCTATTTTCTTTTGCTATTCGAGAGGTCTTATCTACACGTATGCTCGCACTTAGTAAATATTTTTTTTGATAATCATAGTTAATACGACCCAAATAGGACAATATTGCCCATTCTGATTTATTTCCATTATTATTTATGTTGTCAGAACCGGCATTCAGTACTTGCTGATGTTTGTCATTGCTTAGGAAATTATTTCTTGAAGCTGATAATTGTGAAGCATCTGTTTTCTGAAATGTATACCCTGCCATTGCTGTCAATCCATGATCTTTATTGAAAGTCTTTGTATATGTCAGAATATTATCCCATTCATAATTGATACTTTCATTTGAATTAACATAAAGTTCTGCTATCGGATGATCACTAATCAACTGATGGGCCATAGCTATAAGAAGGTATAAAATGATCTTGCCCCCAATGCGTATATTCAGTATAAAAAGATGTTTTTATTGATAAGCCTTTTATAATTTCCCACTCTAAGTACGTGTTACCTAAGAACTTTTTCCATTTTTGATTATAAGTCCATAAATTGACAGCAATCAGTGGTTGTAACATGGTAATTGGCTCTCCTGCATGGGTTGAAATACCATAATTTCCATCAGCATCATAAGCAGGTACAGTAGAAGGATATATTAAAGCACGATCAATTGCTTGCCCCCAATCCGTATTATTGGAAACACCATAGTTTACATTCATACTAACACCGAATTTTAAATTGGATAAAATTCGCATATCATTACTAAGCTTAACATTTCCCCGTGTAAAATCCGTATTTTTTATTAGTCCTTCTCCTTTATAAAAATTCATTGATGCAGCATATGAATTAACTTTTGTACCTCCAGTAATATTTACCGAATAGTTCTGCTTCATTCCAGTTTGTGTAATTTCATCCAACCAATTCGTACCTTTCCCATATGAGTCGATTTCATCTTGAGTAAAAGGAATTGGTAAATTGGCTGCTGCATAATAATCATTTACCAAATTCGCATACTGCTCGCCCGTCAGTGTCGGTATCTTATGGCGAATATTGTCTATAGCAGCATAAGCGGAAACATCTACTCTCAAAGGGCTTTCAAAATTTCCTTTCTTAGTCGTTATAATTACAACACCATTTGCTCCTCTGGAACCATAAATAGCAGCTGAAGCTGCATCTTTTAGGACTGTGATATTTTCTACGTCATTGGGGTTTAGATTAGTCAACCCATCATTCGTAATCATACCATCTACAACAATCAAGGGAGCGCTTGTAGCACCAAATGACCCTGTACCCCTTATTCGTATTGTTGTTCCCCCATAAGGAGTACCGTCATTCTGGGTAATCTGAACACCAGCAAGTTTACCTTGCAAATTATTTCCAATTCCCACAGTGGCAGTATTTTCCATCTTTGCTTGAGATATGCTGCCTACGGCACCAGTCAAATCTTTTTTCTTTTGAACGCCGTAACCGACTACGACAACCTCTTCCAATTGTTCAGAGTCTTCGGTCAATGTTACGGAAATAGTCTGTTGAGTACCGACAATGATTTCTTGTGTTTTATAGCCTATATAACTAAATGTCAAAGTGGAATTGGAAGATACATTTAAAGAAAATCTTCCATCGACATTTGTAATAGTACCATTTGAAGTGCCCTTCTCAAATACATTTACACCGATAAGAGGTCCCCCAGAAATATCCGTGACTTTTCCATTTACAACGAAATTCACTTGTGCTCTTATTCCTGCCGATAAAAAAAATAACAGGAAAACACAAAGAGTACAAAAAGTACTGCTAATTGTTTTTAGCCCATTTTTCATAATAATAAAATTTAAATTTATACAAAGAATCAAGGAGCGATTCATATTAATTGCTATTAAAAAATATTGTGATTTTGAATATTGAGTGTACTCTTACCATCTTGGAATTTCCAAACCGTCCTTGCTCGGCAAAGCCGGGAATTTGGCATGCGGCTCAGCCTGGTACCAGAAAGTGGTCGACGAGATATCCGACTTCTGGTTGTTGTAGCGTCCGTCATGGCGCCATCCCAGGTCCTGTATCGTGACCTTCAAGTCCTTGTCGAAGCGTACCGGGTCAAGGATATGCCAGCGGTACAGCCCGAAAGCGGTCACCGCACGGTACAGCCCGTCGGGACGGATTACCTGGTGCATGCCGGCATAAGGGGTGGTGAACTCCTGGTACTGGCGCGTCTTCTGGTTCTCGAAATTGTACGAACCGCAGAAGTAGTCCTCAGTCCCGGTCCCGCAGATAGTCGGGTATTCCCTGTCACCGTCCATGTAGAACTTGATTTCCCCCTCACCCCACCAGCAGTTGTCGTTTACACGCCACGCCAGGTAGGTACCCACGTACTGTCCCTTGCCCTTCACACCGTCAATCAGCGTGTGCAGCGACCCCTGGGTCGGGTTGGAGCGGCGGAACTGCGCATGGAAGTAGGCCTCGTCCTCAGGAACTTCTGTCAGGGTGTAGTTGATTTGGTAGTACAGGCGCATCTCCTCGGCGGTGTTGATGTTCTCCAGCGTGATACGGGCTTTCTTGCGGAAAGGCATCTTCCAGTAGCAGTTGAAAGCGCTGCCCGGATTCACGCAAACGGCCAGTGAGGAGAGCTGTGCATATTCATTGTATGCGCTGCAGAAGAAGTCACCCACCGGACATTCGACGGAAGGCTCCTTCTCGTCGTCCCAGTACATTCTCAGGATGGAGAAGCGCCAGTTCCCGGTCGGTGTCATCCAGATCTGCTGGATGGCTCCCGGACCCTCGATCTCCGCAATCGTGATTGTCTCTCCCGGTTTCACGATGATGAAGGGGTTTACCTTCCAACCCTTGCCCAGATCCTTGGCCGCATGGTGGGCGTTGGCCACATTCCGCTGGTCCTTGTCCCTGACCGGGTCGGCCATGCCGCCCTTGCCCTTCTCACCCGTGAAGTTCTCGGGACTGATGGAACGTGTCTTGGCATCGGACAGTCTTGACAGGTTACCCATGTTCATGTCCAGACTGTTGAACGGGTAGTTGCTTTGGGCGTAAACACCCACGGTGACCATACACAAAGCCACCCAAATTAATGATTTGATTCTCATAGTTTAAATAAATTAACGGTTTGTATAAGTAATGTTTTAGCAAATTTTGCCAAGTCAAAGAATCTTGCCTAAAGAATGCTTCATAGACGAGAAATCATTATCTTTCCGGTTGGCAATTGACCTCAATGTTCACCCCATATATCTATTGATGTAGCAAGACACATAACATGTATCCACTACCAGTGCACGACAAGAATCCGTACCAAAATCAAGACCAATAACGTATTTCTTGTTTGATTCCATAGTCTAAAGCATTATTTGGTTGTTAACTCTTGTTTTCTTGCAATGAAAAGCCCATAATAGGCAATCACTGCAAAAGCAACGGCCGGTACAGCATATGCAGCCATAATACTACCTGTCTGGTCGGAGACAATACCCTGAATTTGGGTCAGAACGGCAGCACCGGCAATAGCCATTACCATGAATGAACCGCCGATTTTAGTATCATCCCCCAAACCTGTAAGACCAAAACCATAAATGGTCGGGAACATCAATGACATACATCCGGAAATACCCATCAGGCAATAGACGCCGAAACTGCCCTTACCGAACATGGCACCCCAACAACACATTACAGCAAGAAGCGCAAGTCCTATCAAGAGTTTATAAGCTTTCACGTACTTCATCATTGCAGTGCATACAAACCTCATGGTCACAAAGAGAATGAGCGACATGATATAGTAAGTGGCCGCAGCCTGTTCTGCCGTACGCGGCAGCAAGTCATCCAATCCAAGCCATTCACAACAATTATAGAATGCGGCAGCTACCGGTTCCACTCCCCGTAATGCATTTACAACAGCATCTGCAGAAGCAGAATCTCCTAAAGAAGCCAATACACCGTCAAAATTCAGCTGTACCATAGCATAACGGATCACGAATGACCATACGGCTATCTGTGCACCAATATTGAAAAATTGTGCTATTATACCCCATACATAATTCTTATTCTTTATAAGACGACGAAGAGTGGCACCAAACTCTATTTTTTCACCTTTTTCACTAAGATTAGGCATTTTGGTAAGCCGAATAGCAAGTAAGAGCACCAACATCACCAGACCAAGTACCACATAAGCAGTAGTAACAGCATTCAATTCCTGCCCCTGGATGGCGGCCAGCTCCTCAGCCGGAAGTTGGGCACGCTCTGTCGCCGTCATTCCATTCAGTTGTGAGAGGATGAAAATCTGACTGATCACCACTCCCGTAATCGCTCCGAACGGATTGAAGGCCTGAGACAGATTCAAACGGCGTGTCGCGGTACTTTCAGGACCGATTGCCAATACATAAGAATTAGTAGACGTCTCCAGAACTGAAAGTCCGGCAAAGAGAACAAAGATTGCCAGCAGATACATAAAGAAGCTGAAATCAACATTCACTCCCGAGCTAAGCATGGCAGGATAGAACAGTAAAGCCCCAAATGCATATAGACCAAGCCCCAGCATCACGCCTGATTTATAAGTGTATTTCTTGATAAACAAGGCACCGGGAACAGCACAACATCCATATCCCAACAAATAGCACACTACCTGTATCCAGCTGTTTTTGAATCACTCATACTCATGATGCGCTTGAAAGCTGCAAGCATAGTATCTGTCAGATTATTCGGCACAGCCCAGGCAAAGAAAAGAGTAGTGAGCAGAATGAATGGGAAGAGGATTCCTTTCGGTATTATTTTATTTGATTCCATACGAATTCTCCATTATATAGTTACCCTATTGAAACTTTGTTTTTATTACATTCAAATCTGCTCCAAATAAATCTTGCACGATAGGAACCAATTGTTCATCCTTACCTTGTACATGAATCACCTTTTGCGTATGGACCAATGAGGCACCGGGAGCCAGCTCCGCACCGGGAGAAGACGTTTCAATTTCATAGAAAGGTCCCATTATAGAACCGTCTTCTACCGGACCGTCATTATAAGAGTTGATTACATCGCCGGCAAACGGATCTTCCTGAGGTCCCCATTGGCCATTTACGTAGACTGAAGGAGTTTCGGGAAGACTACACCACAGGATTGTGAGTACGCCTTTCGATGAATCATAACTTCCGCAAATATCCGTTGCCCGTGAAGCCGGCAATCCCAGCTTGGAACGATAGAGCCCGTCAATCTTGAAATAGATAATACCATTTTCCTTTATCAGCCTATCCGCCGGTATCTTACCGAAATATTCATCATTCACAATTGTTCCTTCCGCATCTTGCTTATAAGGAATGAATACAGTAGTGGTCGGTGTAGGATTAAAACAGCCGAGCATCCACACAGATACAAGACCACCCTCTTTTGTCCATGCCTTGTCACCTGTATTGGTAATCTTATTCTCACTCTTGTAAGCTACAATTTTCATATCATTTGTAAGCTGGATATTAAAATCGGCAGCCACTTCACCAGCATCCATCAACGATACAGTACGGTCAATATTCATATCAAAAGTAGTACCGGAAGCATTTGTCAAACGAGTATCTTTCACAAAACGGATACTACTGTTGTCTTGCGACTTTATGTCAAAAGCTTCAGTATCAAGTACCGGAGGAACTATCCAATTATCATAAACCTGCTCTTGTCCTTCCTTAAAATAAAGTGAGAACGGACCACCTTCCGGACCAAGCCAGAAGCGTTCCTCACCTCCTACCGGATTAAATTGAGAACTGACTTTGCCTTCATTTATGAAACGATAATTAATCCAGCCGTAACTATCACCTTCATCGCCGGAAGCGGAAGTAGTCATTACACGGCCTTGCCATGCAGGAATAACCATCACTTTAGAATTCCCATCAGCAGATACCAATTCAGTATATTCAATGCCGTGGTCCTTTAAGAACTGGGCATCATAAGCATAACTTCCCATCTTGATTTCTTTTTGTCCGCCGCATGATACAAGTATTGCAGTTGCACCTACCAGCAGAGTGTTTTTCAGTTTGGTTGATTTCAACATAACGCCTGTTTCCTTTATTTATAGAGAGGTCCATAATTCTTGCAAGCTCTATAGTCACTGCCTTCCATATCCTCGCCAAAAGCGGTCCATGCACTGGGACGGAAAATATTTTCTTCAGAAACATTGTGCATGCATACCGGGATACGAAGCATGGAAGCCAGAGTAATCAAGTCAGCACCGATATGACCATAACTGATAGCGCCATGATTAGCCCCCCAGTTATTCATAACAGTATATACATCACGGAAATACCCCTTACCTGTCAGACGTGGAGCGAAGAAAGTGGAAGGCCATGTACGGTCAGTACGTTCATTGATAGCCTTGAAAACATCCTTATCCAAATTTACTGTCCAGCCTTCGGCAATCTGCAATACCGGACCTTGACCTTTTACGAGATTCAAACGGCACATTGTTACCGGCATTTCACCACGAGTCAGGAACTGGGAAGAATAACCACCGCCACGCATATATTCGCGGCTGGCCGGATGCCACTTGGTTACAGAAAGACAAGCTTCTACTTCCTCTTCCGTAATTTCCCAGAAAGGCTTCATTACCGGTTTATTGTCACGTGTCTGACAGCCTGTTCCATCAAGCGTACAAGAGCCGGAGTTGATCAGGTGAATGAAACCGTTTGCCGCCTTACCTTCCAATTTCTTACCCGTTACCCGTTCTATGGCATTCGGACTCCAATAAGTACGCACATCCGCAAATATCTGTGCAGTATTGGTCAATAGATGATTGAAGAGCATTGAAGTACAATTCAACGTATCATTTTCCGTAGCGAAAGTAAATGCTTCACGGATACCGTTCCAATCGAAAGAAGTATTCAGTATAGCTTCTGAAAAATCACCGTCAGGCTTATAATCCGTCCACTGGCGCTGTCCCTGGAAACCCGCAGCAATCGCATTGTGTCCCATTGACTCTTCCTTGAACCCCATTTCAGCCAATTTGGGATTGCCAATCATCATATCACGGAAAATAAGAGTCATTTTTACCACGTATTCCCAACGGGCATCTTTCTCTTCACGGGAATATACCAGATGTTCCGGATTAAAGTCTGTCCCTTCATTACTCTTGCAATACTTTTCTGTCCATGCCATGGCACGTGCGAACTCTTCATGGTCATAAATGCCCAACTGGACACGACGTTCTATCTCACTGGCATCCACATACTCATTACGTATGCCCAAATACTCTTGGAAGAAATCAGGATTGGGAATAGAGCCTGCAATGCCCATGGATACACTGCCGATTGAAAGATAGGATTTCCCCTTCATTGTAGCCACAGCTATACCTGCACGGGCAAAACGCAACAATTTTTCCTGTACATCTTCCGGTATCTCCATATTGGTCACCTCCTGTACATCACGTCCGTAAATGCCAAAAGTAGGCAATCCCTTCTGTGTATGGCTTGCCAATGCCGAAGCCAGGTAAACCGCACCCGGACGTTCTGTACCATTAAAGCCCCAGATGGCTTTCGGCATTTCTCCGTCCATATCAATAGTTTCGAATCCATAACACCAGCAAGGAGTTACAGAAAGTACAACACCGACTCCACTATTACGGAATTTTTCAGCCGCCATGCAGCTTCAGCCACTCCACCAATAGTTGTATCTGCAATGACGCACTCTACGGAAGTGCCGTCACTATGACGTAAGACAGAAGAATAAAGCTCGGCCACTTTATGGGCCATGGCCATAGTCATATCCTCCAATGACTCACGGATACCTCCACGACGACCGTCAATAATAGGTCTGATACCAATTTTCGGCTTTCCACCGATTAATCTTGAATTTCTCATGGTTCAACTGATTTTATTGAGATTAATATAAAAATTAACTAAATCGATTAAGCTATCATGTAAAAAAAACAGCTCTCCTAAGGAGCCATTTCAATAAATTCTCCCTCGGCAAGCACAGACTGCACTGTATTACCGTTAATAATGATATCTATCAGTATTTCAAGTGCTTTCTGTACTAAAACATCTATAGGCTGCTGAATATAGGATATAGGGGCATCAAAAAAGTCAAATACCGGATTACCGTCAAAACCCACTAAACCTATTTTACCAATAATTCCCTCTCCCATGTCCTTTATTGTATATAAACAAGCCAATGAAATCATGTTGGTGGCAAAAAGAAAAGCGTCTACACCGCCATCAATCATTTTAGGCAACAAACGGTCTGCGGACTTTCTGGGAGCATCCTGCCTCAAAAAGACCACGTTAGCCAAGTTTCTCTTACCGGCTTCATCCATAGCCTTTTTATAACCACGGATACGCTCTTTCATATGGATAAGGTTGACATCATAAGCCACCATACAAGGAGCGTTATAGCCTGCATTCAAAAGATGTTTGGTTGATATATAGGAAGCATTGAAGTTATTCAACGCCACATAGCTGACATTGATTTCCGGAAAATAACGGTCAAATAGAACGATAGGAATATTATTGTTCACCAATGAAGCAATGGATTTCTCGGAATTATCACAAGGAACAATGATGAGTCCATCTACACCTTTATTAATAAGGTTACTGACAACACGGGTCATCTTATCCTTATCCTCATCTGAACTTCCAAAAAGTACAGTATATCCCCGTTTGGTTGCTTCATCTTCCAATACACGTGCCAATTGAGAAAAAAATGGGTTGGAAATATCAGAAACCACTAATCCTATTGTTTTTGTTTTGCCACTACGGAGACTTTTGGCCGCAAGATTAGGCTGGTAGTTCATTTCATTGGCAATTTTCAATATGCGTTGGGCAGTCTCTTCTCCCACGCGATACTCTTTCTTTTTCCCATTCAAAACGAACGAAACCAATGCTGTTGAAACGCCTGCAGCTTCAGCAATATCCTTCAGCGATATTTTTTTTAGTGACGACATATCAATCAATAATTCATTAAAAATTAGCCAAACCTAATCGGCTTTGGCAGTAAATAAAAATGAGTCCTTTGAGAATTTGTCAATAACTTGTGGAACTGGCCTGATACCGGATACATAATTAAATCGTTTAAGCATATAAGCATCGTGTATGATTGACTTGCATGAAGAATGGCATTTCCAGCCTCTTGCATACCGCTTTGATCAAATTAACAATTGTGAGTGATGCGTTAAAATGAAAAAACAGCTTTCTAAAGTCAATTAACTAACAGTTGCTGCTCCCTACATATTACTAAAGCAAAATTCCAATTAGGGCCTAGTTCTGTAGTAATCCTGAACTTCACATATATCCAGTGAATCGTCGTAGAGAAATACAGTTGCACTTGTCCGATCCACTGTCCATCAAATACCAGATAAATAAAGTTACGTACCGCTTGAGAGTTTTCACATACACCTTCAATCCATAAGTTTTTTATTAATCTCGTATTCCGTACATTGAATCGTTGAACGCGAATCAATTGAATGTTTATTTCTTAAAAAAAGTACGGTATATCTGTTCTGAAAAGCACCCATATCTACCCTATTGAGGGAAATTGATGCGGCCTAATACGACAAGGCTTTGCATAAAAGTTTGCGTTTATTCACAACTGTTCTGAGGGGACTATGATCTATATTGAGATTGTACAAAAAGTGTTTCTTTAACCATAATCAGAAGAATTGATAAACTTCTAATTTACTAAAAACAACGGACTGTACTATACTTCGTCATCAGCAATTTAGCCTCTTTTTTCAAGAACAATTCTTAATGCTTAACTGTTCGTTTTTGACAATATTTCAATGTTCTCCTTAGTATTTTTGAACCAGCCTTAGCTGATTTTAGTGCTCAATTTAAAGGTTTCGTAAAATTTCACCAAAGTATTGACCGATATAGATAGTTTTATTTTTGAATTTGTAATATTCATTGCGTTATCACGGCGTAAATATAAATATTATATTTTAATTATGCAATTTTTTCGGCTAATTCGTTATGGTTTTTTTTAGAGACAATGTATCATATAATTTTTGAATCGTTTTTCACCATATATTCTCCCTTCAGAATTTCCTATATATTTAGTTGAACAGCCTTTCAATCTATAAACAAATTGATAAATAAAAAAGTGCCTACTAATTTGGTGATTTTCAGATTTATCGATATTTTTGTATCAAAAATGATACCTAAATATGTTTTTCTATGAAAATATTATATGATACATATACAATATATGAATTCTCAGATGAATGTATTGTTAAGGAAATCTGCAAGAGAGTTAAGTCTATAAGACTTAGTTGTTGTTTTTCTCAGCAAGAATTTGCGGATAAGGCAGGAGTATCTATTGTTACTATTAAGAGAATAGAATCTTGCAAAGTAAGTGATATTGCCCTGAGTACATTGCTTAAGATTTTGCGTATAAGTGGAACCCTTGAAGGCGTTGTCGGTTTGGTACCAGAACTTCCGGATTCCCCTTTCCTTATCAATGAAAAAACAGGTAAAAGAAAACAAAGAATTAACGGTAAACGTAAGATGGTATGAAGAAAGAGCCAATTATAGTGAATGTATATCTGTGGGGAACTTGCATTGGCAAATTGAATTGGGATTTTGAAAAGCATTGTTCTGTATTCCAATTTACGGATGAATATAGGAAACAAGATTATGATATATGCCCTTCCACACATCCTAAGAGGACCCCTTTGTTTGCGTCTTTCTATGGAAATAAAGATAAACTATATCAAGGGCTTCCGGAATTTCTTGCAGATGCGCTTCCCGACAAATGGGGGGCTTCCCTATTTGACCAATGGCTCACGGATAACAATATAAAGGTTAAGGAATCATTGCCTCTATTGAAGCTCTCTTATATTGGCAAGAGGGCTATGGGAGCATTGGAATTTGAACCGGAATTTAATGATGATGTCATCCATGAGTCAGTAAATATGTCATCATTGGCAACTTTGGCCTCTAAAATATATAATGATCGAGATGCTGCTGTCATATCACCGGAGGATAGCCTCACGATGAAGAAGTTAATATATCTCGGAACTTCTGCCGGTGGCATGCGCCCGAAGGCGGTGATTGCCTATAACCTCGAAACGGAAGAGTTCCGTTCCGGCCAGGTGGATTTGCCTGAAAATTTTAAGCAGTATATCATAAAATTTAAAGAAGCAGATGACTCTCCTACCACAGAGATAGAAATGGTATATAGCGAAATGGCAAAGGCGGCAGGAATCAATATGATGCCATGCTTCCTGAAAGAAATTGATGGAAGAAATCATTCGTAACGGAAAGATTTGATCGTAAGAATGGAGAAAAGATCCTTAGTCAGACCCTTGCGGCCATTATGCCGGGTGCAGATGATTATATGAAGCTGTGTTGGATAGCAGAGACTCTGAAACTTCCCCAGGAAGACAAAGATCAGATATTTATCAGAATGGTATTTAATTATGTCGCAGGTATATCTGATGATCATAATAAGAACATATCGTTTATCATGGACAAGGCAGGGGTATGGCGTTTGTCACCTGCATACGATGTGATGTTCACGGCAAATATATGGGAAAATTCTTCTGCGCACATTCATTCGATGGGCGTGATGGGTAAAAGGTCTGCCTTGGCCACAAGTGATTTCGTCAACTTTGCCGAGGATTTTGTGGAGGAACCCGAAAAGAAGATATTACAAGTGTTCGATGCTGTAAGTAAATTTCAATCGTTATGCGCCACGTATGGCATAGATAAGGCCATATCTGATAAAATCCAAAATGTATTAGATGGGTTAGTCACTGATGATTTGAACTTGTTGCACCTTATAAGGTAGTTGAGGAAGTCCCCCCTCAAAAGGGCATTCCCTACCCTTTCAAATATAATAATCCCCTTACTTTCAATTGGAGTAAGGGGATTATTGTTTGTTACTCTTCTTGGTGGTTCATGGCGTACTCTTCATGCCAAGCAAGAAAGGCTCTGGCGCTCTCGTCACTTATCGGCCGGGTATCAATCCATTCTTTCCATGCATCAGTTAGTTCCGGCTGTGCTTCAACAAACTCTACTAATGTAATTTTACCGTCTTGCTGAAGCTGTACAAGCTCCTCATAGCTTTTGTTTTGTAATTCTTTCATCATCGTAATATTTAATATTTTAATATCTGGATATTTGAGTATCTTTATATTTGTACATTTGCATATTTATAAATCAGGCACCTTAACTGTAGCCTGATTATCCTCTTGATATTTCCTAAAGTCCTCTGTGAGCAGTTCAAGGTCTTTAATGAATTCATTACTGCATTCCTTTTTTGCCAAGGAATAATAATATTCCAATGTCTGCAACGCAAACTTATCCTTCCCTACCAGGGTAAACAATGGTATATCGTTTTTAAGCGCATTGCGGGCCAATATTACTTGATCTCTCATTTTTTATTCTTGTTTTGATGAATACTATTCTTCAACTTATCTAAAAATGACGAATATAGTTCATCACTTCCATGTCTTGGGAATTTGCTTACTCTTCTCCGGCTGGTCGGGATGATATTTCTCTTCCTCTTCCATCTGAAGCCGGACGGAAGCGGCCATGAGCTGTGACAGTGGGACAATAGTAGTCCCGAATACCGCAAATGGCTCGTATTCTCCTTTATCATTCTGGATATACTTTCTTTCCCCTAAAACGAAGTATCTCTCCTTTTTCCTTGCTGCTGCTTATCTGAGCATCTTTAAGGTCTTGTAGCCGAAGGAAAGGGTACGCATAGGGAAAGACTCTATTCCGGTTGCAACATCCAGTTCCAATTTGAATCTGTATTTATTCTCTTCTACTATCATCTAAAGCCAATTGGATTACGTGGTTTCTCTTCAATCCTCTTCCTGACCTGAAGCTCGGCCAACGTCTGGTTGATCATCTCCAGTTGCATCCGGGTATCCTCGTTGATGTCGTTGTAATCGGTGAAAACTTCTTCCATGTAGGCTCGGAGTTCCTTTATCTGTTTCTCCAGTTCCCCCACTCTGTCTACCGGTGGATTGGCTATCAGTTGACGGATGGCGACGAAGGCACGAACGATTAAAACACTTGCTTGGATAGCTATATTGCTTCTGAGCACACTTAACCCCATGCTCTGTAAAAGCCAATGGAATAGCAGTCTTTGGTCGTTTATTTCGTGATGTCATCACAAATTGTGATGACATATTTTGCCATTCGTCCTTTGCCAGTTGATACATGAAGTCCTCCGGGAAACGCTCGATATTACGCTTCACCGCCTGATTGAGAGCCGTGTTTCCACCTCGTACATTTCTGCCAGGTCAAAGTCCAGCATTACCTTCTGGCCCCGGTTCTTATATATCTTGCTTTGGATTAATTGCAGCTCGTCCATAAAGAATTTATTGTCGATTGATTACACTAATGCATACCTATTGATTATTCCAATGAGATTGTTCAAAACTAATATAATTGAGGGAAATACCAAAAAGATTTGACTCTTCTTGGCTGCTATTTACTTTAGCTGCCAGAATTTCATCCAAATCGCACCGGAGCAGTATCCATTCTCCACTTCCTTCCGCTTTCCAGTAGAGATGAACCATTGGCATACAATATCCTATTCCATTTGAAGTTCTAGGCATTTCTCTCTTTTGTGGGAATCTACATGGCATGCTCCCTTTCCAGAAACGGATTGTCGGCTGCAGGTCAATAGACATTCGGCCAATCTCATCCTGCCACTCATTATCATTCACTGTATTTGTCCTCTTTGAAGACGGACGATAGCAGTGCCCGGTATAATCAAAAGTTCGTTCCCATACAGCCTTTATCTCACCTTTCAATGGAATTTTCCCCCGATTGGACAGAACATAGGTAATATTGAAATTACTGTCGTATGGTCGGTTATGTATCACTACTCCTGTATTGGTCTCTTCCTCCACCTGAATCATACGAAGAGCCGGCAAATCAGTCTGCTCCTTAATGGTAAATGTCATATCCTCCCTGGTTACTTTATCAAGGTGATTGGCCTTCTGCCAAATTGTCTCCCCTTTCTTCCGGAAAAGCACGCCAAGTTCATAAGTCCCTGCTGGAGCCGTTACATAGGATCTTCTTGCAGTCCCTTTCATCATGGCGCCATTTTCAGCAACAATGGAACATGGCTGGAACTTATCCACTATATTCCCGGTATTGTCCATGAGCACCATACGGAAGTCCCCTTCCCATGTATCCGGCATATTCCCGGTTTCCAGATCCAAGCCGGTCCAGTATCCGTAGAATCCGAACATAAATCCCTCATTCCGATAGATGTCGGTACCATATGATACTTCTCCAGGCTCAATATCAAACCAGTTACCTTCAGAATTGCCAAGGACAATATCATCAGTTTTGCCAAAAGTGCTCCAATAGCCGACATCAATCGGAAACTCCTCCAAGTCAATGGGGCTATTATATCCCCCTTTCAGCGTCAATGTATAGGTATAGGCTTTGCCTGCCTCCCATTGGTGACTTTCGGGAATGTCATAGACACGTTCTTCTCCGTCCACAACAACGGTAAGGGTTATTCCTTTTGCGGAGTTTACCGGAAGCATGATCGTTTCAACGGGTATGGGGTCTTTTGTGTCATCCAGGTAATAGTTGCCACCTGCCCGTAAGCTTCCTTTGCTTCCCATCGGAGTGGTGGTATTGTTTGCAGCGTTGTACTTTGCAGTGGTATGGATGCCGTTCCAGGTCAGGGATTCAATATGCCCATCTCCGATATAATTGTTTTTCTTGATAGTTATCCGAACCAAGGAGAGCAGATGTTTCATCTTGACCTCCACTTCAGGCTTTTCGGCTCCAACCGATGCGGAACCAGCCAAGTAATCTGTCTGGGAGCCAATGTCAATAGGAATCTCTCCGCTACTTTTGATTACAGACGAATAGGGATAGTAACAGATAATATCCTTCATCTCATCAGCAAGTGCCACTTCTCCCCCACTCCATATTTTGCCATCATAAACAAATCTTCTGTTTACGCATGTGTCATTATAGAATAGCCCTATCTCGCTGTCCGGTTCAAAAGAGGAAACAGTGCCCCTGGTGGTCACTTCGTTCAACATCTCTATGCTTGTAGAGAAGCACAACATCGTTTTAGGCTTGTCCGGTTCCGGTGCAGGCTCAGGAGTAGGCTCCGGTTCAGGCAGAATGGGGTCATTTCCCTTGTCGCAGGAAGCCAGGAGAAGCAATGTTGCCATAATGCTGGGAATAATCAGTTTTTTCATATTGTTCATTTTACTTAAAATCAAAATTATAGTCTTCATTCATAGATTTTTTTCGAGCCAGTTCCTTCTCCATCCGTCCAATGGCTATGGAAAAAAAGAATTCCACCATGGGGGCTGTGTTACGCTCATCCCGGCATGCTTTAAGAGCGCCGATGTATTTTTCCCTATCTGTACTTTCAATGAGGAGCATAGGATATCCTAATTTGACTAAGATGAAATTAGACAACAATCGTCCAAGCCGTCCATTCCCATCCCGGAACGGATGCAGGAAAATGAAATGCTTATGGAACTGTGCTGCAATTTCTATGGGATGTACCGGCAATTGTTCTATTGCTTTCTGTGTAGCTTCCATTAGCTTAGGAACACGGGCAATCAGTTCTTCATGATCGCCAAAAATTGTATCACCAGCTCCCATGTCAGTATTGGTATATTCTCCTGGCACTGCATCTTTATATCGGTATGTTAGCGTATGCTGGGTCAGAATCCGATGTGTCTCCTTAACTAACTGTTCTGTTAGTGGCAGCTCTGTTTGCCCCATTAGAAAATCATACGCATTGAAGTGATCCAGTATCTCAAATGCTTCAAAGAGAGTTTTGCCTTGTGGTATCATTCCCAGCCCTTTTTCTTTCAAAGCTCTTGTGTCATCTACAGAGAAGGTGTTGCCTTCGATTGCACAGCTATGAGCTGAGAAGAGTATCTCATTGTACTCTTTCAGATCCTCTACATTGAATTTATCAATGACGGTGGTTTTATACTCTCTCAATAAGGTATTATACCTTTCAATCTCTCTTTCAAACATAACCATTCTGTTTTATTTGTCCTCTATGAACTCATCCTCATACACCCAAATATGTTTGCCACTTCCGCAAATCTCCACTTCCCACTTGGTATCCCATTTCTCGATTAGAATAATGTTCCGGTACCTAAGTAGGGTTCAATCAATGTCGCTGTTCTCATTTATATAGCTTTATTAGTATTACTCTGCAAAGATACAAATAAAAAGAATATAGGCAAATATACCCGTAATAAAAATTACCGATATATGCTATGTTTTATAACACACTAGTCGCTAAATGGGTCTGAAATCAATTTCAACACCTAAAGCATCACCTATACGACTCAATATTTCTAGACTTGGGTTATATTTGCCAAGTTCTATTTTTCCAATGTTAGATGAATCTATTCCAGTTAGTTGCGCTAATTTAAATTGCGACAACCCTTTCTCCTTCCGGAGTTCGGCAATTCTTTTCCCTATACGTATCTTATGATTAATTTCTGTTGCTTCCATATTCTAAAGTAAATTGGTTATCATTTCTGCGGGCAAGCTCAGCTTTGAGAACGCGAACCATTTTTTTCCTAAGTCCTTCAGTGATGCGCCGATATGATATACAGCATCGTCCACAATCAAGAAACGGTCATGAGAGAGCTTGCATGTCCGGACATCGACGGGCGGGTACTGGTCCTTATGTCTGTCAAGGTCGAGCCGGAACTGCGGAGTGATGCGCTGCGTGTAGATGGTGGCCGTTACTCCCGGTTGCCGTTTGCTCAGCATGAGCAGCACGCTCTCATCAACATAGTTGTCAATGAGTACAAGCGACTGTCTGGCAGACTTGATAAGATCCGAAGCGAATTTATAGGCATCGAAGATCTGGCCGTCGAAGAAGATGCCTCTACCGGGGGAAGGGATGTGCGGACAAAGAAATCGACTTTATTTGTTAGCTCTTCCAGTTGCCGGTCATGGGCAGTCAGCCTTGAATCCGTTTTATTCTCCAGTTGGTTAATACGTTGATTGATGGAATAGCCTTTCAAAAGGTATTCTTTCAACACCTTGTTTGCCCACTGTCTAAATTGAGTACCCCGTTGACTCTTTACCCGATATCCGACAGATATAATTACATCAAGATTATAATAATCCACTTGATAAGTCTTACCATCAGAAGCAGTATAGGCAAATTTTGCCCAAACTGAATCCTTTATCAATTCTCCCTCTTTGAAGATATTCCGGATATGTTTTCCAATGACACTAATATCTCGGCCAAACAAATGAGACATTTCATCAATAGAAAGCCATACCGTTTCATTTTCCAAACGAACATCCAGCTTTATTTCTTCGTCTGGCTGGTATAATATGATTTCTCCTTGATTCCCCATTATTATATCTTTCCTGTTATTGGTTCATATAATTCAAAAGCAATTCCTTATCTTCCCTACTCGCTCTTTCCCAAAACTGTGACCAGTTCTTATAATTGCCATACCGGTCTATATTGTTATCGCTTACTGTTTGCCACGCTGAAGGACTGACTTTCTTCAGTTCATCAAGGCTATGGTTATATCCGAAGAGAAAAAAAGAATGTACAATTTCTGTCTCAAAAGGATATATCTCCGAACGGTTTTTACCTTCACAAATTTGTGCTGTTATCCGGCTGTCATAGTCCGGGTATTTATCCGGCTCTACTTCCACGTCCAGAGCCTCAAGCAGCCATCTTTTTATATCATCGTTACTGTTCAGGTAGAAATCAAATACATCACCTTTCTTGCTCGCCCACTTATTCAGGACGTGCTTGTATAATTCATTGTCAAGTTCTCCATAAATTAATTTATCTATGAAGGCGGTATTGATTACCCCATTGACGATTGCTGCCGTAACAGCGTCAATAGCCAGTATTGCTTTCTGTGTATTCATATTTTTAATATTTAAGTTGACTAATAGGGAATTACAAAGTTAAATTATAGTCTGCCTCAATAAGAAAGAATACTTCCTTTGTATTTTTATAAACTCTACGTTTTGCACCGAGAGCTTTTAGCTTTCGATAAGAAATCATAGCTTTCGTGTCTTCTACGGAATCCACGCCGTCAATGATTGTATGAATCTTGATGTTCTTCTCAGTAACTTTCCATGCCATAGTATTTTTTTATTAGTTATTAAAGTTCCAAACCATAGTCCACCCCTCCTACCTATTCTTGTTCAGGTCAAAAGTAGGTTCTCCAGACAAAGATAATTCATTAATTCGCTCTATCTGCCGGTTAAGGAAATAATCCGTATATCCGGAATAATTCCCTGTTTCATAGAAAGAAATCAGTCCTTTCCTATAGTGGAGGATATCCGCATCCTTTGCGGAATATACCGGAATCAAATCAGCATTCATCATAACGATGCTTTCCATCATACGTGAGGTACGTTTGTTCCCGTCAATGAAGCTGGAGCTTGGCTATATTACAATGTAGATAAATGGCTCTCTCCAGTGGATTGCTATATAATTCCTGGTTAAAGAATATTTCGTTTAAGGCCATCCGTATCTCCCGGATTTCTTTTGGCGGGATATATTCCGTACCGGTAATCCGTACAGCACGGGAGCGCAGCATACCGGACTCTTCACTGGATACCAACTCACTGGAGATGGTACGATGTAACCGAAACAAGGTACGTTCACCTATTTGCTCCAGATTATGCTCCTTATTGATATATTCCATTTCGGAAACAAAAGTATTATAGAGGTTTTTCAGCATCTTGGCGTCCTCATATCTCTTTTCCGATGTGATATTATCTTTCAGTAAAGCTTCTGTCTCCACATATGTGTAGGTGTTTCCCTCTATCTTTCCAGAGTAATAACACCACACTACTGCCAGGTCCTTTATCTCGGAAGATGTCAATGAAGAAAGTTTAGCGTGCTTGTTCGTAATGATGAAGTCAGCCTTTTTCTTTTGTATATCATTGAAGATAGGAATCATAATTTATAATATTTACGTATTGACGAATAGGGAAAAACGACTATTCATAGGCCCGGAATCCAATCGGGTTACGTGGTTTCTCTTCAACCTTCTTCCTGACCTGAAGCTCGGCCAACGTCTGGTTGATCATCTCCAGTTGCATCCGGGTATCCTCGTTGATGTCGTTATAATCGGTAAAAACTTCTTCCATGTAGGCCCGAAGTTCCTGCATTTGCTTTTCCAGTTCTCCCACTCTGTCTACCGGTGGATTGGCTATCAGCTGGCGGATGGCGACGAAGGCACGCATGATACTCATATTGATTTGTATGGCTGCCTTTGAATTTAAAACACTGCTAAGCATAGCAACTCCTAATTCCGTAAAAGCATAAGGAGAACGTCTCATACCCATCTTTATAGAATTGGACATCACAATTTGTGATTTCCAATTCAATGTTTCTTCTTTTGTCAGTTGAAACATGAAGTCCTCCGGGAAACGCTCGATATTACGCTTCACCGCCTGATTGAGAGCTCGTGTTTCCACCTCGTACATTTCTGCCAGGTCAAAGTCCAGCATTACCTTCTGGCCCCGGATCTCATATATCCTGCTTTGGATTAATTGCAGCTCATCCATTTATAATATTTTCGGAGGTCATATTCTTCATTAACTTGTACAGCTCTTTGGTCTGAGGATATTTATCATCAAGATATTCTTCTATGATCGTACCCATTAACCTTGCAATGCTTATCCGCTCACCTTTCTTTGCAGTGCTATTCTTTAATTTTTTAACCTGCTCGAGACGAAATAGAGTCTCCGATGTCAGAATGGCATTTCTTAATAAAGTTTCTGTGGTACTGTCCTTATTCTCCACAACTGTGGCGACTTCGCTTATTGCTTTTTCACCTTTAGCAACCGTCTCGGCAGTGTTTTCTTCTTTCATTTCCTTATTATTTTCTAGAGAGGCTGTTTTTTTATTCTCCGCTTTGGGCTTATTTGATTGAATTTGTTCCATATAACTGGATATCCCCAAATCTGTTACTTTCTTGTTGGCCATAGTCTATTATTTTTTGAGATTATTCAACTGTTCGATTACGCTTTCATCATCCGGATGTTCTCCCAACCATGCACTAAGAATTTTTTCTTTCCAGTCCTCAGGTCTTGTCTCCCCTGTTATTTCTTCAGCAAGGCTTATGTAGTCCTCGGCGCCATTGGCGTCTATACTATGCTCAAATATGCTTTTATGTCTCAGAGGTGTTTCGTCAAACTTAACATTCCGCCTGATTTTAGTCTGGAATATCTTACCGGGATATGCATGGTTAAAATATTCAAGCGTCTGCTTACTTATACGTGTGTTCTTGTCATACTTGATCACAAGAAACCCAAGTATATCCAGTTTCTCATTAATATTCTCCTTCACATCCTGAATTGAATCAAGCAGGTCTTGCATGCCCTGCAGAGAGAAGCCGGAGCATTCAGCTGGTATCAATACGCTATCACTCGCACTCATTGCATTATCATTCACGATGCCGTCTTTAGGTGCGCAGTCTATTAAAATGTAATCAAAGTTATCTTTGATTAGCGATAATTTTTTAGTCAATATTCTTTCCCTATTTTTTCGTTTCATCAAGTCTATTTCAATGTCGCGAAGTTTTTTGTGTGCAGGAATAAAACAAAAACCCTTATAGTGCTCATAAACAGGAATAGAACAATCATCCTGAGTAATCCACTCGTATATTGTACTATCATTTTCTGTTTGGTCAAACCCCACAAGATTTGTTAGGTTACATTGAGGATCTGTATCTATCATTAAAACCCTTTTCCCCATTATCCAAAGGCTGTTGCTAAGTTGATTGTAGTAGTAGTCTTCCCTACGCCACCTTTGAAATTTAGATTAGAAATTACTGTTGCCATATCATTCACGTTTTATTTCTTGCATTTAATGCTTCAAATATACACATAAGTTCTTTATTTGATGCTGTAACATTCTAATATTATGATATTTTAATGTTATGACATATAAACTCTGTAATATTACAATTCTACAATATTAATAATTCTATAATATTACAATGTTGTAATATAAAAAGTTCTATAATATAATAATACTACGATGTTATGGCATTACAGTATTATTAATATTATAGTATGTGAATACTATAGTATTAAAATATAATAGCATTGCAATATCAAAAATGTGGAGATTACAACTCCGCGGCATTACAACACTATGATGCTATAACATTATAGTATTGCAATACTGTAGTATAAACATATCAATTTTCATCCTATTAGTAATGTACTTCAATTGGTATATGGGCTTTCTTGTACTTGTTGTGTGAAAAAAGAACATAATAATCCTCATAATCGGCAAGACAGCTGTTCAAAAGCAAATTTGTATTATTTTTGCGTCATGAAAAAACGGCAGACAAAGTGATGGATATCGAAACTGCAATAAGCAATTTTCTGAGTGAGTTACGCAAAATGGGACTGGACAGTAACGGCGCTCTACTAATCCAGATGCAGATAAATGGCATAAACCATATAATGAGCTATGGGAATTTGAATAATCTCGCAGCACCAGCTAGGACAATAGGGAAGAAGGGGAATAGCTTAGTCAAGTTTATGGAGAAGGAAATCCAGATTGCCGCTGTCAGGGAAAGTACCAAAAAGCTCCATTTGGATACGCTGAACCAAATCAAAGGCTTTTCACCGAATGCAAGTCTCCAGGAAATGTCAAGTGACTTTCTCCTAAAATTTGAGATTTACATGCGTGAGGAATGTAGGCTGTCAACAAATACGATAGCACGGCACATGAAGTCACTCAAGCGATATGTTAATGTAGCACGAAAGAAGGGAATAATCACAGAATACCCATTCTTGAACTATACAATCAGAACGGAACAAGTACATAGAGATGCACTTACAGAGAAGGAGCTTGAGATACTGGAAAAATATCGAGAAAGCCTATCAGAGCCTAATGAAGTTTTAAATGCTTTTCTCTTCAGCTGTTATACTGGTCTGAGATATTCGGATGTGCGCATATTCACAAAGCAGAATATCTGCACTATCAATCACAAAAGATGGATAGTCCTTAAAATGTATAAGACAAACAAGGAGATTCGTATACCGTTAAGTACAATCTTCGAAGGCAAGGCGCTGAAACTAACAAAATCAATCTCAAGAACAAGGGGAATACTGTTTCATGTAGGCAGTAATCAGCAAGCCAATAGAGTATTGAAGAGAATTGCCAAAGAAGTCGGGATAAAGAAAATGACATTCCATGTAGCCCGGCATACTTGTGCAACTTTATTATTGTACAGAGGGGTCAGTATTACCACTGTCCAGACGGTACTAGGCCATCAAAGTGTCAAAACGACACAGATATATAGTGCTGTTACAGACCTTACTATAGAAAAAGAACTGAAGAAAGCAAACGGAAAAAGGAATAGAGTAGGGAAGGAGAGAAACAGATGAAGGAACTCCGGGCCTACATGGAAGAAGTTTTCACCGATTACAACGACATCAACGAGGATACCCGGATGCTTATATTTTCCGTCATTACTACTGTACCGGTTTCTATGATGCGACAGGAACGTGTCTGAAATCCTACACAGATGAGAATCCGCAGCGGAGTTATACCTTCAGAGCAACCGCCAACATTGACTTGCAACCAATTTGGGATTATCGTGATTATTGATTTTCAAACAAAACACACCTTGGTGGTCAATAGCCGAGGTGTGTTTTACTGTTTTTATTTCCTCTCAGGGAGTAAGGGCAGTCATCGCAAATTGTGATGGCATATTTACCTTTGTTCTGTGCCGGTAGTGGTGCCGGCTTTATAATGGTACTGGCTATCTGAAAACTCATTGAAACTTATGGCCCAATTAATTTCGGATAGTTCCCCCCTGCCGTTACCACTACCGGTTCCTGGATAACTGACAAATTCCCATTCCCATTGCCCGGCAGTCAGATTATATGTTACAGGTGGTTCCTCAAAATCATATTTTTCCGATGTACTTGAACCGTCCGGATTATCAACAATCCAATAACCGGTACCGCGACACATGAAGGTTATCTGTATTGCAGTAGTAATTCGGTAGAGTGAGGATATTCTCAAAGTAATGCCATTCCCGGACATGACAACTTCTGCATCTATAATGTTTTGCTTTTCAGTGCTTGTTTGCCCACTAAACGCGGCACATATATGCGCCCCCCGAAGGTAGTCTATGTCTTGGTCAATAAGTTCCGGACTGCTGCTGAATAATTTACCATTTTGGTACCAACCGATAAATTCCCCGTTTCCTGTCGATGTTGCGTATATCCTTTCCGGGAGATAACCAT
>ENA-OQLB01000198-OQLB01000198.1-human-gut-metagenome-genome-assembly--contig:-NODE-198-length-35850-cov-4.075638_pt1 | contig 35850 bp, 50 predicted proteins | sample MGYA00242656_ERZ504813 | MGnify/ENA primary metagenome ERZ504813 (study PRJEB26092, sample SAMD00036388) | human gut metagenome | host: Homo sapiens | study: EMG produced TPA metagenomics assembly of... | reverse complement strand
TCTTTTTTCTTCTTGGCATCCTTTTCGTCTTTCTTCCCGGCTTTTCCTTCTCTGCCTTCTCCGCTTCCTCGAGTAAAGCGGTTTCTTCCTTGTTCATCAAAAAACGGTCGTATGCTTCAGCATCAAAGAACATGATATAAGTATCGTCTTCGGCTCCCCAACTGCCGTGGCTGCGATACCCCGCACGGTCACTGGTCCAAATCATGGCTTTTCCACCCAATACCCATTTGGCATTGCCATCGTTGTATCCGCTCTCGGTCAGGTTCACCATTTCACCCTTGCCATCGGCATTCAGCAGCACAACATCTTTGTTGTTCCATCCACCTACACCGATATAGTCCGAAAGAATCCATTTGCTGTCCGGACTCCACTGAAACCACTGGTCACCGTCCGAATAAGAGTATTGATACTTGCCATCCATAACGGTACGCACATCCTTTGTCTTCAAATTGATGACACGGATGGTGCTGCGGTTTTCGAGAAAGGCAATCTCTTTACCGTCAGGGCTGTATTGGGGTTGGAAAGAAGCGGCATCCGAGTTTATCAAGCGTTCTTCCTTCAGCTCTGTGGCATAGGTAAACAGCTTTTCATCCTTACGCACAATCGTCGAAGTGTAAAGTTGCCAAAGCCCGCCACGTTCGGAAGCATAAACCAGTGTCCGCCCATCGGGGGCAAAGTCTACGGTACGTTCCTGACAAGGAGTATTCGTTATCTGCTTCGTAGTCTTATATTCCACTGAAGTGACGTAGACATCGCCGCGCAAAACGAAAGCCACTTCCTTACCATCCGGAGACACTGCCATTTCCGTGGCACCGCTACTCTTAATCTGGCGGATAATGTCCTTGTCGTTTCTGTCGGAAACAATGCTGATGTTCACCTTTTGCGCTTCTCCACCGGGAAGCAGGGTGTAAATCTCACCATCAAATCCATAGCACAACCTTCCGTCCGTAGCGGCACTGAGATAGCGTACTGGATTTTTGGTATAGTGCGTCAACTGCACGGCCTTCGCATCTCCGGGAGTACGTCGGTAGATATTGAAAGAGCCGTTTTCCTCACTCAGATAGTAGAATGTTTTTCCATCAGGAGCCCAAACCGGTTCACGGTCTTCTCCTCCGAAAGTGGTCAGCTGGCGGTACTGCGGTTCTTTTCCCGGAGTATACATCCAGATGTCACGGGCAATGGGCGATACGTGATGTTTACGCCAGTAGTCCTCGTAACCTTTCTTATCTTGATACAACATCGCTCCCTCCTTATTGATGGAGATGCACTCCATAGGCATGGACGAAATCATCGTCGGGCGCCCTCCCTCCACTGATACTCGATAGACCTGGTTGAACTGCCCGTTAGAGGGAAAGACAACAGCCTCGGCAGACGGCATGATGCCCGCAGAGAACAAGACATGTCCGGCATCTGTAAAAGCAAGCGGCGTTTCGCTTCCCGAGTGGGTAGTCAGCGTCGTGGTTCGCCTCCGTCTTTGGCCACAATGTAGACGTCCAGGCTTCCCATACGATCCGAAGCAAAAGCAATCCGCTTACTGTCCGGACTCCATACCGGAGCCGTATCATATGCGGGATTGGTAGTTATCTGCATGGCACGTCCACCGGCAACCGGCACCGTATAGATGTCTCCTTTATACGTAAAAGCAATGGTGGTCCCATCGGGAGAGATGACACTATGACGCATCCACAGCGGAGCATCCTGCGCAAAAGTAAAACCAGCCAGGCAAGCGGCAGCAATACCTAATAGTAGTTTTTTCATAATGATTCTTGTTTTTGGAGAATTAAAAAAACCTCACGACTTTTCCTTTCGGAAAAAGACCGTGAGGTTTGCTTATCATTTTAAGTTACCCTCAATTAGAGAGCACCTACTTCCTTCAAAGCGGCATTTGTCTTGTGAACGGCAGCAGCGCTGGCAGCAAATTTAGCTTTTTCGTCAGCAGTCAGTTCCAGTTCAACGATTTTCTCGATACCGTTCTTGCCAAGGATTACGGGAACACCGATACAGATGTCTGATTCACCGTATTCTCCTTCCAGATATACTGAACAAGGAATCATCTTCTTCTGGTTGTGGATGATAGACTCAACGACATAAGCGCCTGCCGCACCCGGAGCATACCATGCAGAAGTACCCAGCAACTTAGTCAGTGTAGCACCACCTACCATAGTAGAAGCTACCACTTCGTTCAGTTTTTCTTCGCTCAGCAGTGTGCTTACCGGCTGTCCTTTGTAAGTAGCCAGACGAGCCAACGGAATCATGGTAGTATCACCGTGACCACCGATAACCATGCCTTCCACTTCGTTGGCGTTGCAGCCCAAAGCCTGAGACAAGAAATATTTGAAACGAGAGCTGTCCAAAGCACCACCCATACCGATGATACGGTTCTTCGGCAAGCCCAGAGACTTCAATGACAGATAAGTCATGGTATCCATCGGGTTGGAGATAACCACAAGGATAGCATTCGGAGAATATTTCAAGATGTTCTGTGCAACCGACTTAACGATACCTGCATTAACACCGATCAATTCTTCACGAGTCATACCCGGCTTACGGGGAATACCGGAAGTAATCACTACAACGTCGGAGTTGGCAGTCTTCTCATAATCGTTGGTACAACCTACAACAGTGGTGTCGAAGCCCAGCAGTTGAGCAGTCTGCATCATATCCATTGCCTTACCTTCTGAAACGCCTTCTTTCACGTCCAGCATTACCACTTCGTCAGCCACTTCATTAAAGGCTAACACATTAGCGCATGTAGCACCTACGTTACCTGCACCTACTACGGTTACTTTTGACATAATTTCTAAAGTTTTTTGTTTATAAGTGTTCTTTAAAGATGACGCAAAAGTACAGCGAACTTCGTAATTAGAGAAATATTTCCGTAATAATTTTAGTTAAATACACATTTAGCCAATGATTAGTGGACGATGATTAATGATTAATGATTAATTTTGCGGACGATTAATGAATGTAGGACGAATAATCAGCCACCAACCATTAATCACTTAACCATTAATCATTATCAAAAATGGCAGTTAAGAAGAATACACTTCTCATCGTGGCAGGCAGCTCCTTATCTTATTATTAATAGGAGTTACCATTCTGCTGATTTCCGAAAAGCAAACCAACAAGGAACTGGTGATGGAATTCAATCTGGATAAAGAAGACCTTGAAAATCAATACACAGACTTCGCCAGACAATATGACGAACTGAAGTTGACAGTCTCCAACGACTCCCTCTCCGTACTCTTAGAGCAGGAACAATTGAAGACCCAACGTTTATTGGAAGAACTCCGCACCGTGAAGAGCAGCAATGCCACCGAGATACGCCGTCTGAAGAAGGAACTGGCTTCTCTCCGCAAAGTCATGATAGGCTATATCAACCAGATTGACTCGCTAAACCGCCTGACTGCTCAACAGAAGGAAATCATAGCCGATGTCACCAAGAAGTACAACGCCGCTTCCCGGCAAATCAGCAACTTGTCCGAAGAGAAGAAGAACCTGACCAAGACCGTGACACTTGCCGCCCAACTGGACGCCACCAACATCTCTGTGCAGCCCACAAACAAACGCGGCAAGACTGCCAAGAAGGTGAAAGACATCGTGAAGTTCAAAATAAACTTCTCCATCGTGAAAAACATCACTGCAGAGACCGGCGAACGTACCCTCTACATCCGCATCACCAAACCGGACAATGACGTGCTGACCAAAAAGTTCCTCGAACACCTTCCCATACGAGAACCGGGAACTGGTATATTCCATCAAGAAGTATATAGAATACAACGGAGAAGAGCAAGCCGTCACCGTATATTGGGATGTAGAAGAATACCTCTATGCAGGCACCTACCGCGTAGACATTTTTGCTGACGGTACCCTTATCGGTTCGCAATCATTCAGCTTGAATTAATACAAAAAAATCTAAATTATTTTGCAATATCATTGAAAGCCTATACATTTGCATCGTTGTTTATGCAATTATTGTTGCTGTATAAACAACAGATTCATCACCTTAATTAATGTATAGCCCAATGAAAAAGTTCTTCTGTTTCATCTGTTTGGCATACCTATCCTTCCCCATGAAGGCCCAGGAAGCATTAAGTTTGGATAGTTGCCGTGCATTGGCAATCTCCAACAACAAAGAACTGCTGATAAGCCAGGAAAAAATCAACGCTGCCCACTATCAAAGGAAAGCGGCATTTACTAATTACCTTCCCAACATTTCGGCCAGCGGCGGATATATGCGCAGTCAAAAAGAGTTGTCCATCCTCAGCGACGCTCAGAAAGGAGCCTTGTCCGGATTGGGTACAAGTCTCAGCGGACCGTTACAGCAGGCTGCCCAAGTCATCGCACAGCTTCATCCAGACTGGCAGGCCAATTGCCGGCTTTAGGACAAAGCCTGTAGGTGCCCTCGACGGTGCAGGCCAATCCTTGGTTGACGCCTTTCGTACAGACACCCGCAACATGTATGCGGGCGCACTGACCTTGACCCAACCCCTATATATGGGCGGCAAGATACGTGCCTACAACAAAATTACCAAATACGCCGAAGAGCTGGCCCGCCAGCAGCACAACACCGGTATGCAGGAAGTAATCCTGAGTACAGACCAGGCATATTGGCAGGTAGTGTCCCTTGCCCATAAAAAGAAGCTGGCAGAAGGTTATCTGAAACTACTGCAGAAGCTCGACAGCGACGTTGACAAAATGATTGCCGAAGCGTTGCCACCAAAGCAGACGGACTCTCCATCAAAGTAAAAGTGAATGAGGCCGAAATGACCCTGACCAAAGTAACCGATGGCCTGAGCCTTGCCCGGATGCTGCTGTGCCAATTGTGTGGTCTCGACCTTTCCACTCCCGTCATGCTCACAGACGAACAGAAGGAAGACCTGGCTCCCACTACTCCGGAAAACGGTGCCATCGACATCAACAATGTTTATGCTACCCGTCCCGAAGTGCGTAGCCTGGAACTTGCCACGCAGATTTATAAGCAGAAAGTAAATGTCACCCGTTCGGAATATCTTCCTTCCATAGCACTAATGGGCAGCTATATGGCAACCAACCTTCCGTCTTCAACAGTTTCGAGAAAAAGTTCAAGGGGATGTGGAATGTGGGTGTCATGGTGTCGGTACCCATCTGGCACTGGGGCGAAGGCATCTATAAAGTAAAAGCAGCCAAATCGGAAGCACGCATCGCCCAATACCAGTTGGATGACGCCAAAGAAAAGATAGAGCTGCAGGTCAACCAGTCGGCTTTCCAAGTGAACGAAGCTGCCAAGAAACTGACCATGGCCGAAAAGAACCTGGAAAAAGCCAACGAGAACCTGAGATACGCCACACTTGGCTTTGAGGAAGGCGTTATACCTGCCAGCAATGTGCTCGAAGCGCACACCGCATGGCTTTCTGCCCAATCGGAAAAGATAGACGCACAGATTGACGTAAAACTGACGGAAATCTATCTGAGAAAGGCAACGGGGGAATTGACAATTGATAATTGATAGTTTCTTCAATCGTAAATAGTAAACAGTCAAATAGTAAATAATATGTTGGATACAAAATCACAAAACAGTAACATGTTGTTGGCATTCCTCACGCTGACGGGAGTGATTGCCATCGTTGCCCTTGTAGGTTTCTTCATGTTGCGTAAAGGGCCGGAAATTGTGCAAGGACAAGCAGAAGTAACGGAGTATCGAGTATCGAGCAAAGTGCCGGGACGTATTCTGGAATTTCGTGTAAAAGAGGGACAAAGCGTACAAGCCGGAGACACCCTTGCCATTTTGGAGCTCCGGACGTGCAGGCCAAACTGGAACAAGCACGCGCCGCCGAATCGGCAGCCCAAGCCCAGAACGAAAAAGCTCTAAAAGGCGCCCGTCGGGAACAGATACAAGCTGCCTATGAAATGTGGCAAAAGGCACTGGCCGGACTGGAGATTGCCGAAAAATCCTACACGCGTGTGAAGAACCTGCACGACCAAGGCGTGATGTCTACACAAAAGCTTGACGAAGTTACCGCCCAACGCAATGCAGCCCGGGCTACGGAGAAAGCCGCCAAAGCCCAGTATGATATGGCCAAGAACGGTGCGGAACGCGAGGACAAAGCCGCTGCCGCTGCCTTGGTGGAACGTGCCAAAGGAGCTGTGGCCGAAGTTGAATCGTACATCAAGGAAACTTACCTGATTGCACAGACTGCCGGTGAGGTATCCGAGATATTCCCCAAAGTAGGCGAGCTCGTGGGCACGGGTGCTCCCATTATGAACATCGCCATTCTGGACGATATGTGGATAACCTTCAATGTACGCGAGGACTTGCTGCAAGGGTTGGGTATGAATACCGAATTCGAGGCGTTCATCCCTGCACTCGATAAGAATATCCGCCTGAAAGTGTACTATATGAAAGACCTCGGCACATATGCCGCCTGGAAAGCGACCAAGACTACCGGCCAGTTCGACCTGAAAACATTCGAAGTAAAAGCCGCTCCGCAAGAGAAGGTGGAAGGACTGCGTCCGGGAATGAGTGTTGTATTGAAGAAGTAAAGGAGTTATGAGTTATTGGAGAGGATGATGGAAAGAAATAAGAAACATACGGCTTTGTGGAATGTAGCAAGACGCGAATGCCGCCGTCTTGTTTCCCGCCCGCTCTATCTGTTCTGTATGGTGATAGCACCGTTGTTCTGCTACATATTCTTCACCACGCTGATGGACTCCGGGCTTCCTACGGACATGCCCGTAGGTGTGGTGGACCAAGACATGAGTGCCACTTCACGCCAGCTGATACGTAACTTGGACGCTTTTGAGCAGACAGCCGTCGTCGCCCGCTACCCTACCATCAACGAAGCCCGTACCGCCATGCAGCGCGGAGAGATTTACGGTTTCTTCTACATTCCCGAAGGTACCTCTGCCAAAGCGCAGGCCGGACGGCAGCCCAAACTCTCTTTCTATACAAACAATACCCTGCTCATCGCAGGTTCACTCCTCTTCAAGGACATGAAGATGATGAGCGAATTGGCATCCGGTGCCGCAGCACGTAGCACCCTATATGCCAAAGGAGCTACCGAGGAACAAGCGATGGCCTTCCTCCAACCCATCGTCATAGATACACATCCACTCAATAACCCGTGGCTGAACTACTCCGTATATCTGTGCAACACCTTTGCACCGGGCGTATTGATGCTGCTTATCTTCATGGTAACCGTCTATTCCATCGGAGTCGAGATAAAAGACCGCACCGCCCGCGAATGGCTGCGCATGGGCAACAACTCCATCTGGATTTCCCTTGCCGGCAAACTGCTGCCGCATACCGCCATCTTCTTCCTGATGGGAATATTATATAATGTATACCTCTACGGTTTCCTCCATTTTCCCTGCAACAGCGGCATCCTGCCGATGCTGCTTGCCACTCTTTGCCTGGTGCTGGCATCGCAAGGCATGGGAATATTGATGATAGGAACCCTGCCTACCCTGCGTCTGGGACTCAGTTTCGCTTCCCTATGGGGCGTACTCTCTTTCTCCATGTGCGGATTGTCATTCCCTGCCATGGGCATGCACCCCGTATTGCAGGCATTGGCAAATCTGTTCCCCCTGCGCCACTATTTCCTGATTTATGTGGACCAGGCACTGAATGGATACCCCATGATTTACTCGTGGGTCAACTACGTAGCGCTGCTTATTTTCATGATGCTCCCGTTCCTTATAGCCCATAGGCTGAAAGGAGCGTTGGTTTACTATAAATACATGCCCTAATGAAAGACCTGACGTTCAGACAGAAAGTGATACAAGGCATTCATGACTTGTTCTATATATGGAAACGGGAATTCGGCACCACCTTCCGCGACCAGGGCGTGCTCATCTTCTTCGTGCTCGTTCCGTTGGTCTATCCGTTGATATACGCTTTCATCTATACCAACGAAACTATCCACGAAGTGCCCACTGTCGTGGTGGATGACTCACGCTCCTCGTTGAGCCGCGAATACCTGCGGAAAGTGGACTCCAGTCCCGAAGTGAGCCTCGTGAGCTACTGCGCTGATATGGAAGAAGCCAAACTGATGTTGAAGGACCGCAGGGCATACGGTATTATCTACATCCCCTCCACCTTCAGCGACGACATTGTACGCGGTAAGCAAACGCAGGTCAGCATCTTCTGCGACATGAGCGGACTGCTGTATTACAAAGCCTTGCTGACTGCCAACACCAACGTGTCGCTTGCCATGAACGCAGACATCAAAGTGGAGCGAAGCGCCAATACCACCGACCGCCAGGACGAGATTACCGCCTACCCGATAGAGTATGAGGATGTCGCCCTCTATAATCCAACCAACGGATTTGCCGCTTTCCTGATTCCGGCAGTATTGGTATTGATTATCCAGCAAACGCTGCTACTCGGCATCGGCTTGTCTGCCGGGACGGCACGCGAACAGAACCGCTTCCGCGACCTGGTGCCTATCAACCGCCACTACAACGGCACACTACGCATTGTGATGGGAAAAGGGCTGAGCTACTTCATGGTATATTCACTGGTATCGGTATATATACTGTGTGTGGTTCCATGGCTTTTCAGCCTCAACCAAATAGCGATACCCGGTGTCCTGACTCTGTTCACCCTGCCCTACCTGGCCGCTTGTATTTTCTTTGCCATGACAGCATCCATTGCCATCCGCAACCGCGAAACGTGCATGCTGCTGTTCGTGTTCACCTCCGTGCCGCTGCTGTTCCTCTCCGGCATTTCATGGCCGGGAGCTGCTATGCCCGCTTTCTGGAAGTACTTCTCGTACATCTTCCCTTCTACCTTCGGCATCAACGGCTACGTACGCATCAACAGCATGGGAGCCACACTCAATGAAGTCTCTTTCGAGTACCAAGCACTATGGATACAAACGGGCTTCTACTTCATCACCACGTGCCTGGTATATCGCTGGCAGATATTGCAGAGCAGGAAACATGTGATTGAAGAGTATAAGAAGCATAAGAGTATAGAAGCGTAACACATTGTTCCAAGCCTACGAAACAAAGTGTTCACATGCGTTTGAACACTTTGTTTCAGCGTATCAGAACAATTTGTTCCAATATATAAAAACAGTTTGTTCGCCATATTGAAACAGTCTGTTCCCTTATAGGAAACTAAGTGTTTTTCCACAGTTTGCAAAGGTAGCGAAAACCAATTAACAATCAAATAGTTATTAATTTCTATTTTGGGTTGTTGGTAGAGAAAGCGAGCATTATGGGGCATGTTTTGCTGCGACTTCCGTTACTTATCCGTTACCTTGCAAATACGGATATTTCAAGGAATATAAACGATTATTTTTCAATGTATTGCGTTGTTTTTCATAACTTCAAAAAGCTCGATATTTATTAATTTTGTAACTAAAAGAAGCGAGTTTATGAGAAGTACATTTTCCGTGTTGTTTTACACCAAGAACCAATCGTTGAAAGATGGCAAGGTGCCCATTATGGGACGTATAACCATCAACAAGACCACCGCCTGCTTCAGTTGCAAGCGGGAAGTTTCACTGGCATTATGGGATGCCAAGGCCAAGAGGGCGAAAGGGAAATCCGACGAGGCCAGACGGCTGAACCAGGAGCTTGACAATATCAAGGCCCAGATCACAAGGCATTACCAGTATGTCTGCGACCATGACAGCCTGGTGACAGCCAAAAGTGTCTACAACCGCTATCTTGGTTTCGGGGACGATTATCACACCCTTATGGGACTGTTCAGGGAGCAGCTTGCCTCCTACAAGGAAAAGATAGGCAAGGAAAAGGCGGCAAGCACCTATCGCGGGCTGGTGGCCGACTACAAGAATCTGCAGCTTTTCCTCAAAGAGAAGAGACGTATCGAGGATATAGCCATCGCCGAGCTTGACAAGAAGTTCATCGAGGACTATTACAACTGGATGCTCGGGACATGCGCCCTGGCGAGCTCGACGGCTTTCGGCCGGGTCAACACCCTGAAATGCTGATGTATACCGCCCAGGAAAGAGGCTGGATAAGGCTTCACCCGTTCATCGGTTTCGACTGCCTGCCCGAATACAGCGGCGTTCTTTCCTCACCGAGGAGGACTTGCAAAGCGTCATCCATGTCAAGTTGAATTACAAGCGCCAGCGGGCTATCCGTGACATGTTCCTGTTCATGTGCTTCACAGGTCTGGCGTACGCGGATCTGAAGGAGATCACGTACAAGAATATCCATACGGATTCCGAGGGTGGTACATGGCTGATGGGCAACCGTATAAAAACCGGCGTGGCCTATGTGGTGAAGCTGCTTCCTATCGCCATCGAACTGGTCGAGAGGTACAGGGGGGACAATGAAAAGAAAAGTTCTCCTGACAAGGTGTTTCCCGTAGGCGAATACCAGACCATGGTATCCAGTCTGAGGGTTCTGACCAGAAAATGCGGCTGCTCGACCGAGATAACCCCGCACATCGGGCGCCATACCTTTGCCGTTCTGGCCATTTTAAAGGGGATGCCGTTGGAAACCTTGCAGAAGGTGTTGGGACATAAGTCCATTCTTTCCACCCAGATTTATGCCGAGCTGATCAATCCGAAAGTCGGGGAAGATACGGACAGGCTGTGTATGAAGATCGGTGACACGTACCGGCTGGCCAACTAAGCCCCGAAACTTATATAAAGAAACTCCTTCAGCCTCGGATCCGGCCGAAGGAGTTTTTTTGTGTGAATACGCACCGTTTGTTTATCCGGCGTATCGCCTGAAGTCCTTATAGTTCTTTTTCAGTACCTCGTACAGTCCGCTTTCCGGGTATAGCAGCTTGCCTCCTGCAGCGGTAATGGAAGTATACGGGATTGCCTTCTCGTCCCTGAGTGCCTGAAGTGTCCTTCTGGATACATGCAATTTCTCGCAGACTTCCTCTCCCGTGAGATAATGCTCGTCGGCTATGCCCGGACGGATTCGTGCCGTCGCGTTTTCCAGTGCCTTTCCGCATCTCCTGATCCATCCGGTGAGTTCCTTGAACTCCTCCGAATCCCTGGTAATGATTTCCGCCATCCGTTATTTTCTGTTTTTGATTAGTCCTTCTTCCAGGATTTGCTGTATGTCCGTCTCACGGTAGAAATATTTTCCGCCGATATGTGAGCAGGGAACCAGTCCCCTGTCACGGTAAGCCTGGAGACACCTTTTCGAGATTCCCAACGCCAGGCATACCTCCTGCGCATCCATTCATTTGTCCGGAGCCGGTGGAGCCATTTTCCGGACGAGGTCCTCCATTTGCACGGACAACGTGCTGAGCTGCCGCTTTAATTCCAGATAAGCGCTTGTTTCGATAATTGTCAGTTCCATATTTATTTCTTTTAATGATTTCGGGTGCAAGATAGTGAGGAAAGTGGGATGTAACTTTCCCGTGTCATGCATAGTCATGTATAGTCACTAATAGTCAGATGCTTTCCTGAAAGCCCGTCGTGAAACACTATACCCTTTCCAATCCTTGACGGGAAGATTATCCGGGCGGATATTTCGTGATTTTTAGAATAATTCCTATATTTGGAACGAAAATATGAGTTTGGGAAAAGAAGGGGTATTTTTCCTTCTTTCTTGATATATAGACATAACGTTCGCAGACGTCCTAAAAGTGGAATCTGGTAAATTTCAAAAGAATAAAGGACTTCTGTGTAAGGCTATGCTATGCATTGTCATAGCGTGGCTTGCACAGCCTTTATTCTTAGCTTTACCAGAGCTCCACTTTTAGGCTGGGCAAGTCCACGTTTTTTTATGGATTTTGCCTGCGAAATAGACGGTATCATTAAACATTCAGCTTATGGCAAAGATTCAGCTTATGGCCTTTCTCTCCCTTGACGGCTGCCTGTTGGAGCGGTAGTCCCTCTCCGCGTTGCAGGATTCTGCGGACAAATACGGTATCACCCGGATCAGGAAGAAGGCGGTACGGCACCTTGAGGAACCGGTATCTTTCGTCTCGCTTTCCCGATGGAAAGAGGAAGGGGACGGTATCGCCCTTGTCGAGGCCAGTCCTGACACACTCCCGCTTGTTGACAGCCTGCTCAGGTTCTGGATGGTGGACGAGATGGTGATCTACCTTTCCCCGAGACTGCAGGGTGGTATCAGACTGTTCGGAGACGCTCTTGCGCCTTCCGTCTGGAAATTGATCGGAAGCAGACATTTCGATACGGGTGTCTGCCGTCTGGATTATTTACATACAGGATATTGAATGGTGATTGCGGCAGGAGCTTCCTCATAGCGTACCCTGAGCCCCGGCTTGTCCACCTCCTTGCGGACAACAACTCCTTGAACTATCGGCAATGAACTTTTCCGTAAGCGGGCCGCTGGCATTTTCCGTTCCGTCACTTCGGGAAAGGAACCCCGACATTCACTTGGTGGGAGCTACCGTCGGTACACATCAGGTGGTAACGCCCGAGACGGTTGTAATGATATACGGACTTTCCATACACCCTGATTAACGGAAAATCCCGGCCAGTCTCCGAAAAGAGCAGACCGGGACATTTCCCTTGCAGTATCGGTCCTGTTACAGCTCCCGCATGCTGTCCTTGAATGTAAGCTCCACCTTGTAATTCTCGTCCATTCTGAGCGACGCCTCATAGGGTTTTCCCGCCTTGGTGGTAAATTTCAGGAAGGGGGTAGCTTCCCATGCCATCAGCCGTGTCATCTCTTCGTCTGTCATCTCCCGTCCGTTGAACATGCGCGGAAGATGGAACGCGCAGTCGGGATCTCCGCATTTGGCCACCCTGTCGTAGAGTGTCACTGTTCCTGTTCCACATTTCGGGCAGGCGCACCTTGTCACGCCCGGGTTCCTGACCTGCAGGGCGAGCAGTTCCGATACGATTTTCCGTGCATACTCATGGATACCCTTCATGAACTTCCCGGCACTGAGCTTCCTTCCTCGATTTCACGCAGTGCCTCTTCCCAGGCTGCCGTCATAGCCGCATCGGCGATCAGCTTGTCTCCTACGATACCGTATATCTCCAGCCCCTTCTCCGTAGATGAGACGGTTTCCGATACGCTCTACGTACCGGCGGGCCACCAGCAGGTCGATGATTCCCGCACGGTGCCCGGTGTCCCGAGCCCGCACCTCTCCGTTATTTTCTTTTTGCTTTCACCGTCCGCCGTACCGTCGGCGTTTCCATGGCAGCCAGCAGTCCGGCTTCCGTGAATGGTGGCAGCGGCTTTGTACTGTCTTCCAGTATTTCTGTTTCCAATACCGCCAGTGTCTCTCCCTGATGGAACTGTGGCAAGGGGGTGCTTTCTTCCGCCATGTCCGGTCCGTTATAAATGTCCCGCCATCCCGGATACTTCACACATGAGGTTTCGGCCTCGAATTCCATTCCGCCGTAATCGGCCCTGACACGTACAACCTCCCTGACACATCCTTCGGAAAATGCTTCCAGCATCCTCCCGGCGATCAAGGAGTAGATGTTCTGCTCGTCCGGGGAGAGCCCTTCGGGTACCTCTCCCGTGATGAGAAGGGCATGGTGTTCCGTTACGCTGTTCCCGTCCACCGCATGAGGGTTCAGCCCTTTCTCGAGCAGCCTTTCTGCGTGCCTTCCGAACCGGGGATGTCCTTTAAGGGAGGCGACGAGTGTGGGTGCCTGCTCGAATATATCTTCCGGAATGTGGCGGCATCCGGTTCTCGGATATGAGACGTATCCTCTCTCGTAGAGCCTTTGGACGACGGCGAGGGTCTGTCCGGCTGCCATGCCCAGGCGTGTATTGGCTTCCCGCTGCAGGCCGGTCAGGTCATGCGGCAGAGGCGGCTCCTCCATATTCTCTTTCTTTTCCACGGCAAGGACCGTACAGCGGCTTTCGCCCTCCAGTCCGGCCCGGGCTTTTCCGCATCCTCTTTCCTTTCATACCGGAGAGGACGCGTGAAAAGAACTTCTGCCCGTCCTTGCAGACTCCGGTCCGCAGATGGTAAAAGCTCACGGGCACAAAATCCCTGTTCTCAAGATAACGGCGGCAGACCAGTGCCAGCGTGGGTGTCTGCACCCGTCCGAGCGAGTGGTTGCCCATGCCGGCGGCTATCCCCAGGGCGATGCTCGCGTTCACGCCCAATATCCAGTCCGCTTCCCTGCGTGCCCTCGCCGCCAGGGCGAGGTTGTCGAAGTCACCGTCCTCTCTCAGATTTTTGAAACCATTCAGGATGGCCTTTTCCGTCAGGGAGGATATCCACAGGCGCAGGGCCGGTTTACGGTAACCGAGATAGTCCAGGAGATACCGGCTGACCAGTTCTCCTTCACGCCCCGCGTCCGTGGCTATGACCAGAGCGTCGGCGTTTTCGAGCAACCCGCGGAGCACTTCCAGCTGCCGGATGGCTACCGGGTCGGTGACATACCCCTCCTCCGTCCTGACTTGTCTGACAACGAGGCGGAACGGGACCGGAATGAGGGGAAGCGCCTGCCGTTCCACACGGGCGGGCCCGTAAGCGGACGGCGGTGCCTGTGCCAGCAGGTGGCCGTAAGTTCATGTGACGGCATACCCGTTGCCGTAAAGATATCCTTCCGCCTTTTCGTTGGCGCCCAGTACGGAGGCGATACTCCTTGCCATGACTGGCTTGTCTGTAAGTACGATTCTCATAATTTTTGTCTTTATCAGGTGAATAATTGGTTACATGCTCATGCCTTTGTTGTTGGCCTTTGTCTTTTTGACTTTTGCGTTCCGGACCGTTCTTTTCTCCTTTACGGTACCCCTTCCGTTTTTTTCCGCCTTTTCGGAGAGCGGTACGGCATCTTCCGTCCCATGGGGAACGGAAGGGGCCTTCGGGCTGTCGGGCCGGCGGGCGGGAAGCATGTCATACCCGCCGGGCCGCATCCAGCCTCACGTGTTCCAAGGGACGCAGATATTGTAGCCCTTTCCCGTTGGAGGTGAACTCGTAGATGACCGTCTCCCTTCCTTGCAGCAGGCTTTCGTAGTTCTGGTAATACAGGCTCTCCGGCGGCACGCCGTTCTGCCGCAGCATCCCGCAGATCCCGTCCGGGCAGAGGGCGCCGAACCGCCTGTCATGGGGAGCCATGAATATATACCTGTAGGTGGAGAGCAGCAGCCTCTCCGTGAGCAGGCTGGGACAATGCTCATAGCCGGTCATCCGGTTTATCATCCTCCCGACACGGTCCAGCCTTTTGGCAAGGTCACGGGGCCTGGAATGCAGCGGGATGCTCCCCAGCTCTTCCAGCGAGAGTTGATACGGCCGATGACCGCCCTTTCCCAGTCCGCTGTCAGGTCCGCGCGGTTCTGCCGGAAGTTGTCGCGGAGAATCCGCAGCGGGTTTCTGGTGCCGAGGAACAGCCTGACACGTTTTCCGAGGGTCGGTTCCCTGAGGTTGGACGCGCTCCAGCGGATGACGTTGAAGCGGTAGGCGTCCATGAACTGCCGCAGCGGGTTACGGTACGAGAAGATGTCCCTCAGTGTCCGCATCAATGCCCGTCGCCGACAGCGCGGCGGCCCATGTCGACGGCCTCTTCCGAGGTAAGTGGTTTGTTGGTTGCCATATATGCTTGCAGTTTACAGTTTTACTTGTCTTCCTTCGGCATGTTTCCGTTTGGAAGAGGGTTGTTTTCTCTTTTTGCCGGTATCGGCCGCCCCCGGGATATCCGCCGGACTCTCCAGCATGCGTGATATCCTGTCGGCATACCTTGTTTCCGACCGTGGCATTCCTGTCCGGACTCCCTCCCTTGCCAACAGGCGGCGGCGATCTTCCTGGAAGTCTCCCGGAGCTCCGCCATCCTCTCCCCGAGGGGAAAGTCCGGATGGAGCTCCTTTTCCCTGGATAGCCTTCCGAGTTCTTTTTCCACGGAGCGAACTCCCTCCTGTAACGGAACGGCTCCTCCAGCGCCAGGTGGGCGTATCCCTTTTCCGCGATGTCCTGCAATGTCATGATATCCAGGTTGCGTCTGGAAAGTTCCAGGGAGCCGGCCGTAACGAACCTGTCGAGGTTGGCCGCCGTGGGCGAGAGGTCGAAGGAGGCTACCGGACGGTAACTTCCGAACACTTCCAGTCCGGGCTGGGAGGCGGGGAAGCTCCGTCCGGGCTGCCGGGACATCTCCATCAGCCGTTTTGACGAGGTCTCGATGCGGAATATGGACAATGTCCCCGGTCCCTTTCCACAGGGGGAGTAGAAATTGTCGGCTATTTCCTGCAGGTACTCGTGCAGGTGGCGCGGGCCGTGCAGCCCCCTGTTGAACACCCTGACGCTTGGTCCGTCTTTACGGCGGTCACGAGGAACCGGGCGCTCCTTCCTTGAAGGATACGTTCCCGTGCGGTCTCGTATGCCACGAAGTCTTTGTAGCCTGGCGAGTGTTCCAGCCTTCCAGGTTCCTGCGGTCCGTTTCCACACCGTGTGCCTCCAAGTAGGCGGCCCGTCTCAGCGGGACGGAGTTGCCGTCCGTGATCCCGCCGTTTTCGATGATGAAACGCCATGCCTGCCTGGGTTCCTTCTCCTGCAGTCCGCTGACAGGGGGCAGCTCCTCTTTCCGGATGCCGGCATAGAAGAGCAACAGGTTGTCGGGGACACCCCGGGCTTCCTCAAGTACGGCTTTACGGGCCGCTTCCTTGACAAACCGGATGAAGGGTTCCGCTTCGGGGCGTATGGTCCGTTATCATGAAGGAGGCTATCCGGTTGTCCGGACACAGTTCCAGACAGAAGTCCTTCAGCTCTTCTTTTGGGGGACGCGTTCTTTGCAGTCCCAGCTTTTCCAACCACGAGGCCATATTATCTTCCTATTTTAGTTTTTTTACCTGTCTTTTCCGGCTTCTTTTCCCGCCTGCGCCTCGTATCCGGGGTGGGCAATTCATATCCCCGCACGTCGTATTCGTTCTGCAGGATGCGCCGTGCCGTATCGCTGACGGCTTGTCTCATGGAGCTCCCGAGCAGCGTGTCCGCCTGTGAGGAGAGGAAGGAATGGTTCATCTGCGAGTGCAGGGAGGAAAAGCTGCAGAAATGCCTGAAGTTCCTGTTTTCCGGCATCTCGTCAAGATTTCCCGTCCTGCACAGCCTGTCCAGTATGCCGATGTTGAAGGGTGTCTCACTTTCCCTGAGCTTGAATGTCTTCAGCATCTCCCGGTATCGGGCGAGGTCGGGGGACATGTCGCACTCCACGGCAGGCTTGCATCCCCGCAGGATGTCCGCCCGGAGGAATTCCGCCTGGCGGGGATGAAACGGCACCGGTCATCAGGGTGAACATACTGCCACACTCCCGCGCCTTTTCCACCAGCCTTGCGTTGTCCGTGCTGAAATAATAGACGCCCAGTTTGTCGGTATTCCGGTGTATCGGGCTGAAGAAGTTGTCCGCATTATACTGGAGATAGCTCTCCGCCCGCTCCAGTCCCCGGCCTGTGTCATCGAAGAGCAGCACGCCCTGTCCGGTCTGTATAGCCGTGAGTACACGGTTGCCGGTATCCTTCTCGCGGCTCCGGTGGAAGTCGTGGTAGGCTTCCAGCAGCCTGCCCGCCCTCCCGTTGTGGAGTGTCCGTTCAAGCTCGCCGACAATAAAGTCCCGGCTGTCGGTCCTCCTGTAGGAGTCGGCCGTCTCATGGACAAATCCGATATCCCGCAGCCTCTGGTGGTCGTCGGAGGGCCACGCGCCTCTGTCGATTATATCCCGCACAAGGGATTCCACCCGGTTCTTATCCCATCGGCGGCCTCGATGCAGTAGATCCTTTCCTCGGGCAGGTAGGCCCCTTTCAGCTGTTTCCTGACCTGGCTGAAGCAGAACTCCCCGAACCGGCGGTCCAGGTCATTTGCGTCAGAAGACAGCATCCGGCAGTATTCCAGGTTGTTCCTGCCGTTCAATATGAATCCGATATACATGGTGGTACTGTTTTAATTTATAATTTTCTGCCGGAAGGCTTCCGTCCGGTCCTTTTCCTTTTCTCTGGTAACTCCTCACACTGCCCTGCCGGATGACGGATGCCGTCCTTTACCCGGTAGGTCCTGACAGGGAACGGTTCACCGGATACCAGTAATTTGTGCTGTATGAAATCCGCCATGCAGTAGAGCAGGTGCCGTGAGGCGGGGCGGTCATTCTCCGGAAGGTACAGGGCGTGGCCTTCGGAGAGCACCCTGAACTGCTCGTTCTCCAGCTTCACGTTTCCCACGAGCAGGGCGGTGTCGGGATTACTGAGGTATTTCTCCAGTGACCGGTGCCCCCTTACGTCAAAGTCCCGGCGGAGGATATCGTCCGCCTTTTTCCTTATCTCGGATGAAAGTTTCCTGAAAGCCTGCGGGTCAAACAGCTCGGCGGCTTTCACCTGCGTCACCTCTTCGAGCCGTTCGGCCAGGGGAAGCAGTTCCCTGTAATAGGTGAACGGCCGGTCATGGATATTCATGTAGCCGCGCTCCCTGATCGATAGCAGGCGGTATATGTCCTCGTTCTCCGCTCTGGAGGAGAGTTCAAAACCCGTATATCCCTTCACTTTGGAGAACAGCCCCCGGTATTCGTCGGCTGTCGGGTTCATCGCATGGTAGAGCCTTGGCTCGAGGCTGTCGACAAACCAGGCGGGGAGGGCCTTCAGTGGAATGTATTCCGCCTTTCCCGTCCCTTCCCGGCAGGACATGCCATGTCCGCCGCCGTTGATATGGTGCATCAGCTCCCTGCGCCGCCCGGAGTACTCGTAGATCTCCAGCGCCCCGTCATGGGCATGCGGTTCGAAGTACCTGTCAGCGGCACGCTGGAGATATCCCCTGAGGGCCTCCTCACCGGCCTTGTTGCCGGAGAACAGCAGGTAACCGTGATTTCGGAGCACCACTTTCAAGGGTGCGGTCCTGTTGCTTTTTTCCATTGTCATATGTTTCTTATTTTACATTTTGGGACGTGTCCCGGTCCTTTTACGTGTTTTTCCTGGCGGGCTGTACAGCCTCTTCTCGACCTCCGGTCTGATCCTGACGGTTTTCCGGTCCACAGGCGGGTTGCCGCCGAAGATGATCCGGTCCGTAGCTTGGTCCACCCACGCGTAGGCATGCGAGGGGTTGTTCCCGCTTTCGTGCGGCAGATACAGCCCGAGGCCCTCTTTCAGTACGCTCCTGTGAGGTCCGTAGAGCGGGACTCCTTCCAGGATGACGCGCTCCGCCGGGTCGTCCAGTATTCTCCCGGCCGTCCGGTGTCCTCGGACATCATAGGCGGAGTCCATCAGTTTCTGCAGCTGCCTCCTGGTCTCGAGGGTCTGCAGTATTCCTCCCTGTCGCGGCAGATTTTGCGGGTATCCGTTGTAACTCCTCCACCCGGCGGTCATAACGCTCCAGGCATCCAGGGTGTCCGTGATATTGACGTTGCGGGCACTTATCTCACAGCCCGCATTATGGCAGAAACTGCGGAAGTCCTCCGCAGTGGGTCTCATCTCACCTCTGTAGAGGAGTTCCATCTGGTCGCCATGAGGCTTCGGGCCATAGGGGTACTCGTCCGACCACATCCTCCCCGGGTTGACCCAGGGGCGGTTGCCAAGTTCCCCTTCGGCCCTGTAGACACTTAACGCTCCGGAATTGAATGCCGGATTGAAATAGGCGTCGGCCGTCTGTTGCAGGAACTGCCGCAGCTTTCTCCTGCCTTCCGCCGTGTCGGTAAAGGCAAGGAAGCCGCCCAAGGTCTCTATCGCTGTGTAGGTCTGCTCCATGATGTCTATAACTTTAAATAGTTTCCGTTCCTCTTCCCGTTTCTCTTTGCCCGCGTTTTATCCGTTTTTACTGCCCCCGCCTCATAAGGACGATCTTGCCGTCCTTGACCTGGTATACAGGTTTGAGCCCTGGAGGATTCTTATAGGCCATGACCCGGTCGCAGGTCTTATCGGCATGGATGTAACGGAGTCCGGGCATTTTTGCCGACAGTCCGGGGAAGTAAATCCATCTCCCTTCGAGCAGCGCCCTTCTCAAAGTGTCATCGGCCTCGTGTTCCCCGATGAGGAACGGCACGCTGCGGTCATTCAGGAGCCGTTCCAGGGTGCGGTGCCCCCTTACGTCGAAATCCGTTTTCAGGATACGCCCCGCCTTGCCGTGCATGTCGTCCAGTATCTTTCCCATGTCATCGCCGCCGGGATTTCCCCGGAGAAAGCTGTCCATGCGTTCCACGAACTCCCGGAACTGGTGCCGGTAGGAAAAGGCGGGGTCAAGGATGAGCTGCCGGTCGAAGTGGCGGGTAAGGGAGAGCAACCGGTAGATATCCGCGTTGCACCCGCTCATCCCGCATCCGGAAAACTCCGTGAGGTTGCGGTATCCTTCAGCGGAGGGTGTCATGTCGGTAAAGAAGACCGGCTCCAGTTTTCTTTCATCGGGCAGGTCCGCCCGTACCGGGGAGTCCGTGAACTCGTACACGTATCTTCCGGTATCGGGATCTTTTCTGCAGGAGGCGTCAATCAGCGGGGCCAGGCTTGCCGGAACGGAATGCATGTCATATTGTTTGACCGGTCCCGGTTCGCTGTGTATCCACCAGTAGTTGTCCGCCAGGTGTTGGTAGAACTCCTTCAGCCCTTTCCGACCCGTCGGCCCGTCACTGAAAACAAGTATACCCCTTGATGTTTCCACGATATGCAGGGGCAGCCTGTAGGCGGCTCATAGCCGTATAGCCGCGCCTTCTCGTCCTGCTGCCGGCGGAAATTCACCAGGCGGTCGAGCTCTGCGGCTGTCAGCCGCAGCCGTCCGCCCGGTTCCATGGACGTTTCAGGACAGACCTCATGAACACCGCGTCACGCAGGTTGACGCTCACCACCGGTTCCAGGCCGCACCTTTGGATATGGGGCAGCAGTTTGCCTGTGATGTATTCCTTCACGGGGATGTCCCGGGATATGGAAGGGACATCGGACATACAGGGGAAGCGGTAGATCTCCAGGCGGGTATCGGGGACGAAAGCCGATATTCGGGCGGTCTCCATCCCGACATGCAGCAGGCTGAGGAACTGGTAGGTCATGCCGTCCTGATCCGGATTGACAGGGTAAAGCTGGTAGGAAATCGCGGCATGGGGCTTGTCCATGCCGGTTTCGTACCCGATGAGCAGGTACCCTCCGCCGTCCTGCCTGAACAGCTCCTCCAGTTGTTCCATGTTGTCTTTTATGGATGCCATGCCGTTACATTTTCGGGGTTATCTTTGATTTGCGCGCATAGGTCCTCTTTTCAGGCTTCTGCGTTTTCTCCGGTGAGCCGCCCTTCTGTTCCTGCCCCTGTCTGTTCTCCGGCTTCTTCGTGCTTCTTTCCCACAGGAACTCGGTCCCGCGTTCGGCGGCGCTCATCTGGATGGAGGTCCGCAGGATTTTCCCGTTTGAGGACTTGAACTCGATGGGGACCTCCTTGCCGGCCGTGTAGTCGGCGTACTCCTGCTGCGAGAGCTATAATCCTTGATTTTCTTGGGGCAGCGGGCCTGGTCCGCCGGGAGGAAGAACATCTCGTTGGTAACCGGGTCTTTTGAAAGGTAGCACGGTTTCGTCTCCTTACTGCGGAAGTCGACGACCAGGTCTACCAGCTTCCGGCATTGCCCGTCCGGTTCAAGGCGTCCAGCACGTCCTCCTCCAGCTTGTATCCCCGGTATTCCTGTCCCACCTTGGGAGCCTGGCGGATAAAGTGCAGGTCGAATTTGGCCAGGCCATTCTCGTCGCGGAAGAGCGAGAGCTTGGCATCCCCCTTCTGGCGTCCCAGCTCGGTGTTCATGGAGATGTCATAGGCTATGCCGGACTGTCTGCCCTGCAACAGCCTTTCCATGTCGCCCGTCTGTCTGAGCACGTCCGGGGTGAGCCCGTAACGCTCGGCCTGCTGCCAGTTGATCTCGCGCTCGTTGAAAAGGTGGTTGTTGTAGATCCGGTTATCCCGGGAGAGCTCGCGTCTTAAGGACTCGTTTTCGGGGAGCTGTGCCTGCTCGATCCTACGCTTGGCTTCCTCCACCGGGGTCTTCTCTTCCATCCGGTACAGCGCATAGCGTGTCGGATGGTTGTACTGGTACATGAAGTTCTTTCCGAAGTTGGTGAAGAAATTCCCATGTCGGTCCACGCGGATAAACTGGTCCTTGTTCGTTTCATTGGCCTCGAGCGTCTCCAGCTCTCCGTTTGCGCGATGCCCTTGACACCTTTCGCCTTCTGTTCCTTCTTGTCGTAAGCCATCAGGTAACCCTGTTCCTGGGTGGCGTTTTCGCTGCCTGTAGCAGTCGGTTTTACTTCTTCCATAACTGTTAATTTTAAAGTGGATAAATCGTTTCGGGAGATAAAATTACTATCTTCGTCTTAAAATATTCTGATTATGAGAAAGTTGTCATTGATAGTCATGTATTGTCACCTTTTGTCAGTCTCCTCCTGTGTGAGGGGGGACGGTACGGCTGGCGGAAACAAGGGTGAATTGTTAAAGGGACATTTCACCGGTACTGATGTAAAGTGAACGGTTCCTTGAAGGTCCCGACGTAGCCTCATTCTCCTGACGGATTATCCCGTGCTTTTCCCCCTTGACAGAAGATACACCCGTTTCAGGTCTCGTCCACGTTCGGTATGAGGATGCATCCGGTAAAGGGAAGGAGACTGTTCCACCAGGGGGTGGACCTGGCCGCGCCTTATGGCACTCCGGTGTACAGTGCGGGTAACGGCAGGGTTGCCGAAGCACGCTACAGCCGGAGTTACGGCTGGTTCGTACATGTCCGGCATGCGGGAGGATACTCGACACTGTACGCGCATATGGACAGGCTGCATGTAAGGACGGGCACTCATGTCCGTATCGGGCAGCATATCGGGAATGTCGGGCATACGGGAGTGGCGAGCGGCAACCACCTGCATTTTGAATTAAGGAAGGACGGCATCTCGCTGGACCCGCTCTCATGGCCGCCTTTTAAATAACCTGTAAAACAAGCAAGCGATGAACATCGAGGAAGTAAAGAAGATTCCGCTGGAGGATTTCCTCGGGCGGGCGGGATTCTCGCCTGTCAGAAGACAGGGGGACAGTGTATGGTACCTTTCGCCTTTCAGGCAGGAGCGTACCCCGTCATTCAAGGTCAGCCTTTCCTTGAACCTGTGACATGATTTCGGGGAGGGGACCGGAGGCAGTATCATCGACCTGGCACAAAAGCTGTACGGGGTGACGGATATCCCGACCGTATTGCAGAGGATCGGGAGCGATTTTCCGGCGTTCAGGCCGGTTCCTTCTCCTGCGAAAGGACGGACTGTGGCATCGGCCTTTGAGGAACTGCGCGTCTCACCTCTTAAGAACACCGTCCTGCTGGATTATCTCGGGACAAGGGGTATTCCATCCGATATCGCCTCAAGGGAATGCGTGGAGGTACATTACCGCATGCGCGGCAAATGGTATTTCGCGGTCGGTTTCAAAAACAGGAAAGGGGGGATTGAGATACGTAACCCGTACTTCAAAGGAGCGGTCTCTCCCAAGGATATCACGCATGTCAGCCATAATGCAGTGGATAGACGGCAGTCATCGGTGCTGGTTTTCGAGGGGTTCATGGACTATCTCTCGTACCTGGCCTTGAAGGAAGGGCAAGCCGTGCCGGACTGCGTGGTGCTCAATTCTGTGGCCAACCTGCCCAAAGCCGTGGATATCCTTAAAAGTTACGGACAGGTCTGTTGCTTCCTGGATAATGATGAAACCGGCAGAAAGGCGGTGGAGGAGATCGGAAGGCTGTGCGAAAAAGTAACTGACAAGGCCGTACACTATCTGCCACACAAGGATTTGAACGAGTTCCTGCAGGAAAGAGTCCGGTCGGGGTGGATGTCGGTGCGACAGAAGGCAAAGACCCGGGAGGGTTGAAAAAGAGGAAGGCAGCTGTAAGCTGTTGTCCCTGATAGAAAAAGTAATAATCTCAAATTTATTGAATGATATTTTCGGGGATACTTACAGACTGTAAGTAAATGAATAAGGAGCTGACGTTTTGGACAGCTCCTTTATACAATCAAGAATATCCGGCTTTAATAGTTACGGATCAGCAGTTCGTTGACCGTCTCCCTCTTCTCGGCTATGGAACAAACCGAGCGGAAGATGCTCAGCCGCTGGATATGGAAGCCGGCGTACAGGTCGTCGAAGAAGGTGTTCTCCGGGTTCTTCTGACGGGGATCGGAGTTGGAGAGCATTCATTTGCTTCCTTTCTCTCCCAAGTCCTTGCAGAATCCGGCCAGTTCTATCTGGCAGTCGTCATCGAAGTCGTCCGGCATGTAGGAGGTACAGGCACCGGCCTCATTGACGGGTTTGTAGGGCGGGTCGAAATAAAAGAACGATTTCTCTCCCTCGTATTTTTCCGTCTGGCGGTAGTCCCCGTCCAGGATGACGACGCCCTGCAGCAGCTTGTGGTTGAAGCGGATCAGTTCCTCCTCCAGTATCCTGCGCGGCTGCCCGTACCGAAGGTACCGAGAGCCTGCCCTTGCGGTTGACCGAATAGATGCCGTTATAGCAGGTGCGCATGAAGAAAATGAAAAGGGCGGCACGTGTGATACCATCCGGGTGCTCTTCGTTGAAGACCCTGCGCTTTTCCATGAAATAGTCCCTTCTCTCTGTACGTCCCTGAAGGGCGTGGTATTCACCCTGGATGCCGGCAAGCAGTCCGACCAGTTCTTCCGGCGTGTCGCGTATGACACGGTAGACATTCACCAGGCTCTCGTTCGAGTCGTTGATCACGCAACGGATATGCGGATAGGTCTGTCTCAGTCAGAAGAACAGGGCGCCTCCCCCGACAAAGGGTTCCACATAGGTTTCCATTTCCGTGATATTTTCCGGCAGTGACTGGATCAGTACCGGAAGCAGTCTTCTCTTGCCTCCCACCCAAGGGAAGCAGGGTTTGCCGGGCAGACAGCCCGCACTGTTTTTCTTCTTTTCCATGATTCGATAAATTAAAATGAATGGTTAAAACTATTGTTACCCGTCATCTTCCGTTTCCAGCAGATGTTTCAGGTCCGGGTCGTTCCCTATGCGGCGGAGCTCCTTTTGGATGATCCCGCCCACCTCCTCCTTGATGCGGTAGTAGTTACGCTCTATCTCTTCCCGCATATGGTCCTTGCCGTCCCTGCCGGTAAAGTCCGTAATCACGGGGATCGGTTTGTAGGCTTTCGTCTCTGCCGCCACCCTCGCGTTGTCCACAACGATCTCGCAGTGGAAGATTTTCTGCTCCATCTTCTCTTGGAAGCTGTCGCAGACGCTTCCCACGAACATGCCTTGGGAGAGGTTGGATATTTTCGAGGCCGGTATCAGCGAGTCCAGCTGGGTGCTGATGCTGGTCGATGTGTCCTCACGGGTCATGTTGACGGACTTGCGCTGCTGGAGCACCTTCCCGAACCGTTCCGAAAGGTTCTTGGCCGTTTCCCCCAACACTTGCCCGGCAAAGACATTGCCGACGGTGTTCTGGATGACGCGCGCCTCCTTTTCACCGTAGTCGCGTACCAGCTGGCTGAAATCCTGCGCGCCCAGGCAGACGGCCACCTTGTTGCTGCGGGCCGTGGCTATCAGGGTGTCGAGCCCTTTGAAATAGATCGTCGGGACCTCGTCCACCAGGATGGAGCACTTGAGCTTTCCCTTACGGTTCACCATCTTGACGATACGGGCGTTGTACAGCCCAAGGGCCGCCGAATAGATGTTCTGCCGGTCCGGGTTGTTGCCCACGCACAAGACCTTGGGGGCGTCCGGGTTATTGATGTCCAGTGTGAAGTCGTCCCCGCTCATAATCCAGTAGAGCGAGGGGCTGATCATGCGTGAGAGCGGGATCTTGGCACTTGCGATCTGGCCCTGGAGCTGCTCCATCGCCCCGCCTTTCCAGGCGTCCATGAAAGGCGAGAGGTAGTTCTCCAGCTCCCTGTACGAGGTCAAGATGGTGAAGATGTCCGAGTAGGGCTTGTTCAGCAGCTCGATGGCATGGGGAAAGGTACAGTACTTCCCGTTCTCGTAGATTTTAAGATACCATATGATGGCGGCGAACAATACGATCGGACTCTCCACGAAGAAGTCACCCTGTTTCTGTATCCAGGTTTTATTTAAATTTAACATTATTACATAGGCTGACTCATAGGCGTCGGCGATGTCGGACATGAATGCTGGGTTGATAGGGTTGCAGCGGTGGCTGTGCCGCGGATCGTCGAAATTGATCACGTAGAACTGGACGTTCGCCTTGTACTTGTCCTTGTTCTTGAGCAGATGGTTATAGACGATAAGGCTCAGGTCCGGGAACTTGAAATCATAGCAGTAAAGCGCATAGCCTTTCTCTATCTGCTGCTTGATGAACTGGTTGATGACACAGTAGCTCTTCCCGCTGCCCGGCGAACCGACCACCATGCAGCCCCTTTGGGGCAATACGACGTTGATCCACCCATTGTGCCATTTCTTCTTGTAATAGAACCGTGTGGGCAGGTTCACCGAGTATTCATTGGTGATCAAGCGGGTCTCCTGCATGAAGGACTCGTTCTCCTCATTGAAGATGTCATCCATCAGGTGTTCCTTTAAAAGACGCCCGGTCCACATGCCTGCGGTGAGCAGGCTGATGTACCCGGCGGCAAGGGCGGACACATACGCAAGGGTGGTGAGCGGGACACTCCAGCCGGCGGTGAGGAAAAGCTCGCTTCCCCAATAGAGGAGCAGCCCGGCTGCCAGGTAGCAGCCGATACGCCTTCATGTCATCTCCGGGACCCTCCGCCCTTTGGCGCCCATCGAGGAGAAGAAAAGGAACATCAGCTGAAGCATTTGGTCACGGGGGAGCTGGTGAACAGCCCTGTGTCACGTTGGAAGTTCAGCAGTATATTGTCCACCATGCCGTTGGTACAACCGGCGGCATGGAAGAACGGATAGCAGAAATAATAGATGTTCATCACGAGAAGCAGGATGCTGACCGCCCGCATGAAGTCGATGGTCTTGCCGAGCCCTCTGGAATCTTCTTGTGCCATATGGGTTATGATTGGTTGTTATACGTGAATACTTCGTTAGTTGATCCGCGGGCCTTTCCGCCCCTTCCTCTTTTTCTTCTTTCCATAAATATTCTGGGGAATGTCCTCAGCCGGGTAGGGACAGGATTCCATGGAGAAGATATCCAGTAGGCCTTCCGCAAGCCCCGTCTCCCTTGTGTCCGTATTTACGGGTGGTTCCTGTCCGGGAGCCGGCCTGTCGGGGACGGGCGGGGGCGTGCCGTATTTCCGGTTGATAACCGAAGCGGAGAACTCCTTGCCGAGCGCCGATCCCTTGAAGACCGCCCTGGTATTATGGTCTATATAGTCACGCCGTAGATCACGCCCGCCCCGTTCTCCCAGAGTACGGGCACGATGCCTTTGCCTGCCAGCTCGTGCAGGAATCCTTCACGGGTATCCCGCAGAGTGCCGTACGGATGTTTTCCCTTGTCTTTTCCGGCAGGGGATGCTTTTTCATCCATGCCCTGCTTTGTGAGAACCTCTTTTGGAGGGCACGGTATCCCACGCTTTTCCCGATATCGCTGGATTTGATTCCGACCCCGGTACGTTTTCCATTCCCGTCGGTCGCCGCATAGACCAGGCCGTCGCAACGTTTCCCGTCCACGACCTTATGCACTTCCTCCACGGTCACGTTGAAAAGTCCGAGCAGTGCCCTGAACTCCTTGAACGACTGGAAGCGGTAATTCTGTACGGCCGGTTTTACCACACCCGCAATCTGGTGTTTCAGATCGCCTTTCGTGTGGTCCACCGCGGTCATCGGCCGGGAAATCCTGTATTCCTCCCCGCGTGACTGCAGCAGGCCGTATTTCCTTTCCAGCTCCCGGCAGATGTCCGTCGAACGCTCCCATTCCTTGTAATCCCTCAGCTTTCTTCCCTGTTCATCAATACGCAGGGAGACAATGTGGATGTGAGGACGCGCGTTGTCGTCATGGCGGAAGATAATGTAAGGCTGGTCGCCATATCCGAGCCTGTCCATGTATTCCCGCCCGATAGCTTCCAGCTGTTCGTCGGAGAGCACGTCATCGGGATGGGGATTGAGCGAGAGATGGATCACCGGCTTTTCCGTCCGGCGGTTCATGGCAAGGTAAGGTTCGAAGCTGCGCATGCATTCGGAGATGCCGACCTTTCCCTCCGGTGTCTCCATCACGCGGTTTCATGCCAGTGTCCGCGCTTTCCCTTTCTCCACTTTTTCCTGATTGTAATACAGCGCCCCGTAAATGGCGGCACCGGATGTTATCTTTGCAACCATTGTTCGAACTCTTTGGTAAGACGGATGATTTCCTTGTTTAACGATACGAGCTCCACGGTCAGCTGTTCCAGCTTGTAAAGCAGGGCGAGGGCTTTCTTTTCGGTCAGTTCCCCGCTGTGGACCGCCTTGACAACCTGGTTGTAGTTCACCCCGACGCGGCGGTACTCGCTCTGCAGGTTGGTGAGCTTGATGTAATAGTCCGTGGCAACCTTGTCGATTTTCACCACTTTCATCGGCTTGTCGAAAATGGCCGACAGGATGAACTGCGACTTGGTTACGGCACCGGAATTCTCATAGAGCCGCTCGAACTCGATGTTCTGGAGCTCGTTCAGACGGAATCCGTAGTAAAAGGAATGAAGCTCGGAGGATTCCTTCGGACTGCGGCCCCCTCTTCATGTCCGGGAGACGGCCGTTTTCTCTTTCTTGTACGCCTGTTTGATCTTAGCCATATTATTGATGTTTTTACCGGAGGCAAAGTAAATGATAATTCGTATACCGGCCTAATTTCGGAAGGTGACTATTCGTGACAGGAGATGACTATTCATGACAGGGGATTTTCCTCCCTGTCATCCGTTCCCGATCCCGCAGTTTATGATGTTCTTTTCAAAGGCTTCCCGGAGTTTTGGGAGCAGTACTGAGAGGGTTTTCTTACGTCTGGCAAGGTCCGCACGCAAATCGTAGGGCTTGGGGATTCGGATATGCAGGAACTCCTCGAATGCCGCCACCAGGGAGGCGAATGACTGGCGGTTGCCGTTGCCGTCTGTTATCACTCCCAGGTAGTGCAGTGAGGCGATCAGTTCCATCAGGTTCACCAAGGAACCTTTCCAACGAAGGGAGAACAGGCCTGTCCGTCCCTTGTCGGTATCGGGAACGGTATCGCGGCATTCGGGATACCGAAGCGCGAAATGCAACAGTTCTATCTCCGTCCTGACAAGGCCGGATGCCTTCATCAGATAGATATGTGTCCGGCTGTCAACCCTGCTTCCGGCCATATTCATATAGGCGTCCAGTTCCGTCTCCATGTGGCGTAGGCGGCGCAGCTCTTGGGGATGGGAAGCCCGCTTTCCGCCAGGGAGGCAGATGGTCTGAAAATTCATCGTAGGCGGATGACAATACGTTTTCCATAGCATTTTTTCCTTCCAGGACGGCTTCTTGGAGATGGTTCAGCAGGCGGTGTGTTGTTGATGTTTTCATATGCTCAAACTTTAGTTTAACAATTCATGCCTTACGACAGAATATTAAAGGCGAATATGATGCATCCGGTGGATGCCTATTGCATTTTCTTGTTAATAGTCAGATATTCAGCATGATAAAAATATCAGTTGAAAACAGGCTCAAAAAAAGAAATGTACACCGCTTTACAATAACTGTAAGGCGGATGTACATTTTATGTAAACCATGTCCGGCCGCTTGTATGACACTCTCATTTCGCTGTGGTTCCGGAAGGAGACTCACGGAGCTGGCCCGTATTGTACAACGGCCCGCTCATATAATCCGATATTTTCTCAGTTTCTCGTACAGGGAAGTCCGGCTGATGCCGAGTATCCTGGCTGCACGGGCACGGTTGCCCTCCGCCTCTTCAAGGTCCTGAGAAGCAGCTGTTTTTCCTTTTCCTCCGGAATGGGGGCGGTTTCCTCCCGTCCGACGGCGAGGTCCAGATTCAGTTCCTCCGGTGAGATCCATCCGTCGGCAGAGAGCAGGACGGCACGTTGGATGCAGTTTCTCAGCTCGCGTATATTACCGGGCCAGGGATATTTCTGCAATGAGCCGCGGCCAGGCTGTTGAACCGCGTACGGGCTTACGGTGCTTTTCTGAAAAATGCTTCACGAAGAACTCCGCCAGCGGAAGGATGTCCTCCCCGCATTCCGAGAGAGGGGGGACATTGATGGTGAACTCGTTCAGGCGGTGGAACAGGTCCTCCCGGAAACGTCCTTCGGATATCGCCCTCTCCAGGTTCTCGTTCGTGGCGGCCACCAGACGGACGTCAAAGGTGTATTCCTGGGTGGAGCCGACGGGCTTGTAGCGTCTTTCCTGCAGGGCACGTAGCAGGAGCATCTGTGTCTCGGGGGAAAGGTTGCCGATCTCGTCAAGGAACAGCGTGCCCCCGTCAGCCACTTGAAACAGCCCGTACCTGTCACCGTAGGCACCGGTGAACGTCCCCTTGCGGTGTCCGAAAAATTCGGATTTGGCAAGGTCACCCGTGATGGTCCCGCAGTCCACCGGGACGAAGGCTTGTCCCTACGGTGGCTTTGTTCATGCAGCTCGCGGGCGATATGCTCCTTCCCCGTACCGGAGGCTCCCCGAATGAGCACGGAAATGTCGGAACGTGCCACCAGCCCCACTAGCTGGTACATTTCCCGCGCTTTGGCACTCTCCCCGCGATAGAATTCGTTCCCGTCATGTCGGGGACGGCTGAATATCTTCCCGATGGCTTCCAGCAGCCTGTCCGGCTGGACAGGCTTGCACAGGTAATTGACCGCCCCCAGCTGCATGGCTTCCACCGCGTTCTCCACCTGCCGTAGTTGGTCATGATAAGGAACGGGGTGGCGTAGAACCTCTCGTTCATCCATTCCAGCAGGGAGGTGCTGTTCCCGTCCGGCAGGCGGAGGTCTGCAAGGACAAGGTCGAACTCCCTTGCGGAAAGGGCCTTGCGGGCAGCCGACAGCGTCGCGGCATGTTCGGTCGCCATCCTTTCTTCTTCAGCCAGTTGCCGATGCTGCGGCTGAAAATCACGTCATCTTCCAAAATCAGTATCGTTTTCATTCCTTTCCCTCTTTCTGCATCAGTTCCGCATAGGATATCAGTTCCCTGACGGCACCGATTATTTTTTCTATTTTCACATATTCCTCTTCCTCCCATTGGCCCGCGTCGGATTTGACCAGCACCCACAGGTCCGCTACCGGATAGTTCAGACGCACCGTCTCCCACAGTGGCAGGCTCCTGTGGAGGATGGAAATGATTTCCCGGCTGTCCTTTTCTTTCACGGCGGCCGACAGCCTTTCGATGTCCTTGCGGCTTTCACTGACAAACAGCCCCAGCATTTCCTGCCGGTTGTCCTCTCCGGCAAGCAGGAGGGAGAAGTCCGGCCTCCACTCTTTCCCGGTCCCTTTTATGACCCGCATGATGGCGGTCACCAGCCCTTCCGCGGAGAAAGGCTTATGGATACATCCGGCGAAACCTGCGGAGAGGTATTCCTCTTTCCTGTCGGAATGTGCCGTGACGGCTATGGCCGGAATCTCCCTTGCCCGGGGGATGTTTGAGCCCCTCAGCAGTTCAAGGACCGAGAAGCCGTCCGCACCGGGCATCTGTATGTCGGTCAGCAGAAGGTCGTACTCCTGACTTTTCAGGCAGTCCATCAGTTCCCGGACATCCGTGCAGCAGTCACAGTGAATCCGGCTGCGGGAGAGCATCTCCCGGGTGATCCCCTGCTGGATACGGTCGTCATCCATGACCAGCACACGGGTGCCACCGAGCAATTCACAGGCCGGAAACACCTTCTCTTCCAGAGGGGCGGACTGTCCGGCCGGTGGTACGGGAAGGAAAACGGAGAAGCGGCTGCCTTCACCGGGATCGCTCTTTACCTCTACACGGCCCCGCATTTCAGACACGAGCCGGGCCGTGATCGCCAGCCCCAGTCCGAACCCTGGAATATTACGCGCGTTGTCCAGCCTTTCAAACGCCCCGAATATCCGTTCTTTCTCCTCAGCGCTTATTCCCACGCCGGTATCCCGGACAGAGATGCTAAGTTCCCCATACAAGTATTCCGCCTCAAGGCGCACCTCCCCGTGGGGTGTGAACTTCAGGGCATTGGACAGCAGGTTGCCGGCTATCTGCCGGATATGCGAGCTATCACAGCAGACGACGGCATCCAGGCCGGAGAAAGATACGGTGAACGCCAGGTCCTTCTGTCTGGCGATAAGTCGATGACTGTCCGCTATTTCCTCGAACAGGGCTTTTAGGCTAAAGAGCGTGTCATTGGAGCGAACTTCGCCTTCATCCATCCGGTGGTATTCCATCAGCGTGTTCACCAGGCCGAGCATGTAATCGGCCGAGTGCAGGATGTTGTCCAGATAGCCACTCCTGCGGCTGACGTCGCTTTCCGAGGGTAACAGTTCCGCGCAGCCTTTGACGGCCGCCAGCGGGGCGCGCAGGTCGTGAGCAACCGAGGCCATCAGCTCCTTGCGTGAGCGGAGCAGTTCCCTGTTCCGCCTGTCGGACTGTTCAAGCTCCCTCTCGTATTGGAGACGGCGGTTCAGGTCCCGGTGTATGACGGTATACAGCATGATCGCCAGAAGGGAGACGGACAGGGCAAGGCCGGCCACCATATGGTAGGAATTGTCCCGTTCAAGGACAAAGGCCCTGTAGCGTGCGGTAAAACGTTCGTTGTTTTTCCGCTCAAATTCGGAGATCATATTGTTCATCCTCCCGTTCAACTCCATACTGCCGGCATACAGGCTGTCCATCTGTGCCAGCAGCCTGGCCCGCCTTTCAGCCTGTTCCCGGGTGACCCTTTCATTCAGGGAGCGGAGCATGCGTGTTGTCGTCCCGGTTGAAGAGGGAACGGACAGGGATTGCCGTTTACGTTCAGCCTCTTCCCTCTGTTGCAGGTAAGCGGATTTGTTTTCTTTTCTACGGAAGATATCCCGGAAACTCCTTTTCTTTTTGGTACATCTCCCCGCACCGGCTTCCGGAGAAGCCGTATTTTCCTTTTGCCGTGCAGCCTGTTTCCGGGCTGTCAAGACAATGGCAGGAATGCTTTCTTGTACAATGTCACCTATGTCCTGCAGTTCCTTGAAGGTATGTACCGCCTTGGATAAAAGAAGTTCCTTGTTCCAAAGAAGAAGGCACAACGAGTCGATATGGCTTTTTTGTAACGGGGTATGGACACATTCTTTCAGAAGTTGCAGGCTGTCGCAGACCCCGTGGCGTTTGCGGCTGTATTCCCCGAGGTCGTCATCATCCCATGTGACGGCAATCTCGGCATGGGTGGAAAGGTCCAGCAGGTCGATGTAGATTCTTTCAGCCAGACGGTGTATCGCCACCAGCTCTTTCTCCTTCTTACGTAGCATGTGTCTTTGCATTTGTTCCTGACGGACTGATAGACAATGAATGCGGACAACAGAACCAAGATGGCATAACCGAACGATATTTTTAACTTCAACCATATTATACCATTGTTCATGATTTTTATTTATAAATACATACTTCTATATAATATCCACAAATTACACAGATAAAATAACCAGCAAAAGCATAAAATATTTGATATTGGCGTTCCAACATTTTAAGTTAAGAAGAATAACGTTCGCAGCTTGTTTTTATATTTCGTCTGCATTTATAAGGTACGCATTTTCTACTTCATTGCATGCTGATATTCATTCAGCGAGGGACAGGCTTGCAGGATCATCCTGTCCTGTTCTCTCAGCTTCGCCCTGACACTCGGGATATGGTGTCTTGCCATCGCGTGAGGATACCGGGCAGGTCACCGTCCACGATGGGCAGGCGGGCGGAGAGGCACGCCGCCAGCATGTCGGATATGAAGCCATGCACGGGATCGCCCTTTTGGGCGCTTTCCCATCTGCGAGAGTCCACATACGTGCCGTCCTGCTTGGAAAGCAGGGTGTGACACAGGAACTCGGAGAGCATGTCGTCATCCACGCGGTCGAGCCGGCTGATGAGTTGACCGGGAAGGCACATGCGTCTCCGGAAATCTTCACGGGTGATCACGCGTACGGGGCGGTTGTCTATCTCCTTGCGTACCGACTTTAGGAGGGCATCGTCCTTTTCGGGTTCCTTGCCGGAAAGGAACACCCATACCGGCGAGCCTGCCGTGAGGAATCCTGTCGGGCAGGGACAGTCCTTGTACCACCTCACGATTTCAGAGAATTTGTGCAGCAAATAGTCACTCACTTCATTCTCATAAAATATGCGGCCCGTATCGGGGGAAAACGTTTTCATCATGATCCCCGCACTTACCGGGAAGCCACAACGCACGAGGGCGACCAGCGCTCTACCCGGCAAAAGTATGAATTTGTTCAATTTTAATGTTGCCATATTATTCTTGTTTTTGAATTTACTCTGTTCCATATACAAAAAACGGAAGCTTCGGACTGTCACAGGTGGAAGCTTCCAAACATTTTAATTTCATTCACTTGTACCGCATCCGCCGATGCGAAGTGAACTAACTTCGAAAAAATATCTCCATGCATGCCTGCCGGGGTAAAGCTGGCAGGCTGCCATGCTAAAGTACAAGCTCCGGGCTTTCACAAGTGCGGGCCTTGTCTTCTCGTGTAAAAAAGTGGTTTCCCACTTAATAAATCCAATCCCTTTTGGGGATTGAACTTTCCTAAAAATTCAAAAAACTGTGTCCTACGGGCATTGCTGCCCTTCGGCGGACATCTGGCGACCTTTCACAAGGACGCATTCCGTTTTCTTCATCGTAACTCTTCGTATATATGTCTGAATTGCACTTTTTCCTTTTTTACTTCCACGCTTTCCTTTGTCCGCCCAATAGAGGAATGTGATGAAAGGAAGCGTTGGCTGTATCTCGTTTAATCATAAAGAAGGCCCCAGGATGCCCGAACACAACTTAAACAGACAGCAGCCCACGCTTGTAGTAGCTGTATAGGAGTCAGCCCTGTTCCTTAGCAGAACCAGCTTCGGTCGATGGCCGGCAGCTCCTTTTTCCAATACCATTTGCTCCATGCAAAGCGTTTTCTCACCACGAAGTAGCTTACTTCCTCGCTCTCTTTTTCTGCCTCGTAGTCAAACGCTGAATGGCCGACAGCCAGGCGTTCAGCCAGTAAAGGAGGTAGTAAGCGAACAGTGGCAGGAGGGCAAATCCCCAGCACACTTGCCAGCCCAGAAGCAGGGACGGCAGCAGTGACGCAAGGAAGCATTCGGCATACTGGCGGCGGTGGATACGCATCTCCATCTCCTCCCAAATGCCTATTTCACCGTAAGGGAGGGCGATCAGGGTGACAATCGGGAGGGTCACGTAATCGTAGGGATTCAGCCGGCCTTGCAGCAGACGGGCGATTTTGCTGTCATAGATGATCATAGCTCTTTAGTTATTGGTGTTTCATGCAGTTTTACCAGTCCCTTTCGGCACGGATGAACGTGCTTGATAGTTGTAGTACAGTTCCCAGCCGGGGATGTCTATCTCGTAACCGCCCGGTTGTTTCTCCACCTTGTAAGGTACGGCATCGGGGTAACGGGCGGCGATGTCCGTCGCGATAGATTCCGGCAGGATGCCGTCCGGCAGCGCGGAGAACTTGCAGTCCACGCTCGTCCAGTCGCCCTGTCCGTCAAAGTCCAATTCCGTCCCGTCCGAGAGCCATGCCTCATATTCGGTCGTGCCGTCGTCCTTGTCACGCACCGCACGGATGCATTCCACACCGGGGAAATACTGCGCGATGAACTGCCGCGCCTTTTGGGGCAGCGCGTCGTAGCCGATTTCCTTCTCGTCCTTGTCGCAGGATGCCGCCGCCAGTATCACGAGCAGCAGCAACAGAGGTTTGACAAATACCTGTTTCATTGTCCTTTTCTATTTAGGTTTCTGTTTGTTATTATTCAATTCTTATCCTTCTCAAAGCGTCTTTTTGTTCCGCCCTCCGGGGCGGTTGTTCAGCGGGCGGTTCATCCGCCTGAGCAGTGCGGCCTTCAGGCTGTCAAGGAAAGGCGTCTGCCGATTGCGGATGCGCAGGTCGCCGAATGTCCGGGACAGGTTCTTGTCCAACTCGATGTTGAATGCCCTCTGCACATACTCCGACAGCCTTGTCAACGGGACATCCCCGAAT
>ENA-OQLB01000197-OQLB01000197.1-human-gut-metagenome-genome-assembly--contig:-NODE-197-length-35927-cov-5.256061_pt1 | contig 35927 bp, 46 predicted proteins | sample MGYA00242656_ERZ504813 | MGnify/ENA primary metagenome ERZ504813 (study PRJEB26092, sample SAMD00036388) | human gut metagenome | host: Homo sapiens | study: EMG produced TPA metagenomics assembly of... | reverse complement strand
TTAATTTTATTTTTCAGGTTGCCTCAGAAGAAAACTGAAATAAAATTAAAAACAGTTTTTTAGAGTCTTCTCTTTATCTGTCACTTTCTTCCAACATGAAAATTTCATTTACAGTCTTTCCGAATATCTCTGATATTTTCAATGACAGCAAGGTGGAAGGGACATACTTTCCCGATTCTATGGCATTGATGGTTTGCCGGCTCACTCCTATGGCTTCAGCCAATTGCTGTTGGGTCATATGCTTGATGGCTCTTTCTACCCTTAATGTATTAGTCATTGTTGCTCCTCCTAAATTTATAAAGTTCAATGTTGTACTTTATGATGAACAGAAACAATATCATGAACAAGTCTATAAATACAAAATTAAGATAGTGCATGTCATAAATCAGCATAGTGCATACTATCAGTAGGGAATACGCTGTTATGGTAGCCAGATAAGAGAGTTTGAACGAATATTGGCAATGCATTCATCTTCGTCCTTTTCTTTTGAGAAAGCTATGAACAAGAGTGAAACCGTAAGCCTATCATACTCAACTCGTCGAATAAAGAGTTCTTGATAATACCCCAGGGAATTACTGACAACGCGTTTACCTTCAACCAATCTTCATTGCTGCCGTCGAAAAGGCAGATGAAGGACGTGATGGCGAATGGGACAAATAAACACCAACCTATCTTTCTGAAAGTGGTTGGAAATAAATAGTTCTTTCTCATAATACTATGCATTTAGATGTTATCTGTAAATGTAATGTATACTTTACATATAAACAACTAAAATAGATAAAATGTAATGTATGATTTACTTTTTTAACATGAAATGTATGCTTTATAAAGGGAATATTTTCTTTTATGGGTAAACTTTTGCAAGCCGAACATTGCCAGATACCATAGTTTTCACTTAACTTTGGAGCGGTAAGATTGTTTAAGCATTAATCAAACCGTAAATCGTCAAATCATAAATAGTATGACTGTCATTTATCCATCTCCCATATTCGGTCCCGTTCATTCTCGCCGTCTGGGAGTATCTTTGGGAATAAATTTATTGCCGGCAGACGGCAAAGTATGCACTTTCGACTGCATTTACTGTGAATGTGGCTTCAATGCGACTATCGTCCCAAACAGCCGTTGCCTACGCGCGAAGAAGTCCGTTCGGCCCTTGAAGCCCGTCTGCGGGACATGCAGCAAAACGGACCTACACCGGATGTACTGACTTTTGCCGGTAATGGAGAACCGACGGCACATCCCCGTTTCCCCGAAATCATAGAAGATACACTTGCCTTGCGCGACAAGTATTTTCCGAATGCAAAGGTGAGCGTACTGAGCAATTCTACCTTTATTCATCGTCCTGCCGTATTCGAGGCTTTGAACAAGATTGACAACAACATCCTTAAACTGGATACGGTGGATGAAGAGTATATCCGTGTACTTGACCGTCCTACCGGACATTACTCCATCCGGGAGATTATAGAAGGGATGAAAGCGTTCAAAGGGAACTGCATTATCCAGACCATGTTTCTCAAAGGAAGTTATAAAGGACAAGATATGGATAATACATCCGATAAATTTGTTCTTCCCTGGCTGGAAGCTGTCAAGGAGATTGCTCCCCGCCAAGTGATGATTTATACCATCGACCGTGAAACGCCCGACCATGATTTGCAGAAGGCCACTCATGAGGAACTGGATCGCATTGCGGAACGGATACGTGAAACGGGTATACCGGTAAGTGTTTCTTATTAATAATATACTTATGAAATCAATAGCAATTAAAGATTTAAGCGAGAACTTCTTCGAAGTGATAGGCAAAGAGTGGATGCTGGTTACGGCAGGCAGTAAAGAACATTTCAACACCATGACTGCCAGTTGGGGAGGTATTGGCTGGCTTTGGAACAAGCCGGTGGTGTTTGTCTTTATTCGTTCCGAGCGCTATACGTATGAGTTTATGGAGGAGAACGAATATTTCACCCTTTCTTTTTTAGGGAAGGAAAACCGGAGTATTTACAACCTTTGTGGCAGTAAATCGGGTAGGGAAGTGGATAAGGTAAAGGAAACTGGTCTGAATTCTATCGTTACCGAGCGGGGAAACATTCTCTTTGAGCAGGACCGCCTGGGATTGGAGTGCCGCAAGCTTTTCATTACCGATATGAAAGAAGAACTCTTTCTCGACCATTCCGTCTACGAGCGTTGGTATGGCGGTGACCACGGTGGATTGCACCGGGTTTATGTAGCCGAGATTGTAGATGCCTGGGTAAAGGAATAGCTCCTTTACCACAGTTTCAAGTCATATTCGGCTTCCACCTTCTCTTCTATTTCATCCGGAAGGGCGGGGAAGAAGTCGATACCTGTAATACGTTCCACTTCGTCCACTGTATTGACGTAGCTGTCCAATGGATGATTGCCTGATGCATTCTTATAAATGAAGCCGATGGCTTTGGGGGGATTGCTGTCTGCACACAGAACGACCTTGAAGAATGCTTCGGGCACTGTAATTTTGTGCTTCTTACCAATGGTGCGGTGACGTTGGTCATAGAGAATAGGACCGCATACAATGTATATCTTGCCTTCTTCTTGTGCCCAACGGCGGCATGACTCTTCCAGTTCTTTCCAGTCGCCACGGTTTAGATTGTGGTTCTGCGGGCAAATGTTTGTCATGTAGAAGCTCTCTTGCATGGCTTTCCAGTGCCAGCGGTTGTCACCGGCCGGACACATATGTCCGCGGTCCATGCCGGCTCCTTTGTAGTCATCGGTGGTTACTGCCTCGTGCTCAGGCAGGTCGGGGTCGGGCAGGAACTTGTCTGTACGGCTTTCACGCTCCATCAGTTTTTCGGGAGTGAGTTCCCAGGCTACCCAATTGGGTATCTTTAAATCTTTGTTGTAGGATACTGTGTAGCCTTTCCGCTGGAGAATCTGTTCGGAGACGTTCTTCAGCTTTGCCGGTATTTCAAGGCGTGTGCCTGCCGTGAGTTCTATCTTGGCAGGCGTAGAACTCTTTTGCCTGGCATCCGAAAGTATCTTTGCAACGGGTTCATAGGCAAGGCAGACCGCACATATAAACAATATAAGATAATAGACGCCTTGCGATTGTTTCTTTTTTTTTCGTGCCATGCCGGGATTAGTGTTGGATAATCATTTTGGCCCTTTCCAGTGCCACATTTATGTTCGGACAGATATTTTCTTCGCCCAACAGCTCATAGAAGCCCGATTTTTCCAGTACCTTATGTACCTTTTCATTGACACCGGAGAGCACAATGGTTATTTTTTCCTTTTGGGACATCTCACAAAGGCTTGTCAAGTTGTGGATACCGGTAGAATCGATGAACGGAACTTACGCATGCGGATGATGCGCACTTTGGGGCGGTCGCCCAGCCGCGCCATGATTCTTCGAATTTGGTGGCGATGCCGAAGAAGTAAGGACCGTTTATTTCATATACTTCCACATCCTCGGGGATTATCAGGTGCTCGTCATTGCTTGCAATGTCCGATTCTGCATTCGGGTCTATTTCATCTTTGATGACGGATATTTCGGTAGTCTCCATGACGCGGCGCATAAACAGCACGCAGGCAATCACCAGACCTACTTCAATGGCAATAGTCAGGTCGAAGATGACGGTCAGGAAGAAAGTAATCAGCAGTACCGTGACATCCGATTTAGGATTCTTCAATAATGCCTTGAACGTACGCCAACCACTCATGTTATAGGATACTATGACCAGTACACCCGCCAGGCAAGCCATTGGGATATACTGTGCCAGCGGCATGAGGAACAGTAGGATAAGCAGCAATACACTGCATGCACCATGCCTGCTACGGGAGTTTTTCCTCCGTTGTTGATGTTTGCCATGGTACGCGCGATGGCTCCGGTGGCAGGGATACCGCCAAACAGCGGGGTAGCCATGTTGGCAACACCTTGTGCTATCAGTTCCGTGTTGGAATCGTGTTTGTCGCCTATCACACCATCGGCCACGGTGGCAGACAGCAAAGATTCGATGGCACCCAGTACAGCGATTGTAATGGCTACGGGGAACAAGTTCTTTATCGCTTCCCAATCCAGGGCAGGCATCACGGCATCCGGCAGTTCGGCACGGATGCTGAAACGGTCGCCGATGGTATCGATACAATCAATGCCTCCATATACTTTCATCAGCCAGACTGCCACTGTCACCACGATGATGGCAATAAGTGACCCCGGAATCTTCTTCGAGAACCGCGGTGTAATGGCAATGATGAAGATGCTGACAATACTTACAATCGTGTTCCACCAGTTTACGGTATCGAAATGTCGGAAATAAATCATCCATTTTCCTACAAAGTCTCCCGGAACTTTCTCTCCTCCGAACGTCAACCCGAAAATATCGGCAATCTGCGTAGTGAAGATGGTGACGGCAATACCGCTTGTAAAACCTACGATGATGGGATAGGGGATAAACTTAATGACAGCTCCCAGTTTGAAAACTCCCAGCAGGATGAGCAGTACGCCTGCCATCAGTGTGGCGACAATAAGCCCGATTCACCGTATTGCTGGATGATGCCATAGATAATGACGATGAACGCACCGGTCGGTCCTCCAATCTGTACCTTGCTCCCACCCATCAGGGAGATGATGAAACCGGCTATGATAGCGTAATGATACCTTTCTCCGGTGATACGCCGGAGGCGATACCGAATGCAATGGCAAGCGGGAGGGCAACGATACCTACAATGATACCTGCCATCAGGTCTGCCATGAACAGTTCTTTAGAGTAATTTTTTAAAGCCGTGTATAGCTTTGGTCTGAATCCGAACGCTTTCATTATAATCTACTTTTTTATACGTTTTTTTATACAGAATGTAATGTATATATTGCAAATTGCCTGCAAAAGTAGATAAAATAATGGATATTAGTGAACACAACTGTGATGTATTTTGTTTTCCTTATCAGATATGTGCTATTAATTATGTCTGAAATACCTCTTCGGGTTATCGGTGAAGATAGATTCTTTCTATAAGACGATAAATAAATCCGATGGGGCAGAGGTGTGATTATTCCAAACTAAATTCGTAATTTTGTGTTGTTTATAAACAGTACGAACGACATTTATACGTAATTATATTAACTAATAAAAAAAGAGACTATGGCTAAAAGTGTTAAAGGAACTCAGACTGAGAAGAATCTGCTGACTTCATTCGCTGGTGAATCACAAGCAAGAATGCGTTACACTTATTTTGCAAGTGTAGCCAAGAAAGAAGGTTACGAACAAATCGCCGCTATTTTCACAGAAACGGCTGACCAGGAAAAGGAACACGCTAAACGTATGTTCAAGTGGCTGGAAGGCGGTATGGTGGAAATCACCGCTTCTTATCCTGCAGGTGTTATCGGCACTACCCTGGAAAATCTTCAGGAAGCTGCTGCCGGCGAACACGAAGAATGGTCATTGGATTATCCTAAGTTTGCTGATATTGCAGACGAAGAAGGTTTCCCCGAAATCGCTCTTATGTACCGTAACATCGCCATTGCCGAAAAGGGACACGAAGAACGTTATCGCGCTTTTATCCAGAATATAGAGACTGCCAGCGTATTTGCCAAGGAAGGCGAAGTGGTATGGCAGTGCCGCAACTGTGGTTTCATCTACACCGGTAAGGAAGCTCCTCAGGTATGCCCGGCTTGCTTGCATCCGCAGGCTTACTTCGAAGTAAAGAAGTCAAACTATTGATGATAATTTCCTCATAGAGAGAACAAAGTCCCGCAGAGCGAAAGCAAGCTCTGCGGGGCTTTTTGTTTGCTGTGACAGTCATATAGCTTGTAATTGCTGCACATTTGCTGCAGCGTCACTGCAAACAAATTGCAGTGCGACTGCAAAACTGTTGCAGTGCTGTTGCAAATCAATTGCAGTGCTGCTGCAAACCGGTATGCAGTGACGCTGCAAAAAGTATGCAGTCGTTTTGCAGTGGCTGTACAGTACGACAGCAAGCTGTGTATGGCGATGCTGCAGCGGGCAGAGAAGGATTAATAGCCGGTTGTTGGAGATGTAGGGGGATTAATGGTTGCTTGGAACACTATTGAAAGTGCTTCATAACTGTTGGCAGCATCGGTTATTTCAAGCAGTTTCTCCCAGTTGGCTACCGGTTCCGTCTTGTGGTTGATGCGTTTTTCGGCTTTTATTCTTAATGTTCCGTCTTCAGTGGTGGCTTGGACAATGAAAGCGCCGCAGTCGTTTTCTACTTTTACGTTCAGTCTTTCCAGGCCTTCGGGAGAAATTCGATAACTTTCCGGCAGATTGACTGTGATGTCCCATTGGTAACAACGGGGCATCTCCCAATAAATGTCCTCCTTGCGCAGGCGTTGTTCGCCTTTCAGCTCTGGCTGTGACCCTATCAACCGACCTACGGAGAGAACAAAGTTTGTACCCGCTTTCTTTACGTATCCGTCCAGTACATAGTCCACTTGATAGGCAAGTGCCGCACTGTCTGCCCGGTTTCCGATGCTGAAAAGCTGGTAGCCGAGGAGTGTTTCCAGTCCTTCTTCCGAGCCATGATAACCGATGATTTCATTACGGTAACGCTCTTTCTCCTGCTCCCGTTCACGGCGGTAACTTTCGCGCAGGTCGGCATGGAATTTTTCTTTGGTTTCGTCGTAGATGGTGGCTGTAATACCCAGTTGGCGACGAACGGAGTTGTAAAGGTCCTCATCCATAATGAGGTAGGGTTGGAAGTGTTCTTTCAGAGCACCGCTCATCTCTTCCCGGCGGCTGATGTGGAGAGTGGTGCCGCTTATAGAAGCGTTTATGGTAGCATATCCCGGTTGTCTTGGGGGGTGGTGGAGGGAAGGGTAAGGCATGTGTTGTCTTCCAGTATGGCTTCTTCGCCTTGCAGGCTGGCAGGCACTTCACCGGGAACAGCATAGCAGGCCGGTGGAGTATAGCATTTTCCGTTGGATTCCAGATAGATAAACCAAGTGGTATTGCTGTAGTTGATGAGCTGGTCCAGAGGCTCCCGGGTATCTTTGGTCGTGATTCCTGTCCGGTGGGGAATACCTGCTTTTTCCAGAAGTTCGTGCATCAGCAGGATGAAACTGGCGGGAGTATAGTCTGCACCGTTTTCCATATACCGGTAATAGCAGTATTGGTAGAGGTAGTCCATCAGTTTCTTATCGCTCCATCCTTCGGCTTGACGGGCTTTGAGGCTTTGGATATTTCGCCTTTCCGTCCGCTGCGCAGACCGGACCAGTTGGTGCCGGGAGCCTTCATGGAGGCACGTGTGTCATCTGTCATCAGTTTTGGATTGGGGTTGGCATATAGTCCCGGCTTGCGGGCGCTGGGTGGCATCCAGGCATAGGGTGTCTTGCTGTTGTAGATGTACATCAGAATCATGGGCGTTTGCCGGGCACTGTTGTACCAGAAGTCGGGAATGACACGTCCGGAGTCTCCGGTATGCAAGTCGAGGATATGGTTTCCTTCGGTATCGGTGCTATGGTCGAAGTCCCTTGCTCCGTTCAGGCAACGGTAGAAAGTGCTCAGCTTCGGGTCTATCTCGCAATGGACGGAATAGGCAAGCAGAGGATAGCTGTCCATAAAGTAAAAACCGAAAGGTTCGGGATTCTGGTTGTTCAGTATGGTGTATCGTACGAAGAACAAGTCGATGATGTCTCCGATTTCCAGTCCGGGTACGGCCAGCTTGTTCCATTTCTCTTGGATGTTGCGGCTACGTGGGTGGCCGCCTTCATCGGTTTCCATGTACTCCTGCGGGTCTGTTTCCTGAATTGTTCCGTCCGGTTTGATGATGCGCACACCCAGTATACGCTGTTGTTCATTACGGGTGTAGCGTTCTTTTTCCTGGGAAAGGAAGCTGAACTGTGACATCTCTTCCAGTGCACTTTGGCTGTTGATGTATACCATTTGGCGGTAGATGCTGCGGCAGGTTATCTGTTGTTTGGTCAATCCCATTCCCCACCAGTCCAACTTGGTTTTCCGGGTTACCTCCAGACGGCTGTGTACGGCAAGGATAACGGCGGGTTCGTTTCTGTATTTCTCGGGTACAGTCATATTTTTAAAGTCGGGCAGGTTCAGCGACCATACTTCATTGCGCACTTCGCTTACGAGCGCAGCATATTTGTCTTCTTCCTTTTGGGCATTCAGTCCCGAAGTGGCAAGTAACATCAGCAGCAGTAGGAAAAAACGTGTTGTTTCATGGTGATGGCGTTTTATATTCAATTATTTGTTTAAAGGGTGTTTTGCCGGATTACTATCTGTTCGTTGCAGGCTTTTTTCCATTGTCGCAGGGCATCATCCAAGCAGGGATAAGAGCAAGTGGAATACGTTTTCTGCGTATCTCCATCACTTTTCGGAAGTGGATATATCCTGCTCCAGCGCGGTAGGAGCAACTGAGGATGCCCTGATTCGTTTCAATGTGAAAGTCTGCAGGCAAATAAGACACGGCATATCCTTGTGGAATATCAATCGTTACCTCGCGTATAATACGGCATCTCCACGGCAGTAGGTAATCCTGCTTGCGGCGGGTGGTGTCAATGGCTGGTGGAAGAAATCTTCGTGCGGGTCTGCTTCGAGGCAGTACTCTCCATCGGCCGATTGTACGGCAGCGGTATTGTTTATCTGATTGTTTAGCAGGTCTGTCTGCTTCTCCTTGGGGGTGTCATGGTAGAGACTGAGCAGGTATTCCTTGTATTCACCCGTACTTACGCGGATGGCGGTGCCTTTCAGGTAGGGGGATTGCTGTCCGTCATCAAGCATAGTGATAATTGAGACTGTCCGTAGAGGTAGAGGCATCCTGCTGGGGAAGAGTCAGTATCAGGCAGCTGTCTCCGTTTTCTACCAGTGCTTTTCGGCCTTGTATACCTTGGGGGATGTCTTCGGGCGGTAGGTATCGGTAGGTGGCATCCAGGCAATATCTTTCCCTTGATGGAAAGAAGGCAGAAGGCATGGTTGATGGCAGCCAGTGTCGGCACTTCGTCGGGAGAACTGGCGATGTCGTCCGTACCGATATAGGCCATTCGGGCATCGAATCCTTGGGCTTTCAGCAATGTGCGCAGCAGGAGTGCCATTCCCTTGCAGTCGCCGTAACGCTTGCGCAGCACTTCGGCAGGCCGGTCGGGCCGATGTCCTGCCAATCCGTTTTCAAAGGCGATGTAGCGTATGTTCTGCTGTACGTAGGCATAGGTGCGGCGTATCTTCTCCAGTTCATCGGTGCATCCGGCAGTAATTTCATCCGTCAGCATTTCGGCTTGGGGGAGAGTGCAGTCCACCTCGGCCAGTCCGTTCAGCCAGCGGTACATGGCCTGTACATCGGCAAAGGGACCGGTCACCAGCAGATGGGGATAGAGGCAGTTGTCTGCGGGAGCAGCTTCTTCCTTTCGGGTGGCAGGCACTCCTTTTAAGGTGTAGACAAAAAGGGAATCCCCTTCCTTATTCACGCTCTTTTCACACCGGATGCCGGGACCGAAGTTCTTCTCCACCAACCGGAAACGGGACAGTGCGGCAGGAATGGTGACGGTGATACGTTTCTTGCGGATGAAGTATTCCTCCGGAAAGTAGATGCGTGTAAAGTAGCGCAGGTCATGGAAGGTACGGCTGAACTGTACGGCCGCCTTTTTTCCCCTGCCGGCTTAGGGAGAGGTTGAAGTAGCAGATGCGGGTATCGTCGAAGAATACATTTTCCGGTGTGGCATGGCGGTGGATGGCTTTGGGGGCAAGTACTCCCTTGGCTTTGGCTTCGTCCAGGGAGATGAATTCGCCATAGAACATATGAGGTTGTACGGTAGCTCCCATCCGCAAGGCTTCATATTCGGTCTTTCGGGTGTTTTGTACGATGGGGTTGTCTCCTGGTCCTTCTTTGAAAACATAGCTGTCTTCACAGCAGTTGATGATGATATTGTCGTCCATCGTCTGACTGTAGAGACAGCTTGAGAAAATATACAAAAAAATGAAAGAGAAATATTGTTTCCTCATGATGGAGAGGATTTATGTTTATTTCTTGGCGTGCGGATAGTCTATCGTGTAGTGCAGTCCGCGGCTTTCCTTGCGTTCCATGGCTTGCTTTGTTATCAGGTATCCTACGTTTATCATGTTGCGCAGTTCGCACAGCTCTCGGGTAGCCTTGCTCCGCTTGAAGAGTGCTTCTGTCTCCTCGTAAAGTATGTCCAGTCGGTTCCAGGCACGTGTCAACCGGGTATTGCTGCGGACAATGCCTACGTATGCCTCCATAATCTGGTTCACTTCCTTCATGCTTTGTGTGATGAGGACACGTTCTTCGGTGGAAATGGTACCTTCGTCGTTCCATTCGGGAATGTCTTCGTTGAAGTCATAACGTTCCAGTACGCTCAGCGCGTGTTTGGCTGCCGCGTCGGCATAAACCACGGCTTCAATCAGTGAGTTGCTTGCCAGACGGTTGCCGCCATGCAGTCCGGTGCACGAACATTCGCCGATGGCGTACAGGCGGCGGATGCTGCTCTGTCCGTCCAAATCCACCTTGATGCCACCGCAGAGATAATGGGCGGCGGGGGCTACCGGTATGTATTCCTTTGTAATGTCTATACCGATGCTGAGGCATTTCTTGTATATGTTAGGGAAGTGCTTCTTGGTTTCTTCGGGGTCTTTGTGGGTGACGTCCAGATACACATGGTCCTCACCGCGCTGTTTCATTTCGTTGTCGATGGCACGCGCCACGATGTCACGCGGGGCCAGTGAGAGTCGCGGGTCGTACTTCTGCATGAATTCTTTTCCGTCTTTGGTACGCAGCACGCCGCCATAACCGCGCATGGCTTCGGTGATGAGGAACGAGGGGCGGTCTCCCGGATGGAAAAGGGCTGTGGGATGGAACTGGATGAATTCCATGTCTTTCACTGCTCCTTGGCACGGTAGACCATGGCAATGCCGTCTCCCGTGGCCACCAGCGGGTTGGTGGTATGGCGGTAAACGGCTTCGCAACCGCCCGTTGCCATGATGGTGACTTTGGAAAGGAAGGTATCCACCTCGCCCGTCGCTTCGTTCAGCACATAGCACCGTAGCACTTGATGCCGGGGGTGTGGCGGGTAACGATGATTCCCTGGTGATGCTGGGTAATGATTTCCACAGCGTAATGGTCGGTCAGTACGGTGATGTTGGGGTGTTGCTTCACAGCTTCAATGAGGCTGGTCTGTATCTCTGCACCCGTATTGTCCTTATGGTGGAGGATGCGGAATTCGGAGTGGCCGCCTTCTTTGTGCAGGTCAAACTCTCCGTCCTCCTTTTTGTCGAAGTTCACTCCCCATTTGATAAGCTCCTTGATTTGTTCGGGGGCATTGCGCACCACCTTCTCTACGGCTTCACGGTCGCTTATCCAGTCACCCGCAATCATGGTATCTTCGATATGCTTTTCAAAATTGTCTACGGCCAGATTGGTGACAGAGGCGATACCTCCTTGTGCAAAATAAGTGTTTGCCTCTTCCAAACCTGCCTTACAAATGAGGCTACTGTTCCTTTATGCGCTACTTTCAGCGCAAAACTCATACCGGCAAGTCCGGAGCCGATAACGAGAAAATCGAACTTTCTTACCATAGGTTTTGTGTATTAAACGCCGCAAAGATAGTGTAAACCAAACGTAGAGCAAAATAAGCGGGCTTATTTTTATTTGTTATGTAAGGTATTGTTTCAATACTTCATCCAGGGATTTTTCTTTGGGCAATTCCATGTTCTTGCGCATGCGCGAACGGACTACGTTTACACTATTCCGGTTGATTCCCATGATAAGGCTATTTCGTCGGTACTTTGGTTCATGCAGATGAGCATGGCCAGCAATTCTTCGTTGCGGGTCAGTTGAGGATAACTTTCGCGGAGCTTGGGCAGATAAGAAGGATGTATGGTGGCAAACGACCGGCGGAATGTGTTCTCATCTTCCCTGCTGAGCAGGCTTTGCACGGTGAGCTGGCGAATGGAGTTGAGGTTATTGGTAGCCATGGCCCGTTCTATTTCTTCCGTCAGTTGTTCGTTGCGGCGGTTCAGGTCTTGCTGCCGGGTAATGAGGGTCTGTATTTCCCGTTTGTTGTTTTCTATAAGCTGGTGGTTGGCCTTCCTTCGGATGATGAAATAGGCTGTAGTGGTGATAAGTAGCAACAGTAATGTAATGGAGATGCAGATGTTGTAGAACAACTGCTGTTGCTGCCATTGCACTTGTGCCGAGAGCAGTTTGTTTTCTTTCTCTTTTTGGTTGGCATCAAACCGGATGTTGGCTGCTGCCACAGCACGTTTCTTTTCGTTATTGTCCAGAGAATCGGCAAACTGTCGGTTACGGATGTAGCAACGAGCAAAATCGTCGTTCATGCCTTTGGCAGATAATAATCCATTAATATCTCGTTGGCATCGCGGCCTTCCATGAACTTCATGTTGATGAGGTCTTGTGCAGCCCGGTCTATCAGGTGTATGCCGTTTTGCTCCTTCCCGGTTTGCAGTAAGGCCCGGCTAGGTGGAGGTTGAGTTGGTATTTGGCCCATTGGGGCATCCGCACGGTATCGGGACAGATGCTAAGGGCAAGTTGCAGTGCTTTTTCCAAAGAGTCGGGATAGTCCAGATAACTGTTTACCGTTTCTACTTTGTTTACGAATACACCCTTAAAGCTGTTTTGTATCATTGACAACTTTTCTCCCAGCCTGAGGTAGTGGAATACAGAGTCCTTTTGATTCATGTTACGAAAGATCTGGGCACGGTAGCGGTACAAGTCTCCCAGTCCGAAGCTGTCTTTCAGCATGGAGTAGTATTGGGCTTTTTTGTTCATTTCCAGGGCCTGGTCGTACATACCCAGTTCGGCGTAGAGATTAGCTTGTTCTCCGTAGGCAATCACTACATTTCCAGGTGCTATGCTGTCGTTGTAAGTGGCTATGGCTTCTTGGTTAGTGGCTATAGCTTTCTCGTATTCGCCACTGAGGTGGTAATAGATGCCCAACCGTGACATTATCCGCAGCATGTTCGGGAAGTTTCCGCCTTTCCGGTAGACATCTATTGCTTTTTCCAAGATTTGGATGGCTTTGGGTAGATTGTTTCCGGAGTACATGTAGACACCGCTTATGATTTCTGCCTGCCGGATAAAGTCATTGGCACTGGTACAGACCGGTAACTGGAGGTAGTCTTCTGCCAGTCGGACAGCTTCCGGGTTATTGCCATACAGTTGGTTCAGTCCGGCCTTGAAGCTCAGCAGTTCGTGCGGGCAATGTTCGCGGATGAGGGGATGGTTCCCAATGCTGTCCATATAGTCGATGCCGTCTTTGTATTGTTTGGTGTTTATGTAATTGTTCCCGCAGGCATTAAATATCTTGCGGGCATAGTAAATCAGGGTATCTGTAGTTCCGTTTTTTTCTGCCGATTCCAGGATTTCGGGCAAGGTCTGTTTGGCAAGATCCAACGTTTGTCGCGCTTTGTTTTCGAGTAGTAAGGCATTGATTTGTTGAAGGACATTGTTCCAATGCCTCATTTCGTCTTGTTCCGAAGAGGTGGAGCGGTTGGTGCAGGCTACAGCTACGAGAATCAGAAGTAAAAATGAAAGTTTTTTGGCATTCATATTTTGTGGACTGTTTGTTTTGTAAGGCAAAGATATAATTTCTTAATTTAAAATTTACAACAATGGACTTGTTTTTTGTTTCTTGTTAATTATTTGATAATAAATATAATATGAAATTGTATATCAGATTGTATATCGTATTCTTATGGTTAGGTTGTGCATATTTTGCAAATTTGTATAAAACGATTGTAAATATGTATAATGGTGAAATAAGATACAATGAAAACAAAGAAAACAGTGACACCTTTTAATATGCAGGAGATTGCCAGAGCTTTGCGCGAAATGATTTCGGAAGATTCTCCCAATGCTTCGGAGGCTTTGTTGTCCGGAACTCGTGAGGCTGTATTCCGTGAAATCTTTATTTTTCATTATCCTTCTTTTTTAGAGAAACTTTATCAGTCTATTCCGGAGGTGGATAAGGATGAAGAACTGATATGTATGCTGGTAGCTCTTGGACAGTCTGTAAAGGAGATTGCAGAACTGATTTATTTTTCGCCGGAACGGGTAGAATTGTTATGTGCTTCGGTCTGCCGCAAGATGAATGTGACGGAAGTTCGAGAAATGGAGATGCTAATGAAGAAGTTGTTATCATAAAAATACGTACCTTAGCGGCAAAAATCAGATAAAATGAATCGAATCTTTCATGCGCGCATTGCTATGGGGCAGTATCTGTTTCTCATCCTGATAGGTATTCTCGCCGTCTATATGCTTTGGTACAAGTCTCCGTTCCTGGCTGCTATTTTCATGCTTTGGCTGGTGGTTATTATCGAGAAGCTGATTCATACCACCTATACCGTACGCCCGACGGGAAGTTGGTGCTGTCCTTCGGCCGTTTCTCCCGGAGTAAGGAAATTCTGATGAAAGACATCACTTCTGTGGAGCGTGCTTCTTCCATGCAGGTAGGGCGGTTTGCGGTGATGCGCTATGTGCTCGTGAAATATGGCGAGGGCAAGTGTGCAGTGCTTCTTCCCGTCAAGGAGGAGGAGTTTATCCGGTTACTGGAGGAACGGAGAGGGTGAGCAATATGGTGTGCCCACGTATGCAATTCCGTTTTAATCTGTCGTTATCGCTTCCATGGTAATGTCTCCTGTGTAGCTTTCCGGAGTTGTTTGTATGAACTTTCCCTTTATCTGTCTTTCCGTAGATGCAGGTAATCTTTGAATCATAAATAAAGCTTAATTTTAGCTCTTCTGTTTGCAGTTTTTCGGATATGGCAGCGTCCATTATGTAAAAGAGAAACGAATATGAATTTGAATTGCGCCATTTTACATGCAGACCCGGAGATTGCCGGAAGGTTGGAAGAGTATATCGACAAGGTTCCTTTTCTCTCTTTGCACGGAAAGTACGGCAATCCTCTTGAAGCGCTGAAGGATTATTATGAGACAAAAGTGGAAGTTTATTTTATCGGCATCTATCCGGTGGAAGAAGGTGAAATCAACGGAATGGATTTTTGCAGGCTCTTGTCCTCGTCCACTCGTGTCATTTTCATTACAGACACCGACCGCTATGCTGCCGAATGTTTCCGTCTGGATGCGTTGGACTATCTGATGGACGGGCTCAATTTCTCCACGTTTTTCCAGTCTGTCAGCAAAGCGGCACGCTGGTTCTCTTTGCAGGATGCAGGTACGTCCGACTCCAAACACAGGCAAGGTCCGGAAGAGGTTCCGAAGGTGATTTACATGCGGTGTGACAACCGCATCATGCGGCTCGACCTGGAACGGATAAACTATATAGAAGGTATGGGCGATTATGTGAAGATTTTCTGTAAAGATTCCCCTAAGCCTATCTTGAGCCTATGCAGTATGAAGTACATGGAGGAAAAACTTCCGGCGAACGAATTTATCCGCGTGCACCGTTCTTTTATTGTCCGCATGGACTGCATCAGCGCCATCGGGCGCAGCACATTGCTCATCGAGCAGAAGGATGTCCCCATTGGCGATGCTTACCGCGAAAGGGTGAAAGGGTATGTGTCCAGGCTGGCAGTGTTGTAATACCCTGTTTTCAGATACTATATACTTTGTTTGTTGGATCTATAGTTCCAGCGTGCTGCATCTATATATGCAACGCGTTGCATATATAGATCCAACAATGATAATCATTCGGTGTAAAATCCGTGTAATCTGTGGTGAACCGGAACCTTGTATTACTTTAGTTTTGCTCTCGAAATCCTTTCCCCGAACGTCAAGTTCAGATTCAGGCTGAATCGGCTTTCCTGCATCAGATTGCTGCGTGTGTTCAGTTGTTTCCGCCAGGTGGCGCCCAGCGAAAGATAGGAGTACCGGATGGGGAAGCTCGCCCCTACACTGGCTTCCAGATACTGCATCTTCCCGCCTTTCAGGTTGATATAGGAGTTGCCGAAACCTATTCCGCCCATCAGCTCGGTGGAACGTGCCAGACGTGGCTTGGTAATGTAGCTGCTCCCAGGTTCACTTTGTGCTGGTTCTCGTATTTCATGGAAGTGTAGGAGGAGGAGTTGCGGCTCCAGTCCAGGTAGTTGTAGTCGGCGGTCAGCACCCAGCGTTCGGTGGTTATGCTGAGGCCGGTGCCGAGGTGCATGGGCAGATATTGTGTACGGCTGTGGTATCCTTTATCGAGGTTCTCGCTGGTAGATGAGTTGCTGTAAGTCAGTGTATTGTCGTGGCTGATGGGAAGGGAGGGAGCAAATACCAGCCTGCCGCCCACTTCCGTTGTCCGGTCGCACCCCATTCGTAATGTATGCCGAAGTCCGCATAAAAGGCCTGTTTAGAAGATTCGTACTTTACGACGGCGCTTTCCTGCGTTTCGCTTTGCGTCACTGTGCCCGCTATCATCCCAGGTTGATGCCGACCGACAGTTGCCTGCTCAGTGCAAAGGCATTGGTGACGTAGCACCGGTATAGTCCGCCCGTACCCTCAAAGAGCGAGTAGGTGTAGTTGCCGGGCATTCCCTCTATCTCTTCTTCGGTCTGGATGACATAGCCCACACTGCTGTATGGTGCTGCACCTACAAGGGCATACCAGCGCGGCAGGACACGGAAGCCCATGCTGATGCGGTTGGGGTTGCCGGTGAAGTTGGAGCTGTGTTCGCTCAGAAAGGAGTAGCGGGCATATGAGGCAGATACACCCACATCGAACGTGAAGCAGGCGGTGTCCATGCGGGTGATGGCTGCGGGGTTCAGCGTGTTCAGAAATCCGGTACGGTTCAGGCGATGCCCGTGTTGCCCATGCCGGCATAACGTCCGCCGTCACCGGCACTCAGTTCGCCCACTCCGTACATGGAGGTGGGCAGGTTGGTGGTGTTCTGGGCCACGGCGGTGAGGCTTGCCGTACACAGACTGCACAGCAGAAGGGGAATCCGGTAATGGCGTTTCATTGCTCGTTGTATATTTTGAATCTTACGTCTAATCTGCATTGTCTCTCTTGTTCGGGGTCGTTGGTGAAGATGACCTGGTTGAAGGTGGTGGTGCTTTCTTCGTCTGTCAGACTCATCAGCAGTTTCTGCCGCTTGATGCCCGAAGTGCCGTAATTGTTGCGGATGAATTCGGTGAGGTCGAAGGAGTAGTAGGTCTCTTTCCCGTACATCTCGTCGATGGTCAGGTCGCCGGTCTGTACGGTTACGCCGTCACTGCCGTATACGTAGTCCTCCAGCACATTGTTCTCGTCCGTGATATAAAGGCGGATGTCATTGGGAAGCTGGCTCACTTCGTTGTAGCTCCGGGCCAGAGGATAGAGGTAGAGTGTGGCGCTCTCTATGGAGACTATCTGTCCGGCACTTCCGAGGCTGTTGAGGTAGGGGAATTCCAGTTGGTTGTAGTAACCCGTCAATCCCTGCATATAGGCCAGGCAACCCATGTCGTTGGAGTGGACGAGGTTCTCTATTCCGCTTTTCAGGGAAGCAAGGTGGGTGCCGGTGGGGTCGTGCCGGATACCGGTATAGGCATAGTCGGTGTTTACGCTGAAAGTCAGCACTTGTCCGGTACGTTGGTTGGAGACTTCCTGGTAGTGGAGGTTGATGCTCATGCAGAGTCGTTCACCATGAATCCGGTGATACACTGCCCGTCGTTTTCGGGAACAAAGACCAGTCCGGGGAATTTCTTCTTGAACTTGTCTTGGGTATCGAAGTAGTCATCTTGGGCCACGAGGTCATTCAGCAGTTGTTGTCCCCATGAGTCGGGCAGGCGGACGCTTACTTCCTTCTTCCGCCCCGGGCAGGGGGTGAAGGTAAAGCTGAAGAGTGGGGCATCTTCCGTCGGGAGTACGGTGCTGTTGTAAAGGTCCTCGTCGTTGTCCAGCACGATAGGGCTTTTCAGCCGGTAGATGGAGATGCGCTGTTGCGTCAGGGTATCTCCCAGAAATGGCCCGAAGGTATCATTCGCAGTACGAGGGAGTCGAGGGTATAGGTATAGTCTGTGTTGGGGGTGAAGTCGGACGTGGAGTATTCGGCATAGTAGGTGGCGGATACTTCTCCCCAGGCGCTGCTCCGGTAATGTCCTAGCTGGCAGATGCTGTCGCCCCGGGTCTCTATGGAGTCTAGCAGGATGGTGCTGATGTCTACCGAGCAGGTGTCTGCGTATACATTATAGAAGGAGCTTTCCACGAGGCTCTTTCCAAGCTGCGAGTTCTCGTCCTGGCAGGCGCAGAAGATAGCGAGGACTGCGAATAAGCTGTACAATGACTTCTTCATTTCTGTTCTTTTAGTTGGCGGCAAAGGAAAGGCAAAACTTTTATATCTTCCTACAAAAATCGGCGTTCGGACGGTTTTTATCGGTAAAGGCGTTTAACGGGAATTTCGGACTGTTCGTCGGTTATTTTTGTCGGTGTGGTTGCGGTGGTTTACTTTTGCGGACAGACAAAAAGGACCTCCCGCAGCTTCTTGTTTTGGAAAGTGGGAAGTATAAAGCTTAATCATTAAAAAAACAATAAACAATGAACAGACTATTGGTAGGAATAATGTTGCTGGCCATCGTGTGCATTGCCGGCAGTTGTACGGACGAGGATGAATACACTCAGGGGCAGTGGATGAAGAAAGCCAGCTATAACGGTGTGTACCGCGCTTATGCCTCCGGCTTCACCATCGGCAATTATGGATATTTGTGTGGCGGCTTCTACGGAGCGAACAAGGATTACCTGAACGACCTTTGGGAGTATGACATGAGCCGGAACAGCTGGACGCAGTGTGCCGACATGCCCGTTGCCGGGCGCAAGGCTGCCGTGGGCTTTGCCGTGAATGGCAAGGGATACATTACGACCGGTTCCGTAAAGGACGGCTCCTCGTCCTACTGTGTAGCAGATACCTGGGAGTATGACCCTGCCACGGATACCTGGACACGGAAAGACGACTTCAAAGGTGGAGTACGCGATGGTGCCCTGGCTTTCAGTATAGGCGGATATGGCTATGTCGGTACGGGCTGCAACAGCGACGCTACCGGCAGCGAGAGTGCCTACAAGATGGACTTCTACCGTTTCAACCCCAATGGCGCCGAAGGTTCGCAATGGGAAGCGGTGAGCGGGTATGGAGGCGAGAAGCGCTACTTCGGTACGGCATTCGTCATCGATGAGGTGGCTACATCTGTTGCGGGCGAAACAACAGTACCGATCTGGTGGATTTCTGGAAGTTCGACGGAAGCAACTGGACCCAGTTGCGTGACATTGCCGATACGGACTCCGACAATGACTATGACGATGACTACGCCATCACACGGTCCGAAGCCGTATCCTTCGTCATCGGTGGAAGGGGATTTGTGGCTACGGGAATACGTAACAGCACTTCCTTGAGCAGCGACTACTGGCTGTACGACCCTGACAAGGACTTATGGTACGGCGATTCCGATGACGACTTTACCCCCATTACAGATGTACATAATTATCCTTCCGGTGCTTCTTCGCGCAGGGCTGCCGTTGGTTTCTCTACCGGCGAACGTGGTTTTGTGCTGACGGGAACAAGTGGTACCAGCTACTTTGATGATGTGTACGAACTTCTACCCGATGAGGAAGAGGAAGTCTGATTCGCCCCATAATTGAACGGAACTTATGAAGCTGATGTTTATTATGATAAAGATAGGTGTACCGGCTGTGATGGCGGTATGCCTTTCTTGCTGTTCGGGTCATACTGCCGGCGGTGGCAATGAGTTGAAATGCCGGGTGATGGAGGTGGAAGGCGGTTACGGCTACGTGGTGCTGCATGGAGCCGATACCCTGATATATCAACCTTTTATACCTGCTTTGAGCGGTCGCCTGCCATTTGCAACAAAGGTGGAAGCGCTGGCGGCCGGTCGGCTGGTATGCCGTAAGCTTGCCGATGGGCAAGCTCGGCATTGAGCAGGGAGGAGGTGGAGTCTTGTCTGACAGACACTGGACTCTAATCTTCTAAAGAATCCTTTACTTCGTGATGTATTTCCGAGCAGTCATAAGGGTATCTCTGCATGAATTTACCTTGAGTACCTTCTTTGTATCGCTATCGGGACGTGAAAGGGTGGCGGTGAATGTCACTTGAAGCCGTTTGTAGTAGATGGTTGAAGTGTATATGTTCCATTTCATGCCCACTATGTCTACTTCAAAATGTTTATATCTCAGTTCGTCTTCTTTGTAATACTTGCCTTGGTTGATGAAGAATAACAGTTGTTGTCCCATGATTATTTTTCCGTCTTCTATGTGGTTGGGCAGATAGATGCTACGTTTCTCCGGGTCTATGCTTTTGAAGGTTTCATCAGAGTGCCCATCGGGTATGAATGCGTATTCTGTCCATTTATTGATGAATGGATAGTAGTCATGCTTGTCGGTTGTGTTTCCCAGATTTTCATTTTTATAGGTACTCTTATCAGGTCCTGTTCCGGCTTCTTTCACTCCGTCACCTTCTTCCACGCTGTATTCGATGGACTCTATCTGATAGAAGTTAGTGCACGGTTCTTGGTGTATGATGATTTGTTCCTTGTAGAGTCCCGTTTTCATCTCAAGGTTGATGATGAGGCTACGGGATTCACCTAAGTCAAAGTTGTCTTTAAAGTGCAGGATGAGATGGCTGTCGGTGTCCCGTTCCAAGTCCCACCATTTATAATGCAGGCTTCCCGTACCTTCCAGTTGTGGGAGCTTGTTGCCATCCATCATGAGGTCTCCCCATGGGGTGGTGATGGAGGTTATGCGCCAGTCGCCGCGTGTTAGGTCTATCTGCAGGTAGAGGCTTCGCCCTTCACGGTAGTTTCCTGAAAGGGCGAGAGGCGGATTTCATCGCTATCATTGCAAGCCGTCAGGCGCAAAGGAAAAGAGCGAACAAAAGGATGGATTGGAATAAGTCAGTCGTTTTCATGTTGGTTATTATTTGATTATGTCCATTGGACGTGGCATTCTTTGTAAATGCTGCACGACAAAGATAATTATTTCCTCTTTACGCTGTATTCTCCGAAAGAAAGAAGTACTCTTTTTTGCCGGATAATACGGGTTTTATTAACTTGCGCACAAATTATCGCTAATCATTAACCACTAACCATTAATTCCATGAAATACCAAGTTGCCATTATCGGTGGAGGTCCTGCGGGATATACTGCTGCCGAAGCTGCCGGAAAAGCAGGATTGAGTGTCGTACTATTTGAGAAGCAGAGTCTCGGTGGAGTGTGCCTGAATGAAGGGTGTATCCCTACCAAGACCTTGTTGTATTCGGCCAAGACCTATGACGGAGCCCGCCATGCTGCAAAGTATGCGGTCAGTGTGCCCGAAGTATCGTTCGATTTGCCCAAGATTATTGCTCGCAAGCAGAAGGTAGTGCGCAAGCTGGTATTGGGAGTCAAAGGAAAGCTGACTGCCATGGTGTGACGATTGTCAGCGGAGGGGCCACAGTGACGGACAAGAATCATGTGGAGTGCGGCGGAGAAACCTACGAATGCGATAACCTGCTGCTCTGCACCGGTTCCGAAACCTTTGTCCCTGCCATTCCCGGCATAGACAAAGTGTCCTATTGGACTCATCGTGATGCACTGGATAACAAGGAACTGCCCGCTTCGCTTGCCATCATCGGCGGCGGTGTCATCGGTATGGAGTTCGCTTCTTTCTTCAACAGCCTGGGAGTGCAGGTAACCGTCGTCGAGATGTTGGACGAGATACTGGGAGGCGGTATGGACCGAGAGCTGGCGGGTATGCTCCGTGCAGAGTACGCTAAGCGGGGAATCAAGTTCATGCTGAGTGCAAAAGTGGTATCTGTTGCACAGGATGCTGCCGAAGCTTCTTCCCTTATCCAGGTGAATTATGAAACTGCCGACGGTCCCGGTTCTGTCGTTGCCGAAAGGCTTCTGATGAGTGTCGGGCGCGTCCGGTAATGAAAGGCTTCGGATTGGAGAATCTGGGCTTGGAAAGAACGGAACGCGGAAATGTCTTTGTCAACGGACAGATGCAGACCTCCGTTCCCGGAGTATATGCTTGCGGTGACTTGACGGGATATTCCTTGCTGGCGCATACAGCCGTCCGCGAGGCGGAAGTAGCCATACATTCCATCATTGGCAAGAAGGATGCCATGAGCTACCGTGCCATCCCCGGCGTGGTATATACCAATCCCGAAATAGCCGGTGTGGGCGAGACGGAAGAATCCCTTCAGAAGAAAGGCGTAGCTACCGTGCAGTGAAGCTGCCGATGGCGTACAGCGGTCGTTTCGTCGCCGAGAACGAAGGTGTGAACGGTGTCTGCAAGTTACTGTTGGGTGGCGACGATACCGTATTGGGGGCACATGTTTTGGGTAATCCCGCTTCGGAAATCATCACGCTGGCAGGCATGGCCATCGAGCTGAAACTTACTGCCGATGGATGGAAGAAGATTGTCTTTCCGCACCCCACGGTGGGAGAGATATTCAAGGAGGCATTGTAGAACCCATGACTATTGTTTCATATAAACATAAAAGATGAAAACCGTAAAGCTAATCACCTGCGACGATGCCTTCCAGGCACACGTCATTCAGGGTGCCTTGAAGAATGAGGGCATTGCGTCTGTTTTGCATAATGAAAACATGTCTTCCGTGATGCGCGGATATGTCCGTGATGTCACGGGAGTGGATATATTTGTTTATGAAGATGAATATGACAATGCCCTCCGTCTGCTTGAACGGAACCAGATGATTCCGGAACAGTTGAGGTACTGCCCCCATTGCGGTTCGGATGAGATTAAGTTTGTGCTGAAGAAGAGCCATCGGGTGCGTGCTGTGGTGGCTGCTGTTATTGCGGCATTGTCGGCCGCACCTCCGGGCACTGAGCATTGGGAGTATGTATGCAGGAAGTGCGGCACTCATTTTGAGAAGCCGGTGGCGAAAGGAACAGTTGAAGAATAATCAGGTGTTTATTCTTTTAACCGCTTTTCAATCCAGTCCCGGTTTTTACGTCCCAATCGGCTTTCCGCAAAATCCAGGAAAGCCGATGTGTTTGTTATATGGGCTTGGATGACACCTGCCAGAAAGTTGAAGAAAGGTTCTTCACCCACTCGGACAAGCAGGTCGGCGAGTAGTACTGACCCTTTCCTATAGAGGGCAAGATGCGCTTCGCGGTCGTTGCGGTCAATACCCCAGATAGGACGGATATGGCGTGTTTCCTTACGGTAGGCGTCGATGTAAGCGGCATAGGCTTTTTCGCCGCGGGCGTGGCGTATGTATTGCAAAGCACTGAATTCGGCAAAAGATTCGTTCAGCCAGTCGTGCCAAGATTCCACCGGAGCCTTGTTCCACCAGAAGTGGCCGATTTCGTGGGCGGTGTTCTTGAGTACATATTCATTGAATGTTCGGGAACTGAGCATAATGAAATTTTTACGGCTGTACCCTCCTGAGGTGCCGGAAGCTGAAAGCAGGAATTTCATGTAAATATCCTCATCTCCCGCAATTTTATAAAGGCGTCGGAAGAATTTCAAGGCATTGTGGCAACATTGAAGTGCCGAGTCTGCACCGGCATCCGGGAAGTCTGTATAGATAAGTTCAATGGTAGTTCCGTTATCATTGATGCGGCGGCTTTTCAGCATGGGTGAAGCCAGGATAACATTGTCGAAATTCTCCCAAGGTTGCTCCATTTCCCATATCCCTTCTTCTGTATGGGAAATAATACCTGAGCCGCTCACCGTATAACCGTCAGTGATGCCGATTCGTAAGTGCGAATAATCTGCCCGGTTACCGTTGCAGACAGGATACCATCCCGTATAGTAACCAAGTTCAATCCAATGGTCATTGAATGATTTTGCAGGCCCTGCACTTCCTGCATGTAGAGTGTGTAACGGGTATTTATGCGGCAGCGGTCATCGGCTCCTGCCGGCCGGTAGAGGGTCAAGGTCCGTCCGTCGGGAATGAATTGGGCAGGTGCTGGGGCAAGCGTATCGAAACGGTAGGTTATCTCCCGGCTGCTGTGGCGTAGTGTGTCGATACGGGCATGGCGCCATAGTACCAACGAGATTGAGTCACTGTCATGGAAATCGACTTCAAACGAACCGCCAACTTCGACTTGTCGGTTCGGTACATCAATCTGTACGGTTAAGTCATAACTGACAATGCGCGGAGATTCTTGTGCCCGAAGCATGGGGGAGAAAAGGAGGCATATTGTAAAGCTGGCAATTGTAAGTTGTAGTTTCATGGTACATCAATTTTAGAGTGATAGTAACTGGGAGATTTTGCCTATGCAATCTATGCAAAAGTAGTATTTTTAAAGGAATATTAAGATGGATGGCTGGATATAATTTATGAAAAGACTACCTCGTTGTTGTTCATTTGTAAGATTGTCGTACTTTTGTCTTTAAAGATAAATATATTTATGAAAAGGATATTGTTGCTGTTAATTTTATCCGTCTGCCTGCTCCCATTGTGGTCCCAAGAGACGGTAACTCCGGTGAAGCCGCTCTCTGCGCGGATTGATGCGTTGATAGAACACAAACTTCCCGCAGGCTCTAATGTGGCCATTTCGGTCTATGACCTGACTGCCGGCAAGCCCTTGTACGGCTATCAGGCGGACAAGCTTTCCCGTCCCGCTTCCACCATGAAGCTGCTGACCACCATTACCGCCCTTTCCCGTCCCGAAGCCGACGAGCCGTTCCGTACGGAAGTGTGGTATCAGGGAACCATTGAGCGCGATACCTTGCAGGGGAATATGTATGTGATAGGCGGTTACGACCCGGAGTTTGATGAAGAGGCATTGGATTCCCTGGTGGCTACCGTGGCCCGTTTCCCCTTCTCTGTCATCAAAGGCAAGGTGTATGGAGATGTCTCCATGAAAGACTCCTTGTACTGGGGCAGCGGCTGGTTGTGGGATGATACTCCCTATTCCTTCCAGCCTACCTCTCACCGCTGATGCTGAATAAAGGAGTGGTGAAGGTTACCGCCACACCCGGCGAACGGGGCGACAGCGCACGCCTTGAATGCACTCCCGCCTCTTCCTATTATACACTGACGAACAAGACCCAAAGCCGTACCCCTTCTGCCGGACGTTTCCGTGTGTCGCGCGACTGGCTGGTGAACGGGAACAACATCACCGTGACGGGCAACGTCGATGCCCGCCGTGCAGGTACGGTCAATATATTTTCTTCGCAGGACTTCTTCATGCATACCTTTATGGAACGGTTGCAGGCACGGGGCATCCGGTGCATTCCGGCGGCAGAAGCGGAAGTCTCTTACCTCTTCGGTGAGTTCCGGCAAGACAGCCTCTCCGTACGGATGGCTTCCTATGAAACTTCCGTGCAGGATGTGGTGAAACAGATAATGAAGGAGAGCGATAATCTCAATGCCGAAGCCATGCTCTGCCGGTTGGGTGTGCAGAGCAGCGGAAAGAAGCGTGTCTCTGCCGAGGACGGGCTTTCTGCCATCCGCATGCTGATAAAAGAGATGGGATATAACCCCGATAGGTATAATCTGGCAGATGGTTGCGGCCTTTCCAATTACAACTACATTTCACCGGAACTCTTGGTTTCTTTCCTGCGATATGCCTACTCGCGTACGGATGTTTTCCAGAAACTTTATAAGGCTTTGCCCATTGGCGGCGTGGACGGTACACTGGAGTTCCGCATGAAGAAAGGCACCCTTTCCCACAGAAATGTACATGCCAAGACGGGTTCCTTTACCGCCATCAACTGTCTGGCCGGCTACCTTAAAGCCCGCAACGGACACGAGATAGCCTTTGCCATCATGAACCAGAATGCACTGTCGGGCAGGGAAGCACGCGCTTTCCAGGATGCGGTGTGTGATGAAGTGATACGTTGAGGTTTAGCCATCGTAAAGTTGACCTTTAGCGTCGTAAAGTTAAGGTTTAGCTTCCTAATGCAGACCTTTACGGAGTGAGCCCCAAGAGTAGGGGAAATCATTCCTCTTTCGTATTGCGGTAGCGTGCCGGAGACATACCCAGATAAGACTTCACATACTTCCCGAAGAAAGACTGGTTGGGGAAATTAAATTCTTCTGCAATCTCCTTGATGGACTTGTCCGAATGCTTCAGCCGGTACTTGATGTGTTCAATGGCATTCTCGTTTATCAAGTCCAGCGGTGTACGTCCGCATGCCTGCTTGATGACCTTCGAAAAGTGTTTGGGGCTATAGCAGAGTGCATCGGCATAATATCCTACAGAACGGTGTATGCCGTTGTCTTTGGACAACATCTCTATAAACTTACGCAGGATATAGTCGGACTGTTTGATGCTTTCTTTTGTATCGACTGTCATTTCTGAAGGGTTCACTTCTTTGTTGAGGTGTCCCAACATCTCACAGAAAATGGCAGAAAACAAGTATTGCATCACTTCCCTGTGATAGTGATGAGGCTCGTCGTTTATCTTTGCCATAAGCAGTTCTCGGTAGAATTTGAAGATTTCCTTGTCCCCTTCCTCCCCGACAGACTTTATGGGATTGTTGTGGATATGCATAACGGTATTCCATGTATCCTTCTCCATCTTGACCACGCGTTGTAGGAACTGTGTGGAGAATGCGGCAAGCCTTATCTTGTGCTTCGGGCTTACCATCGCGTGGCTGATAATGGTATTGGGAAGGCCGAGCAGTAAGTCGCCTGCTTCCAGTTGGTAGGTTTTGTAGTTGACGTCCAACTGGATGCAGCCTTCTAGACAGATAGCGATAAGGAAGCATCCCAATCTTATTGTATCTTCATTGTAGGGGCTTCCCTCCAGACTGTTGATTATGACAAAGTCATTGTCTACATAGTCAAGGACATGTTCGCTGTTTTTAAAGTCCGCGATTTCTACGATTTTTATGTTCCCTTTCTCCATATTCTTCCTTTTTCGTTTTGCAAAGTTGGTGAATAATGGGAAATATGGGATGTTCCATTATGCGGCTTTCTTGTTCTATATGTCATTTATAGACAATTCATTAGCCTTAAAAAAGATGAATGTCGAAAAAGGAACATCTTTGGAGTGTAATTGGTCATTATGGCGTTGTTCCTTTCTCCTACTTTTGCCACCAGTTTTAACAAAAAGACAATGAGAAAAAGTATGATTACATTGAACAGGAAATGGATACGGCTGATAGGGATTGTCGGTTGTACAATGTGTTTGGCATCTTGCAAGCAGGCATCGGATGCTTCCGGAATGAAACCTTCTTATGCTACCATGAAAGTGGAGGCGACGGACAAAGAGCTTTCCACTTCGTACTCAGCAACGATACGCGGACGGCAGGACATAGATATTTATCCGCAAGTGTCGGGTACCATCGAGAAGCTTTGTGTGACCGAGGGGCAGAAGGTGCGCCGGGGACAACTGCTTTTCATCATCGACCAGGTTCCCTACAAGGCTGCACTCAAAACGGCCGTTGCCAATGTGGAAGCGGCACGTGCCGCACTGGCTACTGCCGAACTGACTTATAACAGCAACAAGGAATTGTATGCGCAGAAAGTGGTTTCGGAATTCAGCCTGAAGACTGCCGAAAACAGCTACCTTACCGCCAAGGCGCAACTCTCGCAGGCCGAGGCCCAGGAGATAAGCGCACGCAACAACCTCTCCTATACGGAAGTGAAGAGTCCCAGCGACGGGGTGGTGGGGGCATTGCCCTACCGTGCAGGGGCATTGGTCAGCCCCAGCTTGCCGCAACCGCTGACAACGGTCAGTGACAACAGCGACATGTACGTTTACTTTTCCATGACCGAGAACCAGTTGCTCGCCCTGACACGCCAGTACGGCAGCATGGACGAGGCGCTGAAGAACATGCCGGCGGCAGAGCTGCGTCTGAACGACAATTCCGTCTACGACAAGAAAGGTACCATCGAGTCCATCAGTGGTGTCATCGACCGCCAGACGGGTACGGTAGTGGCACGCGTGGTCTTCCCCAACGAATCGCGCCTGCTCCATAGCGGGGCATCGGGCACGGTGGTGGTGCCTGCCACGTATAAGAACTGCATTGTGATTCCGCAAGAAGCCACCGTACAGTTGCAGGACAAGACATTGGTATACAAGGTAGTGGATGGCAAGGCCGTCTCTACCTGATTACCGTGGCAGGAATAAATGACGGACGCGAATACGTGGTGCTGGACGGACTGAAAGTGGGTGACGAGATTGTTTCCACAGGTGCCGGACTGCTGCGCGAAGGAACGCAAGTGAAATGATGATTGCTATTTTATCAACTATCAATGACCCATTAAGATGAAAGGAAATATATTTATAAAACGGCCGGTGATGGCTATCTCCATCTCCGTACTGATTCTGGTGATAGGCTTATCTCGCTCTTTACGCTGCCGGTGGAACAGTATCCTGATATTGCACCTCCCACGGTGTACGTCAGCGCCAACTACACCGGTGCCGATGCCGAAGCCGTATTGAACAGTGTCATCATGCCGTTGGAAGAGAGCATCAACGGTGTGGAGAACATGATGTACATCAGTTCTACCGCCACCAATGCCGGTTCTGCCACCATACAAGTCTATTTCAAGCAGGGCACGGACCCCGACATGGCTGCGGTGAACGTACAGAACCGCGTATCCAAGCGCAGGGACTGCTGCCCGCCGAAGTGACGAAAATCGGTGTGACTACCAGAAGCGGCAGACCAGCTTCCTGCAAATCGGCGCTTTGGTGAGCACCGACGGGCGCTACGACCAGACGTTCCTTGCCAATTACCTCGACATCAACGTGATTCCGCAAATCAAACGTATCGAAGGTGTGGGTGACGTAATGGAGCTGGGTGATACCTACAGTATGCGCATCTGGCTGAAACCGGAACGGATGGCGCAGTATGGACTGGTCCCTTCGGATGTGACCGCCGTATTGGGCGAGCAGAACATCGAGCGCCTACCGGTTCGCTGGGCGAGAATTCAAAGAACGTGTTCCAGTTTACGATGAAGTATCGTGGACGCCTGAAGAGTGTGGAGGAATTCCAGAACACGGTGGTACGCTCGCAGAGCGACGGTTCCGTGCTCCGTCTGAAGGACGTGGCGGATGTGGAGCTGGGTACGCTGACCTATAGTTTCCGCAGTGAGATGGACAGCAAGCCGGCGGTACTTTTCATGATGTTCCAGACGGCAGGCTCCAACGCAACCGCCGTCAACAAGCAGATTACCGCACAGATAGACGAGATGAGGAAGAGCCTGCCCGAAGGGACGGAATTTGTGACGATGATGAGTTCCAACGACTTCCTCTTCGCTTCCATACACAATGTGGTGGAGACACTGGTCATTGCCATTATACTGGTAATTCTGGTGGTGTATTTCTTCCTGCAGGACTTCAAGAGTACGCTTATACCTCCATTTCCATTATCGTGTCGCTGGTCGGCACGTTTGCCTGCCTGGTGGCTGCGGGGTTCAGTCTCAATATCCTGACGCTGTTTGCGTTGGTGCTTGCCATCGGTACGGTGGTGGACGATGCCATCGTGGTGGTGGAGGCGGTGCAGTCCAAGTTCGATGCCGGATACAAGTCCCCTTACCTTGCCACGAAGGATGCGATGGGCGATGTGACGATGGCCATCATCTCTTGTACCTGCGTGTTCATGGCGGTATTTATCCCCGTGACGTTTATGGGCGGTACTTCGGGCGTGTTCTATACGCAGTTCGGTGTCACGATGGCAACGGCGGTGGGCATCTCCATGATTTCGGCATTGACGCTTTGCCCCGCCTTGTGCGCCATCATGATGCGTCCGTCGGACGGTACGAAGAGTGCGAAGAGCATCAACGGACGGGTGCGTGCGGCATACAATGCCTCGTTCAACGCCGTGCTGGGAAAATATAAGAAAGGTGTGATGTTCTTTATCCACCGCCGCTGGATGGTGTGGACTTCATTGGCGGCTACCGTCGTATTGCTGGTTTACTTGATGAGCACCACCAAGACAGGGCTTGTGCCGCAGGAGGACCAGGGTGTCATCATGGTGAACGTCAGCACCTCACCGGGAAGCACGCTGGAAGAAACTACGAAGGTGATGAACAAGTTGGAGGATATTCTGAAGAGCACACCAGAGATAGAGCACTATGCCAAGGTGGCAGGCTACGGCTGATGTCCGGTCAGGGAACTTCCTACGGCACCATCATCATCCGTCTGAAGGACTGGGGTGAGCGAAAGGGGAGCGAACACACGTCCGATGCTGTGGTGGCACGCCTCAATGCCCAGTTCTACGGTGTGAAGGAGGCGCAGATATTCAGCTTCCAGCCGGGTATGATTCCGGGCTACGGTATGGGTAACTCCTTAGAGCTGAACCTCCAGGACAGAACGGGCGGTGACATGGCAACGTTCTACGAGGCAGTGATACAGTTCCTGGGTGCGCTGAACCAGCGTCCTGAGGTGGCTATGGCGTATACCTCTTATGCTATGAACTTCCCGCAGGTATCGGTAGATGTAGATGCGGCCAAGTGTAAGCGTGCGGGCATTTCGCCGAGTGTGGTGCTCGACGCGTTGGGCAGTTATTGCGGTGGAGCTTATATCTCCAATTACAACCAGTTCGGTAAGGTATACCGCGTCATGATGCAGGCATCGCCCGAATATCGTCTGGACGAACAGGCACTGGGTAATATGTTTGTGCGCAACGGTACGGAGATGGCTCCGGTCAGCCAGTTTGTGACATTGAATCGGGTGCTTGGTCCGGAGACGGCCAACCGCTTCAATCTGTATAGCGCCATCTCTGCCAACGTGAATCCGGCGGAAGGATATTCGTCCGGTGAAGTGCAGAAAGTGATTGCGGAAGTGGCAGAACAGACATTGCCGCTGGGCTACGGTTACGAGTACGGAGGTATGGCACGTGAGGAAGCCAATACTGGTGGTGCGCAGACTGTCTTTATTTATGCCATCTGTATCTTCCTTATCTATCTCATCCTGGCATGTCTTTATGAGAGTTTCCTGATACCGTTTGCGGTCATCTTCTCCGTACCGTTCGGGCTGATGGGTTCATTCCTCTTTGCCAAGGTTCTGGGATTGGAGAACAACATCTATTTGCAGACGGGTGTGATTATGCTGATTGGCTTGCTCGCCAAGACGGCCATCCTGATTACGGAGTATGCCATCGAGCGGCGCCGCAAGGGAATGGGCATTGTGGAATCAGCTTATTCGGCCGCCCAGGTCCGTTTGCGTCCTATCCTGATGACGGTGCTGACGATGATATTCGGTATGCTTCCGCTGATGTTCTCGAGTGGTGCGGGCGCCAACGGTAACTCTTCGCTGGGTACGGGCGTAGTAGGCGGCATGCTCATCGGAACGCTAGCGCTGCTTTTCGTCGTTCCGGTGTTCTACATCATCTTCGAGTACTTACAGGAGAAGGTTCGTCCGCCAATGGAGGAAGAAGCCGATATGCAGGTATTGCTTGAAAAGCAGAAGAGTGAGGCAGAACGGGCGAAAGATTGAGGAAAATAAAATAAAAACAGATTGGAACAATGAAGAAACATATCATCCTATTGTCCGCCGCCGGTTTGCTGTTCAGCAGTTGCGGCGTGTACACCAAATACAAACCCGCTACCGAGGTCCCCGACGGCCTCTATGGGGAAGAAATGGCAGCTTTTACGGAGAGCCTCGCCGGTTCTCCGGCTGCCACCGAAGACAGCCTGGACCTTGGCCTGGGCGGCATGGACTGGCACGAGCTTTTCACCGACCGCATCTGCAGGCACTCATCGGACAAGGGTTGCAGAACAATACCGACTACCAGTCGGCACAGCTCCGCGTGGAAGAGGCCGAAGCCACCCTGCTGTCCGCAAAGCTTGCCTTCCTGCCCTCCTTTGCCCTTGCGCCGCAGGGCACGGTGAGCAGCTTTGACAGCCGCAAGGCCACACAGACCTATTCGCTGCCCGTCACTGCCAGTTGGGAGCTGGATATTTTCGGCCGCATGCGCAATGCCAAGAAACAGTCGAAGGCGCTCTATGCGCAGAGTCAGGACTATCGCCAGGCCGTGCGTACCCAGCTCATTGCCGGGATAGCCAATACTTACTATACCTGCTGATGCTGGACCAGCAGCTTGCCATCTCCAGGCAGACCGAAGAGACGTGGCGGGAAACCGTTGCTTCCACCCGTGCCTGATGAATGCGGGCATGGCGAACGAATCCGCCGTGTCGCAGATGGAGGCCACGTACTATCAGGTGCAGACTTCCGTGCTCGATTTGGAAGAACAGATAAACCAGGTGGAGAACAGCCTTGCGCTGTTGCTGGCAGAGACGCCCCGTCATTACGAGCGCGGTGTGCTGGCAGAGCAGCAGTTCCCCGTGGGCTTTTCTATAGGGATTCCTGTTCAGATGCTTTCCTGCCGTCCTGATGTCCGTTCGGCTGAGCGGACACTGGAAGCGGCGTTCTACGGCACCAATGCGGCGCGCTCTGCCTTCTATCCCTCCATCACGCTGGGCGGGAGTGCGGGCTGGACCAATTCTGCCGGTTCAATGATTGTGAATCCCGGCAAGTTCCTGGCTTCGGCAGTGGGTTCGCTGACGCAGCCGCTCTTTGCCCGCGGCAGGTCATTGCACAGTACCGCATAGCCCGTGCCCAGCAGGAGGAGGCTTCCCTTGCCTTCCAGCAGACATTGCTGAATGCAGGCAGCGAGGTGAACGATGCCTTGACTGCCTGGCAGACAAGCCTATCCAAAAGCGAACTGCTGGACAAGCAGGTAGCTTCCTTGCAGACAGCTGCCCGCAGCACTTCCCTGCTGATGGAGCATGGCAACACCACCTATCTGGAGGTGCTTACCGCCCGGCAGACATTGCTCAACGCACAACTGGCACAGACGGCAAATCGATTTTCTGAAATACAAAGCCTGATTAACCTCTACAAGGCGTTAGGGGGAGGTCAGGAATAGAGTGTCATCATACTACTCTCTCTGCATCTTCATTTTAAATGTGAAGGAAGGGCTGTCTGGGAAGTGATTCCGGGGCAGCCCGCTTTCAATGAATAGGAGGGATTAAATGGAGGCAAGTATTCTCTAGACAAATTATTGCAGTTTTTTCACTCAATGCGAACGATAAGTGTTGGCTCGGTGAGAGATCGATTGAAGAAACTGAAAAGGAAACTGAAGCAAAAGATAGTGAGTTTACCGGTAAGAAGGAGGTTTTGCCAGGAATTGATGCAGGGATGTAGTAGGTACTGAAATAGCTTGTTGTTGGAACTATAGATGCAGCGTGTTCCATCTATATATGCAACGCGTTGCATATATAGATCCAGCAAACCGGAAATATACATGCAACGCGGTATATCTTTCGGGCGGTTTTTCTCCGCCTTTTTAGGGAGCAGTTTATTTATACTGTGCCCAGTCTACATTCTTCATGTCTCCACTTTTGGCCAGCTCAGCGTGCATAGCCAGTGCGGCGCGCAGGGCATGGGGAGTCTGTGACTTGCCGTCGGTCAGTTTCAGGTAATCCCACAGAATGTTCTTGTAGTCCGGATGAACACAGTTTTCGATGATGGCTTGTGCACGTTCTTTCGGACTCTTGCCGCGGAGGTCGGCCACACCTTGTTCGGTGATGATGATGTTGACGTCATGCTCCGTGTGGTCCATGTGCGAAACCATCGGCACGATAGCCGAGATTTTACCTTCCTTGGCAACGGACGGACAGGTGAAGATGGAGATATAGGCATTGCGGGTGAAGTCACCGCTTCCACCGATACCGTTCATCATCTTCGTACCGCCGATGTGCGTGGAGTTCACGTTGCCGTAGATGTCGGCTTCGATGGCGGTGTTGATGGAGATAACACCGAGTCGGCGCACCACTTCCGGGCTGTTGGAGATTTCCGACGGACGGAGCACCAGCTTGTCGCGGAAGAAGTCCATATCCTGGTAGATGCCTTCCAGGCAGTCGTTCGTTACGGTCAGTGAGCAGGCGCTTCCGAATTTCACGCGGCCTTCGCGGATAAGTCCGATAACGGAGTTCTGGATAACTTCTGTGTACATTTCAAACGGCGGGATGGTCTTGTCACGTCCCAAAGCACCCAGTACGGCATTGGCAATGTTGCCCACACCAGATTGCAGCGGCAGGAAGGTAGGCGGAATGATTCCGCGTTTCATGTCGGCGGCAAGGAAGTCGGCCACGTTCTGTCCGATTTTGTCGGTCAGCGGGTCGGCGGCGGCAAACGAACGTGCCTCGTCCGGCCAGTTAGTCTCCACTACGCCGACAATCTTTTTCGGGTCTACCTGGATGTAGGGCAGGCCGATACGGTCACTCGGTTTGTAGATGGGGATTTCGCGGCGGCAAGGAGGGTCGAGGGGTTCGTAGACGTCGTGCAGACCCATGGCACTCTTGCTGTGGGCGGCATTCAGTTCCACGATAATCTGGTCGGCCAGGCGGCAGACAGTCGGAGCGATACCGCCGGCAGCCGTCAGGTAGATTTTACCGTCGGGAGTAACTTCACATGCTCGATGATAGCAACATTCACTTTTCCCATGAAACCATAGCGTACTTCCTGCGCCATCTGTGAGAGATGGATGTCGTTGTAGGCTATTTCGCCATTGTTCACGGCTTTGCGGAAATCGGCGTTGGTGGTGTAAGGAGCACGGTAGCGGATAGCTTTGGCGCGTGAAAGGATACCGTCGCAGGAATCTCCGGTAGAAGCACCGGTGAAGATACCTATCTGGAACGGGTTTCCTTTTGCATGTTCTGCTTCCGCGATTTTTGCTAATTCAGCCGTAACGGCTTTGGCTGTTCCTGCGGGAGTAAATCCGCTCAAGCCGATGTTGTAGCCATGTTTAATCAGGCTCGCAGCTTCTGCTGCCGAAATGTAATTGAGTGCCATAATATAAATAGTTATTTTTTCGTGTAAAGATTCTGAAGGGGCTCGTAATTGGTTCTGCAATTATCGACTGTCTTTAATATTTCCGTTGAAGTATTTCTGACCAGATGATGCTTTCCTCGCTTCTTCTGCCGAGTGGATGCCGTATTCGGACGTACTTCATCGGATTCCTGCGGACGGGATGCCGGGGAGGGAGGGGAAGCCTTTATGGAAGTGTGCTTGGATTTGGCAGACGGTTTGGATACCGGCTTGGGCTTTTCTGCCGGCTTGGGGCTCCGGGAATAAAGCTCCGTAAGTATCTCCGCCCCAGTATTCGGGCAGTGGGTTGTCAACGTCGGGCATAGGTATGTCGGGACTCTTGTCAGCATTTTTATTTGCTTCTTTCTTAAACTGCTTGACGAGTCCGATTACTATGACAGCCGCAACTAACAGAAACTTGAAGACATCTTCCATATTCTTTTTGATTTTCCACCCAAAGATAGTGCAATTATCTCTTATCTTTGCTTTTGGGCAAAGTTAATTATTTAATCTGATTACAGCCAAGGAATTGGTAATAAAAAAGGGCAGCTTCACAGCTCCCCTTAATTTTTTTAACCTAAACCTTAACTATGAAAAAATCTAATGTTTCTTTCATTCCACAAATTTGTGAATTAATTTGCTCTATGCCAAATTAACACTCGGAAAATGTTTGTTCTCTTAACATAAATTAGCTGATAAGCGCAGATTGACAACTTGTAATGGCATTTTTCTTTCATTTCATCCGTTTATTGGGAGGGAAGAAGTATCTTTGCGCTCCGGATGACAGATACCAACTATGATATAAACTGATTTTAAACGAACTGATTATGGAAAAAGTAACGGGAGCAGACTTTAAATCTGCAACTGCTGATGACAACAAGAAGTTGTTTATCGAGACTTACGGCTGCCAGATGAATGTGGCCGACAGTGAAGTGATTGCATCCGTCATGCAGATGGCGGGATATTCGGTGGCCGACACCCTGGAGGAAGCCGATGCAGTGTTTATGAACACCTGCTCCATCCGCGACAATGCGGAGCAGAAGATTCTGAACCGTCTGGAGTTCTTCCACTCGCTCAAGAAGAAGAAACGCGGCCTGATAGTGGGTGTGCTGGGCTGTATGGCAGAGCGTGTGAAGGACGACTTAATCACCAACCATCATGTGGACCTGGTGGTGGGGCCGGATGCCTACCTTACTCTGCCCGAACTGATTGCTCGGTAGAGGCCGGTGAGAAAGCAATGAACGTGGAGCTCTCCACCACAGAGACCTATCGGGATGTCATCCCCTCGCGTATCTGCGGAAACCACATCTCCGGC
>ENA-OQLB01000196-OQLB01000196.1-human-gut-metagenome-genome-assembly--contig:-NODE-196-length-35980-cov-1.702619_pt1 | contig 35980 bp, 51 predicted proteins | sample MGYA00242656_ERZ504813 | MGnify/ENA primary metagenome ERZ504813 (study PRJEB26092, sample SAMD00036388) | human gut metagenome | host: Homo sapiens | study: EMG produced TPA metagenomics assembly of... | reverse complement strand
CCGGTTTTCCGGTAGAGTACCGGTACGTTCTTTTTTCGTTTTCTTTGGTGGGCTAGGGACGTTCGGCAGAAGTTTTTTCTCCTTCGGCAGGCCGGGCGCTTTTTGTGTGGCTTTTCTGCAGCCTTACCGGCTTCAACTGTTTTTTCAGCCAATGCTTCTTTTGCAAGCTTTTTTTTCTTTTCACGCTGTTTATCTAAATTCCACTGCTTTTTACAATCGCGGCAGATTGCGAATTCATTGTAGATTGCTTCACCGGCTTCATTTTCGCCTATTTTTTTGTTCTTGATCTCAAGATCCTTTTTACAAATCGGGCACTGCATGATTTATCTCTCCTCTTTGGTTTTTTAATATGTATCTACTCCCTTATTAAATGATGTAAATGTTAAAAATTATGTTTAACATTCACATCCTTAAATACATAGAATCATACATTTATAATGTTATCACGTCCCCAAAAGATGTCAAGAAAGTTCTTTGAATATTTACAAAAAAAGTGCTAGAATAAAATGGATTTACTATAGATTAGGAGGACGCGAAGATATGGCAGATACAAAGACAATCAAAGTAGGATTACTTGGACTTGGAACAGTCGGAACAGGTGTTTATAAATTGATTGGACGTCGCAGTGAAGAGATGCAGCAGAAGACCGGCGCCACTCTTGAAATAAAGAAAATTCTGGTGCACAACATGAAAAAAGTAAGACAGGGTGTAGATCAGAATCTGCTGACAGATCAGTGGAAAGAGATTATAGAAGATGATGAAATCCAGATCGTGATCGAGGTGATGGGTGGAATTGAGCCTGCGAAAACGATGATCACAGAAGCGCTGAAAGCAGGAAAAAATGTAGTAAGTGCAAATAAGGATCTGATTGCAGAATATGGAAAGGAACTATACGAGGCAGCAAAAGAAGGAGGCGCGGATTTCCTGTTTGAAGCAGCGGTAGCAGGAGGAATCCCGATCATCCGTCCGCTTAAGCAGTGCCTGGAAGGCAACCAGATCGATGAGATCATGGGAATTGTCAACGGTACGACTAACTATATCCTGACAAAGATGTTTGAAGATGGAATGGATTTCACAGAAGCACTCGCAAAGGCGACAGAGCTTGGCTATGCAGAAGCGGATCCGACGGCAGATGTGGAAGGCCTGGACGCAGGACGTAAGGTGGCAATCATGGCTACGTCAGCATTCCATTCACAGGTGAAATTTTCGGATGTCTATACGGAGGGAATCAACAAAGATCACAGCAGCAGATGTAAATTACGCAAAAGAGATGGGAAATGTGATCAAACTGATCGGTATTGCGAGAAATACATCTAATGGAATTGAAGCAGGTGTTTATCCGATGATGATCGATAAGAAACATCCGCTCGCTACCGTAAGAGATTCCTTTAATGCTGTTTTGTACACGGAGATGCAGTTGGGGATACCATGTTCTATGGAAGAGGAGCAGGAGAACTGCCGACCGCAAGTGCAGTTGTCGGAGATGTGATGGATGTTACAAGAAATATTGTATGGAACTGTACCGGAAGAATCGGATGGAGCGCATACAAAGAGCTTCCGATCAAGGAATTTGCGGACGTCAAGAATCGTTTCTTTATCCGTATGCAGGTGAGTAATGAACCGGGAGTACTGGCAGCAATCGCGAAAGTATTCGGAGATCATAAGGTAAGTATCGAACGTGTGATCCAGGAACAGGCAAAAGCGGCAAAGGCAGAACTTGTCATCGGAACATCCGCAGTCAAGGAATACCATCTTCAGGATGCACTGGAGGAATTAAAAGAAATGCCGATCGTAAGTGAGATCAGCAGCATTATCAGAGAATATTAAAAGGCACAGCATTGGAAAAAGGAGTAATCAGGCATGAGTTATGCAGACAAAATTTTATAGAGATGTGCAGGGACATCATTGATAATGGAACCAGCACAGAAGGAGAAAAGGTACGTCCGAGATGGGAAGACGGGACTCCGGCGTATACTGTAAAAAAATTTGGTGTGGTGAACCGGTATGATCTGCGAAAAGAATTCCCGGCACTGACACTCAGAAGAACCGGGATCAAAAGCTGTACGGACGAGCTTTTGTGGATCTGGCAGAAAAAATCCAATAATATCCACGATCTGAACAGTCACATCTGGGACAGCTGGGCAGATGAAGATGGATCGATCGGGAAGGCATACGGCTATCAGATGGGCGTAAAGCATGTCTACAAAGAGGGAATGATGGATCAGGTAGATCGTGTACTCTATGATCTGAAGAATAATCCTTACAGCCGCCGGATCATGACGAATATCTATGTACATCAAGATCTTCATGAGATGAATCTGTATCCGTGTGCATACAGCATGACGTTCAATGTGACAAAAGAAAAAGGCAGCGACAAGCTGACACTGAACGGAATCCTGAACCAGCGTTCCCAGGATGTGTTGGCGGCAAATAACTGGAATGTATGCCAGTATGCTGTGCTACTTCATATGCTCGCGCAGGTATGCGATATGCAGGTGGGCGAATTTGTACATGTGATCGCAGATGCACATATTTACGACAGGCATATTTCGCTGATCGAGGAACTGATTTCAAGAGAGACGCACCCGGCACCGAAATTCTGGCTGAATCCGGAAGTGAAAGATTTCTATCAGTTACACCGGATGACGTAAGATTAGACGATTATGTGACAGGACCGCAGATCAAAAATATTCCGATCGCGGTTTAGAAAAGGAGACAGATACGATGAACATTATTGTAAATGCAGATAAAAACTGGGCAATAGGAAAGAATAACAGTCTGCTTGTACGAATCCCGGCAGATATGAAATACTTCCGCCAGATGACAGAAGGCAATATTGTCGTGATGGGAAGAAAGACACTGGAAAGCTTTCCGCAGGGGCGTCCGCTTGCCAACCGGGTTAATATTGTAATTTCCCATAATCCGGATTATCAGGTGAAGGATGCGATCGTGGTACACAGCGTGAAGAGGCAATGCAGGAATCTAAAAAGCATGAAGGAGAAGTATTTGTGATCGGCGGAGAAAGTATTTACCGTGCCATGCTTCCGTACTGTAATACAGCGTATGTTACGCGGACAGATCATGTATATGAGGCAGATACCTGGTTCCCGGATCTGGACAAAAATCCGGATTGGCAAAAACAGCTGAGACGGATGAACAGACATATTTCGATCTTGAGTATGTATTTGCAAAATACGAAAGAATAAAATAGATCAATAAAATTTGCGAAATGTATCATTGACAAATCAATATACCACTCTTTATAATAAATGTAATCGATGAGACAATAGAAGAAATGCTATGACAAGGAGGAGTATATGATCTTCGGAAGCAAAGAGAGAAGGCGGACGGTGTAAGCTTCATGAAGGGATTGTAGAAGTAGCCTTTGAGCAGCGGACCGAACGGGAATTTCTCAAGTAGACTTCGACGTAGACCCTACGTTACAGGGGAATAGTATCGAACATTTCTATGGTTCTGTACTTGCGTGAGAGCAGAGAAGCAGCTTCTCTGAAGACAGGTGGTAACACGGATTTTATATTCGCCCCTGAACGGTCAGCCGTTTAGGGCGTTTGTTATTCTATATGACTATGATAAAAATTTGGCGATCATCTGTATAGAAAATTCATGGAGGTAGATTTATGAAAAAAATATCAGGGAACAAATTACTTGTAAAAGCATTAAAAGAGGAGGGGGTAGATATCCTTTTTGGATATCCGGGAGCCTGTACAATTGATATCAGTGATGAAATTTACAAACAGGATTACACAAAAGTTGTACTTCCGCGTCATGAACAGGCACTTGTCCATGCTGCAGATGCTTACGCCAGATCAACAGGAAAAGTCGGGGTATGTCTGGTAACAAGCGACGGGTGCAACCAATCTGGTGACAGGAATTGCAACGGCAAATTATGACAGTGTACCGCTGGTATGTTTTACCGGACAGGTTGCGAGACATCTGATCGGAAATGATGCATTCCAGGAAGTTGATATTGTAGGTATTACAAGAAGTATCACAAAATACGGTGTGACAGTAAGAAAGAGAGAAGATCTTGGAAGAATCATCAAAGAGGCATTCTATATTGCGCGCAGCGGACGTCCGGGTCCGGTTCTTGTGGATCTCCCGAAAGATGTAATGGCAGAGCTTGGAAGCCCGAATTATCCGGAGACAGTCAATATCCGCGGATATAAGCCGAGTACCGGTGTTCACATCGGACAGCTTAAGAGAGCAGTCAAGATGCTTGGAAAAGCAAAGAAACCGTTGTTCCTTGCCGGTGGTGGGGTAAATATTGCAGGAGCGAATAAGGCGTTTACCGAACTTGTAGAACGTACCCAGATCCCGGTTGTGACAACGATCATGGGACGTGGTGCGATTCCGACAACGCATCCGCTTTTTATCGGTAATCTGGGGATGCACGGTGCATATGCATCCAATATGGCAGTGGAAGAATGTGATCTGCTGTTCTCGATCGGGACCAGATTTAACGATCGTATCACCGGAAAACTGCATGCATTGCACCGAAGGCTACGATCGTACATATCGACATTGATACTTCCTCCATCTCACGTAACATTCAGGTAGATATTCCGATCGTTGCGGATGCAAAAGAAGCAATTGAAAAATTATTGGAATATGTAGAACCAATGGAGAAAAAAGAAAGCTGGATGGAACAGATCGAAGGCTGGAAAGAGGAGCATCCGCTTAGGATGAAACCAAAGGGAGACCAGATGCAAGCTCAGGATATTCTGGAGACGATCAATGAAGTGTTTAAAGAGGATGACAAGATTGTTGTGACAGATGTAGGACAGCATCAGATGTTCACATCCCAGTATCTGGAAGTGAATGAAAAGACCAGACTTTATATGTCCGGCGGACTTGGAACCATGGGATATGGATTCCCGGGAGCAGTCGGAGCGCAGATTGGCAATCCGGACAGTACGGTAATTGCAATTTCCGGTGATGGCGGTATGCAGATGAATATTCAGGAATTTGCAACAGCAGTGCTGGAAGAACTTCCTTTGATCCTCTGTGTATTTAACAATACCTATCTTGGAATGGTTCGCCAGTGGCAGAAACTTTTCTATGGAAAACGCTATTCTATGACGGATCTTCGTGCAGGCGCAGCGACAAGACGTGGAGAAGAGCATCCACCGAAATATACGCCGGACTTTGTAAAACTTGCAGAAAGCTATGGGGCAAAGGGAATCCGTGTAACCGAAAAATCCGAGATGAAAGCAGCATTTGAACAGGCAAAAGCAAACCGTGCACTGAAGGTGCCGACTCTGATCGAATTCATGTTGGATCCGGAAGTGCAGGTTTATCCGATGGTACGTCCGGGCGGAACCCTGGAAGATCTTTTGATGGATTAATGGAGAGGAGAGGTGAAGATGGATAATACAATGAAAAAAAGATGGATTTCCTTATATGTGGAAAATCAGGTTGGTGTACTTTCAAAGATTTCCGGACTCTTTTCCGGTAAATCCTATAATCTGGAGAGTCTGACGGTAGGTAGAACAGAAGATCCGACTATCTCCAGAATGACGATTGAGACGAACAGTGATGAAGAGACTTATGAGCAGATCAAAAACAGCTGAACCGTATGGTTGAAGTCATCAGAGTCATTGATTTTACAGAAGTATCTGTTGTTATGCAGGAGCTGATGTTTATCAAGGTAAAAAACTGTACACCGGAAGATAAGACAGAGCTTTCCAGATCGCGCAGACCTATCAGGCAAAGGTACGTGATTATGGAAAAGACAGTGTGCTTCTTGAATTTGTACACACGGCACATAAAAATACAGCGATCATCCAGTTTCTACGTTCTGAATTCAATTCAATTGAAGTTGTAAGAGGCGGAAGTGTGGGGATTGAAGCGATCACAATGCCAAAAAGATAAAAAAATCAAAAAAACAGAGCGCACTCTTGAATTTGAAAAACAGAAGTAATATAATAGCGATATGTAATCCGTAGGATTTAAAATACGGGAAACAAAAATTATAATTTAGATATATGTTACTGTAAGAAGCAACAAGGGAATGGAGGAATTACAATGGAAAAGAAACAGATTGACTGGTCAAGCATAGGATTTGGTTATATCCCGACCGAAAAGAGATATGTTTCAAATTACAAAGATGGAAAGTGGGATGATGGATGCCTGACAGAAGATGCCAACATTGTATTGAATGAGTGTGCAGGTGTTCTGCAGTATTCCCAGTCAGTATTTGAAGGTATGAAGGCATACACAACAGAAGACGGACGCATCGTTGTATTCCGCCCGGATATGAACGCAAAGAGATTTGCTGATTCCGCAAGAAGACTTGAGATGCCTGTATTTCCGGAAGACCGTTTTGTAGATGCGATCGTACAGGTAGTAAAAGCTAATGCGGCTTATGTACCACCTTACGGATCAGGAGCGTCCCTTTATATCCGTCCATATATGTTCGGAAGCAATCCGGTTATCGGAGTTAAACCTGCTGACGAATATCAGTTCCGTGCATTTGTAACACCAGTAGGACCATATTTCAAGGGTGGCGCAAAGCCGATCACAATTAAAGTCTCAGACTTTGACCGTGCAGCACCGCATGGAACAGGACATATCAAAGCTGGTCTTAACTATGCAATGAGCTTACATGCAATTGTAACAGCACATGAAGAAGGCTATGCAGAGAATATGTATCTGGATGCAGCAACAAGAACAAAAGTAGAAGAGACAGGTGGAGCAAACTTCATCTTCGTCACAAAAGATGGTAAAGTAGTTACTCCGAAATCAAACAGTATCCTTCCATCTATTACAAGACGTTCTATTCTTTATGTGGCAGAACATTATCTTGGACTTGAGACAGAAGAAAGAGAAGTATATCTTGATGAAGTAAAAGACTTTGCAGAATGCGGACTTTGCGGAACAGCAGCAGTTATCTCACCGGTTGGAAAGATTGTAGATCATGGTAAAGAAATCTGCTTCCCAAGCGGAATGGATGAGATGGGACCTGTTATCAAGAAATTATATGAAACACTTACCGGAATCCAGATGGGACACATCGAAGCTCCGGAAGGATGGATCCAGGTGGTTGAATAATGGATAAATTTGTTACAAAAGCGAATGATCTGCTCGCTGAGCAGGTGATAAAGAGTCTGAAGTCCCGTCAGATGGAGGGACATTATGTACAGACCAAAGAAGAGGCACTTGCCCTTGCACTGGAGCTGATTCCGGAAGGAAGCAGCATCAGCTGGGGAGGGTCTATGAGCATTAAGGCAATTGGACTTCCAGAAGCACTTCATAAAGGAAATTATAAAGTGCTGGACAGAGATCTGTGCGCGACACCGGAGGAAAAAGCAGAGATGATGCATCAGGCATTTAACTGTGATTATTTTCTTGCAAGCTGTAATGCAATCTCGGAAGATGGGATACTGGTCAATATAGATGGAAATGCAAACCGTGTGGCAGCTATTTCTTACGGACCGGAAAATGTTCTGATGATTGTTGGTATGAATAAAATTGTAAGAAGTGCAGAGGATGCATATGCCCGTGCAAGTATGTGGCAGCTCCGATTAACGGACAGCGTTTTGAAGGGCTTCCGTGTGCGAAGATAGGTGTCTGTTCCAACTGTAAATCTCCGAAAAGTATCTGCTGTCAGACACTGATTACAAGATTCAGCCATGTTCCAAACAGAATAAAAGTGATTTTGGTGAATGAAGAACTGGGATTCTAAAAAATACGAAGAGAATCAGGGAATTTCCCCTGGTTCTTTTTGTGTCTGAAAAAGAAAATGCGTTACTGGTCACAGGTACTGTGAACAGTAAAGAAAATTCCAAAAGGGAAAAGTTCTCATCAGAATATGACTTTCCTAGAGGAAAATCCTGTGTTATACTATAAATAATCTGGATGTCAGGATGCGCAGCGGAGTGGTCCGTGGACATCGGTCAGTGCTGCTTATGGGCATTGATGGCGAATCGAAAGAGAGGAACAACAGAGTATGGAAGCGTATACAAGCTTTGCACGTGTATATGATACCTTCATGGATAATATTCCCTACGAAGAATGGTGTGAATATCTCACCGGTCTTATGAGAGAATATGGCGTCAGGGATGGACTGGTACTGGATCTGGGGTGCGGTACCGGGAACATGACAGAATTGCTTGCAAAGGCAGGATATGATATGATTGGTGCGGACAATGCGGAAGAGATGCTGGAGATCGCAATGGAGAAACGAGACAAATCCGGTTATGATATTCTGTATCTTCTGCAGGATATGAGAGAATTCGAACTGTATGGTACGGTAAGAGCTGTCATCAGTGTCTGCGATTCAGTCAATTATATTACAGAGCCGGAAGAACTTCAGGAAGTATTCCGCCTGGTCAACAATTATCTGGATCCGAAAGGTGTTTTTATTTTTGATTTTAATACACGTTACAAGTATGAAGAGATTCTTGGGGATCGCACAATTGCAGAGAACCGGGAGGAATGCAGTTTTATCTGGGACAACTATTATTACGAAGATGAGAAGATCAATGAATATGATCTGAGTCTTTTTATTGAGACAGATAAGGACAGTGGGCTTTATCGCAAATATGAGGAGACGCATTATCAGAGAGCGTATACGCTGGAGGAGATGAAGGAACTGATTCGGAAGTCGGGGCTGGAATTTGTGACAGCATACGATGCATTTTCAAAGAATGCGCCGATGGACACAAGCGAGCGCATTTATGTGATCGCAAGAGAACAGGGAAAATAGAACAGGAGAGAATTGTTATATGAAAGATTATATTGTAAGAGCAACTGCGGGAGACGGACAGATCCGTGCATTTGCCGCAACAACCGGAAATCTGGTGGAAGAGGCAAGAAAGAGACATGACACAAGTCCGGTAGCAACAGCGGCACTTGGAAGACTTCTGACAGCAGGAGCAATGATGGGAGGCATGATGAAGAATGAGACAGATGTGCTGACGCTTCAGATCAAAGGTGATGGACCACTTGGCGGAATTACGGTGACTGCAGATGCAAAAGGTGATGTGAAAGGATACGTCGATCATCCGGAAGCAATGATGCCGCCTAAGAATGGCAAACTGGATGTTGGAGGAGCTGTTGGAATCGGTCTTTTAAATGTTATTAAAGATATGGGACTGAAAGAACCATATGTTGGACAGACTATTCTGCAGACAAGTGAGATCGCAGAAGATCTGACGTATTATTTTGCAACCAGCGAACAGGTTCCGTCTTCTGTGGGCCTTGGAGTATTGATGAACAAGGACAACACTGTACACTGTGCAGGTGGGTTTATCGTGCAGGTAATGCCGTTTGTATCGGATGAGGTGCTGGATAAGCTGGAAGAGAATATCAAGAAGATCTCTTCCGTTACCAGTATGCTGGATAACGGACATACACCGGAGCAGATGCTGGAGCAGGTACTGGATGGTCTGAATGTGGAATTTACAGATACAATGGATACACAGTTTAAATGTAATTGTTCGCATGAGAGAATCGAGAAAGCCATCATCAGCATCGGAAAGAAAGATATCCAGGAAATGATCGATGACGGAAAAGAAGTAGAAGTAAAATGCCATTTCTGCAATACGGCGTATACATTTAGTGTAGAAGAACTGAAACGGATTTTAAAACAGGCAAAAAGATAAAGAGGTAAACACATGAAACAGGGATTTATCAAAGTTGCAGCGGTCACAGTTGATATTCGTGTGGCGGATGTCTGGCACAACTGTAAGGAAATCTGCAAACGTATGAAAGAAGCTGAGAAGGCTGGCGCAAAGATCATTGTTTTTCCGGAGCTTTGCCTGACCGGGTATACTTGCAGCGATCTTTTTACACAGGATATACTGTTAAAAGAGGTGCGCAGAGCACTTGCAAAAGTTGCAGAAGAGACCAGGCATACAGAAGCACTTGTATTTGTTGGGCTTCCACTTGCAATTGATGGAGAGCTTTATAATGTTGCGGCCGCATTAAATGACGGAAAGATCCTTGGCTTTACAACCAAGACATTTCTTCCGAATTATGGGGAATTTTATGAGATGCGTCAATTCCGTCAGGGACCGAAAAAAGCAAGAGTGATTTCTTATGAAGGGGAAGAAATCCTGTTTGGGCCGCAGATCCTGTATCAGGCGGCAGAGATGGATGATCTGGTCGTATCGGCAGAGATCTGTGAGGATGTCTGGTCACCAATCCCGCCGAGCATTGAGGCGGCAAGAGAAGGCGCGATCATCCTGGTCAACTGTTCAGCAAGTGATGAGACGATCGGAAAGGATAGTTACCGGGAGGAACTAATCAAGGGACAGTCTGCAAGACTGATTGCAGGTTATGTCTATGCAAATGCCGGGGACGGAGAGTCTACAACGGATGTGGTATTTGGCGGACACAATATTATTGCAGAGAATGGGACGATCCTGAAAGAAGCAAAGCGGTTTGCCAACGAGATGATCGTCAGTGAGATTGACATTTTCCGTCTTTTAAGTGAACGGAGAAAAAAATACAACTTTCCAGACAACGGAAGAACGTCATCTTCCAAAAGTACTGTTCCACATAAGTGTGGAAGAGACAGCACTTACCAGAAGCTTTGCACAGACCCCTTTTGTTCCACAGAATATGGCAGAGAGGGAAAAGCGCTGTGAGGAGATTCTGATGATTCAGGCAATGGGACTGAAGAAGCGTCTGGTGCATACTCACTCGAGAACAGCAGTCGTTGGAATTTCCGGCGGTTTGGATTCAAGCTGGCACTGCTTGTGACGGCGAAAGCGTTTGACATGGCAGGAAAAGACTGCAAGGATATCATTGCAGTTACGATGCCTTGCTTTGGTACAACAGACAGAACTTATCAGAATGCCTGCCTGATGTCGAAGAAGCTGGGAGCCACTTTGAAAGAGGTGCCGATCGCGGATGCGGTCCATGTGCATTTCCGTGATATCGGACATGATGAAGAGGTACATGATGTGACCTATGAGAATTCACAGGCAAGAGAGCGTACCCAGGTGCTGATGGATATTGCTAACCAGGAATGGGGCATGGTCATCGGAACCGGAGATATGTCGGAGCTGGCTCTTGGGTGGGCGACTTATAATGGAGATCATATGTCTATGTACGGGGTCAATGCATCTGTTCCGAAGACACTGGTACGCCATCTGGTTCAGTATTATGCGGATACCTGTGAGGATCAGGAGCTGAAAGAGGTACTTCTGGATGTTCTTGACACACCGGTAAGTCCGGAGCTTCTTCCACCGAAGGATGCGAGATCGCCCAGAAGACGGAAGACCTTGTAGGTCCGTATGAACTGCATGATTTTTATCTGTATTATGTTCTGAGATTTGGCTTTGAACCGTCAAAGATCTATCGGCTCGCAAAGCTTGCATTTGAAGGAACTTATGACAGCGTGACGATCATGAAATGGCTGAAGACCTTTTACCGAAGATTTTTTGCGCAGAGTTTAAGCGCTCCTGCCTGCCGGACGGACCGAAGATCGGTACGGTGGCACTTTCTCCGAGAGGAGACTGGAGAATGCCGAGCGATGCGTGTGCGGCAGTCTGGATGCAGGATCTGGAAGCACTGGAGAAATAGAAAAGAATGTACAGGGGGGTACATTCTCGCATAAAGTGTCAGTGACACTTATCAGGCAATGATAAAGGGAAGTCTGCGAAAGTGCAGGCTTCCCTTTTTTAAATTATAATTTTTAAAGCTTGATATTTTTAAACAGATCTCCAAGGCTGGTTCCGATTGCTTCTGCTTTCGGAATTTCTACGTGTTCCAGCTCTTCCTCCTGTTCTTTTCAGCATCTTCGGCAAGAGCCTTGATACTGAGGCTGATCTTACCGTCTTTGATACCGATGACTTTGACATCTACTTCGTCCCCAACGTGAAGTACCTGGTCTGCTGATTTGATTCTCTGGGTACTGATCTGGGAAATGTGAACCAGACCGGAAAGACCGTTCTCGAGACGTACAAAAGCACCGTAGGACTGAAGCGATTCAACGGTACCTTTTACAACACTTCCAACCTGTACAGATGCAAGTTTTTTTTGCATCTTCTGCTTTTTTCTTGTTCTCTTAAATCTCACGTGCAGATAAGATCAGGCGTCCTTCTGCCTGGTTTGCTTCGATCACGCGGACATCAATTTCTTTTAGAAGATAAGTCTCCAGATCTTCGATATAAGAAAGAGAAAGGCGGGATGCCGGGATGAATCCTCGAAGTCCTTCGACCATGGCGATGACACCACCATTTACGATTCCTTCTACTTTTACGTGAAGATTGGTTCCCTCTTCCTGATAACGTGCGACCACATTCCATGGATTGGCATCATCGAAATGATCTTCGTAGTCTGCCATGCTTTCTGTCTGTTCCTGTATTTTTCGTTTTCCATCTTAACACCTCTGTTAGTTTATTTTTCTGAACGTATGCTCAATATGTTTATTAGTATAACACATTTTTGTATAGATAAAAAGTATGGATTCCAGATGGTTAGACGGTTAAATTGTGCTTAATGAGAAAAAATCGTTATTATGTATGAAAATTGTGGTAAAAATTTGTGTATATTTTGAATAGTAAAATTTATGAAAAAAGTTGACAAAAGAAAAATAAATTGTATATTACCAACATAAGGACATATTAAGGACAGTGTCCTAAACTAAAAGGCAAAGGAGAATTTAAAATGAAGGGAAACGTGAATTATCTGGAACTGGCAAACAGCCCTCTGATGTGGGTGAGTGCCGCAATAGCAGTAGGAATCGTAGTTTTTCAGTCCGTACTGTTTTTCAGGAAGTCGCTCAAAGCAGCAAAAGAGATTGGAATTGAACAGGAAAAGATCAATATGGCAATTAAGAGTAGTGCCATTTCCTCAATTGGACCATCTATTGTAATCCTGGTAACAATGATCTCTCTGATCGTATCAATGGGAGCACCTGTTTCATGGATGAGACTTTCTTTCATCGGATCCGTTAACTATGAAGCAATGGCAGCCGGATTTGGCGCACAGGCAATGGGCGCTACACTGGAGAACCTGACACCGGTTGCATTTGCCTGCGGTGTATGGACCATGATCTGTGGTTCACTTGGATGGCTGATCTTCACACTCCTTTTCACAGATAAGATGGATAAAGTAAACCATCTGATGTCAAAAGGAAATTCCAAAATGGTTCCGATCATTCAGCAGGAGCGATGCTTGGTGCATTTGCAAACCTTGCATCAGGAAACTTCTTCAACGAAAAGAATCAGTTTGCATTTGGCGGAGCACCGGCAATCGCAACAATCGTAGGATGCATTCTTATGATGATCCTGACAAAGTTAGCGAAAGAAAAGAATATTGGATGGCTCAGAGAATGGGCCTTTGCAATTTCCATGTTCTCAGGCATGCTCATTGGTTACATCTGGAACACTGTATTTTAATAGGAATGAGAGGATAAAGATATGAATAAAGAATACTACAACAAAGTCTATATACCTGATATTGTTAAATGGGGAAAAATCACCATGTTATTAGGTATCATTACATGTTTTGGACCGGCACTTGTTATCTCAGTTGTATACGGATGTATGCCACCGGTATCCGCAATCATTGCAGGTACAATCGCACAGATCAGTGTAAGTGGAGCATTTTATATTGTAGAACCGATTTCCTATTTCCCGATTCTTGGAATCCCGGGAACTTATCTGACATTCCTTTCAGGAAATACATCCAACATGCGTGTTCCGTGTTCTTCTGTTGCACAGGAAGCAGCAGGCGTTGAAATGGGGAGTGACAAAGGTTCTGTTGTATCAACCATCGGTATTGCTGTATCGATCATTGTAAATATTGTGATTCTGACAATCGGAGCAATTGCAGGAAACGCAATTATCGGTATGATGCCAGAAGGATTCAAGCAGGCCCTCAACTTCCTTCTTCCGGCACTTTACGGAGCTGTATTCGGACAGTTCGCAATCACAAGACCGAAGCTTGGTGTAGTTGCAGTAGTTATTGCATTTGCAATGAACTGGCTGATGAAAAACGGATTCTTATCCTTCTTCCCTGGAACACCGTCATACGTTGTTATCCTGGTAGCCGTATTTGGATCTATTTTCGCAGGAAAGATTATCTACAAGAAAGAGCTTGAGGACTAAGTCCGGAAAGGAAAAACGATGTTATCGAGAGAAAGATTACAGGAAAGATTTATTGAGATGATCAAGATCTACAGCCGTCAAAAGGGGAGAAAGAGATGGCGGACTGGATAGAAAACTGGCTGAGAGAACGGAACATTCCGTTCCAGTCAGATCATGCCGGGGAAGCTTATGGTGGAAACGGCAGAAATATCGTTGCATTTGTAAAAGGAAATACGAAGGAACGTCCATTTGGATTTGCAGCACATATGGATCAGATTGAGCCTTGCAGAAATGTAAATCCGGTGATCAATGGAAACATCATCAGTACCGACAAGACAACAACACTTGGCGGAGATGACAAAGCTGGAATTTCAGCAATCATGGAAGCGGTAGAAGATATCATTGAAAGCGGTGTACCGCACAGAGATATTTATCTTGTATTTACCTGCTCCGAAGAGATTAGTATGATGGGAACAAAGCACATGGATATGTCTATGCTGCCATGCAAGGAATTGGTTGTTGTAGATGCAACCGGTGGAGCAGAGACTCTCGCATACAAAGCACCGGCAATGGAAGCGATTGAGATTACTTTCAAAGGAAAGAAAGCGCATGCCGGAATTGAACCGGAAAAAGGAATCAATGCAATTGTTGTGGCATCAAAGGCAATCAGTAAGATGCACATCGGACGTATTGATTATGAGACAACCTCTAATATCGGACATATTGAAGGTGGATCTGCAACCAACATCGTAACAGATGAGGTTACATTTACCGCAGAGATCCGTTCACACAGTATGGAAAAGCTGGCTGCAGAGGTTGCACATATGGAACAGTGCTGCAAGGAAGCTGTAGAGGAAATGGGAGCCTGTTATGAGATGAAGCATGAGATGGCTTACCCGGTCCTGTCGCTGGAAGAAGACTGTGAATTGATCCAGGATACTGTAAATGCAATGGCAGAAGAAAGAATTACAGCAAATAAAATGATCATCGGTGGCGGAAGTGATGCAAATGTGCTTGCGGGACACGGATATAAGAGCGTCATTTTGGGATGTGGAATGATCAATGTACACACAGTAGAAGAAGCGCTTGATACAGATGAGACCTGGAAAGTGACAAAAGTACTGAGAAGACTGATGGGTGCAGAATAGGAGATGGACGACATAGATGGAAAAAGAAGAACTGAAGCAGAGATGTCTGGACGCGATTGACGAGAACAGAGATCTGATCATTCAGCTTGGTGATGATGTAATATAAAACAGCCTGAACTTGGCTACAAAGAATTTAAGACTACAGAAAGAATGATAAAGGCATTTCAGGAGATTGGAGAAGAGCCGGAGACGGAAATTGCATATACTGGCTGTAAGGTTTCAACTCCGAAAAAAGGGAATACAAGAATTGCCGTGATCGGAGAGCTGGACTGTATCCAGTGCAAAGAACATCCGGACAGTACGCCAGAAGGAAATGTTCATGCCTGCGGTCATCATGCACAGCTTGCAGATCTGTATGGATGTGCGATTGGTCTTTTAAGATCCGGAGTGATGAAGGAACTGGGTGGAGCGGTTGATTTTATTGCGATCCCTGCGGAAGAATGCGTAGATTATGATTATCGTGACAGTCTGATCCGTGAAAATAAGATCAGTTTTTACGGCGGCAAGCAGGAATATTTAAAACGTGGTGGCTTTGATGATGTGGATATGGCATTGCAGTGTCACATGATGGAAATTGGAAATGGCAGACATTGCACGATTGATACCGACTGCAACGGATTTGTGACAAAGACGGTAACATTTATCGGAGAAGCTGCGCATGCAGGTTTCGCACCACATGAAGGAATCAATGCGTTAAATATGGCAGAGTTGGCACTGAACAACATTCATGCACTCCGTGAGACTTTTCAGGAGAAAGAAAAGGTTCGTGTAAGTGCAATCATTACAGAAGGCGGAGATCTGGTAAATGTAGTTCCTGCTGTTGTGAAGATGCAGATCATGGTACGTGCTTTCACATTGATGGAATGCTGGATGCCAGTAAAAAAAGTGAACCGTGCGTTAAAAGCCGGAGCACTTGCAATCGGAGGAAAAGTCGAGATTGACGATAAGATCGGATATCTTCCGATGAATACCAACCGTGAGCTTTCAGCATTATATAAAGAAAATATGATCGAATATAACAGGGCGGAAAAAGATTCATTTGTTAGAGGACTTTATTGAGACAGCAGGTTCTACAGATCTGGGGGATCTTTCTCAGATCATGCCGTGTATGCACATCTGGACAGAGGGAATAACCGGAGGACTTCACTCCAAGGATTACCGTCTTGCGGACCCGGAACTTGCTTATATCGTTCCGGCAAAGATGATGGCGCTTACGATCATTGATCTTCTTTATGATAACGCAAAAAAGGCAAAACAGATTCTTGACAATTTCAAACCGACGCTGACAAAAGAAAGTTATCTGGAATTAAAAAAAGAGCATTCTAAGCTTGTGGTTTTTGATGGCTCTGAGTTATAAATAAAAAGGAATCCCGTTTAAGGGGTTCCTTTTTTAAAGCAATTATTCAGATATAGAGAGAGAAGCTGCCAACGGCAGGTTCTCTGGATAGAAGATCGCAATACGGGGGACAAATTTGTGAAAGTTGGAGTTATCGGATCAAAATCATCTTGTGAGGTTGTTAAGAAGAGTATAAAAGAAATCGACAGTTCAGTAGAAGTAGCTTCTTATGAAGAGGAACAGGTTAACCGAAGTGACCGGCTGATTGAGGAATGTGAACAGGAGTGTGATGCGGTACTGTTTACGGGCTGTGCGATCGAAGTTTTGTGGGGAGAAACTATCATTTCACCAGGCCACATGTGTCGGTGGAAAAATCGGTAGTCAGCATTGCGGGAGCATTTCTGCAGATGCAGAAAAGTAATATTGAACTGGATGCATTTAGTATTGATATTGTAGAAAAACAGGTCATTGAGGATTTGCTGGATGCATTTGACATCCTGGCAAGAAACATTTATTCCTGTCCGTTTCAGGCAGGAGTGGAAGAAGAACAGTATGTGGAGTGGCACATGAAGCTTCTGGATGAAGGAAAGGTCAATGTGGCACTGACTTCTCTTCGGTGGGTGTATAAGATACTGCAGGAAAAGGGATACCATGCAATTTATCTGCCTCCGACCAGGGCAAAAGTGAGAGTGGCACTGGAGAAATTAAAAAAATGAATGTGCGCTTCAGGAAGCAGAATATGCGCAGGCAGCAGTTGAGATTTTCAGCTGACGGATTATAAGAGCAGAGAAGAGAATTATTATTCAAGTATGCTTGCAAAAGCAGATATTGAAAAAGAAATCATCAAATATACAGAAGGGATTCAAGGTGCAATTTTTGCATCAGGAAGAAGAGAATATATTGTATTTTCCAATTCCGGGGCTGTACAAGAAGAATTTAACCAGCGGAAGCTTCTGAATCTGCAAAAAAAAGTGCAGGAGGAGAAGAAAATCAGCCTGAATGTAGGGATCGGAACCGGAGGCACGATGAATGACGCGGAAATGAACGCAAGACGTGCACTGGATTTTTCCCTGAAAAAATGCAAAGCAGGAGATTTTCTGGATTGATGCCGGTCAGACACAGCACGAACCGCTTGGAAAGGAGATCCAGCTGGAATATCAGCTCATTTCTTCCGATCCGAAGCTACAGGAAATTTCAGAAAAAACCGGGCTCAGCACAACGTCAATTCTGAAGATCATTGCCATTGCAGATGTAAGAAAAAGTTATATTTTCGATGCACATCAGTTGGCGGAGTGTCTGGGGATTACGGTCAGAAGTGCGCGCCGGATCATGAATAAGATCATGGAAGCCGGTTATGGAAAAGTGTATGCAAAGAAGACAGCGGCAGTGGGTGGCAGACCGAAGGCACTGGTAGAGATATTGTTTAAAATTTAGTGTAAGTGGTCTTTTATCCGAACAAGGGTTGACGAACAGTAAAAAAAAATGGCATTCTGAAAAATAAAGGAACAAGAGATAGTAATGGAGTAATATAAAATGGATCAGAAAAAACCAAAAGAAAGTATATGTGATCGGACATAAAAATCCAGATACAGATTCTATCTGTTCGGCAATTGCATATGCAAATCTGAAAAATAAAATCACAAGGAGAAAAATACATAGCGAAAAGAGCGGGCGAGGTAAATGGTGAGACAGCATATGTTCTGGATAAATTCCAGGTAAGTGTGCCGTCTCTTCTGGACAATGTACACCTTCAGGTAAAAGATATGGATATCCGTCATATTGAGGGTGTATCTGGTCACATGTCCATTAAAGACGCATGGGCAAGAATGAAAGATGAGAATATTAAGACACTGCCGGTAACAAGAGGTGAGAAGCTGGAAGCTGATCACTATCGGAGATATTGCTACGTCATATATGGAAGTGTACGATAATAATATCCTTGCAACAGCGAGAACCCAGTACCGTAATATCGTCAAAACACTGGACGGAACACTGATCTCCGGGAATGAGCATGGCTATTTCCTGAATGGAAAAGTTGTCATTGCCGCATCCAGTCCGGATCTGATGGAGAATTTTATTGAGAAGGATGATCTTGTCATTCTTGGAAACCGTTATGAGTCACAGCTGTGCGCGATCGAGATGGATGCAAGCTGTCTGGTCATCTGCCAGGGAGCCAATATTTCCAAAACGATCAAGAAGATGGCAGAGGAGAGAGATATCGTGATTATTCAGACACCACATGATACCTTTACTGCTGCAAGGCTGATCAACCAGAGTATTCCGGTCAAGTATTTTATGAGCCGTGATAATCTGGAGATTTTTCATTTGAATGATTATGTGGAACATGTGAAAGAAGTTATGTCAAAGACGAAGTACAGAGATTTTCCAATTCTGGATAATAAAGGAAAGTTCTGTGGTTTCCTCTCCAGACGAAGACTTATGACATCCCGTAAAAAACAGGTGATTCTTGTGGATCATAATGAAAAATCACAGGCTGTGAATGGAATTGAAGAGGCAGAGGTGCAGGAGATCATTGATCATCACAGACTGGGCGGTCTGGAGACAATCGGACCGGTATATTTCCGGAATCAGCCGGTTGGATGTACCGCTACGATCATTTACCAGATGTATCAGGAAAGCGGTGTAGAGGTAGGGCCACAGATGGCGGGACTTCTGTGCTCTGCAATTATTTCGGATACGTTACTGTTCCGTTCACCAACCTGTACGATGGTTGATCAGGCGGCAGCAGAGGCACTGGCGCGGATTGCCGGGATTGATATGGAAGAACATGCAAAAAGAGATGTTCAATGCGGGAAGCAATCTGCGTGGCAAATCCGTAGAAGAGATCTGTTTCCAGGACTTTAAGGTGTTCAATGTAAAAGATATCATGTTTGGAGTCGGACAGATCACATCCATGAATCAGGATGAACTGGATGAGGTGAAAGGACGTCTGATCCCATATCTGGAAGAGGCGAGAAAGACCCAGGGACTGCATATGTTGTATCTGATGATGACTAATATTCTGGAAGAGTCTACAGAACTCCTTTGCTGTGGTGAAAATGCAAAGGAACAGGTTCTTGAAGCGTTTGAACTGCCGGGAGATACGGAAAAAATTCTCCTGAAAGGTGTAGTATCAAGAAAGAAACAGATGATCCTGTTCTGGTAACTTATCTGCAGCAAAAATAAAAACAGATGACTCTATAGGAGAGATGACTTATGCAAAACAGATCTGGAAGCCGGGAAATATGCTGTATCCACTGCCAGCAGTTATGGTCAGTGTGGCAGATAAAGAAGGCAATCCGAATATCATTACCGTGGCGTGGGCGGGAACGGTCTGCACAAACCCGCCGATGGTTTCGATTTCCGTGAGACCAGAGCGGTATTCTTATCACATGATCGATGAGACCGGAGAATTTGTAATCAATCTGACGACGGAAAAACTTGCGTATGCAACGGATTATTGCGGTGTGCGTTCGGGAAAAGATGTGGACAAATTCAAAGAGCTGCATCTGACACCGGAAAAGGCAGAATATGTGAGCGCACCACTGATCGCGGAGAGTCCGGTCAACATCGAGTGCAAGGTGGTCAAAAAAGAAACGCCGGGGTCGCATCATATTTTCCTTGCCGAAGTAAAAGCGGTTCATGTAGATGATGCCTATATGGATCAGAAAGGGCGATTTGCATTGGAAAAGACCGATCCGATCGTATATGTGCACGGACAGTATTATAGTCTGGGTAAGTTGCTCGGAACATTTGGCTATAGCGTGAAAAAGCCGACAAAGAAGAATGGAAAGAAAAAGAAGAAATAAAAACAGAAAATCCTCTTGACAAGAAAATGACAGAGGGTATATGCTGTGTAAGTAGAAACTCAAGGGCGAGACTGCTAAGGTGCGGTCTCGTCTTTTTTATAGGAAATTCCGAAGGAACTTCCTATGAAAAAAGGCACTGCGTGCCGGAGAGGCGCACTCGCACGAAGATGAAGAATGTCGCAAGCGGTCTACGCTCTGCTTCGGTCGTTGCTTAACGAGCGCCACTGGCGCTCAGCAACGCACTCGGCGCGAGAATGTGCCGAGGCACATTCTTATTTAAAAGGAGTAGTAGATGATGAAAGATTTTACATTCAATGTACCACAGGATATTATTTTTGGAAAAGGCAGTTTAAAAAGACTGCCGGAGCTTCTTGAAAAAAGTGGTTCCAAGAAGATGCTTCTGATCTCCGGACCGGTTTTGAAGAAGATCGGAATGGTCGAGAAAGTCGAAGAGATCGTGAAGGCTTCCGGTATCGAAGTGGAAGTATTTACTGATGTAGAAGCAAATCCATCTGTTGCAACGGTAGATAAAGCAACAGAAGCATACAAAAAAGCAGGAGCAACCAGTATTGTAGCTTTCGGTGGCGGAAGTCCGATGGATGTGGCAAAGGCAGTTGGTGTTCTTGCAAAATACGGCGGAGAGATCGGAGATTATGAGGGTGCACACAAGGTACCGGGACCGATCGTTCCGATCATTGCGATCCCGACAACTGCAGGTACAGGAAGTGAAGTGACGGCATTTTCTGTTATTACCGATGAAGCAAGAAATTATAAGCTGACTGTGTTCAGCTATGAACTGATCCCAAGCTATGCACTTCTGGATCCGGAGCTTGTTATGACTTCTCCGGCATCGGTAGCCGCAGCATGTGGCGTAGATGCACTGATCCATGCATGGGAGGCTTACACTTCAAGAGATGCATCTCCATTTCTGATGCAATGGCAGAAAAGGCAATGGAACTGATCGGTGCAAATCTGCGCAGATTCGTAGCAAACCGTCAGGACGAAGAGGCGGCGGCAGCCATGCTCTCCGGAAGCATGTTCGCAGGTATCGCATTTGCATGGGCAAGACTTGGAAATATCCATGCTATGAGCCATCCGGTAAGCGCCTATTTCCATGTGGCACACGGTGTGGCAAATGCGATTCTTCTTCCAACGATTGTGGAATATAATGCACTTGCAGATCATGGACGTTATGAGAAGATCTACAATTATATCAGCAAAGAAAAAGACCCGGTGATCGATTTTGTTCCGGAAATGCTGGTAGATGAAGCGAGAGATCTGCTTCGTGATCTTGGTATTCCGCAGCATCTTGCCGATGTTGGTGTAACGGAAGATAAGATTGACTGATGGCTGCTGATGCCATGAAGAGCGGAAATATCATGGCAAATCCGAGACAGTCTACGATCAGGGATATCATTGAACTTTATAAAAAAGCAATGTAGATCATTCAGGGGATATGAGTCAGCAGAAGCTGGTTGATATCCCCTTTTTTGATCTGAGTATAGAAAACAGGAAGAGATTGGTGTTCTGTATAGATTTTTTTTAATGCAAGAGTACCGGAGGAAAGAAAGCATAAATGTGAGTACATAGGTAAAGAATCTCCCGCATATAGTAAAAAGAGAATGGGAAAAGAGGGATATCCGTATGTGGTACCGACTGCTTTATGGAACAATCAGTTTTTTATGCTTTACATGGCTTCTGTTTACCTGGGGAGTGATCGATAACGGAAAGATCAAACTGATAAGAATGAATGATGAAACGGTAGAAGCATCCTATGAGGCAGGTGGAACAAACGAGCAGTATCAGGAAAAACCCAAGATCGCCCTCACCTTTGATGATGGCCCAAATCCTTCCAGTACGCCAGTGCTCCTTGACGGGCTTGCCGGGCGGAATGTGAAGGTTACTTTTTTTTGTGATCGGGGAAAATGTAGTAAAATATCCGAAAGTTGTGAGCAGAGAGGCTGAAGAAGGGCATATTATTGGAAATCATACTTACAGTCATGTAGATCTCACAAAAATGTCTCAGGAAATGACAGAGTGCGAACTCGGAAAGACCAATACCGCGATTGAAGAAATTACCGGAAAAAAGACGGAATATATGCGACCGCCTTATGGAGCCTGGAAGAAGGAGATGGAAGAGAATACCGGCATGATTGCGGTGCTATGGAATGTGGATCCGCTTGACTGGAATACGGATAACGAGACAGAAATTGTCAATAAAGTAGTGACGGAAACGGAGGAAAATGATATTATTTTATTACATGACTGTTATCTGTCTTCAGTAAAGGCGGCACTTCGCATTATCGATATCATGCAGGCGAAGGGATATGAATTTGTGACAGTCGATGAATTGCTGCTGGATTAAAGGAGAGGTTTTGATGGATTTATTTGATTATATGCGGGAGACGACAAAGGAGAAAGAATCGCCCCTTGCCTCCAGACTGCGTCCGACGACTCTGGATGAAGTGGTTGGACAGCAGCACATTATCGGAAAGGACAAGCTTTTATACCGTGCGATCAAGGCGGATAAACTGAGTTCTGTTATTTTTTACGGACCTCCGGGAACAGGAAAGACTACGCTTGCAAAGGTGATCGCCAATACTACAAGTGCAGAATTTACACAGAATCAATGCTACGGTTGCCGGGAAGAAAGATATGGAAGAAGTGGTGAATAAGGCGAAAGAACTGAAAGGGATGTACCAGAAAAGGACAATCCTTTTCATCGATGAGATTCACCGGTTTAATAAAGGACAGCAGGATTATCTGCTCCCGTTTGTGGAGGACGGCACGATCATTCTGATCGGTGCGACGACAGAAAATCCTTACTTTGAGGTGAACGGTGCGCTTCTTTCCAGATCCAGTGTATTTGAACTCCGTCCGCTTTCACAGGAAGAAGTAGAGACCCTGATTCTGAGAGCGGTGCAGGATGAAAAAAAAGGAATGGGAAGCTATCATGCGGTGATCGATGAGGATGCCCTGCATTTCCTGGCAGACCTTGCCGGTGGAGATGCCAGATCTGCGCTTAATGCGGTGGAACTGGGTATCCTCACCACACCAAGAAGTGAGGATGGAATGATCCATATCACGCTGGATGTTGCATCCGAATGTATACAGAAGCGGGTTGTGCGATATGATAAGACAGGAGATAATCATTATGATACCATATCCGCATTTATTAAAAGTATGCGCGGTTCTGATCCGGATGCAGCCGTATATTATCTGGCAAAGATGCTGTATGCCGGAGAAGACATTAAGTTTATTGCCCGTAGGATTATGATCTGTGCATCGGAAGATGTTGGAAATGCGGATCCGATGGCACTGAATGTTGCAGTCAGTGCAGCACAGGCAGTGGAGCGGATCGGAATGCCGGAGGCACAGATCATTTTATCACAGGCAGTTCTTTATGTGGCAACAGCGCCGAAGAGTAATTCAGCATGTAATGCTGTCTTTGCTGCGATGGACAATGTGAAAAAATATAAAACGACTGTTCCGGTGCATTGCAGGATGCACATTATAAAGGTTCTGCAAAGCTGGGGCATGGAATTGGTTACAAATACGCACATGATTATCCGAATCATTATGTAAAACAGCAGTATCTTCCGGATGAGATCAAAGATGCCGTATTCTATGAAGCGAGCGATAACGGCTACGAACAAACGATCAAAGCGCATATGAAGCGGATTAAGGATGAAGCGTAACCTATTCGCACAGGAAATCACTGCATTCACGCAGAAGGGATTGATTTGACACAGACACTCTGCTACCATATCTGTAAGCAGAAAGGAGTGAAGAATATGGGAGCAGTTCAGGACAGCTATATAACTGTTGCATGGCTGGTTCTTCTGGTAGTACTTCTGGTGATCGAGATCATAACGGTGGGACTTACAACGATCTGGGGAGCAGGAGGTGCGCTGGCGGCACTGATCCTGAATATTCTGGATGTACCGTTTGTCGGACAGGTGGTTGCATTTTTTATTGTGACAATTTTACTGCTTGTATTTACAAGACCATTTGCAATGCGTTTTATCAACACCCGCCGTCTGAAGACGAACTATGAAGGAATCATCGGAAAGACGATCCGGATCAGCCAGAAAGTAGATAACATCGGGCAGACTGGTATGGCGGTGGTAAATGGTACAGAGTGGACGGTAAGATCCGAACAGGATGACGTGATCCTGGACCCCGGAACACTGGCGAAGGTGGTTAATATATCCGGAGTAAAGTTAATTGTAAAAAAATATGAGGAGGACTAAAAGATGACGGGACTTATTATTTTAGTAATTATTATTGTGATCGCATTACTGCTTCTGACTTCCTGCATTAAGATCGTGCCGCAGGCAAAGGCACTGGTTATCGAACGTCTTGGTGCATATCAGGCAACATGGAGTGTAGGACTTCATTTTAAACTGCCGATCATTGAACGTGTGGCAAGAAGAGTAGACTTAAAAGAGCAGGTAGTTGATTTTGCACCGCAGCCGGTTATCACAAAGGATAACGTAACCATGCGGATCGATACCGTTGTATTCTACCAGATTACAGATCCGAAGATGTTCTGCTACGGAGTAGCGAACCCGATCATGGCAATCGAGAATCTGACAGCGACCACCCTTCGTAACATTATCGGTGATCTGGAACTTGACCAGACACTGACATCAAGAGAGACGATCAATACGAAGATGCGCGCATCTCTGGATGTGGCAACGGATCCATGGGGAATCAAGTTAATCGTGTGGAACTGAAAAATATCATTCCTCCGGCAGCAATCCAGGATGCAATGGAGAAACAGATGAAAGCAGAACGTGAAAGACGTGAAGCTATTCTCCGTGCAGAAGGTGAAAAGAAATCTACTGTCCTTGTTGCAGAAGGTGAAAAAGAATCTGTGATCCTGAAAGCGGAAGCTGAAAACAGGCAGCGATCCTCCAGGCAGAAGCAGAAAAAGAAAAGAGGATCAAAGAGGCTGAAGGTGAAGCGGAAGCCATTCTTAAAGTACAGCAGGCAAATGCAGACGGTATCCGTTTCATCCGTGAAGCGGGTGCAGACCAGGCAGTGCTTACGATCAAGAGTCTGGAGGCATTTGAAAAGGCTGCAGACGGCAAGGCAACGAAAATCATCATTCCGTCAGAACTGCAGTCACTTGCGGGGCTTGTAAAGAGCGCTAAAGAAGTGATCAAGGAAGATAGATAAAAAAAAGAGAGAGGAAAGGTGACAAATAGATGACGGATGTATTGATCCTGGAAGATGAACTGACTTCGCTGCAGGCATTGTCAGAGATTCTTACCACATATTCAGATGATATCCGTGTCCACAAGGCATCTTCCCTGAAAGAAGCAAAAGACCTGCTGGATCAGGAAATCCGGTATGGTCTTTTCCTTTTGGATGTAAATCTAAGTGGCGAGGACCGGGAGGATATCGGTGGGATTTTGTTCGCAAGAGAGATACGGGAGAGGTTTGAATATACTTTTACCCCAATCGTGATGGTGACTGCCATTGGAATATGGAAATGCAGGCTTACCGGGAGCTGCACTGTTACCAGTACATTATGAAGCCATTTCGCAGGGAGCAGGTGGAAGAGGTTGTTCAGAAGGTGCTGGAAAAAGAGAGCAGGGAGAAACCACCGGTGATCGTTGTGAAAAAAGACGGGATCAATTATCAGCTGAAATGCGAGGATATCCGTTATCTGGAAGCGATACCGAGAGGAACAAGACTGCATCTTGTGACGGAAAACTGGGATGTCCCGTATGTGACTCTCAGACAGATGATGCTTAAGATGCCAAAAGGGATGTTTGCGCAGTGCCATCGGATGTATGCGGTCAATAAAAATGAAGTTGAATATTACGATACCGTCAACCGGATCATCCGGATCAAAAATTGTCCGGATACGGTAGAAATCGGTGTGACTTACAAATCGGTGATCGGAGGACTGTTAAATGGCTGATTGGGTACGCAAATTTCTATATCGTATTTTCTGCGTAATGGCACTTATGGTATCAGTCTATCTGATCGTGGATTTCCTGATCAGCGGTACCTTTGATTACAGGGTGTTTATCATGTTTGTTCTGATGGTAATCGTTGTGATCTGGGGAATTGTGGACTGGAGAAGTAATTATGTACTGATACGCCAGAAGGAAAATGAACTGCGGCTTTATCAGAACTATCTGATTCCGCTGGAAGAACTGGTCAAAGAAATCCGTGCCAAACAGCATGAATTTGACAATCATCTGAATGCAATCCTGAATATGCATCTGACCATCGACAATTATGAAGAACTGGTAGCAAAGCAGTCTGAATATATTACGGAAATTGCCAGAGAAGATGACAGCAGGAAGTATCTCCCCCTTCTGAAGATCAGCGATAAATCCTGGCAGGATTTATCTACAGTAAAATTGTCCGTGCGCCGGAATATGTCCGGACCGATATCCGCGTGTGGAACAAAGAAATCGTTTCCGGCATTTCCGAACACCACCTGATCGAGATTGTTGGAACCCTGATCGACAATGCATACGAAGCCTGTACCGAAGAAAAAAATCAGGTACTGATCGAAATTGATTCCCAGAATGATAAGCTTATCTTCACGATAAAGAATCAGGTCGAAAAATATAGGACTTGGCGAGATCAGTCATTTCTTTGAAAAAGGATTTTCTACGAAAGAAGATGGGAAAAAGCATGGACTGGGACTTTATAATGCAAAGATGCTTGTGAACCGTTACCACGGAGAAATTACGGTGGGAATAGAAGAAAGGAAATACATCAGTTTTGTGGTGGTTATTTAGGCAGATCGGAATATGGGACGGTCTGCTTTTTTGTAGGTTGTGGTCGGACGCGGACAGAAAACAAATAGAGCAGATTCCTTTGTGCTGACCATTCCGATGAGCCACTTAAGGCGAAATTGTGTCAGCAAGGGCTTCCACAATTTTTGTGTCTCATCTCCATAGCACAAACATGGAATCCTTATCCATTTGTTTTCTGTCCGCGCCCGGGATTCAGCTCTTTTGGAGCAGGCATGAGGCTTGCAAGCTTTCAAGAACGTAGCTGAGATCTGCCCAAAGAACAACGTAGAGTTTCATGTCGTGAGATTCAAGTGTATCATTGTCCAATCACAGCCTTAATTTGCGAACCGTATCATTCACATCCATCACAATAACTGAGACATCAGCCACGCATAGACGACTTGATTTTTTTTCTGCCAGTTGAGTGCAATTGCCGACGCTTCTTTTTCAGTCGGTACAGAAAGGGTCAGATCGATCAGGGGTTCGTGATTTTCAAAGACCTGACAGCGCACGGAATATTCCTCTCCTGCATTTTTCATATAATCCGCTTTTACGGAAACTTCATTTTTCAGATCATACTGTTTTGTCTGTAAAAAGTGGTCAATATCGTCCTGGATTGGCTTTGAGATTTTATCCTGGAAAAGATGAATCGTCCCTTTCCCATCTTCCGTCAGATGGAAAAGAGTGCGGTTGTGAGTGGATTCTTTCAGAATGAGACCACCGTCCGCAAGTTCAGAAAGAGCCTGCTGGAGTTTGAAATAATCGGTATATCCTTTGTCCAGGACAAATTCAGAAATCTGGGAGTTGGTCAGAGGAAAATCAACTTTGTCCAGCATGTATAGAATGATGAGTTTATAAAGTGTAAATGCTTCTGCCATAGGGCTGCCTCCTTAAAATGTAGTATATTCTTTTCCCTGCCAGAGATTCTGCTCTTTTAAATAGCGCTGCATCTGATTGAGTACTAACCGTTTATTGCCGGTCCAGAGCGGTGCAATAAGAAGAGATTTTGGTCCGTCACCGGTCAGACGGTGAATGATAATATCCGGACGGAGCGAAGCGATACATTTTCCGAGCAGATGAAAATAAGAGTTCATATCTGGAATATAAAAAAGGTTCTTGCCTGTAAAAATCTGCCAGATCGGTATGCTTCAGAACGTGGAGAAGCTGCAGCTTGATTCCGTCAATCGGAAGAGCGTTCAGATAATGGATGGTTGCGAGCATATCTGCTTCAGATTCTCCCGGAAGAAATAAAATTACGTGGGTGATGATCTGTACCCCAATCGCGTGAAGGGAATGGACCGCCTGCTCAAAGACGGAAAGTGGATAACCACGGCGCATCCAGTTGGCAGTGCGTTCGTGGATCGTTTGAAGTCCAAGCTCTACCCAGACCGGTTTAATGGCATTTAGTTCGGCAAGCAGTGTAAGGATTTCAGGTGAAAGGCAATCCGGACGCGTTGCGATAGATAAAATGCGTACTTCTGGATCAGAAATCGCTTCGGTAAGATCCGGCGCAGATGACAGGCTGGTGCATAGGTATTGGTATATGCCTGAAAATAGGCGATATAGCTGTGTCCGTTGTATTTGGGGCGGACAAGGCCTTTTCCATAGGCAAGCTGATCGGCAACAGAAAGAGAAGAAGAAGCGGCAAAATCGCCGGATCCGCCTTCGCTACAGAAGATACAACCGCGTGTGCCGCAGGTTCCGTCCCGGTTCGGACAGGAACAGCCTCCGTTTAAAGAAATCTTGTACAGTTTTTCACCGAAATTCTGTTTCAGATAGTAGTCCAGTGCATAGTAGCGCCGTTCTCCCAGCGCTGAGGAGTTCCTTTTTTGTAAGTAAGCCCGCAGGATATTTCCTGCGGGCGATTGCTATCATGAGTCCTTGTATTCATAAGATTAAATCAGAGCTTTGACAGCTTCGCTTACGATCTGTGATACGCGTGGGTCAAAAGCTTCCGGAAGAATATTGTTCTCGTTCAGCTCTTCATCTGGAACAAGTCCGGCGATTGCTTTTGCTGTGGCAAGCTTCATCTCTTCGGTGATCTGTGACGCACGTCCCTCTAATGCACCTTTAAAGATCCCAGGGAAAGCGACAACGTTGTTGACCTGGTTCGGGAAGTCAGAACGTCCGGTTCCGACAACTTTTGCGCCAGCAGCTTTTGCAAGATCCGGCATGATCTCCGGTACCGGGTTTGCCATTGCGAAAAGGATTGCATCCTTATTCATAGAAGCAACCATTTCCTGGGAAACAATGTTCGGGGCAGATACACCGACGAAGATATCTGCGCCCTTGAGTGCATCAGCAAGTGTACCGGTCTCATGGTCAAGGTTGGTCACTTTGGTCATCTCTTTCTGCATCCAGTTCAGATTCGGTGAATCAGCAGAGATGATTCCGTTGATATCACACATAGTGATCTTCGGGAAGCCGTAGGTGAGAAGAAGCTTTGTGATTGCAACTCCGGCGCTTCCGGCTCCATTTACAACGATCTTACAGTTTTCTTTTTTCTTGCCGGTTACTTTAAGGGCGTTGATGATACCTGCCAGAACGACGATGGCGGTTCCATGTTGGTCATCGTGGAATACAGGAATATCAAGAAGTTCTTTTAAACGGCTCTCAATCTCAAAACAGCGTGGGGCAGAGATATCTTCCAGGTTGATTCCACCGAAAGCAGGTGCAATATTGACAACGGTCTTAATAATTTCTTCTGTATCCTGGGTATCCAGGCAGATTGGAACAGCGTTGACTCCGCCGAATTCTTTAAAAAGAACTGCTTTTCCTTCCATAACAGGCATGGCGGCTTTGGCTCCGATGTTACCAAGTCCGAGAACGGCACTACCGTCGGATACTACAGCGATTGTGTTGGCTTTCATCGTGTATTTGTAGGCTGCATCCGGGTCCTTTGCAATGACCTTGCATGGCTCGGCAACGCCTGGTGTATATGCGATTGCGAGGTCTTCACGAGAGTTTACGTGTGACTTTGCAGTAGTTTCAATTTTTCCATTCCATTTTTCATGCATTTCAAGTGCTTGCTCAATTGCTGACATTTTCATACGTCCTCCTTTGATTACAGTTTTGCTGCTCTTTTATGATAACATTCTTCTGATATGAAAGCAAATCAAAAAACTTCTTTCCATTTTGTGCAAATGTTGTATACTTGGGTTTATCAAAAGCAGATTAGTCAATTCAGACAAGATTTCCCAATGTTAAAAGTTTAATATTTTTTTGGATAAGAAAAGTAATTGGAATAAAGGAGGAATATAGAACATATGACGAGAGAAAAATATGAGTCCCTGCCTCTTTCTACATTAAAAGAGGTGGCAAAAACGCGCGGACTTCGCGGAATTTCAACGATGAAAAAGCAGATCTGATCGATCTTATGCTGGAAGAAGATGACAAAGTTTCAATAAAAGAGGCGAAGGAGGAAGTAAAATCCGAAAAAGCCGGAACCGCAGATATTGAACAGCTCGACAGTGGACGTACGGTGAATGGAATTCTGGAAGTCATGGATGGATACGGATTTATCCGTTCCCAGAACTATCTGCCGGGCGAGGAAGATGTATATGTATCACCATCGCAGATCCGCAGATTCAGCCTGAAGACAGGGGATATCCTGACAGGAAATACAAGAGTAAAGACACAGTCTGAAAAATTCAGTGCGCTTCTGTATCTGACCAAGATCAATGGAATGTCTCCGGCAGAAGCAGGACGCAGAATGAACTTTGAAAATATGACACCGATTTTCCCAAATGAACGTCTCAGACTGGAAGCGGGAAAGAGCAGCACTGCAATGCGTGTTATGGATCTGATCTCTCCAATTGGTAAGGGACAGCGAGGCATGATCGTATCACCGCCGAAAGCAGGTAAGACAACCCTGTTGAAGCAGGTGGCGCTTTCTATGAGGAAGAATAATCCGGAGATCCATCTTCTGATCCTTCTGATCGATGAACGTCCGGAAGAAGTAACCGACATCAAAGAAGCCATTGAAGGGGATAATGTGGAAGTTATTTATTCGACCTTTGATGAGCTTCCGGAGCATCATAAACGTGTGTCAGAGATGGTGATCGAGCGTGCAAAACGTCTGGTTGAGCACAAAAAGGACGTTGTGATCCTTTTGGACAGCATTACCCGTCTGGCAAGAGCATACAACCTGGTTGTTCCACCGAGCGGACGAACCCTGTCCGGTGGTCTTGATCCGGCAGCACTTCATATGCCGAAACGTTTCTTTGGGGCAGCGAGAAATATGCGTGAGGGCGGAAGCCTTACTATCCTCGCAACCGCACTTGTAGATACCGGAAGCAAGATGGATGATGTCATCTACGAAGAATTTAAGGGAACCGGTAATATGGAACTGGTGCTTGACGGAAGCTTTCTGAAAAGAGAATCTTTCCTGCAATCGATATCCCGAAATCCGGAACAAGAAGAGAGGATCTGCTTCTTACGAAAGAGGAGCAGGAAGCAGTGGATATTATGCGCCGTGCATTAAACGGAATGAAGTCAGATGAAGCGGTAGACAGCATTCTGAATATGTTTGACCGCACGAAAAATAACGTAGAATTTGTCCAGATGGTCAAAAAAACAAAGTTTATTTAGAAAATTACTTGCATTTAGAAAAAAACTATGTTATGCTAACATAGCTGTTTAAAGATATTAGCCGCGTGAAAGCGCGTAAAACGAATAAAACAAGAAGAGGTGAAAATCATGAAAGAAGGAATCCATCCAGATTACTATCAGGCAACTGTAACTTGCAACTGTGGGAATACATTCGTAACAGGTTCTACAAGCAAAGAAATCCACGTAGAAATCTGCTCTAAATGTCATCCGTTCTACACAGGACAGCAGAAAGCAACTCAGGCCAGAGGTCGTGTTGACAAGTTTAACAAGAAATACGGAATTCAGTAATAAGAGAATTCAACAGGCTGGGATTGTGAAATCTCAGCCTATTTTGTGTATACGATGAATTAAAAAGGACATAACAGAATATGAAATCTTCGAATATTGGTGGTCAGGCTGTCATCGAAGGCGTGATGATGAAGAATAAAGACCGTTATGCGGTTGCGGTGAGAAAGCCTGACGGAGAGATAGAAGTTACAACAGATACATATAAAAGTGTAGTTGGAAAATATACGGCACTTACGAAGCTACCTTTTGTCAGAGGAATCTTTAATTTTGTTGATTCTCTGGTGCTGGGGATGAAGACTTTGACCTGGTCAGCAAGCTTCTATGAGGAAGAGGAAGAAAAAGAGATGACCGAAGTCGAAGAAAAGAAGCAGGAGCGTACGGAAAAGCTTTTGATGACGCTGACGATGGTTGTATCTTTTGCACTTGCGATCGGTATTTTTATGGTACTTCCGTATTTTTTGTCAGATCTGCTGAAGAAATGGATTTCTTCCTATACAGTTCGGATTATCATTGAGGGAATCATCCGCATTGCGATTTTTGTTGCCTATGTGGGCGGAATTTCGGTAATGAACGATATTAAGCGTCTGTATCGTTATCATGGCGCGGAGCATAAGTGTATCAACTGTATTGAACATGGACTTCCACTGACTGTTGAAAATGTTAGAAAGAGCTCTAAAGAACACAAAAGATGCGGAACCAGCTTCATGCTGTTTGTCATGATCGTGGGAATCGTTCTCTTATTTTTTGTAAGGGTAGAATCTCCGCTGATGAGAGTGATTGTGAGAATTGCACTTCTTCCGTTGATTGCTGGTATTTCTTATGAGTTGATCAAATTGGGCAGGAAGCAGTGAGAATCCGATCGTGTGTATCTTAAGTAAGCCGGGACTTTGGCTGCAGGGGCTTACGACAAAGGAACCGGACGATGAGATGATCGAGGTCGGGATTGCGTCTGTAGAAGCGGTGTTTGACTGGAAAGCGTATTTGAGAGAGAATTTCGGATATAAGGAAGAGGAGTAAAAGCTGTGACCTATCAGGAAGCATATCAGAAAGCCACAGGTGAATTGAAAGCGGCGGGGATCCCGGAGCCGGAAAGTGATTCCTGGATCCTGCTGGAGCATGTGACCGGCATGACAAGGACCAGATATTATGTGGATGGTTTTGAAAGAATGCCGAAAAATGAAGAAGACCGGTTCTTTGAGCTGGTAAGCTGCAGAAAAACCCGGATTCCGGTGCAGCATCTGACCGGGGTTCAGGAATTTATGGGATATGAATTTGCAGTCAATGAACATGTACTTGTGCCAAGACAGGATACTGAGATTCTTGTAGAGGAAGCAGAAAAAAGACTGCTTCTTATGAAAAAGGAAAATCCGGTAAAAGTGTTGGATATGTGTACCGGTTCAGGCTGTATCCCAATCAGCCTGAAACTGAGAAATCCGCAGATTGCCATAGAAGGTGCAGATATTTCAGAAGAAGCTCTGAAAGTGGCTGAAAAAAATGCCAAAAAGCTGGGAGTGAGCGGTAAGTGGATCCAGACTGATATGTTTGAAAATATTACAGGAACATTTGACATGATCACATCGAATCCACCTTATATCCCGACAAAAGTGATCGAAGAGCTGGAAGCAGAGGTACGTCTTCATGACCCGTATGAGGCATTGGACGGAAAAGAGGACGGTCTTTATTTTTACCGGATCCTGGCAGAAAAGGTTCCGGAATATCTGACAGACGGCGGCTGGCTTGTGATGGAGATTGGATATGACCAGAGTACAGATGTGGAAAAATTGCTGAAAGAGACTGGATTTGAACAGGTTTCAACGCAAAAGGATCTGGCAGGTCTTGACCGTGTGGTATGTGGCGTGTACAATAGGCATAGCAAATAACAGGAGGAAAAGAAATGTTTGATAAATTAGAAGATCTGCTCATTCGTTATGAGGAGATTATGGGTGAGCTTCAGGAACCGGACGTGGTGAATGACCAGTCACGTTTCCGCAAGCTGATGAAAGAACAGAATGATCTGACCCCGATTGTTGAGGCATATAAAGAATATAAAAATTGTAAACAGAACATTGAAGACAGTCTTTCTCTTCTGGAGGAAGAATCCGATGAAGAGATGAAAGAGCTGGCAAAAGAAGAACTCAGTGAGTCTAAGAAGAGAGTCGAAGAGCTGGAACAGGAGCTCAAGATCCTTCTTCTTCCAAAAGACCCGAACGATGACAAGAACGTTATCGTGGAGATCCGTGCAGGTGCAGGTGGAGATGAAGCTGCCCTTTTTGCGGCTGAGATCTACCGTATGTATGTACATTATGCAGACAGCAGACGCTGGAAGACAGAGATGATCTCCCTCAATGAAAACGGAATTGGCGGATTCAAGGAAGTTGTATTTATGATCACAGGACAGGGAGCATATTCCCGTATGAAGTATGAAAGTGGTGTACATCGTGTACAGCGTGTGCCGGAGACAGAAAGCGGCGGACGTATCCATACTTCAACCATTACCGTAGCAGTGATGCCGGAAGCAGAAGAAGTTGACGTTGTGATCGATGAAAAAGATATCCGTATCGATGTTATGCGTGCATCTGGTAACGGTGGCCAGTGTGTCAATACCACAGACTCTGCTGTACGACTGACTCATTATCCGACAGGATCGTGATCTACAGCCAGACTGAAAAATCACAGCTGCAGAACAAGGAAAAGGCATTCCGTCTTCTGCGTTCCAAGTTATATGAACTGGAACTGGAGAAGAAGCAGTCTGCAGAGGCTGAGGCAAGAAGAAGCCAGATCGGTACCGGAGACCGTTCTGAGAAGATCCGTACTTACAACTTCCCACAGGGACGTGTGACCGATCACAGAATCAAGCTTACGCTTCATAAGCTGGACAGCATTATGAACGGAGATCTGGATGAAATCATTGACAGCCTGATCGCAGCAGACCAGGCAGCGAAGCTGGCATCGATGAATGAGGCAGTATAATAGAAGCAGGCAAAAGTGTATAAAGACAGGAAAGCCTGTGAGTATGTTCTTCGAATTATTATGGATGATGAAGAACTCACAGTTATTGACAACGAAGTGCAGATGGATTTCAAGAACATGCCCGATCGCCCATATTGATCGGACAATAAAAGAAAATGGAAGAGCTTTGCGATGAAGCAAGAATGGACGAGAAGAAAGATGTAGAATATTCTCTCGCTGACAGGAAAATGAGTGTTGAGGATATTTCTGAAATTATAAAAGTAAATATTGAAACCGTCAGAGGATGGCTTGCAGGACGCACTCCTGCTAAAAAATAGTAATAGGATCCCCTCATACAGGTCAAGAAAACAGAAATGTCCCGTATGGGGGATTTTTATATACCGAAAAACAAAACAGAGGCGTTGAATGAACATACAACAATTAACTTACATTGTAGAAATCGCAAATCGCAAAAGCATTTCCCGCGCAGCAGAGTACCTTTTCGTCTCGCAGCCCGCTCTGTCTCAGCAGATCCGGAATCTGGAAAAGGAACTGGGATACCGCGTATTTCGCAGGACAAGCAAAGGACTGGAGCTTACCGAAAAAGGGAATCTTTTTTACGAAAAAGCGCAAGAAATGCTGGAAGACTGGAATCGTTTTAAAGAAGAAGTGATTTCGGGAACAGAACTAAAAAAATTAAAGATCGGACTTGGAGCCAGAGTCTATTCCAACAGACTATTTCCAAAGATTGCCGGATATTTTGAAAGGCATCCGGAGCTCGAGGTGACATTTTATACGGAAGCCGGACTGGATGCATATGCGGCGATCAAGGATGGATCTCTTGATATGGCACTGGACCGGATGCCGGAAAATGAAATCGGCATGGAGAAATGTATCTGTTTTGCAAAAGAACTGATCCGTGAGAAACAGTGTGTACTGACAGCACCGGATCATCCGCTGAGTAAAAAAGGAAAGGCCTTCGATTCTGGACTGCAGGGAATATACCATG
>ENA-OQLB01000195-OQLB01000195.1-human-gut-metagenome-genome-assembly--contig:-NODE-195-length-36054-cov-4.663401_pt1 | contig 36054 bp, 41 predicted proteins | sample MGYA00242656_ERZ504813 | MGnify/ENA primary metagenome ERZ504813 (study PRJEB26092, sample SAMD00036388) | human gut metagenome | host: Homo sapiens | study: EMG produced TPA metagenomics assembly of... | reverse complement strand
AAAAAAAATACGCATTCACCGCGAAGGGACACATACATTGGCCGGCAGTCTATTGTTGATACTCGCCGTAAACGCCGGACTCTACTTCGGCTTGGAGTGCAAGATTCCTTTCTACGTAGCGGCAGTTATCAGCCTTGTAGTTTATGGCATCTTAGTGAACTTCTTCCGTTGCCCTATACGTTTGTTCGGCCAGGAAGACACCGAGAAAATTGTAGTTGCTCCCGCTGACGGGAAAATTGTGGTGGTAGAGGAAGTTGAAGAAACCGAATATTTCCATGACCGGCGCATCATGGTTTCCATATTTATGAGTTTGGTTAATGTGCACGCCAATTGGTATCCCGTAGACGGGACCGTTAAGCTGGTGTCTCACCAGAACGGTAAGTTCATGAAAGCCTGGTTACCTAAAGCAAGCACTGACAACGAACGCTCCACCGTAGTTATCGAAACTCCCGAAGGAGTGGAAATCATGCACGCCAGATTGCCGGAGCCATGGCGCGCCGCATCGTCACCTACGCCGAACCGGGTGAAGAATGTTATATCGACGAACACATGGGATTCATCAAGTTCGGTTCCCGCGTGGATGTATTCCTCCCACTGGGTACGGAAGTTCTCGTAAAACTCGGACAACTGACCACCGGTAATCAAACCGTCATAGCAAAACTTAAATAACAATGGCAAATTGCATCACCCGTTCTATTCCTAACACCTTAACCTGTCTGAACTTATTCTCCGGGTGTATCGCTTGTATCATGCTTTGAAGCCAATTATAACCTGGCCCTTCTGTTCATCATCCTCAGCGCCGTATTCGACTTTTTCGACGGCATGATGGCACGTCTGCTGGATGCTCACTCTCCCATCGGAAAGGATTTGGACTCTTTGGCCGATGATGTCAGCTTCGGCGTAGCGCCTTCATTAGTGGTATTTTCTTTGTTCAAAGAGATGCATTATCCGGCATCTATGGAGTTCATGGCTGCTTATATGCCTATGCCTCATTCCTCATTTCCGTATTCTCGGCACTGCGTCTGGCAAAGTTCAATAACGACACCCGCCAGACAAGCTCTTTCATTGGAGTTCCGGTTCCTGCCAATGCTCTTTTTTGGGCATCATTGGCTGCCGGGATGCACCCTATGCTTATATCCGACAGTTTCAATCCTCTTTACCTGTTAATGTTGGTTTGCCTGTTTTCATGGCTGCTGGTGTCGGAAATACCCATGTTCTCATTGAAGTTCAAGAATCTCTCATGGAAAGACAACAAAATAAGTTTCATTTTCCTGATTGTCTGCATCCCACTTCTTGTTTTTTTAAAGGTCAGCGGCTTTGCAGCGGTGATCGTATGGTACATCGTGCTTTCACTTTTAACGGGAAAAAGTAAGTAAACATTTTCTTGGCACAGTTGTTGTACTATCGTTCGATGAAAACGAACACATAAAAAGACATTAGCCCATGTTTCATTTTTTAGGTTTCTTATTTATCATCCTCATAGCTATCCTGTTCATCGGGCTTAGCATCATAGGTACTGTCATCCGGAGTGTCTTCGGACTGGGCGGACGCCGTTCATCAAACACATACCGCAATGAAAACGGGAACTATCAATCTGGAAAGGGATATTCGTTCAATGACAAGCAGCAATCCGCCTCCTCCCATGAAGAGGCTGCACACAAAGAAAAGACCTCCCCACACTCCAACCCACGCAAAAAGCTCTTCTCGCAAGATGAAGGAGAATACGTGGAATTTGAAGAAATCAAAGATTAACGGCGTTTGCCGGCAAAGAAATTTTTCATTAATGCAGCGCACTCATCTCCCAGCACGCCTTTTACGACTACGGTTTTAGGATGCAGAGCGTGCGGCGCATAACGTTGGTATCCCCGTTTTTCATCTTCCGCGCCAAACACCAGACGCCCCATTTGCGCCCAGGCAATGGCACCGGCACACATCACACAAGGTTCTACGGTGACATAAAGAGTACACTCGTTCAGATACTTGCCGCCAAGAGTAGAGGCAGCAGCAGTAATGGCCTGCATTTCAGCATGGGCAGTGACATCAGTCAGAGTTTCCGTCAAGTTATGGGCGCGGGCAATAACGCGGTCCTTACAAACAACCACCGCCCCTACGGGTACTTCACCGCGGTCTCCCGCCTTTTGAGCCTCAAGAAGCGCCTGCTTCATATAATAATTATCGTCCACTCCGATTTCCGTCTTTGCAATTCGTAATTTATAATTAATTCTCCTTCCTCACCTTCGCATGTCATGTTCGCCGAACAAGGTAGGATAGTCTTCCTCCATATTCTTATGGATAAACATGAGAATAGTCTCCCTCAGCCAGCGTGATTTGTTCGTTATCTTGTACTTCTCCAGATAACGGTCCACGATCCGCAGCTCTTCTTCGCTCATCAGGCATACCATGCGCTGCTCGCGTTTTGGCTCTTCGGGTGTTGCTTTCGCACACGTTTTGTCTCTCTTTCTCATATTTCTTTGCAAATTTAGTTTTACTTCTGTAAAAACAAAGCAGAAAAAACGTATTTTTGTACTGAAAGAAAGAAAATCGTACAATGGCAACACACAATGCGCTGGGCAAAGCAGGAGAAGATGCAGCAGCAGCCTATCTGGAACGCAACGGATATGCGATACGACACCGGAACTGGCGGAAAAACCATCTGGAACTGGACATCGTTGCCACTAAAGACAACGAAGTGGTCATCGTAGAAGTAAAGACCCGGAGCAATACGCAGTACATCGAGCCCCAAGACGCCGTCGACCGGCAGAAAATACGCCGGACCGTCATAGCCGCCGATGCCTACATGAAGCATTTCTGTATTGATGCCCCCGTACGTTTCGACATCATTACAGTAGTGGGTACCACAGGCACCTTCAAGATAGGTCATATCAAAGAAGCCTTTTACCCACCTGTTTTTTAAAAACCCTAATACTTGAAATACAATGGATATAGAAGCAGCCCGCGAATATTGCCTCAGCAAAAAAGCAACAACCGAAGACACTCCTTTCGGTGAGGATGTTCTCGTCATCCGGGTAATGGGAAAGATGTTCTTATGTATCAACCTCAACACCCCGGACCGCATCACCATGAAATGCGACCCCGAATATGCACTGGAACTGCGTGAACGTTACAATGCCATTGAAGGAGCCTGGCATTTCAACAAGAAGTATTGGAATCAGGTATTCCTTGATGGAGACGCAGATGACAGACTGATAAAGCACCTGATGGACCATTCTTATGAAGAAGTAATAAAGAAATTCACCAAAAAAATGCGCAATGAATATGAAGCCCTGCCCTGAAACATTTCCTTATCCGCTGATTGTGCTGGACGAAACAGACTCGACCAACCGGTATATCAGCCAACTATGCAACAACCCGCAAAAGGCTGTTGCCGAACTTACTACGGTTTCGGCCGAATTCCAGACAGCAGGTAAAGGCCAGCGCGGCAACAGCTGGGAAGCGGAAAAAGAAAAGAACCTGCTTTTCAGCTTTGTGCTCTACCCTACCTTTCTGGAGGCACGCTGCCAGTTCATTCTATCACAGATCATTTCTTTATCCATCAAAGAGGAGCTGGACAGGTGGTCGGACGAAATCACGATAAAGTGGCCCAACGATATTTATTGGAGGGACAAGAAGATATGCGGCATACTGATAGAGAATGACCTTTCCGGACATTTCATCGGACGCTGCATCTCAGGCGTCGGAATCAATATCAATCAAAAGGAATTCCACAGCGATGCTCCAAATCCTGTATCCCTGAAACAAATTACCGGAAAAGAGCATAACCGCCATGAAATACTGGCACACATACTGAAGCGGGTGCAAATCTACTACAACGGTCTGCAAACAGAAGAGCGCAACACCTATGCCGCCGAAATATCAGCCGCTATGCCCGCGCCTTTTCCGCCGCCGGGGATTCCATCTTTACGAAGATGCCAACGGCAAGTTTTCCGCCCGCCTGCTACGCGTGGAACAAGACGGACGTTTTGTTCTGGAAGACGAGAACGGGAAAGAAAGGGAGTATTTATTTAAAGAGGTGCAATACATACTTTAAAAGTAGAAAACCTGATGAACTGAAATAAAACAATATCTTTGCCAAAGATGTTTTAGACAAGAAAGATTCAGCTATGAAAAGACAATTATTATTTTTAATCTCCACATTCTGCCTCATCCTCTATAGTTGTGACGATTCTGAAAATGATTCTTTAAAAGTATCACAATCATCGTTCAACAATATCAGTTGTGACGGAACAACGTTGGAAGTAGATGTTATCAGTAGCTCGGATTGGACGTATCCAAAACTGCAAAATGGTGCAATGTCACTCCTACAAAAGGTTCGGGCAATCAAAAACTCACATTAGAAATAGAGGCAAACTTAGAGGAAACCACGAGGAATGCAACAATCACAATAACTCCTTCGAACGGCGGCATAAGTCAGGCTATCAAAATTACCCAGAATGGTATTACCGCTTCTTTCAATCCCGAAACATATCATTATAAACTCCCGGTTATTTTCCATGTGCTCTATCACGACAAAAACGATAAGAACCAATATGTCGAGGTTGGGAGATTATCCGAAATTCTAAAGAGAGTGAACGAACTTTACCGGAATGCAGGAGCCAACAGTGCAAATATGAACCTGGAATTTGTACTTGCCACAGAAGACCCTAAGGGGAAAACATTGCCTGAACCGGGTGTGGAACGCATCGAATGGAATACTGCCGCCATTGATATCAATGATTTCATGTTCAGCAACAACCGAACTTACAACTACCTGATTTGGGAACCAAACGACTATATCAATATAATGGTATACAAATTTACGGATGCTGACGTAATGGGAGTGTCTCATTTTCCATATTCTCCTACAAAAAATCCTTTACCGGGTACCGAAACCGATTCTCGATTCCTGACTGGAGATAATCTCAAGTACGCTTATTGCGTATCCATCAACAATTCTTATATTTACGAGAAGTCCACTACCGCAATACCCAATCAGAACGACATGGCTATTACGTTAGCTCATGAACTGGGACATTATTTAGGTTTATACCACGTATTCTCCGAATCGGAGGAGGATGTCGATGTTTGCGCGGATACAGATTATTGTACAGACACCTATACTTACGACCGAAAAGCCTACGAGACATGGGTAAAAGCACTGGTTGAACAAAACGGACCCATCTCTTTTGAAGATCTTGCCCGCCGCCATGACTGTGTACAGAATATAGACTTTATTTCACGAAATATCATGGATTACGCTTACAGTTATCTGAATGAGTTCACCGCCCAACAGAAAGCGAGAGTACGCCATATCCTTACTTACAGTCCACTTATACCGGGACCGAAGAAAGGGTTGACAAGCACACGTGCAACCTATGACGGTCCACTGGATTTACCTATCCGCGTGATGGAATAAGATATGAAGCAATAATAGAAAAAATGGAACCGGTTATTTCAGTTCCAGTTCCATTTTTTTAATCTTGTCCAGCGTCTTCCCTGCCTCTGTGGACGGGAAGAGTTGGAGAACTTTCTGCAAATAGCCCTTGCTTTGCCATACCCGTTGGAAAACACGTCCGACAATCCGTTGCGGTAATGGGCATATTGCATTCGGGTGGGAGATACGATTTTCTTATAATTCTCTTCCAGCGTTTTCTTCTTTTGTTCGGCCTGCAAATAGTAATAGTTGCCCAAAAAGATGTTCGCCTGAAGATTATCCGCATCCAATGTCAACACCTTCTCATAGAGTTTCAGGGCATCTTTCGTCTCTCCGCGCATCATCTGCATCTCCGCACAGGCTACAAGACCCGAAACATCTTCCGGATTGTATTGCAACCATTCCTTATAAAAAAGATACGCTTTGTCATAATTCCGCTTGTCCTTGTAATAAGCAGCCAGTTCCCGCACAAAACGGGGAGCCACCGCACTGTTCTTCTCAACATTCGTCCAATAATACATCTCCGTCTGTTCCGTTCCGGCTCCCGCCGCCTGACGGAACAGGCTGACGGCATAGTCATCCTTACCTGCAGACAGGGCTTCGGACACCTTCTGCAACAAGACATCCACCGATTGTGCCGAAAGTGACATCGGGAACAACAAGAACCCAAAGATAAGTAAAGTTAAGGTCTTCATTTTTTTTAGTATATATAGTTCAACAGCCTGAAATACCCCCATAGGATATCACCCACAAATTTACCAAATTCCTCCTCAATCATCAATAGTCGAAAGTAGAAATATAGTTAATCTTTCCCACAGTTTTTTTCTTTTTCTGCGTACCTTTGTTCCCTCTTAAATAAGATATTACAAATGAAGCATATAGACAGACAGATATTGCAGATAGCCCTGCCTTCCATCGTATCGAATATAACCGTACCTTTGCTTGGTCTAATCGATGTGGCTATCGTAGGCCACCTCGGATCTCCCGCCTATATCGGTGCCATTGCGGTAGGCGGCATGCTGTTCAATATCATCTATTGGATATTCGGCTTTTTGCGCATGGGAACCAGCGGTATGACATCACAGGCTTATGGTAAACGGGATTTACCGGAAATTGTTCGGTTGCTGATGCGTTCCGTAGGCATAGGACTGGCCGTAGCGCTTTGCCTCATCCTGCTGCAAGTCCCTATCAGGCAAACCGCTTTCCTTATTATCCACCCCACAGCAGAGGTCAGGGAAATGGCCACGCTCTATTTTCATATCTGCATTTGGGGAGCTCCGGCCATGCTGGGACTATACGGGCTCTCCGGATGGTTTATCGGTATGCAGAACTCGCGTATTCCCATGTACATAGCCATTACACAGAACATTGTGAATATCATAGCCAGCCTCAGCTTTGTCTGTTTTTTCAAGATAAAAGTGGAAGGTGTGGCTTTCGGAACGCTGATAGCCCAGTATGCAGGCTTCATCATGGGACTTGTACTGTGGATGAGCCGTTACGGGAAACTCAAAAAATATATCCTTTGGAAAGGCGTACTGCAAAAGGAGGCGATGATGCGCTTTTTCCAAGTGAACCGCGACATATTCTTACGGACATTGTGCCTGGTCACCGTTACGCTGTTCTTCACCTCGGCAGGCGCTTCACAAGGCGAAATTATCCTTGCGGTAAACACATTGCTGATGCAGCTCTTCACCCTGTTCTCCTATGTCATGGACGGCTTTGCTTATGCGGGAGAGGCACTGAGCGGACGATATATAGGTGCCCGTAACCTGAAAGCATTTACCAACACCACCCGGCATCTGTTCATCTGGGGCGGCTGGCTGGCAGCGTTTTTCACACTGGTCTACGCATTGGGCGGCAACGCCTTTTTGGGACTGCTGACCGACAACAAGGATGTGGTGTCCGCCGCCGGCACCTATTTCTATTGGGCGCTCGCCATTCCTATTGCCGGAATAGCTGCCTTATCTGGGACGGCATTTTCATCGGCGCTACGGCAACACGCGGCATGTTGGCATCCATGGCAATAGCGGCAATCAGTTTCTTTGTTGTATATTACGGACTCCGCCCGGTTTTAGGCAACCATGCTTTGTGGCTCGCTTTTCTTGTTTATCTCGCCATGCGGGGAGTTGTGCAGACCCTGCTCAGCCCCAAAATCATAAAGGAGAACTTCACTCAGCCATGAGCCGCTTGCGCTTATTGACTTAAATATCCTAAATATCCAAACCGCCGACAACTTCCTTGACGTATCTTTGTTCCATGAAAAGTTTAACCCAGCTAAACTGCCGGTTTATTCCTATTAAACTTCAAGTTTATCCCTATTAAACCGACAGTTTATCCGGAGCAAATAATTATATACAATCTTATGGCAAATAAAGACATTGTTCAAGAAACTTTTCCGTATTAGATGAGTTGCGCTTCATGTTCCGCACGAGTGGAAAAGACGCTGAATCATCAGCCCGGCGTCCGAAAAGCGGTCGTAAACTACGCTTCGGCAATGGCAACTGTGGAATACGACCTTCAAAACTGTTCACCCGAAACCTTGCAGCAGGCCGTACAGGCTGCCGGATACGACTTACTGATAAAGCAGGATGAAAATATGCCGGACGAAGTGGAACAGGCGCACGACAAAAAGTATCGCGCACTGAAATTCCGTACCACATGGGCCATCGCCCTGTCCGTACCGGTCATGCTCATCGGCATGTTCTTCATGGATATGCCGTATGCCAATCCCGTCATGTGGCTGCTTTCCACTCCCATCGTCTTTTGGCTGGGAAGAGGCTTCTTCGCCAGTGCATGGAAACAACTGAAACATGGCAGCGCCAACATGGACACACTGGTGGCCAACAGTACCGGGATAGCCTACCTGTTCAGCCTGTTCAACATGCTTTTCCCCGAATTCTGGCTGGAAAGGGGCATTCACCCGCACGTTTACTTCGAAGCTGCAAGCGTCATCATCGCCTTTATCCTGCTGGGACGCCTGCTGGAGAAAAAGGCCAAAGGAAACACTTCCTCCGCAATCAGGAAACTCATGGGGCTGCAACCCAAAACAGTTACAGTCATCACCGGTTCTTCGTCGGAAAGGATTGTCCCGATTGAACAAATCCGTCCCGGCGACATCATCTTAGTGAAACCGGGAGAAAGGATTGCCGTAGACGGCATAGTTACGGAAGGCAGCTCGTATGTGGACGAAAGCATGCTGAGTGGCGAACCGGTAGCGGTAGCCAAACAAAAGGATGCCAAAGTCTTTGCCGGAACAATCAACCAGAAAGGAAGTTTCCGGTTCAGCGCGGAAAAGGTAGGAACGGATACGCTGCTGGCTAAAATCATCCACATGGTACAAGATGCACAAGGCAGCAAAGCCCCCGTTCAGCAGTTGGTGGACAGGATTGCCGCCATCTTCGTGCCGGTCATCATCGGAATTGCCGTATTATCATTCGTAGCTTGGATACTGCTGGACGGACAGAACGGATTTACGCATGGACTGCTGGCACTGGTTACGGTACTCATCATTGCCTGCCATGCGCACTGGGACTTGCCACCCTACCGCCATTATGGTAGCATCGGTAAAGGTGCGGAAAGAGGCATCCTGATAAAAGACGCCGAAAGTCTGGAAATCGCCAAAAAGATTGATACGGTGGTGCTGGACAAAACCGGAACAGTGACCGAAGGAAAACCGGTGGTCGGTGATTGGATACAAGCTGCGCAGGCGGCGGACACAGAAGACATTTTTTACAGCTTGGAGAAATTGTCGGAACATCCGCTTGCCGAAGCGGTAGTCCGCCACTTTAGAAATGCCCGGACTGTGAAGATCGATAACTTTGAGAGTATCACCGGCAGAGGCGTACGAGGCGAATGGAACGGAAAAACCTATTATGCCGGTAACCGTAAATTGCTGGAAGAACACCGGATTAGCATCAGTCAATCACTGTGTGAGGGCGTTGCCCGCCTGACGGCGGATGCACAAACCGTCATCTGGTTTGCCGACCATGAAAAAGCATTGGCAATAGCAGGCATTACAGACCGCATCAAACCGACATCCATACAGGCCGTCAGCGAATTGCAGTCAGCCGGCATCGAAGTCTATATGCTGACGGGCGACAATGAAGCCACCGCCCAGGAAATTGCCCGCAAAGCCGGTATCCTCCATTATAAGGCAGGAGTCTTGCCGCAAGAAAAAGCAGCCTTTATCGGCAACTTGCAGAAGAACGGCAAGAAAGTGGCAATGGTGGGCGACGGCATCAACGACAGCGCAGCCCTGGCACAAGCCGACCTCAGTATCGCCATGGGCGGAGGAAGCGACATCGCAATGGATGTAGCCAAAATGACTATCATATCTTCCGACCTGACCAAAATACCGGAAGCGCTGAAACTCTCCAAGCTGACCGTACGCACCATTCGTCAAAATCTGTTTTGGGCATTTATCTATAACATAATAGGTGTACCCGTCGCAGCCGGCGTGCTCTACCCTGTCAACGGTTTCCTGCTGAATCCCATGATAGCAGGCGCTGCCATGGCATTCAGCAGTGTCAGCGTAGTTACCAACAGCCTGCGGCTGAAGAGGAAAAAGATAGAAATAGCAGAAAGCCCCGCCATCGGCAACGCGGCAAAGCCTGACAATGAAGTGAAACCATTGACAAAGAAAGTCATGAAGAAAGAATTCAAAGTGGAAGGCATGATGTGCAACCACTGCCGCATGCATGTGGAAAAAGCATTGAACGGCATGGACGGCGTACATGCCACTGTGAGCCTTAATCCCCCGGTGGCAACCGTAGAGTTTTCGGAAGGAGAAAAAACACTGGATGAATTACAAGCCGCAGTAAGCGCGGAAGCCGGTGACTATACGCTGAAAGAATAACTGAAAATTATTTATAGTGATTGGCATTATTTTCCTATCTTTGCCGCTAAGCGAAATAAATTAATAAACTATGGCAACATACAAAAGAATCTTATTGAAACTCAGCGGTGAAAGCCTGATGGGAGAAAAGCAATACGGCATTGATGAAAAACGTCTTGCCGAATATGCGGCACAGATTAAGGAAATTCATGAACTGGGCGTACAAATCGGTATCGTCATCGGCGGCGGAAACATTTTCCGCGGGCTGAGTGGCGCCAACAAAGGCTTCGATCGCGTAAAAGGCGACCAGATGGGCATGCTGGCAACCGTTATCAACAGCCTTGCCTTGAGTTCGGCATTGGTAGCGACAGGCGTAAAGGCACGCGTACTGACGGCGGTCCGCATGGAACCTATCGGCGAATTCTACAACAAATGGAAAGCCATCGAGTGCATGGAAGCAGGCGAGGTGGTCATCATGTCTGCCGGAACGGGCAATCCGTTCTTCACGACTGACACCGGCTCCAGCCTCCGCGGTATTGAAATCGAAGCGGATGTCATGCTGAAAGGGACACGCGTTGACGGCATCTATACCGCCGATCCGGAAAAAGACCCTACGGCCAAGAAGTTCCACGACATTACCTACGACGAAGTGCTGAAACGCGGTCTGAAAGTCATGGACCTTACAGCTACCTGCATGTGCAAGGAGAACAACCTGCCCATTATTGTCTTTGACATGGACACCGTAGGCAATCTGAAGAAAGTGATGCAAGGCGAAGAAATAGGAACGCTGGTGCACAACTAAACTTCACGACAGAGGACACAGAGTTCCACAGAGTCGAATTATTCTTTTAATCAACATAATTGCGGTACAAAAGAAAAAAACTCTGTGGAACTCTGTGCCCTCTGTCGTGAATTAATTATATTTGCAAAGTTCAAATTAAAAGCTACTTCAAACAATAGAAATATGAAAGACGTAAAAGACATCTTAGACGAAGCACAAGAGAAAATGGATATGGCCGTAATGTATCTGGAAGAATCATTAGCCACATTCGTGCCGGGAAAGCCGATGTTCGTTTGCTGGACGGTATCCGCGTTGACTCTTACGGAAGCATGGTTCCCATCAACAACGTAGCAGCCGTAACCACTCCGGACGCCCGCAGTATCGCTATCAAGCCATGGGACAAAAGCATGTTCCGCGTCATTGAAAAGGCAATCATAGACTCCGACCTCGGTATCATGCCCGAAAACAACGGTGAGATTATCCGTATCGGCATTCCTCCGTTGACGGAAGAGCGTCGTAAGCAACTTGCCAAACAATGTAAGAACGAAAGCGAAACAGCTAAAGTCAGCGTACGCAACGCACGCCGCGATGCTATCGATGCCTTGAAGAAATCCGTAAAGGAAGGACTGGCTGAAGATGCACAAAAAGGCGGTGAGGAAAAGCTGCAAAAGATACACGACAAGTATATCAAGCAGATTGACGATATGCTGGCCGCAAAGGACAAAGAGATTATGACAGTATAAATCCAGTTGAGAGTTGAGAGAGTGCCGACAAATACTCTCAACTCTCAATGTTCAACTTTTAACAGATTTGAGGGGACTCGTTATCAAAAACACAGGAAGTTGGTATTTAGTAAAGACCGACGAAGGAACATACGTTGAATGTAAAATCAAAGGCAACTTCCGTCTGAAAGGCATCCGAAGCACCAACCCGGTGGCAGTAGGCGACTATGTACAAATCATACTGAATCAAGAAGGTACGGCTTTCATCAATGAAATTGAAGACCGGAAGAACTACATCATCCGTCGCTCATCCAACTTATCCAAACAATCCCATATCCTTGCTGCCAACCTCGACCAATGCATGCTGGTGGTAACGGTGAATTATCCGGAAACGTCCACTACATTCATAGACCGCTTCCTTGCCTCGGCCGAAGCATACCGCGTCCCGGTCAACATCATATTCAATAAAACAGACGCCTACAACGAAGATGAGCTTCGCTATCTGGACGGCTTATCCGCCTTTATACCACCATCGGCTACCCTTGCTTCAAGGTATCTGCCAAAACCGGCGAAGGCGTCGACACGATAAAGGAAGAACTCAAAGGAAGAATAACCCTCTTCTCCGGACACTCCGGAGTAGGAAAATCCACCCTCATCAACACCATTCTGCCGGAGCTGGACATCAAAACCGGCAAAATCTCCTCCTACCACAATAAAGGTATGCACACCACTACCTTCTCTGAAATGTTTCCCGTACCGGGCAACGGCTACATCATCGACACACCGGGCATAAAAGGCTTTGGCACATTCGACATGGAAGAGGAAGAAATAGGACATTATTTCCCGGAAATATTTAAAGTCTCCGCCAACTGCCGCTATAATAACTGTACCCACCGCCATGAACCGGGATGCGCCGTACGCGATGCGGTGGAGCAGCATTACATCAGCGAATCCCGCTACGCCTCCTATCTGAACATGCTGGAAGACAAAGAAGAAGGGAAATACAGGGCAGCGTATTAATAAATTACTTTTATTAACTTTTCTTGTTTTAAACTTTTTTCTTCCCTTTCAGTCTAAATCTAAGGCTAAATATACTACTAATACTGCAACATGAATAAAAAAGTGAAATGGGGCATCATAATATCCATTGGTGCCGGACTGATAGGCGGGGGTATTTATTCCCAACTTCCCAAAGAAAATGAAGAACTGGCAGCTGCCGACAAAGTAATGACCGGCAAACGCGGAGAAAAGAAAATTCTAAATGTGAACGCTCAAATAATAAAACCGCAACTGCTAAAGGATGAAATACAAATCAGCGGCAGCCTGCTGCCCGACGAAGAAGTAGACCTTTCGTTCGAGACATCCGGCAAGATTATCGAGATAAACTTTGAAGAAGGCAGCTTCGTAAAAAAAGGTCAATTGCTTGCTAAGGTAAACGACCGTCCCCTCCAAGCGCAACTGCAAAGATTAGTATCGCAACTGAAACTGGCTGAAGACCGCGTGTTCCGTCAAAATGCATTGTTGGAAAGAGACGCAGTCAGTAAAGAAGCCTATGAACAGGTGAAAACCGAACTTGCCACTCTGAATGCCGACATCGACCTGATAGAGTCCAACATTGCACAAACCGAACTTCGGGCACCTTTCGATGGCGTCATCGGTCTGCGGCAGGTCAGCGTAGGAACATACGCTTCTCCCTCGACCATTGTAGCCAAACTCACAAAACTCTCCCCCCTGAAAGTAGAATTCGCAGTACCCGAACGATATGCCAATGACGTAAAAATCGGTGCAGGTCTGGACTTCATCCTTGAAGGAAAACTGAACACGTTCCATGCCACCGTCTATGCCCGCGAATCAAAGATAGACCCTGTTACCCACACATTAACCATCCGCGCACTCTATCCTAATACCAACAGTGCCGTACTTCCGGGCCGTTATGCCAGCATCAAACTGAATAAGGACGAAATACAAGACGCGCTTGCCGTACCTTCCGAAGCCATCGTTCCGGAAATGGGCAAAGACAAGATTTTCCTCTATAAAGCAGGAAAAGCGCAACCGGTAGAGATAACCACCGGCATCCGTACGGAAGCCGAAGTACAAGTATTGCAAGGCTTGAGCGTAGGCGATACGGTCATCACTTCAGGAACCTTACAACTGCGCACAGGGTTACCGGTTACATTAGACAATATAAATTAATGACCCACTATGAATGATGAATTGCTATGCCGCATGGCAGCCCGGCTGTTCATAACTCATAATTTATAATTCATAATTCACACCATGAATATATCCGAATTAAGCATACGGCGACCGGTACTCTCCAGTGTATTGACACTGATTATCCTGCTCTTCGGTTTCATCGGGTACAACTACCTCGGTGTCCGCGAGTATCCGTCAGTGGATAACCCCATCATTTCCGTATCCTGCTCTTATCCCGGAGCAAATGCCGACGTTATCGAGAATCAGATTACAGAGCCGCTGGAACAGAACATTAACGGTATTCCGGGAATCCGTTCCCTCTCCAGTGTCAGCCAGCAAGGTTCATCGCGCATTACGGTGGAGTTCGAGCTCTCCGTAGACCTGGAGACAGCCGCCAATGACGTGCGCGACAAAGTTTCACGCGCACAACGTTATCTGCCCCGCGACTGCGACCCTCCCACCGTATCCAAAGCCGATGCGGACGCTATGCCTATCCTCATGGTAGCCTTGCAGAGTGACAAACGTTCCCTGCTGGAACTCAGCGAAATAGCCGACCTCACCGTAAAGGAGCAGTTACAGACCATTTCCGACGTAAGTAGTGTGAGCATTTGGGGAGAGAAACGTTATTCCATGCGCCTATGGCTCGACCCTATCAAGATGTCCGGTTACGGTATTACCCCCATCGACGTAAAGAATGCGGTGGACAATGAAAACGTGGAACTTCCTTCGGGCAGTATCGAAGGAAACACCGTTGAGCTCACCATCCGTACCCTCGGACTGATGCACACAGCAGAAGAATTCAACAATCTCATCCTGAAGGAAGACGGCAACCGCATTGTCCGGTTCAGCGACATCGGCCGCGCCGAACTTGGTCCGGCGGACATCAAAAGCTATATGAAAATGAACGGAGTGCCCATGGTGGGTATCGTAGTAATCCCGCAACCGGCGCCAACCATATCCAGATTGCCGATGCCGTATACGAACGTATGGAGAAGATGAAGAAAGACCTCCCGGAAGACGTGCACTACTCATACGGTTTCGATAATACCAAATTCATACGCGCCTCTATCAATGAGGTTAAACAGACGGTGTATGAGGCATTCATACTCGTTATCATCATTATCTTTTTGTTCCTCCGCGACTGGCGCGTCACACTGGTTCCCTGCATCGTAATCCCCGTTTCACTCATCGGCGCCTTTTTCGTCATGTACCTGGCAGGATTCTCCATCAACGTGCTTTCCATGCTTGCCATTGTGCTTGCCGTAGGACTTGTGGTGATGATGCCATTGTAATGACTGAGAACATCTATGTCCGTATCGAAAGAGGAATGCCTCCGAAAGAAGCCGGTATCGAAGGAGCCAAAGAGATCTTCTTTGCCGTAATCTCCACCACAATCACGCTGGTAGCAGTATTCTTCCCCATTGTATTTATGGACGGTATGACGGGACGCCTGTTCCGCGAGTTCAGCATCGTGGTGTCCGGTTCTGTCATAATCTCTTCCTTCGCCGCACTGACATTTACGCCGATGCTGGCCACCAAGCTACTAATAAAAAGAGAAAAGCAAAGCTGGTTCTATCGCAAGACAGAGCCGTTCTTTGAAGGCATGAACCGCATTTACAGCCGTTCTTTAGCAGCTTTCCTACGCAAACGCTGGATTGCACTGCCCTTTACGGCAGCAACCATTCTGATCATTGGCTTTCTATGGAACTACATTCCCGCGGAAATGGCGCCGCTGGAAGACCGTTCGCAAATCAGCATCAACACACGCGGCGCCGAAGGTGTCACCTACGAATATATTCGTGACTATACGGAAGACATCAACCTGCTTGTAGACTCAATTACGCCTGATGCCGAAGCAGTAACCGCCCGCGTATCCAGCGGCAGCGGTAACATACGCATCACCCTGAAAGATATGCAAGACCGCGACTACACCCAAATGGAAGTAGCAGAGAAGCTGTCGAAAGCAGTACAGAAAAAGACTATGGCCCGTTCCTTCGTCCAGCAGTCTTCTTCATTCGGCGGACGGCGCGGCGGCATGCCTGTGCAATATGTGTTGCAAGCCACCAATATTGAAAAGCTGCAGGAAGTACTGCCTAAGTTCATGGCAAAAGTGTACGAGAACCTGTGTTCCAAATGGCAGACGTAGATTTGAAATTCAGCAAACCGGAAGCACGCATCAACATCAACCGCGATAAGGCAAGCATCATGGTGTCAGCACCCGCAACATCGCCCAAACCCTGCAATACGGATTAAGCGGCCAGCGCATGGGCTACTTCTACATGAACGGAAAGCAATACGAGATATTAGGAGAAATCAACCGTCAGCAACGCAACAAGCCCGCCGACCTGAAAGGTATCTACATCCGCAGCTCTCAGGGAGATATGGTACAACTTGACAACCTGATAGAACTGACAGACGGTATCGCTCCGCCCAAGCTATACCGTTACAACCGTTTTGTGTCCGCCACTATCTCTGCCGGACTTGCCGATGGCAAGACTATCGGACAAGGATTGGACGAAATGGACAAGATAGCCAAAGAAACGCTGGACGACACCTTCCGCACCGCCCTCACCGGCGACTCCAAAGAGTATCGCGAGAGTTCTTCCAGCTTGATGTTTGCCTTCATCCTGGCAATCCTGCTTATCTACCTCATCCTTGCCGCCCAATTTGAAAGCTTCAAGGATCCGTTGATTATCATGCTGACAGTACCCCTTGCCATTGCCGGAGCATTGGTATTCATGTATTTCGGAGACATCACGATGAATATATTCAGCCAAATCGGCATCATCATGCTGATTGGTCTGGTAGCAAAGAACGGAATCCTGATTGTAGAGTTCGCCAATCAGAAACAGGAAGCCGGCGAGGACAAGATGCAAGCCATCAAAGATGCCGCCCTGCAACGTCTGCGTCCTATCCTGATGACAAGCGCTTCTACCGTACTGGGATTGATACCGCTGGCTTTCGCAACGGGCGAAGGCTGTAACCAACGCATCGCCATGGGTACGGCCGTAGTAGGCGGTATGCTCGTATCCACTCTGCTCACGATGTACATCGTCCCCGCCATTTATAGTTATGTATCCACCAACCGAAGTAAACTAAAGAACGAATGAGACGTACGATTTTATCTTTCTTAATCATTCTGTGCACCGCGCTTGCCGCTCAAGCGCAACCTGCACCCATCTATACCCTGAAATCTTGTTTGGAACAGGGACTGCTGAACAACTACTCCCTGCGCATAACCCGCAACGAGCAGCAAGTCAGCAAAAATAACGCCACCCTTGCCAATGCCGGCTACCTGCCCACGCTCGACCTCTCTGCCGGCTACCGGGGGACATTGGACAATACCGAAACCAAGCTGCGTGCCACAGGCGAAACCACCAAAGAGAACGGCGTGTTCGACCAGACCATTGATGCCGGTATCAACCTGAGCTGGACCATCTTCGATGGTTTCAACATCACTGCCAACTACCAAAAGCTCAAAGAGCTGGAACGACAAGGCGAGACCAACACCCGCATCGCCATCGAAGACCTGATAGCCAACATCGCCGCCGAATATTACAATTATGTACAGCACAAAATCCGTCTGAACAACTTCCGCTATGCCGTATCGCTCTCCAAGGAGCGCCTGCGCATCGTAGAAGAACGCTATCACATAGGTAACTTCTCCCGTCTGGACTACCAACAGGCCAAAGTGGACTTCAACGCCGACAGTGCGCAATACATGAAGCAGCAGGAATTGCTCCACACCTCGCGTATCCAGCTGAACGAACTCATGGCAAGCGAGAATGTGGACCAGCCTTTCATTATCCGGGACAGCCTCATCGACGTCAGTGACAAACTGAACTTCGAGGAACTCTGGAATGCCACCTTGCAGGCCAATGCCTCTTTGCTGAAAGCGGAACAGAACAACACCCTGGCACGTCTGGACTATAAAAAGGTAAGCTCACGAGACTACCCATACGTGAAGATGAACGGCGGTTACGGCTATACTCTCAACAAATATGACATCTCCGCCAACAGCCGCCGCAGCAATCTCGGACTCAATGTCGGCGTCACTGTCGGCTTCAACCTCTTCGACGGCAACCGCGTCGTGAGCGCCGCAACGCACGCATCGCTGTGCAGAACGCCCGCTTGGAACGAGAGCAACTGGAACAAGCCCTGCGTGCCGACCTGAGTAATCTGTGGCAAGCCTATCAGAATAACCTCCAGATGCTGAACCTTGAACGCCAGAACCTTGTCGCAGCCAAAGAGAACCATGAGATTGCATGGAACGCTACATGCTCGGTAATCTTTCCGGTATTGAGATGCGCGAAGCGCAAAAGAGTCTGCTGGATGCCGAAGAGCGTATCCTCTCGGCAGAGTACGATACCAAGCTATGCGAAATATCCTTGCTGCAAATCAGCGGAAAAGTGGAACAGTATTTAGAGTAGGCATATCCAATAAATCACAATATTTACCCCCTTAAAAAACAAATATTACCATCTTCTCTTCAGAGTTTTCCCTATTTTTGCTCTCAAAGAACCTAAAAAAGCAATAATAGTATGAAACGAGCAATCCTCTTCTGTGCATTGCTCGCCCTCCTCATGGGAACCAATGCACAGGAAACAACCAATTACAAAGAGAAACATCCCTATAAGGACTGGGTAAAAATAGCTCCTAAGCTGGATGATGCTTTCTTCACCACTCCCGAAGCCATCCGCATTGCCGACAACGTATTACTCTATCAGCACACTACCGGAGCTGGCCTAAGAATGTCTATATGCCGGCCGAACTGACAGCCGATGAGTATAAAAAAGTCCTTGCCGCCAAGAACAACGTCAATGAAAGCACCATTGACAACAGCGCCACCAGTACGGAAATCCGCTATCTCTCCCGCATCTACCTGGCCACCCGCATAGAAAAGTACAAGGATGCCGCCTTAGAGGGAATACGTTACCTGCTGAAAGCCCAATATCCCAATGGCGGCTGGCCCCAATTCTGGCCACGATCCAAGGTTATTACACCCACATCACCTACAACGACAATGCAATGGTGAACGTGATGAACTTACTGCGCGATGTTTACAGCAGGAAAGCGCCGTACACTTACGTACCGGACAGCCTTTGCCAACGCGCCCGCACCGCCTTCGACAAAGGCGTGGAATGTATCCTCAAGACTCAAGTGAAACAAAATGGAAAGCTAACAGTGTGGTGCGCCCAGCATGACGAACACACACTCGCTCCCGCCAAAGCCCGCGCCTACGAACTTCCCTCACTCAGCGGCGCCGAGTCGGACAACATCGTTCTGCTGCTGATGTCCATTCCAGATCCCTCGGCCGAGATTATCGCTTCCGTAGAAGCTGCCATTGCGTGGTTCAAGGCAAGTAAGATTATCGGTATCATGCGTAAGAACTTCACCGACAGCGAAGGCCGGACAGACTACCGGATGATTCCCTGTCCGCAGGATGATTATCCCTGCCCCGTACTTTGGGCGCGTTTCTACACCCTTGAAGACAACCGTCCTTTCTTTTGCGACCGCGACGGAGTGAAGAAGTACGACATTTCCAAAATAGGCTATGAGCGCCGTAACGGTTATAGCTGGTACAACAATACCGGATTGAAAGTATTGAAAAAGTACGAACAGTGGAAAAAACGGATAGGGAACTAAGCTGTTATTTATCAATAGCATACATATACCAACAAGTTTCAACGTTTGGTACGACAAATACCAATGATTGGTACCGACTATACCAACGATTGGTAGGGAGCCTACCAAACAGTGGTACAGCTTGTACCAAACGTTGGTACTAAAAGAAACAAGCAGAAGAAATTCCGTCACCTTCCCATGCAGCCCGCTTGTCATAATACGAAAAGCCGCTCACAGAACTATTTCCGGAGCGGCTTTCATTATCTATATTCGGAGCACCCGAATTATTTACTGCAATTCCATGGCTTCAACTGCTTGAAGAAGTCATTCCCCTTGTCATCCACCAGGATAAATGCCGGGAAGTCCTCCACTTCAATCTTCCAGATAGCCTCCATACCGAGTTCGGGATATTCCACACACTCGATGCTCTTGATATTGTTCTGCGCCAGAATAGCTGCAGGGCCACCGATAGAACCGAGATAGAAACCGCCGTACTTCTTGCAAGCGTCTGTGACTTGCTGGCTGCGGTTACCTTTGGCAAGCATAATCATGCTGCCGCCATGACTTTGGAAGAGGTCTACGTAGGGGTCCATACGTCCGGCAGTTGTCGGGCCCATTGAACCGCAAGCCATACCCTGCGGAGTCTTGGCAGGACCGGCATAGTAGATGGGATGATCTTTGATGTACTGCGGCAAGTCCTCACCACGATCCAAACGTTCTTTCAGCTTGGCATGAGCAATGTCGCGACCCACGATGATAGTACCGTTCAGAGACAGGCGGGTGGAAACCGGATACTTGGTCAGCTCCTTCAGGATATTCTCCATCGGCTGGTTCAGATTGATCTTCACCACATCACCCTCGCCGGCCTTACGGAGTTCGGCAGGGATAAGTTCTCCCGGATTGCTGTCGAGCTTTTCAATCCAGATACCTTCTTTATTGATTTTACACTTGATGTTACGGTCTGCAGAGCAGGAAACGCCCAAACCGACAGGACAGGAAGCACCATGACGCGGCAAACGATGATACGCACATCGTGAGCCAGATACTTGCCGCCGAACTGTGCGCCAAGACCAATCTTATGAGCCTCTGCCAATACCTGCTTCTCCAATTCCACGTCGCGGAAAGCACGACCGAACTCATTACCGGTAGTAGGCAGGTTGTCGTAGAAGTGAGTGGACGCCAGCTTCACCGTCAGCAGGTTCTTCTCTGCCGAAGTGCCGCCGATGACGAATGCAATGTGATAGGGCGGACAAGCAGCCGTACCCAGCGTCTTTATCTTTTCGATGAGGAACGGAACCAGTGTTTCGGGGTTCAGTATAGCCTTGGTCTCCTGATAAAGGTAGGTCTTGTTGGCAGAACCTCCACCCTTAGTCACACAAAGGAACTCATACTCCATGCCTTCGGTGGCTTCAATGTCGATCTGTGCCGGAAGATTGCACTTCGTATTCACTTCATCGTACATATTGAGAGGCGCATTCTGGGAATAACGCAGGTTCTCTTCCGTATATGTCTTGTAGACACCGAGTGAGAGGGCCTCTTCATCGCAGTAACCCGTCCACACCTGCTGTCCTTTTTCACCATGAATGATGGCCGTACCCGTATCCTGACAGAAAGGCAGCACGCCCTTAGAGGCAACTTCGGCGTTGCGCAGGAAAGTCAAAGCCACATACTTGTCATTGTCGCTTGCTTCGGGATCGCTCAAAATCTTAGCAACCTGTTCGTTGTGCGAACGGCGCAACATAAACGAAACGTCCCGGAAAGCCGCATTGGCCATTGCAGTCAAACCTTCTTTTTCAATCTTCAGGATAGGTTTTCCTTCAAACTCGCTTACAGACACGTAGTCTTTCGTAAGCAGATAATACTCAGTTGTATCCTTACCCTTCTCGAACATGGGCTGATACTTGAACGGAGGTGTTGTTGCCATAATTACTTGTTCATTTAATGTTTAAAAGTGATTCGTGACACAAAGACAGTGCAAACCGAAAGCAGAAACAAATTTATTTGCATTATGCTGAGGTGCAGCCTGTCTTCGCACAGCAAAGGTAGCAACTATTATCGAAATATTTCTTTAATCAAGGTGAAAACTTGCAAGTGCAACTGCCTTGCCGCCACTTAGCGGACGTGCTGCATACGCCCTATCAGCTCATCACCCAATGCAGTCTTTACCTCAATGTGTTTCAAAACGGCAGTCACGAAAGGATTACTCTCGAAGTCGCCGCGTACCTGTTCAAAGTCAAGTTCCTTCTCAAGGCGCGAACCATCGGCTCCAAATCCGGTCATGGAGGCCAGGGAGAATTCTTTCTTTGCATCTTCATAGACCATACGGTCCAAACCGACAACGGCTTCTTTCCACTTCTCGACGATGTGAATAATATCTTCCGCCGTTATCTTTTCGGGATTGATACCGTAGAACTCCTCCAGTTTGTCGTATGCCCATGTCCACTCATATGTGTAATAGTTCTGATGCATCCGTTCAAACTCGGCATTGATGTATTTCAAGCGGTTCACCGTACCGGATTCAATCCGTCTATCAAGGCGTCAATCTCACTTTTCGGAGCTATCAGTCCGGAAATGTCAACCCACTCACCGCTACCGATAGAGGTATCGGGCTTGAGACGGGCACGTATTTCTTCATTAGTCCGGAAATCAATGCCTTCCAGACGCTTGATGACAGAGTTGCCGAGGAACTTATGGATGGCGGTTTCGTAGAAACCGATGCCTTTCACCAATGCTGAATTGCGTATCTTGGCACTATGGAAGGAATAGATGTCGGATAGTTCGCCCGAAGCATAACGCAGGTTTTTCAACGTTTCCCGCCCTTTGAACATCTTCTGTACGGTGTAAGGACTCAGCAGGTTGTAGTTGATAAAATCCAGCTTGTTGGTATCGGTACGCTGGTCGCGCTTAGGCCATTTCTGGGCATCGCGGATAGTACCTACACTGCGCAGGTTGACACCCGGCACAAGATAAGTCGTGTTATTCTGCTCTATCAAGTAGGAGAACGGCAGATTGGAAGTGTCGGAATGATTAACGTGACGCCCCATGACAAGGGAGAATGCCCCTACCCTCGCAGGCCACAGGATGTAAGAATCCGAAGTGGTTTTGGCGCCGCGTTCCAATGTCCCCTGGTGAATAGGACCAAGCTATACATGTGGTTGCTTTGATTGGAACCGGAACCGGCATTCATAAAAGAGAACATACCGGCTATAAGCAAAGTGGACTTATGGTGCGTCACCGTATAAGGCCCGGCAAAAATGGCACATGCCTCACCGTTTTCCCCCTGGCAGTTACTGAAAAACAGGGAGTCCGAAGCAGAATAGTTATGTCCCAGCTTGCAGGCTTGCCCCACAAAACAACGGGTCAGCATAGCCCCGTCGTCCACATGCGAACCGGACGATATGATAAAATTATCGCAAATAACGCCATGACCGATATGCACAGGCGCTATCTCGTTACTGTTAATGCTTCCGTTATACAAACGGCACGTACCACAGATGTGACAATAATCACCGATACGCACGTTCTTGATAGAACCCGTATTGAGTATCATCACGTGGCTGCCGATGGAACCGACAGCGGATGCATGCTTATTGGAATAGAAATCGGTGATCTCCTTCATCCGCGCAATCAACTCCGGACGATGGCGGTAAAGCGCCATGATGTATGCTTGATGTGCAGAGAGCTTATCACTGATAAGCACCTCGCGGCCACCGGTCTCATTCAGGACAGACACCTCCACACCATTACCGAACTTGGACAAACCGTCTACAAGGATAATATCCACATTCTCAATGAATGTGTCGTGCCCGATTTCATAATTGGCAATGTAGTTCTGGATATTCTCAATGCAACAGTTGTTACCCACCGTTACATTATGAAGCGTCACATGCCGCAAACCGGAATGTTTCCTTATTCCGCCCGGCAAAGTAAACTCTAATTGAAATACTCCCAAACGCACTTCACCCGAAAAGCGGGTGTGATGCACAAACTCCGTTGAAAACTCTTCTGCAACGGTTATTTTCCCCCAATCATCCGCCAGACACGACTGGCTCTTCAACCGAAGTACTTCGTCTTCGGTCAAGTTTCTGTAAGTCATAACACTTAAATTAAGAATGAAGAATCTTCTTAATTCTTCATTGATTAAACTTCTTCTTCGTAAGTCTGATAAAGGAAATCGTTATAGGGATACTTCTGCACGTGCAGTTCTTTTACACGCTGATAAACCACACTCTTCAGTTCTTCTACATTGATCCGTTCGCGGGCAGAAATAAAAAGACAATTGTCTTCCATCTTTGCCATCCACGTCTTCATCAGTTCTTCAAGTGTCAAGTTTTCCTTGGTTCTGGGGGTAAGGTCGTCTTCCGCTTTCGCGATATAGGTGTAAGCGTCTATTTTATTGAATACAAGTATCATAGCTTACCGGATGCACCGATGTCCGCCAATGTTTTGTTTACCACTTCTATCTGTTCCTCAAAATCAGGATGAGAGATATCTACGATGTGCAGCAACAGGTCGGCCTCGCGTACCTCATCAGGTAGATTTAAAAGAGTCTACCAAATCAGTGGGCAACTTGCGTATGAACCCAACTGTATCAGACAAAAGGAACGGCAGATTCTCAATGATGACCTTGCGCACCGTAGTGTCCAACGTAGCGAACAACTTGTTCTCCGCAAAGACTTCACTTTTGGAAAGCAACGTCATCAAAGTGGATTTTCCGACATTGGTATATCCCACCAATGCCACACGTATCAAACGACCGCGATTCTTGCGCTGGGTGGCCTTCTGCTTGTCAATCTCTGCCAAACGTTCTTTTAGCAATGACATACGGTTCAGAATGATACGGCGGTCCATTTCCAACTGTGTTTCACCCGGACCACGCAGACCTACCGATCCTTTACCTCCACCGGCTCCCGAACCGCCGCCCTGACGTTCCAAGTGAGTCCACAAGCGTTGCAAGCGGGGAAGCATATATTTATATTGCGCCAACTCAACTTGTGTCTTTGCGTTGGCTGTCTGCGCACGCATTGCAAAGATGTCAAGGATAAGCGAAGTACGGTCCAATATCTTGATTTTCAGCTCTGCTTCAATATTACGTATCTGCTTTGCCGAAAGTTCATCATCGAAAATCACCATACCGATCTCACGCTCGGCTTCTTCTTCGTTACGGATATATTCTTTTATCTCTTCCAGCTTACCCTTACCGACATACGTCACAGAGTTTGCCTGATCCAACTTCTGAGTAAATCTTTTCACTACTTCCGCCCCGCTGTCTCAGCCAAGAATTCCAGCTCGTCGAGGTATTCATTTGTCTTACGCTCATCCTGAGTTTTTGTGACAAGACCTACCAATACCGCGGTTTCAACCAGTGCTTCGGAAATTACAAATTCTTTCATTCTATTTTATACCTTACTTATATATGTATACTTTTGTTATATGGCGGCAAATATAACAAAAAAAAGAGGACAATGTTGCGTTGCCCTCCTTTTCGTATTCTCAAATCTAAAATTACTCGTCAGCAGGAAATCCTGTACGGCGAAAACCTGCAATTTTATAAGTATCATCACCTTGCACATTTACAAAGAAAACAATACTATCTGCCGGCATACCACTTGGAGTAGTAGCTGCACCAGCCAAGACTTTCCCATCAGTAACATCTACAACGATCTTAGAATCTCCCCAAATTTCAGGAGCTACAGCAATCGTTTGCCCAGTTGCACTGAACGTACGTGCGTTATAATCCGTAGACACCTTAATAGCAGAATTCAAAAGATAGCCCTCTTTCACCCACATTTCTGTCGGAACATTAGCAGCCGTATTATAGGTGTTTAATTCAACGGTACCACCCAAAATATCTTCCCACTTTCCTGCCTCATTCTTTGCTTCCCAAGTTACAATCCAAGTGCCTGCCATTTTTTCAACGGCAGTTCCACCTGGTTCTGTTTCATCGTCACATGCAGTAAACGCGAATGAGACTGTTACTAATAACAATAATGCTATATATTTTTTCATAATTCAATTATTTATTTGGTCAATGTAACCGAAAGCTGGTTATTTGCACCATATTTAACATTCAATTCTATCACACCTGTTACCGGATCATAGCTACCGCTATTCAATCCAAGAGTAAGCTTAAGTTCCGGCGCCCAAGAGCCTAAACTGACTAGTGATATACTATTATCAGCTTCTAACTTAATAACGGCCTCTGCATGGAGATCGTAGGCCGGTTCCAAACCGGCATTCAGGCCATGGAATTGAAATCCACCCATAATATCATCGATCCATAAGTACCGTCGCCATTATCTACAATATGAATTGGAGCATTTACATAGTGGCGGCTGCCAAGTTCTGATTCTCCATAATAGGCACTGGCAAAAGTAGGTGCAGCAACCAAAACATTACGCTTCTTTGAAACTGAAAACCCATCAACATTAGCAACAGAATATGTTAATGTATAGATATCACTCTTCGCACTATTTACAGCTCCTGCAATCTTTACTTTAGATGTAATATCCTCATCACCTTCCAATGCAATGAAGCCCGGTTCTACATATGTATCGTTCAGTTTCATCTTCATAGCCGTCTCACCTTTCAACTCTAAAGATGCAAAATGCGTCACTTTGGAAATATCTTCCGAAGTATCTTCACACGAAGATAAAACTACTGTTCCAAAGCATATCAATATACTATATATAATTTTTTTCATATTCTTACTTATATTATACTATTTACTTTTTATTTCACATCCCACCAAATGGGCGTACTTGCAGGTACTGCCGCAGGTGTATTAGCATTATATTGGCGAGCAGACAGAGGATAAAACATCCGCTTAATCAGTCCACCGGATTCCAAACCACTGATCCAAGGAGTGATCAGTTCACCCGGAGTATAAAGCAAAGAGTTCTTGGATATTTCTTCCGCTGTATGTGATGACAGTTTAGGACAGTCTGTACGGCGAATCTCGCTCCATGCTTCTATATGATCCATGTAGAAAAGAGCAACCCATTTTTGCATATAAATGAGTTCAAGCTTGTCCTCATTTGAAGTTGCATTGCCCCAAGCAACAGCTCCTCCAGTACCGAACATTGCAGTTTCCTGACCTGCCATATCACGAGCCGCAAAGTCAGCTGTAATAGCTGCCTCATAAGCTATCTTCGCTGCGGCATCATCATTCAGAAAACGCAACTTCACTTCTGCTATCAAAAATTGAAGTTCACTCTGTGTAAAAAAATAAACAGGCTTTATCTTTGCAATTGTCACATTGATTGCGCTAACATCCGCATTCTTATTTTTAGCAACATCATGACTCCCCGGAATAGCTCCTACAAAATCTTTTGCGCCAGTAGCCTTATTCATACCATAAGCAATACGAGGGTCATTAGTAGATTTCAAATAAGAAACAAGAGGATAAGCAGCACAATGGTTACCTGTATTAGATGTACTAGTGGTGTACCAAGGGTTACGATAATTCTCGTCATCCTTAAACGCATCAAACTTAATATCTCCTGTAAAGAAATTACCTGCTTGCACTAAAGCCTTCACTTTTTCTGTATATGCAGCAGCATCAATACCAGCATCTATAAAGCGCAGATACATGCGCAAACGTAAAGCATTGGCAAAACCGACCCATTGATCCATATCCTGATCACAAACCAAATCAGGTGATTCCATTTTCGAATTGTCCAACTCCTGCTCTGCCGCATCCAATTCTGCTAAAATTCCTTTATACACAGTCTCGCCATCATCCCATTTCGGAGTAGCATTTGCATTTCCTTGCAAAGCCTCTGTATAAGGACATGCCCCCATATTATCCACCAATACTTGGAAAATATAGCACGCAACACTGTTGTAGCAAAACGATCCGCTGTATTTTTACTCTTATTCAATACCTGCTGAGCATCTTCCAAAGCTCCTGCATATATAATACGATAAGAATAATCCATTTCTTGCGAACTCTCCGTAAAAGTATAAGTAGCTAACTGATTATACTGATTTGCCTCAGGCATCTGTTCAAAATACTGAGAAAAGAAACCGGCATAATTGTAGATTTCACCACCCACAGTTGCAGCAATACTCCCCTGAATAGCAGGAAATATAAGATCCGGAGTTACCTGATCATCTTGTGGATAGTTCGGATTATCGTTAATATCCAAATCGCAGCCAACAAACATAAACGCTGCTGTAGAAATAGTTAATAGTATTTTTTTCATCTTCATTCCTCTATTAAAATTTAACCATTACGTTGAACCCAAATCGACGAGAACTTGGGTTCGCTGTATATTCACCATACTGTCCTTCCAAATCATTACCAAATGAAGACATTTCCGGATCTACGAATGTATTGTCTGATGGTGTCCACAAGAATAGGTTATTACCAAAAGCTGATAATCTAACAGCCTGGAAAGGAGTATTTGCTAACCATTTATTCGGAAGTTCCCAACTCAAGGCTATTGAACGTAATTTTATATAAGACTTGTCGATCAAACTGTAACTACCCATATCGAATCCGCCATTTCCCCAGAAAGTGCAGGATTACCAGCCTGCATATTAGCACTAGAAATAGGAGTAGTATTTTCCACATAGCTAATAGTACCGTCTGCATTAATAATTTCATTCACTGAATTTGGGACAATCATCGTATTACGATCATTATATGCTGTCTGAATAGCATTACCTGTAAAATAGTTAATATCCTTAGTACGAGAATACATCACACCACCTTGACGGATATCCAAGTCTGCACTCAGACTTACTCCTTTATACTTCAGCGTAGTTGATACTCCCATTTGATAATCATAGTTCATGTTTCCGCAAATGGCAAACTCTTTGGCTGCAACAGGAAGACCATTAGCCGCATTAACTACAATGTGCCCTTCCGGATCGCGCTTAGGAACTTCCGCTTTGAAAACTCCTACCGGCTCACCTGTGATTGCATACATACTTGTTCCACCATTCAAACCATATATAACAGTCTGTCCTCCTAGTTCTTCCGGCAAACTGATCACCTTGCTCCAGTTCTTCGTAAAGTTCCAACTTACCATCCAGCTGAAATCACGTGTTTGTATCGGAGTAGCACTTACCAATAATTCAACGCCACGATTTCTTACTTTACCCAAGTTCATATTCTGTGCTGTATAACCAGAAGATGGATCCATTGATAATGAGAAAATCTGCTTATCTGAATTTCTATTATAATAAGCTGCATCAAAAGAAATACGGTTATGGAAAAATGCCATATTCAAACCAACCTCAAATTCCGTTGTCATTTCAGGACTCAATGAATTACTTCCCAAGATATTTCCAGCAGAAAAAGCATTTACCCCACCCAGTGGAAAGTTCAAATATCCAAAAGGTATTCTGTTTGAAGATTGTCCATAAACAGGCTTCGTCATATATACATTCGCATCATTACCTGTTTTACCCCAAGCCATACGAACTTTACCAAATGACAAAATATCTTTCATATCTTCATCCAACAACTCTGTAAAGATAAAGCTACCGGTAGCTCCTGGATAGAAGAAACTACGGTTTTCTTTAGGAAGAGTAGACGACCAGTCATTGCGGGCAGTCAACGTAACATACAGCATATTTCTCCAAGAAAGATCTACTTGCCCAAACACACCCATCAAACGTCTCAATGAAAGATATTGCTCAACCGTTGGAGTAGCAGCAGAATTACTCAAATTATACCAAGTAGGAATCGTTAACTTGCTTACACTGGAATATAAATAACTATATTTTCTTTCATTCCCATTGAAACCAGCCAATGCATTGATTTGAAAATCATTGATCGGCATACTAAAACTTAACAAAAGATCCTGATTGATTTCGCGGCGACGAGTTATTTGTTGGCTGTAGCTTCCTTCCTTCCCATAGAACGGACTATTGGAGCCCATTCCTTCACCATTCGGAGTACCTTCGTAGAACAAAGCATATAAATTAGGCTCACCTCTATTGCTCTGTCCAGTTGTAGTATCCAGACCCATACGATATGTAAACTTGAAGTACTTCAAGAAGTCATAATCAACCTGGAATTTTCCATAAAAGCGTTCAGCATCATACTCATTCAAGTAGTTCTCCAATATATAATATGGATTCATTACACCATAAGGAGTATAAAAATATCCAGGTGAATTAAATATATCATTCTGATCCTGCAAACTAATGATGCTAACATCACGTGGAGTCTGATACAAAGAGTTCAGCATAGTAAGTCCCTGACCAGTAGTTGCAAATTTATTCTTCTGATAAGAATAGTTCAATGAAGAAGAAAAAGTTAGAGCTTTCACTTTATGACTACCGCGAGCAGAGAATGTATATTTGTCATAACTGTCTGCATCAGTAGGAACCATACCATCATCGCTAATCTGAGAAAAAGACACATAGTACTCACTCTTATCAGTAGCCCCATTAAATGAAACACTATTATTATAGCGAAAACCAGCATCAAAAAAATCTTTTATATTATTTTTTATCGGAGAATAGGGTTTCAGCTTTTGAGAGTTTTCATATTTGTTACCCCAAAGTTGCATAGAACCGTCAAAACGAGGTCCCCATGAACCATTCTCAAGTTCTGTATGATCTCCATTCCAGCCCATACCAAATTCGTTCTGAAATTCGGGCAAACGTAAGATAGTAGACCACTGTAAACCACCATTATACTCAATACCCAAACCCTTATTCTTTTTCCCGGTTTTAGTAGTAATCATGACAACTCCACTAGCAGCACGACTACCATAAAGAGCTGTTGCCGCAGCACCTTTCAAGATCGTCATGCTTTCCACATCATCCGGATTTACAGCATTTGCACCGTTACCAAAGTCATAGCCACTATTCAAACCATCCGTAGAATATACAGCAGAATTATTCAAAGGCACTCCATCTACTACATACAACGGTTGGTTGCTTCCAGACAAAGAACTAACACCACGAATAATTACAGAATTAGAAGCTCCCGGATCGGAAGAAGTATTAGAAATTTGTACACCCGCAATTTTGCCAGATAAACTAGACATAATATCAGAAGTACGTGTCTCTGTTATACGTTCACTATTTACAGAAGTTGCAGAATAGCCCAATGCCTTTTCTGAACGTTTGATCCCCATTGCCGTCACAACAACCTCATCAAGCACCTCTGCATCAGACTTTAACACCACTCGCAGATTAGGTTGATAGCAACTTCTTGTGTTTGCATACCAACGAACGAAACACGCAAAGTCTTCGCAGAACTGCAAAAACTGTAAATGATTATATATGAGCTGTTTATAATAAAGCAATAAATCTGCTACATTCAATAAAAACATTAATAGAAAGTATTTCATCGCATATTGAAAATATCATTAACTTACTAATGTGCTACCAATATAGATGTTACATTCTTGTTTTCTAGTGTGTTATGTTTAAGAATAATGTTTATTTCATACTGTTATCATGTACTTATGGTTTTCTTTGGTCCTTTTTTGTAAATAAAAGTGCATTAATAACAGATGTTAGCAGAAGGTAAATAGAAAAAAACGTGTTCAAAGAAGAACAAATTTGTAATGTTAAAATAAAGTAATATCTAAAGTCTCTAATATAAAGAGAATAACAAAGCCAATGATCCACTGATATATAAAATGAAGAGAGATGCCTATCAACAGTGGGCATCTCTCTTTGATATTACCAAAAGTAGTAATTATATTTCTGTATTGTTATTACTCTACTTCTTTGGCTCTTTTTACATATTAATCTATAAATGGCTTATTTTATTTCAATCGCTGTGTTATAATCACTTTCACGATTCGGAATAATCCACTTCCAGAAGGTTTCATCATAGTTACCTGCTTCATCGAAGCCATAAGTTCCACTAATGAACTGGCTGTAATTACCCCCTTCTGCAATGGAAGGACGGACAACAGGATCACCCCAGCGTTTGCAGTCATACCAGCTGAAGCCTTCACCCCATAATTCTAAACGACGATACTTTTTGATTTCTTTCAATAAATCTTCTCCTGTAGCAGTACAAGTATATTGCGGATCACGTCCACTAGTAAGATTTAACTCTTTCAAGCTATTCTGTGCATCAGTCGGATCTGCACTCAGATGATAGTTAGCTTCCGCTTCAATCAGCAACATCTCAGATGCTCTGAAAATTGGTTGACAACCAACAGCCGGTTGAGCTGTAGCCTGGAACTTTAAACTTGCATAAGCATAGGATTGATCTGCAGCTGCTGCAACAACCCCTTTCGTGTATTGGCTCGCTTTCAGATAAGCAGTTTCATCTGTAAAATAGTTTATATCATCATCATCTGTGTAGATAACTTCTTCAAAGGTTTTACCAGCAGGTAAAAATGCAGATTCTGTAAGGAATAGCCCTTTACGGATATCTGTATCTGGAAATGATTCTACTAATGCACGATTAATGCACACATTAATTCCTTGCTGAGCGTAATAACCGTTACAAGCCATAAAGAGTTGCCATCCATAATACCAGATAGTTTCAGAGGCATCATTGTATACACCCCAAATCCATTCACTACTAGGCTACAGAAACCACTATAATATGTATTCTTATCCATCAATGGGAAGTTTTCACGTGCCAAGGCAGCATGTTTTTTGCTATAGCATAATCTTTACGTGTCAAAGCAGCACGGGCATAAATAGCATGGGCCACCGGTGCATCCGGAAAACTAATAGTAGAAGTAGCATCCCAGTAAATGTCATCACGAGTCAACCCAGAAGATTCATATAAGTTAAGAGCTTCATCAAGGTCATCATAGATTTGTTCATAAGTTTTTGCTAATGTGGATAAAGCCATATCTGTTTCCCCGCCGGCTTCTGACACTTCCTCTGTACGCAGTACTATACCACTAGTGGTTCCATTATTACTACGTTCCCAAGAGTCGCAATAAAACTCGGCTAAACGGAAGAATGAATAAGCACGAAATGTCAGCGCCTCAGCTTTCAAGAAGTCTTTCTCCTCTTGTAAACCTTCAGCCTTGTCAATTCGATTGATTACCGCATTAGCATTTCCAATAATCAAATAGTAGTAATACCAAGGATAAGAATCATAGATAGAACTGCTATTCTGTGTTTGGCTTGATGCATTATTCATAATCGGTGACCACCCCGGTGCCATATAAGGAAAATTAAAATCCTGTCCTGGATATTCTCCATAAAGAAGCTTCATGGTTCCTTCACCATTGAACATTTGCCCGTAATAACCATGCTGTTGTACCATTGTCCGGCAAATACCGTTGATAGCAAGTTTGGCATTATCCGTTGTAGAGAAGATAACATCTCCCCCTGCAGTCTCTGTAGAATCGGTCTTGAGCCAGCTGTCCGAACAAGAAGTAAGCCCCATGAGACAGCCAAAGCCGAGTGTCATAACTTTTTTGAATGTATATTTCATAATTGGTTTCGTTTTAGAAGTTTAAATTAAGTCCGAGCGTAAATACACGTGCTGTAACGAATGTATTGTCCTGAGAGCCACTGAAACTATATTGCGGGTTCATACCTTTACGTGCAGTGAAAGTAGCTGCATTCTCTATTGAACCGTAAATGTTCAAACCGCTTAATCCCCATTTATTAACCATTCTTTTAGGGAATGAATAGTTCAGATTGATGTTCTTGATGACAAAATAAGAAGCATCTGTCAACCAGCGTGAACTTGCGCCATAAGAAGTAGAAGCCAGACTGGAAAGGTCAAACTGAGGAGTTCCATTCGGATTCAAACGATTGGAAGAATCTTCAGTCATACCTTCCGGAACAGCTTGCCAGCCATTCAATACATCTTTATGTAAAGCTCCCGGTCCATTCGTAGTAGTATACATCAAACCTTGATAGTTATAATCATATACTTTCCCACCTAATGAATATGTGCAGAGAACAGAAAGTGTAAGATCTTTCCAAGCCAGAGCTGTATTGATACTTCCATACACATCAGGCAATGCACTTCCTTGCCAGTCTTTTTCTGCATACGAGGTGTTGTACACATAGTTCTTATCATTGATAGTAACATAATCTCCTCTTGCTTTTAATGCATTGACTGTACCTTCACTCAATTGTGAATTCGCATTATAAAGAGCGCGTCCATTCATTTGGTCTACACCGGCATAAGTATAGGTGTAGAACTCATAGACGCTATGTCCTTCACTGTAATTCTGTGTTCCATGCAGAATGTCCTTACCACCAGGCAATTTAGTGATTTCGTTGTGAATAGTAGTCAAATTCAAACCAATGTTCCATTTCCAGTCTTTAGTCCGGATAGCATCTACATCCATAGCAACCTCAAGACCTGTATTGCGCACACTACCTATGTTTGCAAAATATTGCGACATGCCAGTTGGAGACTCAGAAGCATACCAATCTGTTGCACCCGCAGAAAGTGGATTGTAAACAGTGAAAAGTAAGTCTTTAGAGGTTTTGTTGAAGAAATCCAAAGAGAAGTTGAAACGGTTGAACAAACGGCCTTCCAATGCAATATCCAATGAACCGGAAGTTTCCCACTTCAAGTTATTATTAGGTACCTGAATCTTATAGAATGCACCGATACCCGCATTAACATCCGAATAGAAAAGTTCTTTATAGGCATAATAATCAGCTCCGGCATCATTACCCACTTCACCATAAGAAACACGGAATTTCAGGTTATCAATCCATGTAAGATCTTTCATAAATTTCTCTTGAGAGATTATCCAGCTTGCTCCCAATGACCAAAAATTACCCCATGGTTCATAGAAACGTGAGGAACCGTCGCGACGGAATGAAGCGTCCATGAAATATCTCTCGGCAAAGTTATAACGTGCACGAGAAAGGTAACTTTCTGTTGTATATTCCTGCGTATAACCATCGATGCTTGTCATTTTAGCAAAGTTGCTCATTTCGATGTTGTCGCTGACTTTCATCTGCTCTTTCATCATAAAGTCATAGTTATAGGAATGTTTGAAAGATTCATGTGCTAATAAGACATCAATATGATGCTTGTCGAAATCATGCCCCCAAGTCAGTTCTTGTGTAAAGCGATATTCGCGAGTACGGGCATGCATCTTGGAAAGACGTCCGTTATTAGCGGCTCCATCACCACAATAGGGGTTGTTGAAGTTTTTCTCTGTGTTATTTACATTATAGAGGTCCCCCCTTACTGTTGCTGCAAAATCTTTCAAAAAAGTAATAGTACCATATACCTGACCTGATATAGTGTTACGTTCCTTACGGTTGATATCATTCTGGATTTCATAAATAATATTGCGACCACTCAAGTAATCATAATTGCTTATATCATAAGAGTTGCCATTTACATCAGTGGCAATACTTCCGTCTTCATTATGCATCATATAAGGATAAACGGGAGCCATTTGTCCTGCAGTATAGAACGGATTTGCATAATATTGGTCATAAGCAGTAGCCTGATAGTTAGAGCCGGACATGGTTCCACTCAAGCTTACGCCTGTCTTAAACCAGGAAGTTGGCTGATAATTTGCTTTCAAACGTGCGGTAAAGCGGTCATAATCAGAACCGATAATATATCCTTTCTCACTCAAATAACCGAAAGAAGAGAAAATATCATATTTATCACCCATAGCATCTGCACTAGCTGTGTATTCCTGACGATAACCAGTACGTTCTAATGCTTTCAACCAATCCAAATCATTGTAACCAGGTTTTACCTTTGCCACAAATTTTCCATTCTCATCGAACATATCAGCTCCGTTCTTATCAAAAATAGAAGAGAAGACGATGTCGTCATTCACAGATTTAGAATATTCAAACGCATCTTCCGGAGTTACACCAGCATCCTTTTCCCAATAGCTTTGCATACCGGAACGCATTGCTTCCATCCATTGGTTTACTCCTAATTTCTCATATTCAGGAATACCACGAGTGTACATACCTTGTTTTACACCTATTCTGAAATTCAGCTTATGGCTCTTACCTTTCTTGGTAGTAATCATAATAACGCCATTAGCCGCTTTATTTCCATAAAGAGCAGCAGACGACGCATCTTTCAAAACAGAAATAGATTCTATATCCTGAGGATTAATATCGTTTAAACTTCCACCATAAGGGGAGCCGTCTACTACAATCAACGGATCATTAGTTCCATTTACAGAGCCAAATCCACGAATACGAATCTTAGATTCATCACTACCAGGTTCACCATAAGTATTGTTTACTTGAATACCAGGAGCAGCACCTTCCAAAGTCCCTGAAACCTCTGTTACAGGACGCATTTCCAGCTTTTTTGCATCAATTGAAGCAACAGCTCCGGTAATAGACTGACGACTTGCTGTACCATAAGCAACAACAACAACTTCGTCAAGCATTTCATTATCAGACTTCATGATTACTCTTACATGGGTCTGATAGCCACTTCCTGTGTTTGCATACCAATATACGAAATTTGCAAAGTTTCGCAGAACTGCAAAACTGTAAATGATTATATATGAGCTGTTTATAATAAAGCAATAAATCTGCTACATTCAATAAA